>LSQX01395933.1_pt2 | contig 31114 bp, 21 predicted proteins | sample 654561 | NCBI WGS metagenome assembly LSQX01 (sample SAMN04489861, study PRJNA283612) | anaerobic digester metagenome | isolation source: 4 biogas reactors fed with cattle manure at either 37C or 55C with and... | place: Denmark: Kongens Lyngby | collected 2014 | reverse complement strand
CTGGTCGCGGACAAGCTGTTCGCCACGCTGGACACGACCGTGCGAATGTTGAGCCCAGCAGTCGAACCAACCATTTTGGTGTCCGACACAGTTGGCTTTTTGAAAGACTTGCCTCATGGCTTGGTGGCATCCTTTAAATCCACTCTTGAAGAGGCTTTGGAGGCTTCATTACTGCTACACATAGTTGATGCTTCGGCTGATGATTTTGATGATCAGCTTAAAACTACTGAACAGGTTTTGGCTGAAATCGAGGCCGGGGATATTCCAACCATTTTAGTGTTCAACAAGGTAGATCTGATAAAGGATCCAACACGTTTGGAGCTTTTGAAAAATTGGCCTGATGCCCTTAAGGTGTCGGCATTTTCTGAACCGGACGTGTCTTTAGTTCATCAAAAAGTCTGCGAGTTCTTTTTTGGTGAAAAAATTGAACGCTGGCTAGTTTTGCGACACGATCAGGGTGCTTTACGTTCAGAACTATATGATAATTGTGAGGTTTTAGAGGAAATCTCTGACCATGATGGCATCAAAATAAGGGTGCTTGGTCATCGTTTTCATATAGAGTCGGCAGCAAAACTTACAGGCGAACAGGTCACTTGAAGGATGGTTCTGTGATAAAACAACTGACCCCCCAATTCAAGAGTTTTGCCAAACTTATCGAGCACTTTTGTCAAAACGACTTGAGTGCTAACTGCGAAATTTCAGCACTACCCTTGGCAAATGGGGAATTACATATTTCAGCAGTCGATAAATCTGTCGGAAAGACCACTAGCATCGCGCTTTTACCTTTTGCTGAAAACGATGCTGAACTGGAACAGACGCCACTTGGATATCTGCCGAAGTTGCAAAGTCAGGACCCGACTGTGAAGGCCTTAGTTCAGGCCATTATTCTTGCGGCTAATCATATTGGAGATGACCCACGATTTTCGGCCTTGAAACTGGTGCACAATGACGCAGGCGCTGGGCACTTGATGGATGCAATCTTGGCCCAAAGAATGGAGATTGGAACCAGCGCTTTTGGGCCGTATGTTTTTGAAAAGGCTGATGAAAAAGTTGGACACAGTTGTATGCTGGAGTTTTTTGATTCTACGAATGAATCCAGGGTTCGTTTTGTGCTGCTGGGGCCAAAGGCGCAACAGGCTAATGAATGGCCTTTGATGCAGGCTCAGGACGAGTTTGAAGGCGTACAAGTTCCGGTGGGGCCTTTTTTGGCTGAAATAACTGTTGTCCCCAAAGAGCGGCAGGCAGAATCGCTGATTCAGGTTGTGCTTTTTTTGTTGGCTAGGTCTGTCGGTCGGATGAAACTTGAGGGACTGTGGAAGGCTCCAATAGTTAAAACGAATAGATTAACAAACCTTGGAAATGCTGACGGGCTTACTGCTGCTTCTGCCGCCAATATGTGGCGACACTTTTTTGTGCCGTTTGAGGCTGAAAGAGACCTTTTGCGTGAACGAAAACCGAGGGATTCATGGGGTCGCATCAGAACCCTGATGTATGGGGAGATTGAGTGCCTTTGGGTGCAACCGATGGATGACGGGCGAAGTCGCTATTTCAGACCGATGACTTGCGATAACACGCTTAAACCACGGGAAAAACCAGCCCTTTGGAAACGGCTTGTAGACTTGGGGACAAAGATTCCAGAGGGGCGATTGAATGAGATTAAAGCGACGCCAGAGCACATTGAGGAAGGATATCCAGAGCTGTTGCTTTCGGATGCAGAGGCAGTGTCTGGTGCTTCTGATTTGGTAAAAAAACGGCTGGCATGGGAAAGGGAAAATGCAGAACTAGGTGATGTTTTGCTGATAATGAAATCTTGCACCCCATTGATCATTGGCGAAGATCTGGATTCGATAAAGCAGGAGCATCTGGATTTGGGTGGAGCGCCTTTTTTGGACCTTGATATTAGACTTCATGGAGCCTTTGATGTCTTGGCCGCCCAAATACGCCAACTGAAAGACATGGTCTTGGCGAAACAATCTGTGAAAGAGGCTGGAATCATTGAAAATGGGGTTGCCTTTGTTGGATATCCGGATGATGGCTCAACAAAGGAAATATCGGAGTGGTTGGCCGCCATCGGGCTTAAATATACGGCACATTGTTTGCCAACCCTGGGGCGAGAGTCGTTGATGGACACGATGCGTTCCAAGTACGTGATCTGTCATCCAGGTTCAGCATGGCGAAAAATAACTGAGCTTGTGTTGGCAGGCGAGCATACTACGATACTTACGCCGCCCCTACCCTATGGATTTAATGGAGTTATAGCGTTTTTACAAAGCATTGCGAAGTCTTCAGGTAGGTCGTTGGAGACCTTGAACCCATTCCTAGATGAGCTCCACAAAGAGTTGTCGCTGGATGTGCCAGCTTCAATGGGCTTGGCCTATGTCACCGATTTTGAAGAGGCTTTGAGGTTGGTTTTGGCGGACGGCAACTTTGGGGTTCCAATGCTGGCAATGCTGAAGGAATTGGGGTTTTCACAAAGGCTTTTCCTGTATCAGCCACCTGATGGACAGCAAGAGGCCGTTGTAAAACAGCTTAAGCGGGCTATGGTCACCGCTCTTGGTGATGACACAAGTGTGATGATCGACTTTTTTGAAGATGTTGGGCAGTTGCGGGATTTGTTACAAAAAGCAGAATCATTCCAAGCGGTTTACTCGCAGATCTCTCTTGACACTAGATTGTACGCCAGTCAAAAGGCCTTCTTTTCCTTTGCAGATCTGGAATGCGGTTTTTGGGGAGCTCATAGGACGGCCAAACGAATACTGGGTCGATGCACATGGGCAGGACCATCGAAATATGGCTCTTATGTTCATATAACGGGTTGGAACAAATGAAAAAGAAGCCCTTAGTAGTAGTCGACAAACAATCTTTGACCATCCCCTTTACAGGGGGATTGTACCTTGCTGTCAATGGAATTAAGGGCTCCAGACTCATTATGGATGGGCCGACGTGTGCTTTTTATAAGGCTGAGTTCATTCAAGGAAACCACCAGATTGTTGCGGATCTACAAAGGCATGCATCGCCACACCGAATAATCCACTCGGAACTTGATGTGCATAGTGTGATTGTTGCAGATGAGGCGTTGGTAACAAGTAAGTTTGATGCGGCTTTGAGTGACCCAGAGACGGAGATACTGTTTTTTTCAGCTATGTCGTTTGCTGTGATTATTGGTCGGGATCTGGAACGGATAATGGGGGTAAATACAAGTCGGCCAGAAGTACCAAGGGTCTTGGTTCGGCCTGCGCAGCTTGGAGGGGATTGGATCGGTGGTTATGGGGATACTTTAGCGGCGATTGCTAGGACTATTGAGTTGGGGGGCAGGGGCGGGGACAAGGGCAGGGGCGGAGACAGAGTTGGAATTGTTGGGAATCTGTTTTTGCGCCATGAGGGTGATGGTTTTGCAGATGTTGCCGAGCTTGAAAGGATGGTTGCAGCTCTTGGGGTCAGTACATCATCGATCTGGCTTAGTGGCGGCACCTTAAAGAATTTGGAAAACATTGCTAATTCTGACCTGTTGGTGGCCTTACCGTATGGTCAAGAGGCAGCCAAAATCCTGGGAGAACGTCTTAATATTCCAGTGATTTACCTACCCCTACCCTTTTCATGGACCCATACCGAACGCTTTATAAATGGCCTTGCTGAAGCGTTGGATAGACCGGATCAAGCCAAACAATTCATCGATTTGGAAAAGCGCAGATGGGCTGCCGAGCTGCTATTTAGGGCCGAGCAAGACCTGCTTGGGACCAATTGGATCGTGATAGATGACCCAGTTAGGATGGAAGGTTGGCAAGAGATTGCACACGATGTTGGAGCGCACCTGTTGGTCGCAGGACTTACCACTAACGCTGCCGGCGATGAAACGGTTCACGCACTGCCTACCTTGCTTGAAACAGTGACGAACGAACACATCGACGTCTTTGTCAGCAACTCGGTTGCCGCCGATTTAGTTCGAAATATTCCAGAACCAAAACCAGCACTTGCGGAGTTCGGCTACCCATGTTTTGGGAGACACCCCATCGCCCCACTGCCCTCCTTTGGCTTTCCAGGAGCTTTGGCCACTATTGAGATCCTATGTCAGGCTAGGCGAGCTGGCCGCAAATAGCCCCCTTAACTAAGATAATTCTTTAAAATAACTCCAAAAAACGCACTTGACTAGCAAGACTTTGTAGCTATTACATCGGAGCAATTCAGTCCAGATTTGGATAGATTGAATTAGGCCCTTAACATAAGATTTAAAAAAGGGGTTTTTAGGAGGAAGGAATGGCGTTAACAGACATCGCAACATTTCGCATACAACACCTGCAGATCTTAGATGAAAATGGAAACCTTGATTCAAAACTTGACCCAAAGCTGTCTAAGGAACAGCTACTGACGATGTACCGCTGGATGGTTCTTGCACGTGAAGCCGATGAGCGGATGCTGAAGCTTCAGCGTCAAGGCCGGATTGGGACGTTTGCGTTGAACTCGGGGCAAGAGGCGGCCCAAGTTGGAGCTGGCCTTGCGATGGGCGACAAAGATTGGCTTGTACCCAGCTTCAGGGAAGGAGCAATTCGGATGATGCGCGGCGTGCCTTTGGTTAATGACCTTCTGTTTTACAACGGCTTTGAGGAATGCTGTTGGATGGCAAAAAGTGTGTTGGTTGTGCCCAAGCCAGAAGAAAGGGCGCCGTTTTAATCCATGGCTCGCTTTTATTAGATTTGAAGGCTGAATTGACTGCGAAATGTTTTGGAATGCCACAGTCGAGGATAAAAAAAGCATTGGCCGGCATCCCTTTACTTCCACAAGTGCTGGCCCCAGCACTTGAACAGGCGATGCTTCAGTATTTTTCCTAGTTAATCGACTGAAAATGTAACCCTTTAATTTGTCATCTGCTTGTTGTGCAAAACTTGCCTGAACTAGGCCTATAGCCAATACTCCGCTCGGCGCAAAATAAACTGCGTCTTTTGAATACTACGAGGAGGTATTGAATGGGTCGAATTGAACGGGACAGTCTTGGTGAGCGTCAGATTCCAGTTGGAGCCTATTATGGCGTTCAAACGGTTCGGGCCGTTGAAAACTTCCCCTTTACGGGGCTGCCTATTTCCAGATTCCCCAATCTTGTCAAAGCCTTGGGCATTGTGAAGGAGGCCTGTGCGCTGGCAAATATGGAGCTTGGCCAGCTTGATCCAAAAATCGGCAACGCCATCGTTGCTGCTTCGCGAGAAGTTAAAGATGGACTTTTAAGCGAACACTTTGTTGTGGACATGATTCAAGGTGGTGCTGGGACATCCACCAACATGAATGCCAACGAGGTCATCGCCAACCGAGCTGCAGAAATTCTGGGCTCTAAAAAGGGCGACCACAAGGCTTGTCATCCGAATAACCACGTAAATTTGTCTCAATCGACTAACGACGTCTACCCTACCGCATTAAAACTGGCGTTTATCGCTTCGATGCAAGGCCTGATCACCGCCTTGGAAGAGCTTTCAAAGGCATTTAGTGCCAAAGGTGTGGAGTTTAAAGATGTTTTAAAAATTGGACGCACCCAGATGCAAGACGCTGTACCGATGACGTTAGGTCAGGAATTCGAGGCTTTTGCCGCCACGATTTTGGAAGATGTGGTTCAACTGAACGAGGCCATCACCCTGCTTCACGAGGTGAACTTGGGCGCGACCGCTATTGGTACTGGAGTGAACTCAGTTGAAGGATACACTGAGTGCGTGCGCCGAAAGCTGTGTGACATCACTGGATGGCCCATAACTACAGCCGTCAACCTGATTGAAGACACATCGGACACGGGTGTATTTGTTACATTATCTGGCGTTTTGAAGCGTATCGCGGTCAAGCTGAACAAAATCTGCAACGACCTGCGGTTACTGTCATCTGGCCCGCGAGCTGGATTTGGCGAGATTTCACTGCCCCCAATGCAGCCAGGCTCAAGCATCATGCCTGGCAAGGTAAATCCGGTTATTCCAGAGGTGGTAAACCAGGTGTGCTGCCAAGTCATTGGAAACGATGTTGTGGTTTCCATGGGCGCTCAAGGTGGCCAACTGCAGTTAAACGCGTTTGAGCCAGTTATTGCCTTTAACATCTTCTTTTCTATGTCGATGCTGCGTTCTGCTGCCAACGTTTTAAGGGAAAAATGTGTTGTTGGCATCAAGGCCAACGAGGAGCAATGTCGCCATCTACTTGAACGCTCCTTGGCCATTGCCACGGCTTTAGTCCCAATTCTGGGCTACGATGAGGCCGCCAGAATCGCAAACGAGGCCTTGGCAACCAACAAAACCATCAGGGAATTGGCCGTTGAAAAGCTGCCAGAAGATCAGATTGATGAAATTCTGGATGCTTCAAAGATGATTCGGCCAAAACCTAATGGGCATCGTTGTGGGGGCTGATTGGGCTTTGTTGGTGGGGCTGGTAATTACTTGACAGCTTCGCCAAACAGGCGGTTCACTTCGTTCCAGTTCACGACGTTCCACCAAGTCTCGATGTAGTCGCCGCGCTTATTTTGGAACTTCAAGTAGTAGGCGTGCTCCCAGACATCCAAAGCCAGGATTGGGGTGCCTTTGACTTCTGCTATATCCATCAGGGGGTTGTCCTGATTTGGCGTGGAAACGACGGCCAGCTTTTTATCCGCAGTGACGATCAACCAAGCCCAGCCTGAGCCAAAGCGCTTGACTGCGGCGTCGGCGAAGGCCTTTTTGAAAGCATCAAGGCCGCCAAGGTCACGGTCGATAGCCGCGAGCAACTCCTTGGAGGGCTCTCCACCCTTCCCTGCTGGGGCCATCAGGTTCCAAAACAGTGAGTGATTATAGTGACCGCCACCATTGTTGCGGACGGCGGCACCGTATTTCGAGACTTCAGCCAGGATCTGGCCAAGAGTCTTGCCGGTTACACCCTGAGCTTCCAGAGCAGCATTGGCGTTGTCGACATAAGCCTTATGGTGCCGAGTGTGGTGGATTTCCATAGTCTTGGCATCAATGTGTGGCTCCAAAGCATCGTATGCATATGGCATCTCAGGAAGAACAAAAGGTTGGGTGGCGGCAATAGGTGCTGCAACAACGGCTGCTGCGAGTGTGCTTGTTATCGAACTCATGTTTAATCTCCTAAATCAGTTAAGATTGATTATCAATGTCAAACCGACATCGAGGAGTAATATGGTGTTGATTTGGAAAAGGTCAAGGGGCGGCCCCTGTCCCTGCCCCTGTCCCTGCCCCCGTCCCTGTCCCTGACCCTGTCCCTGTCCCTGACCCTGTCCCTGTTCCCGCCCCTGTCCCTGTCCCTGACCCTGAGCCTGTCCCCCGTCCCTGTCCCCGACCCTGTCCCTGCCCCTGTCCCCGCCCCTGTTTTCGGGTAAGATATTTCGTTTCGCGGTACAATTGCGGCCGGCGTTTTTTGATTGACGCTTGCACCTTTTACTGGGGTATGCGTAATGGAGCTGAACTTGGGCACCTTTTTTAGAGACTCCTGGAATATTGCTAAATTTGACCTCTGGACTGCTATTCGTACCAAAAGGGCGGTTGCTGCTATTGTCATGTATTCGCTTGGGGCGCTGATTACAGCCATTGTTTTGGTAAAAATCGAGGCTTCTGTCGGCAACGAACTTGCTCAGCTTAAAATGGCTGATAAAAGTGTCGCCGCGGCATCAGGTGCCTCAGATACCCAGCTTGAACAGACCTTGTCCACGTTTGTTGGCGGTGATATTGAAACTGCCCGCCAAATCCTTGGCATGCCATTGGTGATTCTGGGCTTCTTTTGGATGTCTTTGACATTCTTACCTTTTTTGATCCTGTTGGTAAGCCACGACATTGTCAACGTTGAGGTCAGAAACAGATCCGCTAGGTACGTCTTACTGCGAACCAGTCGAGGCGCGTTGCTGACCGGCAAGATGATCTCTCATGGCCTTTTGTTCCTTGGGGTAACCATTTTTTCCAATGCCGCCCTGTTTTTTTACGCTTGGTACTACTCTCCCGGGTTTCAACCCCTGCCATCGCTGCTGCTACTGCTACGTATCTGGATCTTGATTATTCCATTCGCCTTTTGCTGGATGGCTTTTACCGCAATGATTTCCGCCTTTGTTGATAACGGCCTCTTGGCTTTGATAGTCGCAGGAATTGGTATGGCCTTCCTTGGAATCTTGTCGCTCAATGATTCGTTCACCTTTTTTACTCCCAATCATTACAAGTTATGGCTTTGGAAATCAGGCGTTCTGTGGCCCGCACTAGGCTCAGGGGTCTTCATACTATTTGGCTTGATTTTTACGGCTGTTGCGTGGGCACGCATTAGCTGGAGGGACATGTAATGGCCGCTGTAATCGAAACTAATAAATTGACCAAAAAGTACGACGGACGTGCGGTTGTTGACCAACTGACCTTCACCGTACCAAAAGGCTCAATCTTTGGTTTTTTGGGTCCAAATGGAGCTGGTAAAACGACCACTTTTGCCATGCTTTGTGGCTTTATCCGACCGTCTGGCGGAGACGCGGTCGTCTTGGGACAACCATTAAATAACCTGCCAAGACATTTGATGTCTGCCCTACCCCAGGACGCAAAATTTCACCCCGAAAGAACTTTGAAAGACAGTCTGATTTTCATGGCCCAGCTGCAGGGAATGGATAAACAAAAGGCCGCTGCGGAAGCAAAGCGGGTTTTAGAGGCGGTTGAACTGCTTGACGCGGCCAAATTTAGGGGAAAAACGCTTTCTCACGGTATGGCCAAACGTTTTGGAGTAGCCCAAGCCTTTTTGGGAACGCCTGAGCTGGTTTTACTTGATGAACCTACAGAAGGCTTGGACCCCAAAAATTCTCAAACTGTCAGGGACATGATTAAAGCTATGGCCGGAAAATCCACGGTTTTAGTCAGCAGCCATAACCTAGCCGAAATTGAAGACCTGTGTGACGAGGCATTGATCCTGGACAAGGGCAAACTTGTCACCCAGGCATCGATATCAGAATTGACCGGTCGAAATCAGCAAATATTAATCCAGCTTGGAACAGCTGGCTCTATTAACGCGCTGAAAAACCTTAGCTCAGTAACAGCTGTTGAAGCATCTGATGACGGTAAATCGCTACGAGTTTCCTTGAATCTGGCCCCTGGACAACGTCCCGAGCCTGCTATCACTGAAATCTTATCTACGTTGATTTCAACTGGCGCCACCGTTGGCACCGTAGTCCGCGGTAAAAGCTTACAAGAACGCTTTCTTGAATTGACATAACAACGTCTTTTGGCCGATCATTCGCTGCTGTAGTTAAGCACATAAAATAGCTTGAATTAAAAGGGGGATCAGATGAAGAAAGTAGTCGTTTTGGGTGCTGTTCGTACTCCAATTGCAGCCATTGGCAAGTCTTTGGCGGCACTAACAGCCCGAGAACTGGCATCATTTGCCATTGGCAAGGCGATTGAAGCGGCCGGTGTCAAACCGGAGCAGATCCAGTACACCACCATGGGTTGGGTAATGCAGGATCCACGCTCCCCAAACTTGGCAAAAGTTGCAGGGGAATTTGCTGGGATTCCAAACCATGTCCCGGGGACCACGTTCCATGAAAATTGTGCGTCCGGAGGGGCGGCAGTCCACTCCTTGGCCCGACGCATAATCTTGGGCGAAGTCGAGATCGGAGTCGCCGGTGGTGTTGAATCCATGTCAAACGTGGCTCGCTATCTTTATGCTGGCCGAACTAGCGCCCAACTCTACGGTGAAATGACCTTGGAAGATGGGGTGATGGGTGCTCTTTTGGACCGTAACATCGGACCAAAGGGCGAATTGATGGGCCTGACCACCGAAAAAGTCGTTGAAAAATACAATGTTACCCGCGAGGAACAAGACGAGGTCGCCTTTAGGAGCCATAAAAACGCGTTGGCAACTTGGGACGCCGGCCTTTTTGCTGATTATGTGGTTCCAGTCCCAGTACCGCAACGAAAGGGCGATCCAATAATCTTTGCCAAGGATGAAGGACCAAGGGTGGTCACAATGGAGCAACTGGCCGCGGCGAAGCCTTATTTCAAACGAGATGGTGGGACTATCACAGGTCCGAACTCTTCGTCGATTAACGATGGTGCTGCTGCGCTGGTTCTGGCATCGGAAGAAATGGCTGCAGAATTGGGAATCAAGCCTTTGGCTGAACTGATTTCCTGGCACAACGTGGGCGTACCACGTGAACTTATGGGTGAGGGCGCCTTCAAGGTTATTCCTGGGTTGCTGAAGCGAGCCGGCATGACAATGGGCGACATCGATTTCTTTGAACTTAACGAGGCATTTGCTGCAGTTGTAGCCGCAGCATTCCATGATTTGCCAGAGCTTGACGTCGGCAAAACCAACCAATGGGGAAGTGGGATTAGCCTTGGTCACCCGGTTGGTTGTACAGGCGCCCGCCAGATTGTTGATATGGTCCAACAGCTGCGCCGTCGTGACAAGACTATTGGCTTGACCAGTCGTTGCGTGGGTGGTGGCATGGGAAGTGGCGAGATTGTAAAGGTAATCTAGCTAGATTGGGCGGTGAATTTTGGTCCGCTGCCTAGAAGTAGTAAGTCACCCCTAGGTTGTACGCAAGAGAGTCGATAAAGTCTCTAGTTGCCAGCACAAAATCGGTTCTATCACCATCGTTCTGCAGTCGCATGGCAAGCCCGACCGCAAGCTGCAAAGTCAGCCTTGGGATCCCATCCAGCCAAACGACAGCTCTGCTCCTAGGTCGGCTCCAGCACCAAAAAGCACTGGGATGGTGCCCGCTGCGACCCTCATGAACGAAAGGTCAAACCTTGGTTCAGCATAGATGGTGATGTGCTTGAAGTACCCAAGCGCGATGGGAACTCCAGCTGCTACACCCATTCCAAACTGAACTCTTTCATCCTTCCCCCTGTGCAGATAAAGCGACATACCAGCGTCCAAACCTAGGCGCTTGTTAAACCAAGTGCGCACACCGATGGTCGTCAGACGCATGCTGGCAAATTGGTCTGCCGCCCCAACGTCACCCATATCACCCTCGGTCCTGCCAGTTATAGCAGTAGTTGCCGGACCTACTTTGCCCCAATGCACAACTCGAACACCAACCTGTTTTACGATCAGTTCATGGTCGGTGATCCCCTCGGGTTCAGAGGATTTACCATCGGCGGCAGGAGTCCTGAGTACCGACTTCGCGCTGGCCCCTCCTGCAATGAAGATCACCAGCAAAGACAAGAGAATCGACTTAAAACGCATACGCACCTCCACAAAAAAAAGGCCGGCAGACCCTTTTGCCAGCTTAATCAACGTTGTTAACGCGCCACAGCTGCGCACCGTAAAAAGGATTGGCGGTACCAACAAACAACCCTTGGCTAGTTGCCTTCAGGGTACGGCCACCATAATTGTGGGGGCTGCCAAAACCATCAACGGTCACTGGCCACCAAGTCAAACCATCGTCGGTGGTCCAAAGGTCGAAGCCCTCGGGATTTTGATTAACCACAGGTAACAACGAGACAGCTTCAACTATGTCTGCCCTGTACTGCTGCTGTGTAACGCCAAGTAGTTGTAGCGAGGAATCATCTAAATATCGCAAAAAAACCCTGATATCAAAGGTAGATGCGAACAGCCTACCGTCCCAGACTTCCATCCACCATACGTACTGATTTAACGAGTAATTTGCCCGTTGATATCGTGATGGCATGACGATTTGCTGGTCAGTGGCAGTATAAAAACCAGCTCGATGGTCACTCTTTCGATAAAGGAAGTTGTCATCTGGGTCTCCAACCAGCAGCTGCCATTGGTCCGAAGCGTCAAAACGATAGATCTGAGGGGGTCTCATGTTCATCGTCAGACTGTTTAGCCCACCTGAAACCCACGGTCCCAACATGTCAGTCAGTGTACCGACATAGACTTGGTTCTTGAAGACTACTAGGCTGGCTGCTTTAAAGGCTGGGACTCCGAGCCCTGCAGGGAGCTTTCCACCTGAGCCCACAATTGGCACCCATTCCCAACCGGTTTTGGCAGAGGCGTTTGGTGCGTCAGGTGCTAAACGCCCTTTGAACATGTGAAACCCCTGGTTGGCTTTTTCAGCCACAGGGTCAGGATTGCCCAAGATCACATACAACCAGCCATTAAACTCAACCATTTGCCAAAGAGAAAACCCTGAAGATTCAAACAAGCCGCCAAAATCGGAGTCATCAGCAATTTTGGACCAACCTTCAGTAGAAGCGTCTGAGCCTTCAGGTTGTTCGGGAGGGTTCTCAGAGGCGTAGAGATCATTGGTTTGGGTGGCCACTAACAAGCGGCCATCGTAAACCGCAATGGGGCGTAGCGAATTTCTGGTGCCAGACTCCCAGGGTGCTACCCTAAAGACTTCCTTAGGTTGGGCATCAGGAGCTGCACCAGGTTCAAATTTAAGCATCCTGGCAGGCGAAAGGCCCAATGGTTCCACTGTCACCGCAAAAAGGGCTGGGCCATCTGGGGTTTCATAGGTCATGCATCCCCTAAAACCAATCTCCTTGGGCAATTTCTCCAGTGCTCCCGATAAATTTGATGCCCGAAACACTTCCTCAAAATCGCCGGTACCGTCCAGCTTCCAACGATACATCCTGGCCCTGCCATCAGTTGCCTCGGGGAGGTCTTCCTTGAAGACAGGTTGTATTTGCTCTTGTGAAACCCCTGCGGCCATGGCAAAGGCAAGTATCAGGTCACGCCCAGTTCCTACGTACAACCATCCCTCAGACGACGGATCTGCTGGGTCGGGCAGCACATCCATGCACCAAGCGTACGAATTTTCCCTGTCCCCACTTGGAACTAGCCCATCAACAAAGGGCGTCTGTAGGCCAGCCGTTGGGTTTGATACCCGCTGAGCTTGAAATTTGGGAGCAGGATCGCCACAGGAAATCAGGGCAATACACACAAATAGAAGCACCCCACCCGACTTTAATCTGAGCTCGTACAAAGATACCTCTGAAAAGAGCATGAAACGATTATAGCTGACTAGGTAAAGTTAACAATCACCAAGCACAAAATCACAACCTAAATGTTAACTCTACCCCCTGCCCCTGTCCCTGCCCCGTCCCTGTCCCTGTATCACCCCACGCCGTCCAGAATGCTGGCGATGTGCCTTGCCATTAGCAGGACATGCTCTTGAGCTGGCCCCTCATCGTTGGTACAGACCAAGTAGCGTTTGGACCGTGCGATGCCGTTATGGCCTACCCTTGCAGCAGTCAGCATAAACGACATCGGCCCCAAAGAGCTCGACAACTCCATGCGCACCCACGGAAGTTCTGCGCGCAAGGCCGTCACCTTGGCCCCCCACAAGAAGGTCTCATCGACATCTGAGACCCGGGTCAGCACGCGGGCAACCATTGCTGGCGACAGCGGCCGGGCATCTATTTCGTCCTCGACATCCTTAAACGCCCGCCGGATACACCCGACCAGAAGGGAATCCAAATCGTCGGCCGGGTTGTCACGGGTAACAGCAACGCAAAGGTCCGCCATGTCCGCTATTGATAACACGTCGATTGGAAAGTGAAGCTGTGCCCGTCGAACCTTGGCCAACAACGGATCGTCATCCGGCACGTCGGTCGACGGGGACAGCCGACGCATCATCGCGTAGCAAGCCTCCATACCAGGCTCTCTAAACCGCCATGGCAACTCTTGAATATCCGGCCTACGAATGCACCCTGAAAAAAACGGATGATCTGGCATATCTGGAACCAACAGCCCGTCCGCCTCAGCAAGCACAGTGACGGGTCGGCCTGGAATCAATTGCAGCCGATTTCGCAAGAAGTTCCCGCCAATGTCTATGCCGATCCGACGGGCCTCGTACAGGTTCGTTGCTAGATCCTCAGCCGTTGTCCACGGGGTAAAGAGGATAAAACTCAGGTTTCCTGGGGGATAATCGAAGGCATCTGGGAAACGCGCCTTGATACTGGCCATCCTCTGACGCACCTTTAGCACCTGGTCGGACGTGATGCCCTTGTTCAGGCGCTCATTCTCAACCGGAGATAGGTTCTCGATGCCCATTGAGAATACAGCGACCTGGTGTCCTGCGGCTTTGATCGCTGGTAGCAGCTCTTCTAGCTCGTCTGCCCGCAGCAGAAACTCGTCGATACGGCAAGTGAACAAGAACTGGCTGGGCGGATAATCATGAATCGACAGAAGGCGGTTAAAAAACTCCTTGAAGTGCAAAAACGGGTAGGAACCAACTAGGTTGAACACCAAACGACGCTCAGGAGTGGAGGCTAGTGCCCGCGCCGCTTTCAAGTGGCGAAACAGGGTCTCCATAGGGGCAATTTTGGTGTGTAACAATGGGGAGTCAGCTGCCGCGCAAAACGAGCAGCCGCACCATGACCAAACCTCTGGAACATAGGCAAAGTACTGGTTTTCAGACAGCGGGCGCTTCCTGGTGCAAGCCCGACCTACAGCAATCTCAATGTGCCACTGAGCACGTTCTGCGGCAAAATTCAGGTTCTCGCTGCGGTATGAGGGAAGTATATGATCAAGCGGATGAACCGCGTCCGGAAATGCCCGATCAAAAGCATCAGTACAGCCAAGCCAATCCATGAATGAACGAAACCACGCACTCTCGCGAAGCCCCTCGCTCAGTACGCGCACAAGCGGCGCTGGTTCCATCTGTTCGAGTTCAGCGCGTAGCTCTTCATCTGCCTCCACGTTAAGGCACAGGTGCGTTGGACTCAACGTCTTGAGCCGTTTTATCAACACTCGCCTTTCCTCGTCTCCAAGTCGAGGCGCTAGCTCGGATGGGTCCACATCCATCCCGATGCGCAACCAAGTGGTCTGCACCCCTTCGAGCAGGTCTAACCCATGGGCAAACGGAAACGACTGCGCGGGATAGGGATGTATCTGGGTTCGATTCAAGACCTCGACCAGCACCAACCTCACACGTGGCTCAGCAGTTGTACGCCCTTTGGAGTCCATTTAACAACCATCCAGCCCAAGCCAAGAGTTCTGCCCCGTCCCTGTCCCCGTCCCTGCCTCTAATCGTAATAAAACATCCCGATCCGGTCGTAGGTGATGGCCCCAAAGAAATTAACCAGTAACGAGATCGCAAAGGCTACATAAAATCCCTTGCCGAATTTGCGGTTGCCGGCTGCCAACATCAAGATCATGTAGGGCATGAAGTCCATGGAAAACCGGTATCCGAATTGTGCCCAGCCGGTGTTTTGGTAAAACAGGCTTGGAATGGCCACAAAAGCCATTGCTATGGCAAGGTTGCGTCCAAAGGCACCAAAATCCTTTGGCCATAACAAAAAGATAAATACAGGCGTGGTAAACAGCATCGACAATCCGTGCCGCGTTATGTGGATGTATGGTGCCACGCCATCAATAACCGGCGGATTTATAAATGCTGCCGCCAGATTAGCCCTTAAAAACCAAAAGCTGAAAAGGCCATGATCACGGATAGATGGCCTAGTTCCAGCGGCTAAAAACTTGTGTCCAAACTCAAAGGGATTTTCAAATCGGGCGTAGTTATAAGCCATCAAAGCGCCGCCGACTGCCAAAATAGGAATCGCAAATAGCACGCCCTTTTTCAAAATGTAGGCAAAACCTGGCCATCTCAATCGGTCGCCATCCCTAAACATTTCAAGGGCAAAGAAGATGAAGGCAAAGGCAATAGGCGTCCTAGTTGCCATCCCAAGGCCAAGCATCAAACCCGCCAAAAATGGGCGCCTGGCCTCAATCGCAAACAGGATGTAAAGCACATGCAAGGTAAAGCCCAGCACCAAGGCGGTAAACCACACCTCGCCCCTAATCGCCGAAAACAGGTTGACGGTGCCAAATGTAAAAAGAATTGTTAAAACGACGTTTTCACGTGTTGAACGCCTGGAAAGCTGCCTTAACCGTAAATATTCCAGCAGCGTGAACAAAAGCAGCGCATTTAATGCCGCGTTCAAGACTGTGAACAAGACGTCGTTAAAGTTGTATCCCCAAATCAGATAGAAGGGAATCATTGCCACAGCTGGAAAAGGCGGAAACGACATGAAGTACTTGGTTTCATCACAACGTCTGGGCGGGTCTTTGCAGTCTTTTGCCACATCAAGCTGGGTGTCGATTATCCTGCGGGTACCATCCAATTCGACAAAGCGCTTCTTTTCTTCGCCCTGCTTGTCACCCCATGGAAAAACCCCCTTTACCCAGGTCCCATCAGTCAGCTTGAATTCGCGGATACTGGCCCAATCGTTCCACCCTACCCCCTTCCCACCTGCATCCGTTGTATGGCGATCAATCGCGGCCTGATAGCCTTTTGGGTCGCCTTCCCTTGGTTTTTGACCTCTGATGCGCTTGGGAGTATCCGTGCCCACCTGGCCATTTACAAAAGAATGGGCAAGGTCAATAAAATGAAAGTGCCTTGAAGGCCCCAATATATTGTCGAAGGAAAACAACGACAGACCTATCGCTGCGCCAATAAAAACCAGCAGTTCAACCTTCCGACGCACCAAAAACTCACGAATCTTGTTCAAGCGTGCCTCCACGCACTTGGAGCGCAAAATATATCAGAGCGTGCGTCCTTCTGCTATCCTAACGACACATTGTGAAAACTTGCGATTCACAATGGTTGCTATTTTGGAGTTATTTCATGCCGCTGGTTTCGTTGCATCAGGTCCATAAAAGGTACCCTACCGGGACTGAGGCTTTGTCTGGCGTCAGCTTTTCCATTGAACCGGGCGAGTTCGTTTTTCTGTCCGGCCCAAGCGGAGCAGGCAAGAGCACTCTTTTGCGCCTGCTTTTACACATGGAAATTGCTACAAAGGGGGATGTCCTGCTGTTTGGAAGGAACCTTGCAGCCCTTAGTCGCTCATCAGTGCCATATCTAAGGCGAAATATCGGCGCGATATTTCAAGACTTTAGGCTGTTGCCAGATAGGACCGTATTTGAAAACGTAGCCGTAGGGCTACATATCCTGGGACTATCGCGCAAAGAGATTAAACAGCGCGTTACCAACACGCTTTATGATCTGTCGATTGATCGCTACGCACAGGCTTTTCCTTCCATGCTTTCAGGTGGTGAGCAACAAAGGGTCGCTATTGCTAGGGCGTTGGTAATGCATCCTGCGCTGATTCTGGCCGATGAGCCTACTGGAAACCTCGACTGGGAGCTTTCCAACGATATTGTTCGCCTTTTCGATGATCTGAACGCCAAGGGCACCACCGTTATCATGGCAACCCATGATCGCTTCTTGCTAAATGCGTTTCCAAGAAGAACTTTGTTGCTGAACAAGGGTTTTTTGATTGAGGATTTTCAGCCTTCACAAACGAATGACGATGAAACTGAAGAAGGGGTGGATGAAGAGCCAAAAGAAGTCCCACCTGTAATACAACCCCTGGATATGACTGCTGCTTTAAGAAACCTGCATACACCTCCGCCTTTACCAAAGCAGCAAAAAATTGCGGGAATAGATGGCGAGGAGGTTTCATCATGAGCAAACCATTCGTCACAGGAGCCCGCCGATTTTTACACGCCCTTGGTGAAGGATTTAAGGGGCTTTTTGTGGCCCCAGGCCAGACTCTGGCTTGCATTCTTTCGCTGGCTATTGCTGGTAGTCTGCTGGTTTTGTCTTTGTCCTTTGCTGATCTTGCGGTTTCTATGCTCGACAGGACTACTCGCAATACCGAGGTGCTGGTTTATCTGAAGGAGCAGGTCACCTCAAAAGAGATTATGGTGCTGATGGACAGAATTAAAGGGCGGCCTGACGTTTTGGCTGTTAAATATCTGACTGCGGACCAAGACAGGGCTCTTAACGAAGAATTACTGCCACAAGACATTGTGGCGTCCATGCCACAAGGTTCTATTCCAGGTCAACACGCCCTAAACATTGCATTTGACAGTGGAACCGCGGACTTACAGGTAATTGAGGACCTTTCGAAGTTCCTGAAAACCTTGGAAGAGGTCGATATCGTAGCCGAGCCACCAGTAGGCGCAGCCAGAGTCCAGGCTTTGGCGACTGTGATTCAATATGGTCAGGTGATTGCAGCGATTTTGGCTGCTTTGTTGCTTGGAGGAATCCTGTTTTTCGTAGTTGGCACATTGGCCAGGACCATGGATTCCCGCCTGGAGGAAATGGCCATCTTGAAACTGCTGGGTGCCACAGATCTTCACCTAAAAGCGCCGCTTTATATTCAAGGAATCGTTCAGGGACTTTTGGGGCTTATAGCTGGAGCAGTCGTCGCCAAGGTCATTATCGCCGCGACAAACGGATACATCGTGGCCACCCTTGGGTTGATGAGACCCATTCCCTTTAACCAGCCATTGGTCTTTACTTTAGCGGCAATTGGGGGTGTATTGGTTGGAATCTTGGCAGCATCCATAGCTTCTCTTCGGAGACTGCCATGATCAGGTGGCCAACCGCGCTGGCGGCTATCTTGGTGGCGGCCTTTGTCCAAAATGCTTATGGCCAAGTTGGTGCGCCAGAAGCCGCCAAACCACAAGCACCCACTTCAGTTGCCTCAGACGTCTTACACCAAGAACGCTCTATTTTGGATGCCTTGGATGATTATGTTTTCCAAGCCAGGCTTGCCCAGGAAGCCGTCAACATTGCCGAGGAAAACCGCAGGATTAGCGAACGACGAGCTAGGGCCGCCGTTGAGCAATTGGTGCTTGCTAAAAGTCGCGTGGCTGAAACCAGCAAACAGCTTGCTGTAACGCTGCGCCTAGCAAGGACTACAGCCCCATATGCAAGCGGTGTGGCCCTGGTTTTAGGCGGGGAAGACCCTTTACTAACTAGGCGCTCTGCCCTGCTTGATAAAGTTTCAAAACGCCAAGGGGCTGAGCTAAGCCAGTATGCCAAGGATGTTGAAGAGGCCACTAGGGCCGAGTTTATAGCTGGCATTGAGCGAGCCAACGCCTACGTGGCCGCCAAGTTTGAACAGGATGCCAAGGCCAGGTTAGACACCGAAATGGTTGCCAGAAGGGCCTTGCTGACCAGGTTGGAGCAAGACAGAGCCCTAAACATCCGGCGTGCCAAGGAGCTGACTCAAGCTGAACGCGCCTTGGTAAAAGAGATTGAAGCCCGACTATCAGATGAAGCAGCACCTGTGCGGTTTGACCAGCTTGTTGGCCAAATCCCATCGCCTTTAGTGGATGGATTTTTGCAGGTGCCATTCGGAGACATCATCCACCCAAACTTTGGGACCAGAACGCCCCACCCTGGCCTTACACTTGCGTATCAAACAACAGGCTCACGCAATGTCAGGGCTGTCGCATTTGGACGAGTGGCGTGGATTGGTCGGATGAGAGGTTTTGGAACTGCAGTGGTTTTGGACCACGCTTCTGGCTTTTTCACAGTTTACGCTGGTCTGACCAATATTGATGTTAAAGAAGGGCAAACCGTCAGGACTGGAAACGTCTTGGGCCAAGTGTCCACACCGCCAGGCGACAAGCAGGCAAATCTTTACTTTGAGCTGCGCCAGGGTAGTGATGCAATCAATCCCCTACCCTACTTCAGCAAGGATCAGATTAGGAGACATCCTTGAAGCGTTGGGCTGTCATAGCTTGCTCTTTGGCCGGCTTTTTAGCTTGTGGACACACCCAAAGTGTCAGAATCTCGGAAACAGCCCACATAAGGGATGGCCGCTTCCCTGTGGGTTGGCCTAGCGTTGAAGCTTTTGCTGATTCACCAGCCCAAAAACCAAGGATCGCCATTGTAATAGATGACGTAGGGCGCTCTATCGAAGACATCCAGCCTTTTGTTGAACTTGACCTACCAATGTCATACGCGGTGCTGCCGTTCTTGGATAATTCCAGGGCCGTCGCCTGGCATCTGGTCTCACAAAAACAAGAGGTCTTGGTTCATGTACCCATGGAACCTATGAACGTTGACGCGATGGATGGGCCCAGCTTTCTACAAGCTGATATGGACGCAAGCACCTTTACCCTCACCCTTTCCAGAATTTTAGACAAAGTGCCTGGAGCGGTCGGAGCAAACAATCATATGGGCTCAAAACTGACAGCAAATTCGCTGGTTATGGACGCATATATAGAGGTTTTAAAAAGCAGGGGAATGTATGCCCTAGACTCCAGAACTACTGCAGATTCCAAGCTTTTGAAGGCAGCAAAAAAGGCCGGAGTGCCAGCAGCACGTAGGCATGTATTTTTGGATGACGATAACAGCGTCGTCGCGATAAAAAAGCAAGTACTGGAATTAATTAGAGTTGCAAAAAAGCTTGGGTGTGCCATCGCCATTGGACATGCAAGGCCAAACACCCTTGTGGCGCTGACAGAGCTAGCCGAAAACGCAGACACAGAACAACTTGAATTTGTTACTGTTTCCGACCTGCTTAACGCCCCCTGCGCCCAGGTTGACCCGCCTCCTCCAGGATATTTGGAATAATCAACAAGCAACGATAATTGCCATCACCGTCACTCTTGGTGGAGACCCCTGGATGATCCCTCAAAGCCATATGAATCAAACGACGATCTTGTGGATTCATCGGGCTAAGGCGAACAACCCGCTTGGTTGTAAGGGCCTTATCAGCCATTCGCTTCGCCAAGGTCCCAAGTGCTGTTTCCCTGCGATCTTTAAAACCTTCGGCATCTAAAACAACCAGCTTACGGTCATCTGGGAAGCGGTTAACAATTTTATTGGCCAAAAACTGTAGTGCCGCCAGAACTTCACCATCTCTACCAATCAAGACATCGTTATGTTCACTTTGAATGTTGATGAGAATCTGTTCTGGAGTGTCTTTGGCAGACACCTTAGCCTGATACCCCATGCCTGTTATCAATTGCTCAACAGTTTCAATGGCCTTATTTACTTTGGCGGCATCGGTACCCGGCTGGCGTCCAATTATCGGAAAATCACCACGTGCCCTAGATTCATCAGCAGCCGCCAATCCTTCGGCCAGGTTCGTATCACCAGGACCTGGTACATATTCCTTTCGAAAGGCCAACGGAGTTTCATCCTCAGGCACTCGCACCCGAATGCGAACAGAAGCGCCCAAAAACCCAAACAAACCCCTTTCACTTTCAAGCACTTCATAAGTCATGTCACTAATGTTGAAACCCAATTCCGCCGAGGCTTTCAACAAGGCCTCTTCAACAGTTTTTCCTTCAAATTCAGCTTCTTTCATGGGTACCCCCAGTGCCCTTTAAGCAGGCTTCTTTCTTAACTTACCAATCAACCCCCTGTTTACAACCTGCTGATGAATTACAGACAGAATCGTATTAACCAGGATGTAAAAAACCAGGCCAGAAGGCAGGAACAGCATGAATGATGTAAACATAATTGGCATCATCCACAGCATCATTTTCGCCTGGGTAGGATCCCCAGCAGTGGGCTGGAGCTTTTGCTGCACAAACATCAAAACGCCCAGTAAAACAGGCATGACAAAGTATGGATCGTGGGCCGACAGGTCCTTAATCCACAGGAAAAGTGGGGCCTGGTACAAGTCTACCGCCCCATAGATTGTCCTGTACAAGGCAATCCAGATGGGCATTTGCAACAGCATAGGCAGACAGCCACCAAGCGGATTAATCTTTTCCTGCTTGTAAAGGGCCATGGTGGCTTCATTTAGCTTCACCTTGTCGTCACCATACTTTTCCTTCAAGGCCTCAATCTTGGGTCTCAAATCAGCCATTTTCTTCATTGAAGTCATGGACTTTTGGGTCCAATACAAGGTCAGCAGCTTAACAATCAGCGTCAAAAACACGATTGCGAGCCCCCAAGAAGGAACCACGCTGTAAGACAAACGCATCAGCCAAAGCATTGGCTTGGCCAAAAAGCCAAGGACCCAAAAATCGATGGTGTCGTCCAGACCTGGAGCCGCTGATTTTAGGGCGTCAATGTCTTTAGGACCGACAAAGGCCTTGTATTTGAACTCTCGAATCTTTCGGCCCAGCAGTGCTGACTTTGCTGTTGCCCCCTTATCACCAAGTCCGCCAATTGAGACAGCATCTATGGTGATAACATCCTCGTTTCCTTTTAAGCCCAGAATTTTGGCCGCTTCAGAACAGTGCATCCTGCCTTCAAAACGACCTGTTGCCTTTACATAGTCCGGCAGACACGAACTAACGCCTGAGCGCAAGGAAAACGGACGGCCGTCATCCCCACCCCACTGCAATGCAACCGCAATAATTCCGTTAGGGTCAGCACCTGGAATACATTGGGTCGCAGCATTCCCCTGAGGAACAATGGCGGTCAAGAAATACCTGGTGTTGATACCCGAGAACTCAACTGGTCCTGGAATTTTGAACTCAGGCTTTTCCAGCAGTTTTTGGCGATCTTTTTTATCCAGATCGCCGCCAACCATGCAAACCGCATCACGAATATCTGGTGGTGCCGCAAACATCATCCCGCAGTTGCCCTTTTGGGAACCAAAGGGGTTTTCCCAAGCGTAAATCAGCATCCTGACCAGCCCGGAAACTTCGGTGGGCCCCAAATTTATGATTCGAACTGAGCTTTCCAGCAGGTAGTCATCAACCAGTTCCCAGGTGCGCTCGATGAACACGTCAGAATCATCCACTTCAGGGTCTGGCCACACCATGGTGACGCTCTTTTCATCTTTGGTTACCACGGTGAAAACGGGATCGTTGGCAAACACGCTCCAAAGGCCGCCTGTCCGTCGGCCAAAGGTTAAATCGCGCTTCCAGGTTCTGGTCACCTGTGGGCCGGTCAGGTTTTCAAACATCATCGAAAATGGGAAAAGGGAGTAATCCCACGTGGAGACCATGTCCTTTGGTCCGGCCTCGGTTTTTTGGGGTGGCGGATTGATGTTGCCCATGGGTGGCTTCTTGGGGGCGGCCTGCATGAACTGGTCATCTAGCAATCTAAATGACCTGATTGCCCCGTTATAGGTGGAGATTTCGGCAATCGAGCGGCCGCTACCAGGAACTAAAGACACAACCTCTTCCCAGTCTGCTGGAGGCAATGGTTGATCAGCTAGTGCACTGCCAGCCGTCAACACAACAATAGCCAGCAGTAACGCTGTGTAGCAAAAAGCTTTTTCCGTGATTTTATTAAGATTCACGCGTAGTCAACCTCGTTTTTGTGGTACTGGGTCAAACCCACCAGGATTGCCTGGATGGCATCTCATTATTCGCCGTGTCCCCAGATAAAGGCCACGCCAAAATCCATGGACCTGTAGGGCCTCCATGGTGTACTCCGAGCAAGTAGGCAAGAAGCGGCAAGAAGGTGGCAAAAGCGGTGAAATAAACAGCTTATAAAGGCGGATAATGCCGATTAACAACAGGGCTGGTAAGCGAACAAGCCACCTTAAAAGCCGCACAAACGCACTGGGATGTTCATTCTTTGGAGATTGATTGGAATGCTGCCACTCTTTTGATGGCATTAATAAGCTCCGTTTTCACCGAGGCCAGCCCTGAAGCCTTTCGCATGGGGAGTTTTTCAGTTGGACTTGCACGCCCCTTGCGAACTCGCCCTTCAGCTGCCCGCACCGCTACAACAATGTCAATGGGGGGAAGTCTGTGCTGTAGATGCAGGCGAAAAACCTCTCGGATCAAGCGTTTCCATCTATTGCGACATGCTGCGTGACCAACACGACGACCAACCGCAAGCCCAAGTCTTGGGTGTTCAAGGTCGTTCGGGGATGTAAAGACGATCAGGTTTGGCGAATAGGCCTTGCGTCCAAGGCGCATAACCCGCTCAAAATCTGACCCTCGCAGTAGTCGACTGGACCTAGGAAAGCCAGCATTCACGGCTGCCCCCCACCCCTTGGACTACTTGCCAGGGGTAGTAGGGGCTAAGAGTTTGCGCCCCTTTGCACGACGTCTCGAAAGCACCTTGCGTCCATTGGCGGTCGCCATTCGCGAGCGAAAACCGTGGGTTCGCAGGCGTTTAATTCTGCTGGGTTGATAAGTTCTTTTCATGGCTACTGTCCTATTTAAATACGTCGCTGCCACTGCGCAAGCGACTGGAAATTCAAATATGCGGCCAAAACCGCCGGCCCGGAGTATTTTAGGCGAAAAGGCCCGGAAGTCAATGATTGTTTTTGGGCGGATGGGCGGGGACAGGGGCAGGGACAGGAGGCAGGGGCAGGGACAGGAGGCAGGGACAGGGTTGATTTAGGGCTGTGTGTCGGTGATTGCAGTCTCGTAAAGCTCGAATATGTTAGGACACCATCTGGCGAATGCATCGTCAGAGGCATTAATCCAGATACTACCAGTCGTTGTGGTAAAGGAGAAATAGGACTGCTGATAACAGTAAGTGCCGATTACCCTTTGAGATTTCCTGACACTATCCTGCCAAAATGACGCTGCAAACGAAATCGGCACACTTGCATCCTCAACCTGCCACTTACCTTTCCACCACCCAATGTTGGCGTCCCAAGATAGATCAAGGCGGCCATCCATAAGGTAGATCACGGGGTCCCCACCCACGTTGTCCATCCATGTTGGGCCTCGGAAATAGAAGTTGATGTAGTCATCAGCACCATCTTCAACACAAGCACCATTTTCACAGTGGCGGTCAGCATCGCAGAAAACTTCGTCATAGCCATAGTCACAGGTGTATGAATCGCCAACTATGGTGCAAGTACCCTCAGGATAGTACTTGTGGTAACCAGTATTGCCCGCATTACAGGTGTAAGGTTGCTGCTCGTTGCATGGATTTGGATGGCATGCATCTACAAGAATCTCTGTGCAGCTATTATTACCATCCAGACATTCATGACCATTTGGGCAGCTTTCAGCGCTATAGTCCACGCCACAAGCATCACCGCCATTGGGGCAGACACTAAAATATGTCCTTAGCAGGCCATCAACACACTGGGTAACTTGATCTGGGTCAGGACAAGTATTCGAATGGGCCAAGTAATGGCATTTTGGCTCACCAGCATCAACAAAACATGTTCCTGTGCTTTCAAATTCGACCAACCTGCCACCTTGACAGTAGTTGGCCGGAGGATTGTTGCACTCATGACCATCGCATGGACTAGCGACAATAGGAGTACCAGAAATGTAGACTTCGTCGATGCGACTGGTGCCGTTTGGCTGAATTTGGCCAGGATTGACGGAAGCGTTGTCAGTAACAATCCAGCGCAGGTAGGCAGTAGGCTGATTGTTTAAGGCCGCTGGAAGGTCAAGATTAAGCAAGCGCCCGGTGGTAAATTCATTTTTGACAGTTATGCTGCCGTCAGCCACGTCAGTCCAGTTAACATTGTCGGTGCTGTACTGCAGTTGAAAGTTCGTTGGTCCTGAGTTAGAAGATTTCTGATATGACGAAACCAACTTAAGGTTGCTGTAGCCAGTCGTATCAAATGGGGCCAGCCAGTACTTGTCCGTCACATCAGCGCCATGCCAACCGTTGACCGAGTAGCAAGAAGTACCAGTTGTTCGCCCGCCCGAAGAAATTATTGTACCTGTGACACCCTCAGCTGAAATACTCTTCAGACCACGATTTGCATCACTGCCAGCATTGGCGGGTGCTGGCACGGTTTCAAGGTCCCATCCCACTACAACTTCCGGGTCAGGTTGCGGGGGGGCAGTAGGCTCCGACTCAGTGATCTTCGTGATGTCAAATCTATAAAGGTCAGCAGTGTAAAATCCATATGGTTCAGACCTGCAAAATACCATGGAGCTATCATCACTGGCGTCAATCCAAATCTCACCTGTCGCAGTCGCGAATTGCAGACGTGTGGAGCAATCATCACTGTACACAAGGGCCTTTGCTACACCCTGCCTAAAGAATCCCACACTAAATTTAATTGCGGCGTCTAGGTCCACTACTGCCAGTTCAAGCTGCCACCAGCCTTGCTCATCATCCCAAGTGAAAGCATACATTGTCTCATCGATGACAAGCTGTGGACCAAGAGGGGTAAGCTCCATCCAATCCGGTCCTCTAAAGAAGAATCTGGCCGGTTGAGTCTCCACGCAGGCGCCACCAATACAGACTTGACCAGAATTGCACAAATGCTCTGTGGAAGAGTAATCGCACTTGTGAAGCCCCTCTCCCTCGATGTGGCAGGTGCCTGGGGCCTGATACACCAGATAACCGGTGTTCGTGTTATTACACACATTTGGGGGAGCCACTGTGCATGGATTGGGCTCACATGGGTTAACAACAGGAATCGGGGTGCATTCTGAATTGCCGAACAAACATTCATACCCTTGGGGGCAGTCTTCATCTTGAGACTCTACATCGCACGCATTTTCGCCATCACGGCAGACACCATGATAAACACGCAGTTTTATAGCCCCTATGCATTCCCCTGTGGTAGGGCATTCTTCAGTAGTGACCGAATCTGGCACACACACGCCAGCATTACCCTGAACAACGCACTTGTTGGTTTGAGTTACTAATTCATTGTTCTGACAATGTTTTTCTGTGGGACAAGTGACGCCTTCACAAGGGTCACCTTCAGCTTCCATTGGAACCCCAGCGATCACGATTTCATCAATGCGGCTTCTGCCAGTATCCACAACGCCTGTACCATCGGGGCTGGCGGTGCTGGTGACAATCCATCGCAGATGTACCAAGTCTTTGTCGTTCATAACTGCAGGCAAAGGCTTGTCCAGTAGCACACCAGAGGTCCAATTGTCCGCAACTTCGATCACTCCACCATCTAGGTCGTTCCAATTAGCACCATCAGTACTGTATTGAACCTTAAAGTCTTTTGGCCCAGTGTTGGAGGAATACTGGTAAGAAGAAACCAGCATCAAGGAGCTAAAGCCACGGCTGTTGAAGCTTGCAAGCCAGTATTTTTCACTTTGGTCGCCAGCATCCCAGCCAGTTACAGAGTAGCTTTTGCCAACTTTTTCGGCCACGCCAGTATTGAACTGATAGTCGTCACCAGTTCCAACAGAGGTGACTGCATATAGGCCAAAGTTACCAGCAGTTCCTAAAGTCGACATGGCGTTGCCATCAGGAAATTCCCAACCAACCAAGACTTCACGTTGGGGCACGGGCTCAGAGTCGGTGATTTTTGAGGGATCCAATACAAAATCATCATCACTGCACCAGTTGAAATAGTCGCTATTACTAGCGTCAATCCATATTTCACCTGTGGTCGTGTTGATTACTGGATTGTTGGCACAGTTCTCGCCTGCCTTTTGATACTTGAGGTTTCCATTTTGCTTGAATCTGATTTGGTACTCAATGACATCGGCTTCATAAGCAATGTCAATCTGATAATGCCACCAGTCCGAAGACTCATCCTTCTCCATCACCTTGCATATCCAGTCCTGTGGCGCGGCTGGATAGCAAACAAAGACACTATTTGGGCCATAATCCATCCAATCCGGGCCGCTGAAGTAGAAATCATAGTACCTAGTCGGGTCATCCTTACAGGCGGCATTTTCACAACCAAAGTCACAAACCTCCTCATGGTAGTTTTCAGTGCAAGCATTGCCACCATCCTCACAGGTGGAGCTGTAAGTCCTCAGGTTACCTTCCACACAGGCTTTTGGCACCACAGGCTCGCAGGTTGATAGGGTCTTATCATACTGACAGACGCCCTGGTCGTTAACCACGACGCACTGGCCGTTAGCACTGTAAGTCGCCAGTTGCCCATTCTCACAAGCTGGGTCTGGTGGGGTATTACACACTACGTCCTTGCACGGGCCCTCCTCTCCACCAGCAATAGCCACACCAGCGATGTAGACTTTATCGATTCGACTGGTTCCACCTGCTAGAATCGTTTGACCTTTCACACTTTCATTTGAGGTCACCTTCCATCGAAGATAAGCAGTCGCCTGATTATTTAGGGCTGCCGGCAAGGGAAGATCCAACAAAACGCCGGTCGTTTTATCATTGGCAACCGTGATATCACCACCATCAACCGCGGTCCAGTCAGTGCCATTTAAGCTATACTGCAACTGAAAATGCTTGGGGCCAGTGTCCGATGATTGCTGATAGGATGAAACCAGAATCAGGTTTTCAAAGCCTGTGGTATCAAAAGGTGCAAGCCAATACTTATCTGTGGTTGCGGCACCATCCCAACCGGTAACGGAGTAGCATTTAGTGTAATCAATGCACGTCACCTGGTTGTAAGCACCACTTGGTCCCACAGAGGTAAACTCCTTAACACCCACATTCGCAGGCGTTCCAGCGTTTGCCACAAGAGACATAGTCTCAAAATCCCATCCAACGATGACGTCGCGAACTGGTGGCGGTTCCGAATCGGTGATTTTTGAGGGATCCAAAGTAAATTCATCGACATTGGGGCACCAAGTAAACGAATCATCTTTGCTGGCATCAATCCAAATCTCGCCAGTGGTCGTGTTGATTAGAGGATTGTTGGCACAGTTATCGCCTGCCTTTTGGTACTTGGGGGTTAAATCTTGGTTAAATCTGACTTGATACTCGATATCCTCGGCTTCATTTGTGACATCAACTTGAACACCCCACCAACCAAGTGCGTCAAGCCAAACCATATCTGCGCAGCTCCAGTCTGTTGTGTCAAATGGACCACAGACCTGCGGAGCAGGAACAGCACTCATCCAATCGGGGCCGCGGAAGTAGAATTCATAGTGCCTAGTCGGGTCTTGCTTGCAGGCACCGTTTTCACAGCCAAAGGCACAGGGAGTTTCGGTTGGCGTGTAATCACACTTAACAGCACCATCCTCAATAGAGCAAGCTCCAGGTGCGCCGTATTCAACAAGAGCGGAGTTGTCACCGTTACAGTGATTGGCAGGAGGCGTAGTACAGGGATTTGGATCGCAAGAAGGCGCCTGAATCAAGGAGCACTCTGAGGCACCTGCCAAGCATTCATATCCTTCGTCACAATTCTCATCGTTATGGCTTTCGCTACAAGCACTTGCGCCATCTGCACAGGTGGAGCTGTACACTCTTAGCTGGCCTTCCACGCAGGCTTGTGGAACTGCAGGTTGGCAGTCTGATAGGGTCTTAGCATACTGACACACGCCCTGGTCGTTATCCACGACGCACTGGCCGTTAGCATTGTAAGTCGCCAGTTGCCCGTTCTCACAAGCTGGATCCGGTGGGTCATTGCAAATGACTCCCTGGCAGGGTCCCACTGGACCACCTGTGAACACCCCAGCGATGTAAACTTCATCAATTCGGCTGGTCCCGGTTTCCAAAACCGTCAGTCCATTCACAGCTTCGTTGGAGGTCGCTATCCATCGCAGATAAGCAGTCGCCTGATTATTTAGGGCTGCTGGTAGGGGAAGGTCCAGCAAAACGCCGGTTGTTTTGTTGTTGGCAACCGTGATATCACCACCATCAACCGCGGTCCAGTCAGTGCCATTTACGCTGTATTGCAACTGAAAATCCTTGGGACCGGTATTGGATGATTGCTGATAGGATGAAACCAGAATCAGGTTTTCAAAGCCTGTGGTATCAAAAGGTGCAAGCCAATACTTATCTGTGGTTGCGGCACCATCCCAACCGGTAACGCTGTGACATTTATCCTTGAAGCAGTTGACCTGGGTGTAAGGGCCGCTTGTGCCAACAGAGGTGAACTGTTGGATACCCACATTCGCAGCTGTTCCAGCGGTTGCCGTAAGAGGCAGAGTCTCAAAATTCCATCCAACGATGACGTCACGAGCTGGTTGCGGTTCCGAATCGGTGATCTTTGATGGATCCAACACGAAATCATCAACGCACCAGTTGAAATAGTCGTCATCACTGGCATCAATCCAAATCTCACCAGTGGTCGTGTTGATTACTGGATTGTTAGCGCAGTTCTCGCCTGCCCTTTGATACTTGGTGGTTCCACTTTGGTCAAACCTGACTTGATACTCGATGTCCTCGGCTTCATTGGTGACCTCAACTTGAGCTCCCCACCAGCCCTCGGACTCAAGCCACACCATTTCAAAACATTCCCATTCATTTGAGTCCGTAAATGGACCACAGATCTGGGGATTACTTGGGTTGTTATCCATCCATTCAGGGCCGCGGAAATAGAATTCATAGTGCCTAGTCGGGTCTTGCTTGCAGGCGCCGTTTTCACAGCCAAATTCACAAGAAATCTCGTTTGGCTCGTACTCACAGTCGGCATTGTCCCCATTCACAGTGCAAGTTCCAACTTCTGGATATTCCATAAGCGCGGTGTTGTTGTCGTTACAGTGGTCGGCAGGAGGCGTAGTACAAGGATTTGGATCGCAAGGTGTAATGTCAGAACACTCGGAGGCGCCGTCACGACATTGCTGACCAGGGTCACACTGGGTGTCAGTGTAATCCTCGCCACAAGCACCATCAGTACAGGTGGCAGTGTAAGTTCTGAGCGCTCCGCCTACACACTGGGCAGCAGAAGCCTCGCAGGGCTGAACGGTAAATGTGTAATCGCAACTTGCCCCGCCGTTGTCCACCGTACAGGTGCCTGGGTCTTGGTAAACCTTCAGGCCAACGGTGTCAGTATCACAAACGTTGGAAGGAGGCTCTGTGCAGGGATTTGGGTCACATGGGTCAACAGCTGCACAGCCAGTAATGGCAACCGTCAGGCTGTAATCATTACCAGCACCTTCAACACCGACGACTTGCAGAATAACACTTACGGGGTCTGCTAAGGCGTTCACGTATGTCAGCGGGTTTGCTTCGTCTAGGGCATCACCGTTTTCGTCGATTAACTGCGCCTTCAACTCACCTTCGGCTGCCTCGAAGTCGATGGCCACAGTGAGGGTTCCGCCTGCGCAAACGTCGATTGTATAGTAGTCGTCATTGTCAGGACAGATGACCAAGTTGTCATATTCCCCGGCCTCGATGGCTGTTGCTGATGATGTCGAGTTGTTTGGCTCGAACTCGTCATCTTGGCAGCCAAGCTCACAACCACTGGTATCCAAGGCGCAGTTTGCGGTGCAAACCAACTCTCCGGAGCCAAGATTCAGGCTTTCACAAGTCTGGCCACCAAAGTTGTCACCATCGCACTCTTCCTCACCTTCGATCTGTCCATTACCGCAGGAGGGCTGTAGATCAGGCGTATCCGGAACATCCGCGGTGTCCGGGACATCAACTGTGTCTGGAACATCAACTGTGTCTGGGACATCATAGATATCACCAATATCTATGCCAGGTGAAAGATCATCCGGTCCATAGTACACATCTCCCAAATCGTCAGTTGGGGAAGAGCCTTCACAACCGGCATACAGGCCAGCTGCAAGCAGTAACACGCTGGAATAACGCAGAATCTTAGACCACATACTACCCTCCGGGTAAAATCAATCGGTACACATAACCCGAACTACTATGACTGTTTAAGTATAGGTTTGTCAAGCGACCAAAGTGTAAAACACGAAGATCCCGTGCCTGTCCCTGTCCCTGTCCCTGCCC
>LSQX01136624.1_pt1 | contig 31118 bp, 34 predicted proteins | sample 654561 | NCBI WGS metagenome assembly LSQX01 (sample SAMN04489861, study PRJNA283612) | anaerobic digester metagenome | isolation source: 4 biogas reactors fed with cattle manure at either 37C or 55C with and... | place: Denmark: Kongens Lyngby | collected 2014 | reverse complement strand
CGGCGCGGGCTCTTTTCCAGGCCTTCGGCAAGGGCGTGCAAAGCCTCGGTAACGGGGATCACCACCATTTCTTGATCCTGGTCTTCCGCTTGCACCGACGGATCCAGCAGATATAGTTCTACCGCTTCGATCCGGTTGGCGGAGACAAACACGGTTAAATAGCCGGAAAACAGAGGTTTGTTATCATAGACTTGATAATAATGGATGATCAGGCTGCGGTCAAGCACTTCCATATAGTCAAAACGCACTGCTTCCAGGTTGAAACCGTTTTGACGCAGCGCCGCTTCGACCCGGCGTAAAAGGTCTTCTTCGGCCGGCCTGGCGGCCTTGTTCGGTATCGCCAGGCCGTTTTTATATACCAACTCCACCAGGCCGGTGGGGTAAATGCTCAACTCCGCTTCCTTCCCCAGGTAAACCGTGACTCCACCGTGATAAGCGGTACGGGTCCACTCCTTCTCCCATCTGTTAACAAGGTCCTTCTGCATAGCCCGGTGCGGTGACACGGTAATAAAGGCACTTTTTTGCGCCCAGAGCGGGAGAGAGGTGTGCAAATAATAGTTTTTCTCGGCAAGGTGCTCTTCTGCCTCTTGTAAATCGGTTGCTGAGACCACTTTCAAGGGCAGTCGATCCGCTTCTTGTGCGAGCAGGTGGTATCCCAGGAAGATGTTCAACCCTAAAAAGGCAATAATCAGGATTGTTTTCGCTCGATCAAGGTTCACGAATGCACCTCTTCCAGTAAAGTTAACCCTGCAGCTTTAAAAACGTATTCGTTGCCGTCCAGCCGGATAACCCAAACCGGGAAAGCATACAGCTGGTCCGCTTCTCCGGTGACAACGGCATAAGCCAATGCAAATTCTTCTAAAGCAAGGGGCTCTTTAATCCCGGCTTCCTGCTCCTGGTAGAGATTGAGGGCAGCCAAAAGGGCTTCCTGGTAACTATTCACCGGAGCGGGGGGGCTCGCTTCGCCCAGCGTTTTATAATACTCCCGTCTATACTTAACCAGACCGCCGTCGTTAAAATAAAGGGTAGCGGCATGGTCCGTAAACGGGAAGCCGTCATAATAAGAGTCCCAGCAAGCATAGTAAACCATGTGTTGGCGGTTTGCCTCCCGGATCAGGGAGAGGTTCTCCAGCCTGAGCGCTTCCGGCCAGCCCCCGTGCCAACTGAGCAATCTGCCGGCGGTATTTAAAGCTGTCGCATAGTCGGCCGTAGCCCGTTCCTGCTCTCTCAAGGGGAATGAAAAGTCTAATCCCTCCCTAATCCGCAGCCCTTTTTCGCCGTCGGTATAAATCAACGCGCCGTCCCTTTCTCTGATCTCCCGGACCAGACGGCGATCAAAGAAAAAGGTGTCCAAAAGCGTTTCCATGTCCAGCTCCTCGGGACGAACAGTGAGAACGCTTAATGAAAGCCCCGGCTCAGGCACGATGAATTCATCGGCCAGGGAGAACTGCAATCCGGTCAACTCGCGCAGCTCCTCCTGGTCCAGGCGATGGCAAGGCGTCACATCATCCAGAGGAAGCTCAGCCGCCAGCCGTGCAAGCTCCTGGCCTTGCCACTGGTCGAGGGATAAAGCGGCCTCTAGGGCGCCGGCAGCCTCTTTCAGGATCGCCGCCGCTTCTGTTTCACCCGCTCGAAATTCTATCTCAGACAACTGAGCAGGAGGGGCTCCCGGCAGCCAGGGCATTCCTTCCCCAATCGGAAGCAGCGGGCGAAAAGACAGCGTCATCCGGAAATGGCTCTCTTCAAGCGGCAGGAATTCATCCTGCGAATTGGGATAAGTAAGTTCGCTTAAAAGGGCGGCAACCCCGTTCCAGAGCTGCTCATAAGGGGCGCTGCCCGGCCCAAAATGGTATAAAGTGTCACCCTGCTGAAAGCAGATCCACCGCGGAGCGACAATTTCAGAGAGGGGGCGGGGTTCTTCAAGCTGCACCGGCTCCAACCGATACTCGGCCACCTCTTCCAAATGCCGCGGCCCAAACCAGAGCCGGTAAGTCATATAGAGGCTTGACAGGACAAGAAGGAAGAGAAAGACGCTTTTCAGACGTTCCCTCAATCTTTACAAGTCCTCCTTCACCGGGAACCGGGGCAAGGTAAAAAAGACCTTCGTCCCTTCCCCCGGTTTGCTTTCGATCCAGATGCTTCCGCCGTGGGCCTCTACTACCTTGCGGGCGATGGGTAAGCCCAGGCCGGTGCCTCCATAATCCCGGCTGCGCATCTTTTCCACCCGGTAAAAACGTTCGAAGATCCTTGGCAGATCTTCCGGGGGAATGCCGACCCCGCTGTCGGCGATGACCACTTTTACCATATCTTGGCCGGGAGTGGCGCTAATTTCAATTTTTCCCTCCGGCGGTGTATATTTAACCGCATTGTTAATGATATTCCAAAAGACCTGCATGATTTTATCGCGATCCACATAAGCTGAAAACCCCGGTGGAATGGAGACGCTGATCGCCGGCAAGCTGTTGAGCGCCTTTTGCCGGGAGCGCTCCACCACCTCTTCCGCAAGGGACTTCAACTCTACCTCTGTCTTGTGCCATTCCACCTGGCTGTAGTCCAGTTGGGACAAAGCAAGCAGGTCTTTAACCAGGCTAACCATGCGATCCGTTTCCTGCTCCACTACTTTTAAAAAACGATCCCGCACTGCAGCATCTTCGCTCGCCCCGTCCAAAAGAGTATCCACGTAACTTTTAATCGTTGCCAGGGGGGTGCGCAGCTCATGGGAGACATCGGCCACAAACTCCTGCTGGCGCCGGGCCAATTCCCTTTCCCCGGTCACGTCGTGGAGCACCATTAACGTTCCATCCAACCTTCCGTGTTCAACCTTGAAAAAGGCAAGTTTCACCTGCAGGGTGCAGGCGGGGTCTTCACGGGAGAGCTCCATAGTGAGCGGCTTTTTATGGCGAATGAAATCGCGCAGCGCCTCTGCGCCAACCAGCTCTCTGAGCAGGTGAAAACCGGATTCTCCCCGCGCGGGGCCTTGCATCTGCAAAGTATTTAACAGCTCCACTGCCGCCGGGTTAATATGAATCAAGTGCCCTCTGCCGTCGAGGGCAATCACCCCATCGCTCATATTGTTAATGATCGCTTCCACTTTGCTCTTTTCAGAGGAGATCTCGTTTATGTTTTGGCTGAGCCGGTCCGCCAGGTAGTTGAAGGTATGGCCCAGTTGGCCGATTTCATCGGAAGCCCGGACTTTAATCTTTTGGGAAAAATCTCCTTTGGCCATCAGCGCTGCCTGCGTGGTTACCTCCCGAATCGGCGCGGTGATCGTCCCGGTCAAAATAATCCCCAGCAGAATACTAATCGCCAGGGCTACGGCAGCGCCGGTGAGCAGGATCACCTTGATTTCGTGCAAAGTGGCGTCAACCTGGCGCAGCGATCCGCTTAAGTAAATAACCCCCAGGGTTGTTCTTTCGTCCTTCACTGGAAATGCATAATAATAGCGCCTTTCCCGGTGCACAGGGTCATAGCGGATGGTATTGTCAATTTGGCCGGTCAGCGCTTTCGTAATTTCATCCTGAATCAGGCGCTGGCCGACCAGCGATTGATCAACCGATGAGGCAATAACATGGGCCTGGCGGTTCAGAACAACGATTTCCAATTCGTGTAAGCCGCTGAATTCCTTCACCAGATGGGCAATATCGTCGGAATCTTCCAGAGGGGGCGCCAGGGCGGCGAGCAGGCGCGCCTGTGTATCGAGGCCGTTTTTATAGTTGATCAAGTAATAGCGCTCCAGGGATTGGACCAGGTAAACGCTGACCAACTGCAGCGAGAATAGAATAAGAAGGGAATAAATCAGGATGATCTTCCACTGCAGGCTTTTAAAGGGATTCCCTTCGCTTGAAATAATAGCCGACACCCCTTTTGGTGTGGAGATACTCCGGCTGAGCCGGATTGGGCTCCAACTTTTCTCTCAAACGGCGCACGGTAACATCAACGGTTCGTTCATCACCGATATAATCATAGCCCCAAACCCGGTTAAGAAGCTGCTGCCTGGTAAAAACATGGCCGGGACGCTGCATCATCTCCGCCAGCAGCATAAACTCACGGTGTGTCAGCTCCACCGGATTGCCGCGCCGAAAAACTGCAACCTGGTCAAGGTCCAATACCAGATCGCCGTGCACGATCCGCCTGGGGGCACTTTCCTCCCCTCCCGGCTTTCTCCCGGCTCTTCTCAAGATGGCCTTAACCCTGGCCGTTACCTCCCTGGCACTAAAAGGTTTGGTGACATAGTCATCGGCCCCCAGCTCCAATCCTAAAACTTTATCCAGCTCGGTCTCCCTGGCTGTAAGCATGATAATAGGTATATCTTTATGGGCCCTGATTTCTCTGCAAACCGTAAAACCATCTTTCTTCGGCATCATGATATCGAGTATAATTAGAGCAGGCTCCTCTTGTTCGACCAGGCGCAACGCCTCTTCCCCGTCATAGGCGAGGATGACAGAGTATCCTTCCTTCTCCAAATTGTATTTTAAGATTTCCGCGATCGGCCGTTCATCGTCAACCACCAGAATTTTTTGTTTCAATTATGGCATGCCCCCTCCCGCCCGTGTTCAGATCCTTATTTCGCTGTTTCGATCTTTATCCCCTGCCTGAAAATAAACATGAAAAAGCCCTCCCCCGCCAGGGAGGGCAAAAAAATAAAATTAATTAATTAATTATTTCGGCGAAAAAAAGTTCAAAGGGTTTTGGGGTGGGTGTTTCCGGTAGTGCCCCCACTCGGGTCCCTTGGCAGCCCGGATCTCAAAATGGAGATGGATCCCGGTCCGGCCGTAAGTCCGCCCCGTATTCCCCATGATGGCGATCACATCTCCGCGGGAAACCGTTTGCCCTTGCGACACTGAGATGCTCTTGTTGTGCAGATAAAGGGTATAATAGTCGCCATGATAAATAATGATATAGTTGCCCATTGGATACTCGGAACCGGTCTCTACCGCTACACCGCTGTCCGCAGCCAGTATCCTGGTGCTGTAACGGGCGGTACCGTTTGGGCAGATATCAATTCCGGGATGGGCCCAGCCGGAGTAACCCTGGGTTAACCGCCCCCCTCCTTCGACAGGCCAAATGAACTGGCCTGTGCCCATGGCTGGAGCGGTGGCTGTCCCGCGTTCCACCACCTGGGTTACCGGTTCTTCCAGGACTGTCTCCGCCACAATCGTGCGCGACAACTCTTCCCCGTTTTCACGGGTCACATGATAGATTACTTCTTTGCTACCGTTCCGGCCGGGAGTAACAATCCTGCTCTGGCAAGACCAGAGGCTGTCAGTCTCCACATACCGGGTAGTGTAGGGGATCGGTTCCGTCACGGTCTGCTCCTCAACAGTGATCACGTGCACCAGCGGGATAGAGGCGTCATCGGCATCGGCCTCTCGGGTCGATGAACCGCGGGAAAGGGCAACCGGTTCCCGGTCGGACTCACAAACAGTCAGCAGCGCCACTACATCTTCGGCGGCATATAGCTCTTCCGGCCTGACGCTGCAGGGAGCGACTCCCACTTCTTCGGCCAGGCTCGTCTCCAACAGCCTCACATTTTCAGCCTCTTCAAAATAAAAGTCGCCTAACAGCTCCACCACAGTATCCACAACCTCTGCTGAGGCCACCGGGACAATTGGCTTTTGATCTACCGTGAGCACAACCGCATTTGTAACCATGGTCATGTTTTGACGTAAAGCATCCTTAACCGCGGAGGCGTCTGCTTCCTTGCCGGGGCGATATTCCCAATTTAACGCGATCCGCTCCCGCGGTGCAACGGGCATACCGTAATTATGGCTGCACTTTTCCGCGAGGGAATCGACAAAAAGCTCAATTTCCGCCGCATCACGGACATAGCCCACTTCACGGTTGCCCACATAAACCACGTAAAAAAAGCTCTCCAGATAGCTATGTAGTCCGAGGACCGAAGCTAACACCAGAGAGGCTGCAGCCAAGTATAGCGACCAATGCAAGCTTTTCCCCTTTAACCATCGCCGCGGCTTGTACAGCTCGCTGGGATGAAAAAAGAGTTTTAACCGGGCTGCCGGTGAGCGACGTGCCTTGATACCCCTGGACCTCATCAACAATCCCTTTCTGTTAGAGGCATTGTTAAGGAATTATAATACTTCCTTAACAATTTTTAAGATATCACAGTTTATTCGCCGCACAGCAAAATATTCCTGCTAAAAAAATAAAAATATTTAGTGCGATCATCCTGGCAGACCCGATTATGCCAGATTTTGTTATTAATAACCTCTTTAAGATATAATTAACACTACCCCATTAACTTATGCGCTTTGCTAAACCCTCACTTCCGCGTCAAGCCGCTTTAAAATTTCCCGCGAGGCGACCAGACCTGAAGCTGACGCCTGGACCAACCCCCGCGTCACGCCGGCCCCGTCGCCGACGGCAAATAAATTGGCGATGGCGGTTTCCAGGGTGTTGCTTAAGTGGAGCCGGAATGAATAGAACTTCACTTCAACCCCGTAAAGCAATGTATGCTTCGAATTGACCCCGGGGGCTAACTTATCGAGGGCTTCCAGCATTTCGATGATGGCCAGGAGATAGCGGTACGGCAGGACCAGGCTGAGATCGCCGGGAGTGGCCTCGGCCAGGGTCGGCTGCACCAGGCCACGGCGGATCCGCTCGGCCGTTGAGCGGCGGCCCATCAATAGATCGCCCAGCCGCTGGATGATGACGCCATCGCCGAGCATATTGGCCAGGCTGGCGATATATTTGCCATACCGAATCGGCTCATTGAACGGCTCGGTAAAGGTTTTACTCACCAGAAGCGCAAAATTCGTATTGTCCGTTCTTTTTTCCGCAAAGCTGTGCCCATTAACGGTGACCAGGCCGTCATTATTTTCCGTGACGACAACCCCATATGGATTCATGCAGAAGGTCCTAATCCGGTCATCAAAAGAGCGGGTATAATAGATCAGTTTTGACTCATAAACCCGGCTCGTAATATGTTCCATTAAAACCGCCGGAACCTCCACCCTAACTCCGATGTCAACCGGATTGTTCACCCCCTTCAAGCCGAGCCGCATCGATTCCCGGTAAAACCATTCCGCTCCCGCGCGGCCGGGACCGCAAATGAGATAATTGGCGGCAATGACCTCGCCGGAGCACAGTTTTACACCAGCGGCCTTTTGATCCCGCACTACTATCTCCGCAACCTCGGTGCCGGTGGCAATATCAATCCTGTCCGCCAGGGCACGGTACATTTTTTCCAGGACCCGGTAACAGTTTTCCGTGCCCAGATGCCTGATCCGGGCCGGAATTAAATTCAAGTCCGCGGCAGCGGCCTGTCGCTGCATTTCATTGATGACCGCCGTTTCAGAGCCATAAACCGTCTCTGAAGCCCCGAATGAAAGGTAAAATTCGTCAACCTGGTGAATCAGCTCCCGCATGGTCCGGATATCCAGGTATTCATTTAAGACGCCGCCAAATTCAGGCGTGAGGGTCAGTTTGCCGTCGCTAAACGCGCCGGCGCCGCCCCACCCGCAGGTGATCGCACAAGGCTTGCAGCGCATGCACCGGCCGTATTCACCCTGGGTGGCGCAGCGCCGTTTCTCCAGGGAGACCCCTTTATCTACAAGCAGTATCCTCGCCTTGCTGCACCGGCTTAATTCCAGCGCAGAGAAAATGCCGGCTGGACCGGCACCGATGATGATGACATCGTATCTTTCCCCTGCCAACGCTATCCCTCTTCCCTCATGCCCTCGCGGGCGATATTGGCAAACTTCGTAAACTGGTTGTGGAAGTAAAGCTCGATGCTTCCCACAGGTCCATTTCTCTGCTTGGCCACCATGATTTCCGCCACATTGCGCTTTGGCGAATCTTCTTCGTAATAGGATTCCCTGTAAATGAATAAAACCATATCAGCATTGGCCTCGATCCCTCCCGACTCCATCAGGTCACTCAGCATGGGACGCTTCTTTTCTCTTCTTTCTACAGCCCGGCTGAGCTGTGACAGGGCGACTACCGGCACATTCAGCTCCTTGGCCAGGGCTTTCAGGGCCCGGGAAATCTCCGAGAGCTCCTGCTGCCTGTTTTCCGCACGGCTGAAACCGCGCATAAGCTGCAGATAATCAACGAAAATAGCATCCAGGCCCCTTTCTGCTTTAAGTCGGCGCGCTTTAGCCCGAAGCTCCATGACTGAGAGGGAAGCCGTATCATCGATGTATAGCTCAGCCTCGCTCAAAGGGCCGACCGCACGGGTAAGGCGCAGATATTCTTCCGGCGAAATGGTGCCACGGCGCATTTTCTGCGCATCTATTTGCGCCTGCGCGCACAACAGGCGCAGGGCAAGCTGTTCCTTGGACATTTCCAGGCTGAAAAAGGCAACCTTCTTTTTGGCGTTTACGGCGATGTGCTGGGCCATGTTTAGAGCCAGGGTCGTTTTACCCATACTGGGGCGGGCGGCCAAAATGATCAGATCGGAAGCCTGTAAACCGGAGGTGAGCTGATCCAGATCGGTAAAGCCGGTGGAGAGGCCGGTGACCCCCTTTTTTTCATCATAGAGCCGTTCAATCCGGTCAAATGCCTGCATTAAAACTTCTTTTAACGGTGCAAAACCCTGCTGTTTACCCTGCCGGCCAATTTCAAAAATACTCTGTTCGGCCTGGTCGAGGATCTCTTCCACGTCATCCGTCGAATCATAGCAGCGTGCCACGATATTCGTAGCCGCATTAATCAGGGAGCGCAGGATCGATTTTTCCTGGACAATCTGCGCATAGTAGCGGACATTGGCCGCTGTAGGGACTGCGTTGGCCAGGCTGACCAGGTAAGCCATGCCTCCGACCTCTTCAAGGGAGCGGCGCCGCTCCAGTTCTTCGGCAAGCGTAACCAGATCAACGGGCTCGTTTCTTTCACTGAGAGCGATGATCGCATCAAATATTTTTTGATGGGCGGTCCGGTAAAAGTCGTGATTCCGCAGCAGCTCGGACGCAGTGAAAATCGCTTCTTTTTCGATGATCATGGAGCCCAGTACCGATTGTTCCGCCTCCAAATTCTGAGGCGGGATCCGTTCACCGGTTACGGCCACTGTTTGATCCCTCCTTGGCCAGCATGCCCGGCAAAACACTCTTGGCGAAGAAATGGGGTAGCAGTTCATGCACGCTGCCGGCCGGGATGATCTCCATATCTGGGAAACGGGTCTCGATATCGCCTTTATTTTCTTCAGGCACAATTACCTTGTTTAACCCGGCTAAACGTGCCCCATAGATTTTTTCCATAATTCCGCCCACCGGTTTTAAATGACCTTGCAGGGATAGTTCCCCCGTAATCGCGCAATCCTGATTAACTGGCACTCCCTTGACTGCACTTAAAATAGCGATAAAGATCGCTGCGCCGGCCGAAGGCCCGTCAATATTTCCGCCCCCGACGACATTAAGATGAAGATCATAATTGCCAAGGTCCAGTCCGGTTAAGCTGCGCAATACCGAAGCGGCCACAAAAACCGAATCGCGAGCCATTGAGCCGGCGCTCTCATTGAAGCGCAGCTTTCCCTTGCCGGCAACGGCAGCAGGGAAGGAGACCGCTTCAATTTCCAAGACGCTGCCTAAAAAACCGTAAACCCCAAGGCCCAGCACCCTGCCAATACTTTTTCCTTTACCGCCGAGGGACTGGCTTAAGGGGAAAAGCCGGTTGCTTTGCAATACTTCTTGCATCACCTCTGTTTTGATCAGGCAGCTCTTGCGGCGGCTCCCTTTTTGCTGCTGTTCGTACAAGACCCTCCCATAAGCATCAACCAGTAAATTGACGGCCTGGCGCCCCTCATTGGTATAGCGGCTGATCAGCGTTGCCACTTCAGGCTCGATCGCCAGCTTGAGCTTTTTCGCCGCCGCGAGCACGATTTGCTCGATTTCAGAAGGAGTGAGCGGCTCAAAAAAAACAGCGGCGCAGCGGGAGCGCAGTGCGGGAGAGAGCATCTCCGGGGAGCGCGTAGTCGCTCCGATCAGGACAAAGTCGGCGGGCGCTCCTTTCTCAAACAGCATTTTAATATATTTAGGCACCTGCGGGTCGGATGGATCATAGTAAGCGGAATCAAAAATGACTCTTTTATCTTCCAAAACCTTTAGCAATTTATTTTGTAAACTTAAATCCATTTCCCCGATTTCATCGATGAATAAAACTCCTCCGTGGGCTTCGGAAACCAGGCCCAGTTTCGGCTCGGGAACTCCTCCCTCAATCAGATCGCGGCGCGCACCCTGGTAAATCGGATCATGGACTGAACCGATGAGCGGATTGGCAATTTCGCGGGGATCCCACCGCAGGGTGGTGCCGTCCACTTCGACAAAGGGAGACTCCGGGGCAAAGGCGGAACCTTTCAATGACTTGACATGCTCCAGGGCCAGGCGCGCAGCCGTGGTTTTACCCACACCCGGCGGTCCATAAATAATCACATGGGGCGGATGAGGTGATGCCAATTTGGATACCAGGGCGGTAACGCCTTTTTCCTGGCCCACGATCTCCTCCAGGGAGCTGGGGCGCAACAAATCCAGAGCAGAACGGGAAAGTTGCACGGAAAACATTTTTTCCGTTTGGGCATACTTTTTCAAAGTTTGTGAATTCTCTATACCCCCCAGTTCCCTAATTGCCTGCCTCTTGATTTCCAGCATGTATTCCTCGTGCCGCTCTTCAATTTTTGCCTTGATCTTCTGTTCAATCGACTCCTCAAGGGACTTCCGGGCAAGCAAATCAGCCAGCGCTTCCTCGAGCTCGGCAATAGCTGCCGGGATTTCATCTCCGCTAGGAACCTCTTGCAAAGTGGGGTTCTCGTAAACCAGCCTTTGCAGGCCTAAAAGCTGTTGCTCCGGGTTGCGGGAACGGATTAAAGGCAGGGCTTCCAGCTTCCCCGCCTTCAGCACCATCTTTTCTGTGCCGTAAATATCATTAACCAGGTCCAGCAAGGCATATAGCTGTCGCCGGTACTCTCTATTCTGTTCGGCGGCCTTCATAATTCCTCTTAATTCTCCTTTTCCACCTGAACTACAACCGTAGCTTTAACGCCCTGGTGCAGCTTCACCGTTACCTCGTGGCGTCCGATGGTCTTGATGGGCTCCGCCAAGGCAATTTTTTTCTTATCAACGGGGAATCCCATTTTTTCCAGAGCAGCAGCGATGTCGTTGCTGGTCACAGAACCGAATAAACGCCCCCCTTCACCGGCAGGCAAAGTAAAGGCAATTGTCTGCTGCTCCAAAGCCGCAGCCCGGGCGCGGCTTTCTGTTTCCAGGCGCTGACTCTTGAGGCGAGCCTGTGCCTCCTGGTGCTGCCTTTCCCGAAGCTTTTGCGGGCTAGCCTCCTCAGCCAACCCCCGGGGAAAAAGCAGGTTGCGGGCGTAACCCTCGGCGACCTCTTTAATCTCCCCCTTTTTCCCCAATTTTGGATGATCTTTAAGCAATATAACTTTCACCGGACAACACCCCTTGACCAAATTACCGCTTTCGGCAATTAGTTAGCTTCGTCCCTTTTAATCGCGTCTCCTGCTTTTTAGCATAGACTAAAAAAGGTGCCGGGAACAAAAGTCTCCAGCACCCCTGGATTGCGCGCGCGGTTTGCTTTATTCCGTGGTAAAGGGCAGCAAGGCCATGATTCTCGCTCTCTTGATCGCCTGGGTAAGCTGACGCTGATGCCCGGCGCAATTGCCGGAGATGCGGCGCGGTAATATCTTGCCTCGTTCAGTAATAAACCGTTTTAACTTTTCGTACTGTTTATAATCAACCGTTTCAATTTTATCGACGCAGAAGCTGCAGATTTTTTTCTTCGGTTTGCGGGCTTTATCTCGTCTCACCAAAAATCCTCCTCGCATTAAAAGGGAATATCATCTTCATTAACAATCATTTCGTCCCCGGGCAGATCGCCCAAGTCATCGGACTGAGCTTCCTGATTGCGGGCCCACTCCAAAAACCGCACGTCGTTGGCGACGACTTCAGCCACCTTTTTGCTGACACCCTGGCTGTCTTCGTAGGAACGAATCTGAAGCCGTCCGACCACTGCAACCAGCAGGCCTTTTTTAAGATAGTTGGCACAGTTTTCAGCCAGCTTGCGCCAGGCAACAATCCTGATAAAATCGGCTTCCCTCGCTCCCTGTTGGTTGGCATAGGGACGATCCACGGCAATCGTAAATGTTGTCACCGCCACCCCATTGCCGGGAGTATACCTCAATTCCGGATCATGGGTTAAACGACCGATCAGTACAACCTGGTTAAGCATTTTTGACACCGCCTTTTGAATTGATTAACCGGCCTACTGGTCTTTACGCACGATAATAAAGCGGATCACTTCATCGTTAACCCGGTAAAAATGCTCAAGTTCAGGTGTAATCTCCTGCGGACCGGTGTACTGCAGCAAGTAATAGTGACCTTCTTTAAATTTATTAATTTCATAGGCCAGCTTGCGTTTACCCCAGTCATCGACGCTGTCGACCGTTCCGCCCTTTTTCATAATCGTTGATTGCAAATTGGCGATGAGCTCTTCCTCGGCTTCGGCCTCCAGGTCAGGTTTTAGAATGATCATCGTTTCATAATTGGGCATCTTAAGCTTTCACCTCCCTTTGGACTAAATGGCCCCGCCGCACACGGCAGAGCAGGGACAGGCCAGATCAATAATAGCATAACCCCCCAGATGGGAGCAAGCAAAATGGCCATTCCATTTTAACTTTTTTCATCGTTATTCTCAACAATTTGCTTAACCCGCCGTTCAAAGCGGACGCGGGGGAGCAACACACTGCGTCCGCATTTTAAGCATTTAATTCTTATATCCATGCCTACTCTTAAGATACACCAGAGATTTGAACCGCAGGGATGTCCCTTTTTCAGCCGTACCACTTGTCCGACTTGATACTGTGCCATCGCTGTCCCTCTTAGCAATGTCATTCAAGAAACCACTGGCAAAGTGATTAGGGCTTCTGTTGATCTAGCAAAGTGCAGATTTCGGTAAAAATAGCGTCAATCTCCTGATTACCATTAATGGTCGTAATCAATTTTTGCGCCGCATAATAATCGATCAATGGCTCTGTCTGTTTTTTGTAGACCGCCAGCCTTTCGGTTACCGTAGCAAGAGAATCATCTTCTCGTTGATACAGTTCACCGCCGCATTGATCGCAGACATTGCGCACCTTGGGCGAATTAAACTTAATATGATAATTGGCACCGCAGTCGCGGCACACCCGGCGCCCCGTCAGGCGCGCGATCAGCTCTTCTTCTTCCACTTCAATGTGAATGACATGGTCTAGCTTTAACCCCATCTCCTGCAAAACATCGTCCAGGCTGCGCGCCTGGGCCACTGTCCGCGGAAAACCATCCAAAAGGGCGCCGCCCCTAGATGCGGATTCCATCAATCGTTCCTTCACAATGCCCACCACAATCTCATCGGGTACCAGTTGTCCCTTCTCCATATACCCCCGGGCTTGCTTGCCTAGAGGCGAACCGCTTTTTATGGCGTTGCGCAAAATATCACCAGTTGCGATATAATCCAGATTATATTTACTGACCAGACGTTCTGCCTGGGTTCCTTTGCCGGCACCCGGAGGCCCCAAAAGAATTATCAGCATATCGCTCCCTCACTTTTTGGAAACAATTAAAGTTCACATAGACATATAGTGTTCTTCTTTTCCACCTTAATTCCTGCTAAAGACGAAAAAAAGCCCTACCACCAAGCGCCGCTTGCCCGTCCGAGTTGCAAACACCAGTAAAACAAGGACGAATTTTCGAAGTCTAACAGAGCGCCGGGCAAATCCATCAACCAGATCAACGGAGCACTGATTCCAATTATTAGACCGGTTACCAGCGCCTGCCGCAGCACTCCCAGCAGCGCCCCTGCCCAGCGCTCCAGCGATCTCTCTGGCAGGCGATCGGCGGAACGGATAAATGCCAATAAATTAAAAAAACCGATCCACAATAACAACAAAAGAAAAAAGGAGACGGCATTGGTGGTTACCTGGGCCATTAAATCGGGCAAATTGCTCAAATCGGCAGATGCCGCCAGCGGGGAGTTGCTCAAGATGGCTTTCGGAATTTCCAGATTAACAGCCGTTATTTGGGTGTTGCCAAAAGCCGCTTCTACGGGAACAGCCAATTTACGGTTAATGATGGCTGCTAGATGCTCTTTGACTGCTACCTTTTTGGAGAGTAGAGCCATTAAATCTGCCTGGAAAGCAGCCGCCGCAGCCGCAGTTACTAGAAAAGAGAACAAATAATACACCATCTTTTTCCATCCAGAAAAATAGCCGGCAACGCCTCCCCAGGCTAAAAGGCATAACACAACGATTTCCAACAGGTTCATTTTTCTCCTACCATTACCGTTGGGCGATCAATCATACATATTTAGATCCACCTTTTAATATAACTAAAACAACAGTAATTAGCGTGGAAGGGGTGTTCAAATGACCATCGCTGTTGCTCCACCGCCGCTTCAAACCTTTGACCTGCCGCTCCGCATAAATTTCAAAGAACCGGAAGCTGTTAATAAAATCGCATTTACCCTTACTTCTTTAATCATAGCTTATGATCAAAACTATCGAAAATTGCAGAGATTGGTATTATGTATCGGATCAGACCGGTCTACCGGCGATGCGCTGGGGCCACTGGTTGGAGAGCGCCTCTCCAGCCTGAAACTTCCACGCACAGCGGTTATCGGAACCCTGGCGGAACCGGTTCATGCCCTCAATTTAAAGGAACATTTAAAACGAATCGAACTGTCTGGGAAACAGACACTTGTAATTGCCGTGGATGCCGCCCTGGGCAAACCGGACAGTATTGGCGTCATCGAAATTGGCCGGGGACCGCTGCACCCCGGAGCGGGAGTAAATAAGAAATTACCCCCGGTTGGACATATTTACCTCAGCGGGATAGTCAACCTGGGGGGCTTCATGGAACAAATGGTTTTACAGAGCACTCGCCTTTTTCATGTGATGAAACTGGCTGATGTGATCAGCCGGGCCTTGCAGCAGGCCCTGCTCCAAACATAAAAAACCGGCAGCAGCCGGCTTTGATTAAAAAAAGAGAAAAACAGCTATTAATCCTTGAGGTCTTTCGGTAAAACCATTTTAGATTTGTCACTAATCCCATTCGGGGGGAGTTGATCCTTTCGCTTCATCTCTACATTCCCGGAAAAAAGGGCTCCATCGTCGACCAGTAAACCATTTGTCTTGATCTCGCCGATAACCACGCCGCTACTCTTGATTTCCAGCTTGCCCCCCAGATCCATGGTTCCTTCAAAGCGCCCGGCAACGGCTACATTGCGCGCCTTTAATTCAAGTGAAACACGGCCGCTTTCCCCGATGACCACATCGCCCTGGGTTTCAACGTCGCCTTCCATCACGCCGTCAATGCGGATCAACCCCTTGGCCTTAAGGGAACCCTGGAAGTGGGTATCCTTCCCGATCACCGTATTCACTTTATCCGGAGGTGTCTCCAACTGATCCTTTTTAAACATCGTTTAGCCTCCCTGTTACAAATACTATTGGATGTAATTCATTGGATTGACAGGAGTACCGTTCACCCGAACCTCGTAATGCAGGTGCGTTCCCGTGGCATTGCCGCTGCGCCCCATGTAGGCGATGATATCACCGCGCTCTACCCACTCACCGGCAGATACGGCAAAGCCGGATAAGTGGGCATAATAGGTTGTATAGCCATAACCGTGGCTGATGATCAATAGATTCCCCCAGCCCCGGCGGTAGGAGGCTGATGTAACCCAACCATCGGCAGTGGCGTATATTGGAGAACCGTAACTTGCGGCAATATCGATGCCGTCGTGAAATTCCATCACATTCCGGTTAAACGGAGACCGCCGCATCCCAAAGGGAGAGGTCAAGGTCCCCCAGGCCGGCCAGATCGATGGCGTTGCCGCCCAGCGGCGCAAGGATTCTTCCACTTCGCTGCTCAATAATTCAAGCGATTCACTCTGCTCCGGCAAAAGGCGCTGTAAGGTAGCGATGTTAGACGCTGCCCGGTCTACCACCCGGCCTTCAGCAGTACGGCTTGCATAATAACGTGTTCCTTCATTGAGCTCCACCTGCGAAGATACTTCTGTGCTCCTGCTCTCGCTGCTCTCGCCGTCTTCAGATTCACCCTCATTTTCCAGTTCATCCGGATCCAACCCTAGCTTGTCGGCAACCAGTTCGGCCAAATCTTCGATTTGGGCCATCTGCTCCAATAGTTTCTGAGTCTCATAGGCAAATGCATTAATTTCTTCTTGCTGGACCTGGTTTATCTGGCGTAAAATCCGTGCTTCTCTGGCCTCCTGCGCAACATTGCGGTAAACGTAGAATAAAAAACAAATCCCGGTCAGGCCTATAACGAATATCGCCGCCAGCATTTGACCAACCCAGAGGGGAAGGCGCAGGCTATATGTCGCCTCTTCGGAATGAGGGACAATCATAATCGTAAAACATCTCGCTCTTTTTTTCATCATAACACTCCATCCGGCTGGCACTCGAAAGCTAGGGAAAAGCCTCCAGGCTTCAACAGCCAATCATTTTTTTGGCCTCATCTAAGGCCTTGATTTCTTCTGCGCTAAGTGAATATGGGGAAACGCCATTCTTAACCGGTTTCCCGTAACAACGGCTTTCTTCCCGCCCAAAGATGCTGGTAACGATCACCCCGTTTTGCTGTCGATCCAGTAGTGCCAGCGAAAAACTGAGATCGCTGCCCGTTTCTTGAAAAGCGTTATATCGGATCAGGCTGACGCCGGCTATCGTGTTGATCAGCTGCTTTTCCACATTGGCCAACCGCAGTGCCAACTGTTTGCCCTGATCTTGGTTCGCCGTTATTAAGTCTCCATAGTGATTCAGCAGCTCTTCCAAATTGAGACCGTCGCGCTGCATCATTAATTTACGATATCCCTTTCGCAACGATGAGGCCGAAGCTAAAAAAAATACCGCCGCAATGAAAAAAAATACTGACACAAGCGCTACGGCCAGGATTATTTCACTGGAATAAAGTTCAATCCAAGATTGAACTTGCCCCCACCACATCATCTTTTTACCTCCGCCCGGCTACAAACATTAAGAAAACTTAACAATATTAAGTTCGCCTTAAAAGATTAATAATCCTTTTTGGGGAAAAATTTTTTTATCACCTTTAACATGTTTGACTCTGTGTTTCACGTGAAACATTTTAATTCAATTCTCCCGGTAGCAATAGAGCCACAAGGCGCTCCAGGTCTTCCTCGCCATAAAAATAGATTTCAATGCAACTATTCTTTTCGCCATGTTTAATCTTTACCCTTGTTCCGAGATGGCGCTGCAGCAGCAGCAGCACTTCTTCTGTAACCGGATCGGTGGCCGGCATAATTTTTACTTTCTTTTTAACCTCTTTGGGGGAGATACTTTTCTTCTGGTATCCGGCAACCAGCCTCTCCGCCTCGCGGGCCGTCAGCCCCCGCTCCATAATGATTTCGCCCAGTTCCTGTTGAAGCTTTTGATCCGTTATTCCCAGAAGAGGCCTAACCTGTCCGGCGGTGATCGCTCCTTTGCAGAGGGCTTCTCTAATCGAATCAGGAAGCATGAGCAACCTTAAGGTGTTAGCCACAGCCGAACGGCTTTTGCCAATGCGGTTGGCCAGTTTCTCCTGGGTAAAACCGAACTCGTCTATTAAGCGGCGGTAAGCCATTGCCTCTTCCACCGGATTCAAGTCTTCACGCTGGAGGTTTTCAATCAGGGCAATTTCCAGCATTTCGCTCTGATCGTAATGGCGCACTACGGCCGGCACCTTGCTAAGCCCGGCCAATTGAGCGGCTCGAAAACGCCTTTCACCGGCAACGAGAGTATAACCTTCTTCACTGGGAGCAACCACCAGGGCTTGAACGATGCCGTGTTCTCTGATTGAGTCCGCCAGTTCCTGTAATTTGTCAGGGTCAAAATTGGCTCGTGGCTGATAGGGATTGGCCTGGATCAGTGAGATGTCGATTTCCTTTACATTCGAATCGCTTTCTGCCGCTGCCGGAATGAGCGCTCCCAGTCCTCTGCCTAATCGCCTTTTTTCACTAGCCATCTAGCCACCTCCTTCGCGAGTGCAAGGTATAGTGCCGCACCCCTGCTATGCGGATCATAATCAAGAATATGTTTTCCATAACTCGGCGCCTCGCTAAGGCGTACATTGCGGGGAATAATGGTGTCATAAACAAGCTCTTTAAAGTGATTCTTTACTTCTTGCGTGACCTGCTCAGACAGCTTTGTCCGAGAGTCATACATGGTGAGCACTACACCTTCGATTTTCAACTTTTCATTGAGGTGTTTGCGCACCAGCGTAATCGTATTCATCAGCTGCCCCAGGCCTTCCAGGGCATAATACTCGCACTGAATTGGGATGATGACACCATCGGCGGCGGTTAAAGCATTCAAGGTTAACAGCCCCAGCGATGGCGGGCAATCGATTATCACGTAAGCATAATTATTTTTTACTGTTTTTAATGCCTCCCTGAGCTTAACCTCACGCGATACTGTGGGCACCAGTTCGATTTCCGCTCCTGCCAGTTGAATTGTGGCGGGAACCACGTATAAATTCTTCCAGGCTGAAGGCAGAATAATTTTCTCTAAGCTGATTTCGTTAATCAGGGCATCATAGATGCAGGCCCTAATGTCTTTCTTCTGTAGACCGACACCGCTAGTCGCGTTGCCCTGTGGATCGCTGTCCAGTAGAAGCACTTTATATCCCAGTTGAGCAAGGGCGGCGCTTAAATTTACTGCGGTAGTCGTTTTCCCTACCCCGCCTTTTTGGTTCGCTATGGCAATTACATGAGACATCGTTTCGCTCCTCTTATTTGTGATTTTACAAACATGTTGGCAACTGCTGCTCCACTTCATTTATGCATCGAGGCCTCAATGGCGCTGCAAGCTGCTTTCAGCGCCGGAACAACCTAATTTTCACCTCGATAAAATCATCTTCCACCTTTTCTTCAACTTCAGGTGAAAGCCCGGAATCTTTAATCAGCCTGACTGCTTCACGAATTGTATTCAGAAAAATGCGGTGATCGCGGATAATCCCTTTGTTGATTTTTTTGGTCTTTGCCTTTGCCGTGCCAAGCAGTTGTTCGATTCTTTTTTCAGTCTGGCTCACGGTAAGTCCCTTGTCGATAATTTCCGCGATCATTTTCTGCTGTTGAGCCTCGGTGTTTAATTTAAGCAAGGCCCGTGCATGCCGTTCCGTAAGCTTCTCCTCGATTAAGGCCCGTTTAACCGATTCCGGTAATTTTAACAACCTTAACTTATTGGCGATGGTCGATTGACTCTTTCCGAGGCGCTGCGCCAGCACTTCCTGGGTCAGGTTAAACTCATTGATCAACCGTGCGTAACCGCTAGCCTCTTCAATAAAGTTTAAATTTTCTCTTTGCAAATTTTCGATGAGGGCAATTGCAGCCATGGCGCTGTCGGATAAATCCTTGATGATGGCCGTTATCGTATTCAAACCTAGTTTTTTACATGCCACCAACCGCCTTTCCCCGGCTACCAGTTGGAAAGAGCGGCCGGCGCGACGAACAATGATCGGCTGCAGTAGTCCGTAGGTTTTGATCGATTGCATCAACTCCGCAATTGTATCATCGGGGAAATTCCGTCTTGGCTGATAAGGATTGGGCTCGATATCCTGTATCTTTATCACAGCCACCTTGTCTTTGCCCGGTTCAGGATCAGGAAATAAAAGATTATGAAACCGGTTTTCTTTCATTAACAATCACCTGCTTTTTTGGCTTATGAAAATTATTAGACAACGGAGAGTGCATTCCTTCAATTAATAATCAATTAGTCGCGCAGAGGCTGCTTGGCTGGTCTGCCAACCCGCCTGGGGTATTGTGGAGGGGTGTTTTTTATCTTTTTAACAATGTAGATGCATCGCTCTTCTCCGGTGAGGAGACGATATTGCTTGCAAGAATCGATGCTGCCGCCACAAATCGAAATAGCCTTTGACGCCTCTCTCATTTCCTCGTTGCCCCGTGGTCCTTTATAGAATATAACCTGCCCGCCGACACTGCAGAGCGGCAGGGCTAACTCAGCGAGAACCACAGCCGGAGCAACCGCCCGGCTGACGACCACTCCAAATCTCTCGCGAAAATCAGGATTCTGCCCCCACTCTTCGGCCCGTCCCGGCAAAAAATGCAAACGCTCCAAGGCGAGCTCTCGCATTACTCTCCTTAAAAAATTAATGCGCGCGCGATTTGCATCCATTAAAAAAAACACATGTTCGGGCAAGCAAATTTTTAAAGGTATACCGGGTAAACCCGCACCGGTTCCCAGGTCTAAGATCTCGAAGAGTGGCAATTGCATCAACGAAAGGAGATAAAGGGAATCGTAGATATGTTTATGATAAAGCAGGTAGGGAGTATTATCTCCGACCAGGCGCTGGACGGATACCCTTTCCAATAATATCTGCACATACTTTTGTAATTGATTGTACTTTCGAACGTCAATTTCTAGGCCTAAACTCTCGATCACTTCCTGGAGAAGGTTATCCCGGCTATCCATCCTCTGCTCCTTTTTGTTCACTTGCCAATGCAAAACTCACTAAAAATTTTATCTAAAAGCTGGTCATCGACTGTATCGCCGGTAATTTCGCCGAGTTTATGCCAGGCTTCCCTTAACTCAAGGCTTACAAACTCTAAAGGACGGCTCTCGCAGGCCTCGATGGCATTTTTAACGCTGACCAGGGCTTCTTTGGCAGCTATTTCATGTCGCATCGACAAAAGCTGCGCCGGTTCACCGGAACTTGTAAAGCTTTGATCCAATAGTTCAACAATCGATTCTTCCAATAGCTGGATACCTTCCCCTGCTATTGCGGCAGTGCGGACAACCTTTACGCCCGGAAAACGCTGTTCTAGAGCGCTGATATTCAATAACGGCTTGAGATCTTTTTTATTCACCACAATAATCAATTTGTGTTCCTCGGCAACCAGATCCATTACGGCCTCATCCGCCTTTTGCAATGGTTGTGAGCCATCCAACACAACAAGCAGTAGTCGCGCCGCGGCTACTGCTTCCTTGGTCCGTGTAATCCCAATCTGCTCGACGGGATTCGCCGTATCATGAATTCCCGCCGTATCAATCAGGCGCAAGGGATACCCCCCGATCAGCAGATAACCCTCCAGGAGATCCCGCGTTGTTCCCGGCATATCATGGACAATTGCACGTTGCTGCCGGAGCAAAGCATTTAACAACGAAGACTTTCCCACATTGGGTCTTCCCACAATGGCTGTATCTATCCCTTCCCGGTAGGCCCTTCCTCTCTCTGCAGTAGCAATCAGCTCCTGAAGAGTTCTGCTGATTGCCTCCAGCTCGTCCTTCACCTGCTTAAAAAATAGCAAATCCGCCTCCACATCTTCAGGAAAATCGATTACTGCATCCACCCTGGCCAGGGTTGTTATAATTGAGTCCCGTATGCCCGTAGTCTTTCGATAGAGCCTTCCCTGCAGGTTAAGTGCAGCTTGCTTAACCCCCTCTGCGGAACGCGCTCTAATGACGTGCAGTATGCTCTCGGCGCGGCTCAAATCTATCCGCCCGTTAAGAAAAGCTCTTCTTGTAAACTCCCCCGGTTCAGCCAGCCTGGCCCCGTTTTTAATCGTTAAATCCAAAATCAGGCGCAGTGTAAATACACCGCTGTGACAATTTATTTCCACCGTATCCTCTCGCGTATAAGTGTGAGGCGCCTTCATAAAAGACAACAGCACTTCGTCGATCGGGTCTCCCTGCCCATCGACAATATAACCGTGATAGAGAAAATGAGAACGGGGGAAATCGGGTTGATTACTTTTTGAGGTAAAAAATATCTTTCGCGCAATGCGAAAAGCATCGGGACCGCTCATTCTGACGATCCCGATCCCTCCTTCGCCCATTGGTGTGCTGATTGCCGTAATCGTATCTGAAAACAAAACAAATGCCCCTTCATGCAAATATGTTTTCTAGCGGACGTTGACACCGAAAAAGGCAACTCTTAATTCATTGATTGATCAAAAAACCGCTCCCGCAAAGGAGCGGCTGCCGGCCCATATTTTAACGCGGCGCAATCACTACTTTGCGGTAGGGTTCCTCCCCTTTGCTGTAGGTTATTACATTATTATCTCCCTTTAATGCCAGGTGAATGATCCTTCTCTCTTGAGGGGTCATCGGTTCCAGCACCTGTTCCTCGCCAAGCCTGTCCACTTTTCTGGCAATACTTTTCGCCAGTTGCGTCAGCGTCTTTTCTCGCCTTTCCCGGTATCCTTCCACGTCAACGATGATCATCTTTTTGATTCCTGAAAATTGTCGTTTAATAATCGTGTTCAGTAGATACTGTAATTCATTTAAAGTTCGCCCGCGCCGTCCAATTAAAGATCCTATACGCTTGCCGTTAATGGATGCGATAATTTTTTCCTCGTCTTCCTCGACTGCTACTGTCCCTTCAAGATTCATATACTTGATCAGTTCCGCCAGAAAGTGTTCGAGATACTGTGCCGGTGGAAATAATACCTTTGCGTTGATCCGGGCATCTTTTGCCCCAATCAAATTAAACAGGCCTTGAGCCGGTTCACTCAACACCTTGATATCTAGATTATTTCTCTTAACGCCGAGGGTATCCAGAGCCTTTTGGATCGCCTCGTCAATTGTCCGACCAGTAGTTTCGATTTCGATCATTTTTGTTGTTTATCTCCCTTTTCCCCTTTATCTTCCGGGCTTTTTCCCTTTATTCCTTTCATATAGTTCATGACATAATGTTGCCCCATAGAAAACAGGTTGTTCAGGATCCAATATAAAACCAATCCTGTCGGGAAATTAAAACTAAAGTAAACTATCAATACCGGCATCATATATAACATCAGTTTTTGGTTTGTATCTCCCAGGGTTTGCTTCTGGTAAATGAAGGTGGTAATGCCGGCAATGAGTGGAAACATGTAATAGGCCAGAGATTCTGGATTGAGGAGGTAGGCAGCATTAAATTTTTCAATATGCAGTAAGTCGATAAATTCCCAGGCGGGAATCAGAAAAGAGTTAAATTCAATCTTGATGAATTTATCAGCCTGGCTAAGCAGCCGGAACATCCCGACCAAAATGGGAAACTGGATCAACAAAGGAAGACAGCCGGCCATGGGGTTAACATTGTGCTGCTGCAATAATTCTGCCATGGCCTTGTTCTGTTTCTCTTTATCGTGTTTATACTTCGTCTGGATCCGTTTAATCTCAGGCTGTAGCTCTTGCATCTTTTTGGCGGATTGAATTTGCTTGTTATTTAATGGAAAGGTGATCAATTTGACCAGAACTGTTAAGATAATAATTGAAATGCCGAAATTAGGGATGATGGTATAAACATAGCTTAGCACGATACCAAATAATTCGGCAATTGCGTCAATCAATTGACCCATTTATAAATCCTCCTAATAAATCTTACTCACTTAACAGGATCGTATCCTCCGGGGTTGAACGGATGGCAACGCAATATCCTCTTTATACCGAGCATCATTCCCTTGATTACCCCGTATCGTGCTATCGCCTCATAACAATACTGCGAACATGAAGGATAGAAACGGCAAACCCGCGGTTTTAGTGGTGATATAACTCTCTGGTAAATTAGAATAAGATATAAAAACAATTTGGCGAGGATCCTGTTTAAGTTCAGTTGAGCAATTTTCCTTTCATACAAAGAAAGAGCAGCTCCTCCCGCGCTTTGTGGAAATTCATCTGGATCACCGGTTTCCGGGCTACCAGCACAAAGTCAAAACCCTTTTTCAGATTTTCCCGCATCGAACGAAAGGCTTCCCTATAGATTCGCTTAATGCGATTTCTGACCACACTTTTTCCGATCTTTTTACTGATCGAAAAACCGATGCGATTATAGTTGAGCCGGTTTACATGATAATAGAGAACCACATTGGGTGATACCAGAGTCTTTCCAAAACGATAAACGCGCTTAAACTCCCAGCTTTTCTTTATCCGGACGAGATCCATTTCTAGATCAAGCGCTTATTCTTTTTCTAATCTTTGCGCGCCGTCTTTTTAAGACCATCCGTCCGGCTTTTGTACTCATTCTTTTTAGAAAACCATGGATCCTTTTTCTCTTTCTTTTTTTAGGCTGATATGTCCTTTTCATGATCGTTCCTCTCCAGGCACTTTTTGTCCAGAATATAAGAAAGTATACCTTAAGCAAATTGTCAATGTCAAGATTACGAAAAACAGTTTCATTACCGGTTCAGATGTTTTGATTGCAGTTCAAACACAGATCTGTTAATATATTATCTGCCGGTGTAGTATAAAAATGCATCTCATACATAGTTATCCACAAAGATTGTGAACAACTTTGTTATTTATGTTAATAACCTCGTAATATTACTTTCCAGGGAGGCCTCTTTTTATGACCGTCAATCTTGATCATATCTGGCAATCGACCCTCTCTGAAATAAGTAAAGAGCTAACCAAGCCCAGTTTTGAAACCTGGCTAAGATCTACCCGGCCGGTGTCCGTTAATAATGGTTGCCTGGTCATTGAAGTCCCCAATGACTTTACTAAAGAATGGTTTGAAACCCGTTATCGCGATTTAATAAAAAAAACTTTAAAAAAAATTACTTTGAAAGATTACGATATTTGTTTTACCATCGCCACGGATCTTTTGCCTGAAGAGTTGGAAGTAAATTTTGAAATTCAAAATCTAGAATCATCGCCTAAAAAAGAAAACCGCAGCATCAATGCTCTATCTTCGTTTAATCCCCGCTATACTTTTGATACATTTGTAGTCGGTGCGTGCAATCGTCTCTCACATGCTGCCTCTCTGGCTGTCGCCGAAACTCCTTCAAGAGCTTATAATCCGTTGTTTATATACGGGGGAGTTGGTCTGGGTAAAACACATCTTTTGCACGCGATCGGCCAATACATCATTAATAATCATGGATATCCCCGGGTTCTTTATTTTTCTTCAGAAAAATTTACTAACGAATTTATTAATGCTATCCGCGACAACAAAACAGAAGAATTCAGGACAAAATACCGCAATATTGATGTTCTTTTAATCGATGACGTCCAGTTTCTCGCCGGAAAAGAGCAGACACAGGAAGAATTTTTTCACACTTTTAATGCTTTATATGAAAATAATCGTCAAATTGTGATTTCCAGCGATCGACCGCCGAAAGAAATCCCTACTCTCGAAGATCGGTTGCGTTCCCGTTTTGAATGGGGCTTAATCACAGATATTCAGCCTCCTGATCTGGAAACACGGATTGCGATTTTAAGAAAAATCGCCCAATCTGATGGCTTAGATATTCCCAATGAAGTAATTCAACATATTGCTTCGAAAATTGAAACCAACATCCGTGAGCTTGAGGGGGCGTTGATTAGAATTGTCGCTTTTGCTTCCCTATCAAAGGCTCCGATTACTTTAAAACTTACCGAGGAAGCTTTAAAAGATTTATTATATACACCGAAAAAAGAAGTGTCTATTAAAAACATTATTAAATTTACTGCACTGCACTATAATCTTACAGCGGAAGATTTAAAAGGTAAGAAAAGAACCCAGGATATTGCCATGTCAAGGCAGGTGGCCATGTATCTCTCGCGCACTATGACTGATCTTTCTTTACCGAAGATTGGGGAAGAATTTGGAGGGCGGGATCATACCACTGTTCTACACGCGCAAAGAAAAATCCAGCAAATAATGGAAGAAAACAGTGATTTTAAACAAAAGATTGAAATGATTAAAAATGACATTTTGAATAACCCTTGATTTTGATGTGGACAACCTGTTAAAAAAATGCTTATCTTTATTATGATTTTTTTTCCTCACTATCATTTCCACGGTTTGTCCACAGTTGGTTCGCGATTTAGAGGGAGTAACGACAAGCGTCTCTGGCGGTTTTCCACATATGCACATCACTTACTGCTAGTACTGTTTATATATCTAAATAATAATCTCTAGTTTATGGTTGTTAATAAACCAGAGGAGTTGATAGCGGTGAAGATTCAAATTCAAAAAAATGAATTTAACAGTTATTTAAATATCGTAGAAAAGGCCTTGCCGATTCGCTCAACTATACCGGCCATAAACAATATTTTATTGCAAAGCGATAATAAAAAACTGACTTTAACTGCTACCAACCTGGAATTGGCGATTAAAGTCACGATTCCTTTTGAAGGGGAAGCAGGCGCTATCCTTCTCCCCTCCAAAATTGTCGATATTGTGAGGTATTTGCCCGAAACTGACGCATCTTTAGATTTAAATTGGGAAACATTTCGGATTAATATAGAAAGTGGACCGTCCAATTTTCTTTTGAATGGTTCAGATCCGGCCGATTATCCTCTTATTGAAGAGATCAGCCTTCCCGAAGGGGCGTTTAAAATTAAAACGTCAACTTTAAAACAGGTTTTAAGAGAAGTCGTGTTTGTGGCTTCCACCGAGGAAAGTAGGCCGGCTTTTAATGGCGTGTTATTTGAATTTAAAGAAAATGGCATTACTCTAACCGCTTCAGATACTTACCGCCTTGTCATTAGAGAGATAACCGGCTACTCTTTTTCTTTTGAAAAACAGCGCTACCTGATACCGGCCAAGTCATTGCGTGAATTGATGAAAGTGCTTGATGAAGATGCAGAATATGTTTCTATTTTCCCTGATCGTGAACAGCTAGTATTTTATTTTAATAATATTCACTTCATGACGCGAGTTTTGAATGAAAAATATCCTGATGTCCGGGGTGTTATTCCAAAACAGTATCAAACCCGGATTAAGGTAGAAAGAAAGCCTTTAGAAGAAACGATCAGCCGTGCCACTTTACTGGCTGAAGGAATCAACCAGGTAATTCAACTCGAAATCGCTGACCAGCTAATTAAAGTTAAAGTCTCTTCGCAGCTAGGTTCCATGGAAGAAACGCTACCTACCGCTCAGGAAGGAGATCCGCTTGCTATTTATGTTAATTCACGTTTTATTTTGGATATATTAAAAGTTGTTGAAGAAAAGGAGCTGTTTATTGATCTGCACGGCAAGGAAGGGCCGATCATCTTTCGCATACCGGACGATGAAAACTTCCTCTATCTTGTTTTACCGATAAAAATGGGATAACAAATTAAAGAGGCATCCATTTGTATTTAGAAAATATCTCTCTAAAAAATTTTCGCAATTACAGCGTACAGACTGTATCATTTCATCCAGATATTAATATTCTTTTCGGTTCTAATGCACAGGGCAAGACTAATCTCTTGGAGGCAATCTACTATCTCTGTACATCGCGATCTTTTAGAACCAACAATGACCAGGAACTGATTAAGAAAGGATCTAACTTTTTTTTTATTAAAGGTTCCTTCCGCAGAAATGAAAGTAATTATTTGGTGGAAACCGGTTACCAGTATCCGCAGGGCGTCAAGATAAAATTAAACTCAAAAGAGATCAAAAGAAGCGCCTTTATCCACCAAATTCCTGTGGTAATATTTTGTCCTGAAGATATCTTGTTGCTTAAAGAAGGCCCTGCATTAAGGCGGAGATTTTTAAATCTGGAAGGCTCCAGGTTAAATCCGCTCTACTATACTAATTTTAAAGATTATTTTAGAGCGCTGCAGCAGCGAAACCGCTTGCTTAAAGAACACCGTCACGGCATTTTAGATCCCGCCTTACTGGAACCATGGGATCAGGAGCTGGTTAAGCTCGGTGCAGCGATTATCAGGATGCGCATCGCCATGCTTAAAGACCTGGAGCAGCAATCATTTATTTTTTTCAACTTGCTCACCGGTGCGCTTGAGTCACTTTCCATCATGTATCAAAGCAGCATTGATTATCAAGATCACTTGGAGCATCTTGAAGATAGTTTTAGGTTGCAACTAAAAAAAAATCTGGCGCTGGATCAAAAAAGGGGATATACTTCTGTCGGACCACATCTCGATGATTTTAGCGTTGCGATTAATGGCCTGGACGCACGAAAATTTGCCTCACAAGGACAACAAAGGACAGCCGTGCTGGCTCTTAAGATGGGCGAGTTAGCTCTTTTTAAACAGGCCGGCGGTGCAGAGCCGATTGTTTTACTGGACGATGTTTTTTCGGAATTCGATCAGCGGAGGCAACAACATCTTTTTACTTATTTATCAGAGAGGGATGGCCAATCTTTCATCACAACGGCTGTAAAAATAAAGCATTTTGAAACCGGCCCAAAAAAGCGCTTTAATATTTTTACAGTCTGTAAGGGGAAAATAGATGCAGGAAGTCGGCTTGATTATTAATCAAATTTTACAACAAAAAAAAATGTGGAACCGTTGTCGGCAACTGCTCATTATTGATAAGTGGAATGAGCTGGTTGGAAGAGAGATCGGGGCGGTTACCAGGGCAAAACAGGTAAATAAAAAAGTAATTCATGTCCTGGTAAAGGATTCGACCTGGTCCTATCACTTAACCTTGCTTAAACCACAATTACTGGAGAAGATTAACCGGTTTGCGGGGGAAGCGATGATTAAAGATATTATTTTTCAAATCGGAGATGTCGGGCAAACCGGAATGAACGTGAATGAGCACAAAGCCAGTGGCCAACCAGGCTCTGATGAAGAATGTTTCCTGGAAAAAATTAGAAACCTAAAAAAACTGGTCTCCAGCAACGACTAGCCTCGAGAACAAGGAGGAAGGCAAAATTGTTTTTACATATCGGTGATTCGCGTATTGTTTTTTTTCATGACCTCGTTGGTATATTTGATTTAGATTTAAGAAAAAACCCGGTGAATAAGCAATTTTTAGAATCTGCTCCGGATACGAGGTTTACAGAAGCCGGCATTTTTAAAGAGAATAAATCCTTTATCGTTACTACTGATAAGGTGTATCTATCACCGATTGCTCCGACAACTTTAGCCCGCCGGCGAAGCGTGCGTTCCATGAAATAGTTTATAATAGAAAGGGATATGAATTGCTTTAATGTCCTGTAAGGTGTATTGCGGTATTGGTAGGAGGTAAATGATGAACTCAATCAACAACGATCACCATAAAAACAATGCCGAGTATAACGCTTCTCACATTCAGGTTTTGGAAGGCTTGGAAGCGGTACGCCGCCGCCCGGGAATGTATATTGGCTCAACCGGTTCCCGGGGACTGCACCATCTGGTGTTCGAGGTAGTGGATAACAGCATCGACGAAGCCATGGCCGGCTATTGCACTAATATCAAAGTAACTATTAATGAAGATAACAGCGTCACTGTAATCGATAATGGCCGCGGCATTCCGGTGGAAATACAACAACAGCAGCAAAAGCCGGCTGTTGAAGTAGTGCTTACCACTCTCCATGCGGGTGGTAAATTTAGCGGTGATAGCTACAAGGTAGCCGGTGGCCTGCATGGTGTGGGTGTTTCTGTTGTGAACGCTCTCTCAGAATGGCTGGAAGTAGAAGTCTACCGTGACGGTAAGATCTACGCGCAGCGTTTTCAAAGGGGCGAAAAAGTGACCGAATTAAAGCCGCGTGGATCCATAAAGAAAACCGGCACCAAGATCACCTTCCTGCCGGACAAGGAAATATTTGAAAAGATTGAATTTGAAAACGAGATTATTATTCAACGGTTGCGCGAACTGGCTTTTTTAAATAAGGGACTCCGCATTGTTTTTCAAGACCGGCGCAAAAATTTAGAGGAACAGTTTAAGTTCGACGGCGGCCTGGTTCAATATGTATCCTTCCTAAATCAAGGAAAAGAAGTCATCCCGAAGAAACCGATCTACATCGAACGGGAAATAAATGGACAGACCGTGGAACTGGCCATGCAGTATCAAAGCGGTTATGCGGAGACGATTTATTCTTATGCCAATAATATTCGTACCGAGGAAGGGGGCAACCACGAATACGGTTTTAAATCAAGTTTGACCCGCCTGATTAATGATTACGCCAGGAAGACATCATTATTAAAAGAAAATGAGGGCAACCTGACCGGCGAAGATATCAGGGAAGGCTTAACCGCAGTAATTAGCGTTAAACTGCTGGAGCCGCAGTTTGAAGGACAGACAAAAACAAAACTGGGTAACAGTGAAATCCGTAGCATTGTGGATTCTGTTTGTTATGAAGGCATCGAGCGTTATCTGGAGGAAAACCCGCAGGTTGCCCGGAAAATATTGGAAAAAGCAATTCGCGCTGCCCGGGCCAGAGAGGCAGCACGCAAAGCGAGAGAACTGACCCGCCGTAAAAATGCCCTGGAAGTTAGCAACCTTCCCGGTAAACTGGCTGACTGCACCAGCAAGGATCCCGGTGAAAGTGAACTATTCCTGGTTGAGGGAGACTCTGCAGGCGGTTCCGCCAAGCAGGGGCGGGACCGGCGCATTCAGGCAATCCTGCCCTTGCGGGGTAAAATCCTTAATGTGGAAAAAGCCAGGTTGGACAAGATTCTGGCCAATGAAGAAATCCGGACGCTGGTTACGGCATTGGGAACCGGTATCGGTGAAGATTTTGCCATTGAAAAGGCTCGCTATCAAAAAGTAATTATCATGACTGATGCAGATGTGGACGGGGCTCACATCCGGGTCCTGCTGCTTACATTATTCTACCGTTTTATGAGGGAATTAATTGAAAGCGGCTTTGTCTATATTGCCCAGCCTCCCCTTTATAAGATTAAGAAGGGTAAACAGGAACAATATCTTTACAGTGAAGAGGAGCTGGAGAATGCAATTGCCGCCCTCGGTCGCGACGGGATCCAGGTCCAGCGCTATAAAGGTCTTGGGGAAATGAATCCCGATCAACTATGGGAAACGACCATGAACCCGGAGACCCGCATTATTAAAAGGGTTGAACTGGTAGACGCCATGGAGGCAGACCGGATCTTCGGCGTCCTAATGGGAGATCGGGTGGAGCCGCGCCGTCAATTCATAGAAGACAACGCCCGGTTGGTTAAGAATTTGGATATCTAAAGATGGGTAATTGCTATCGGTTAGATTGGGAATAAATGCCGGGAGTTTCCCGGCTATTTGGCGGCGTTGGTAATGGTTACGACCATGCTGACTTCGCCCGATTGACCGGCGCTGCTAAACATTTTCTGGAGATTCGACCAGACTTCCTCTTCTTCACCTTCCAGGTAAGTGCTGATGGAGCCGACGTGGTAATCAACAGCCTGGCCATCGAGCTTATTAATGGCTTCATTGATCACGTTTGTGGCTTGGGTCGTTTTTAAAGGATAAATCGATACTTCTGCGCTGATCATACTGCCATCCCCTTGATCTTGTTTTCTCTAGTTTTATTCTATCCGGTGC
>LSQX01302534.1_pt1 | contig 31133 bp, 34 predicted proteins | sample 654561 | NCBI WGS metagenome assembly LSQX01 (sample SAMN04489861, study PRJNA283612) | anaerobic digester metagenome | isolation source: 4 biogas reactors fed with cattle manure at either 37C or 55C with and... | place: Denmark: Kongens Lyngby | collected 2014 | reverse complement strand
TCACCAAGAACAACATCCTACAACAAGCAGCTACCGCCATGCTGGCCCAAGCTAACATGATGCCACAAACCGTCCTACAACTACTTAGATAATAGCTTCGGTAATACAAGCGGCCCTGGAAGATTCCTGGGGTCGCTTCCTTTCGGTTTTGGTCAATATATAATAAATCCCAGCCTGCTTCGTGTGTCTATTATTGTGCTTGCAACCAGTTTTAAGATCATTGGTTAGGGGTGATATCATGTCCTGGGAAAGTCTCAAACATGAGGTGGAACAAGCCGATAACCTGCTAACTGTCACAATGGAACGACTTCGTGAGCTGAACAGTTCAGGTAAACTGGGCGTCCATGTCCGTAAACAGATTAGTAGGCAGCTAGAAGGAATGGGAATTGGACATGTTCCTGTTGAACTGCCTTCATATCAAGACGAGCAGGTCCGATTGTATAAGCGGGGCACTCCGGTTGGAGATCTTATCAGCATAGTGCTTTCACCGGGGGAACAAAATGACAGGATATTGGTCGAACGGTTTGGAAACGAAGCAACAGATTATTACTCGCTAATTGAAAAAATCCGGGAACTGGTATCGGAATGAAATAATCCCGGATGACAAAGAGACCAGCTAACTGTATGACACAGGGGGACGGTTCTTTTGTGTTGCGGTAAACTTAACACCATATTCGCCTATCACACGAAACGAGGGGACATCTCCCCTCGTTTCTGACATTGTGCGTGTACGGGCAAGGTCTCCGTGCCTGCCTGTTTGCTGTCTGGAAGACAGTATAATCACTACCTCGTAATTGAAAGAACTGGTACTCAGCTAAAAGTCATTCACTGATGGTATACCCATGCCCAATGTCCATACCCTGATACAGCAAAAGCCTAGCATCTATCCGTCATCTGTTATGTAATTCTAGTAGAGAGAACATTTGTTCGGGTGGTGTTGGTAGTGTCCTTTCTTTCACTCTTTTCCGGTAAAATGCTAGGTGATGGTTACATAAACCAAAATCCTGGGCGGCAGCCTCGCTTCGCTTTTATTCATACCAGTGATGATATAGGCTATGCCCGTCACTGCTTAAAGCTTTTTGCTCCTTATATCCCCTTTGGTAAAAAGGCTCTAAAAGAATACAGTTATCTTGATCCCCGTACAAAAAAGATATACTCACGTGTCCACTGTCAATCCCTTTCTTCTGCTATAATAACCGTGCAGCTTAAGCACTGGTATAAAGAACGAAAAATCATCCCGAAGGAACTGGTAGCAGAACATCTTGATGCCGCTGGCTTAGCTCTCTGGTTTCAAGATGACGGCAGTCTCAAAAGCATCGATCGCATTATACTCTCTGTAGAAAACTTTAGTCCTTTCGAAAGAAACTTCTTGCAGAACCTATTGAGCCAGAAGTTTCGAGTTGCTTCTACCATAGACAAGCAGAACCGGATTGATATTTCTTCACGCTTAGAAACACGGAAATTCCAAGCACTTGTCGAGCCTGATCTCCACCCCTCTATGGCCCGTAAGAATACAGCCAACCAATGGAAGCACTGGCAGGACTTATGGAAACAAAACAGCTTACCACTACCAGGGGTAAGCCGCACAACCATATATGTTCACCAGGATATCCACAACGCCGTTCATGGAAACGGTTTTTCCAAACAAGTAAATCAAATCTTAGACCATTGGCTGCCTCATACTTGGCAGTTACATATTTTAGACCCTAAACGTCGTTATCAGTGGTTAACTTCCCTACCTGAAATACCGTCGGGCTGCTATCCGCTGGGGCCCCGCCTGCGGCCTAATATCAAGACTAGGCTAATTATGGCCCAAGCCACCGGCCTCACTCGTTCGGAACTTATCACTCTAGCAATAATTGAAGGCCAGGTATAACATAAGCAAGATTGTCGACAAATCAAGCCTAAGTGCCAGACCCAGACAGAAGTGTCAGGGGACGGGAGTATTGACACACAAAGTCTAAGAGTTCAGAGCTACCATCCATTTGATAGCTCTTGCTATTATTTTATCGCCTTTAAGATGCCGATATAGGCTGCAGGGAAATGCAATCAGTAGTATAATTGAAAATTACAGGGTAGTTCATTCGTTATAGGGTACTTTTAAGAACGGGAACCTTACTTATGTTCCAAAGACGACATGAAAGCTTCTATAGCTTCTTTTCGGGATGAGACTAGCTTGTACGCGAGCAGTCCATCACGCTCGGCGATCCCGGCAACCACGGCAACTTCTATCAAGTTGGAATCTGCAACTTTCCATATGATACGGATGGATTTCTTGTCCACATAGATGCTCCTGAATCCAGAAAGCGGCCGGTTAAATCTGTTTTCCAGAACCTTCCCAAACTTGGTTGGATTCCTAGACAGCTTCCACAGCGCTTTAATTACTTTTATTTGGCGACTCTTATCCAGACTAAGAAAATCATCTGCAGCTGAAGGAAAGAACTTGACGTTGTCCGGGAGGAAGCTAGTCAGCATCGATTTCGACATCAGGAGCCTCCTCCAAATCTTCGAGTGTTATATTCGCTTGAGACACCACATCTTCTAGCGACAATAAGGGGCTTTTGATTGCTTCTTGTTCTATTATCCTATACGCTAACTCTAGCTTAAGCCGTAATTCTGCCGCCTCGTTGACATTTTGCCACAATTCCTCGAAATTATCATAGCTTAGTATAGTTGCCTTTGGCTCGGAACCAGAAAACATCATAACAAAAGGCTCTTTCTTAAGCTTTGGTTCGACGACACTTTTCCATTTTCTCTGAACCTCACTAACGTTAACAATTTGATCGCTGGAAAAAAGCGGCTTTTTCATGATCATATCCACTCCCACAGAATTATCCTCCCTTCCATATTATGCTTTTACTGCGTTCTTTTATACGCATTATCTACATATATTCTACCGTATCGATTGCATGCAAAGCAATACCATTTCAGACTAATTTACCCCGGTGAGACAAAAGTTAAAGCTAGCTTAAAGAGGGCCCGATGTAAGGTGAACGGGATTGTTGGCACATTTAGGCTAACGGGATGTTATGGGGACGAGATTATTGACACATCTATGCTCTTAAAACAACACCCCTGTTAATCCCTGTTACCCTCGCAATCTGTCTGATTGACAAGCCAGTACTTCCAAAAAGAAGCTACTGGGAGACTTATGTTAAACTAAGGCTCAGTTCTTCCAGGACCTCTTTGGCTTTGCCGATAATCTTGAGGTCGAATTTGCAGGCGGAGCTTGTGTCTTCGTTATTGATGAGCACGACTTTGCCTGGAGCTAACATGGGAAGCTCATTTACCGGTGAGACTTTTAAGCTGGTGCCGATGACAACCAGAAGGTCGCTTTGTCTGATGTCTCGTTCTGCTGAACCCCAGGCGTCTTTCGGCAAGAATTCTCCAAACAAGACCACGTTGGGTCGGAGTAGGTTTTGTCCACAGGCACTGCAATTTCTTCTATCCAAGAAGTCCTGAAGTTCGGCGGAGCTATTACACTGGTTACATCTTATTGTTTTGATGTTCCCATGAAGTTCGTACACGGATTTGCTTCCGGCTTGACGGTGCAGGCCGGATACGTTTTGGGTGGCAATGCTCTTTATTAGTCCTTTCCGTTCCAAGTCGGCTAAAACATGATGCCCTTTATGAGGTTTAACACCTGCTAGCATCTTGATGCGCATGGAGTAGAACTCATGAAACAAAGGATAGTTTTGCTGTAGCGTTGTCACACTGGCCACTGTGCTGGGATCCATCTTTCTCCACCAGCCGCTTTTGCTCCTGAAATCCGGGATGTTACTTTCGGTATCCATGCCTGCTCCTGTTAGAACTACCGTATTTGTTGCTTCTTTCATGAACAAGGCCAGGGTTTCTATTCCTTCTTTTATGCCCTGGCCGCTGTAAGACGCCTTCATTATGTATTCGCCTTCTTTCTAAAATTGTTCTGTTCGCTGAGACGGGGAGGAGCTGAAACGAGGGGACTTGTCCCCTCGTTTTCCTGTGTTTCAAAGTGCCAACCGGCAAATGGATCTTTCCTTCGTGGTCAAGAGAACAAACCACTGCCAGCTTGATTGGGTTATGTAAACACTATCCTAAGTTTTTATTCGCGAACTAGTGGCAATTTCCTGCCTAAATGTGAACTTCAAAGGAGGTCGCTAAGTAAATCACTGAGTATCTGGGCCGCCTTTAGCACTACTGGCCCGCATTTTTCTCTGTTGTTTGGGTCGCGGAGATCGCGGCAATGCAAGGACCCCAGCTCTTGTTCCGCTTGCCGGCAGAATTTTTCGCAACTGCCTTTTAGCTTTGGATTACGCGGATCATCCGGCCGTCGTCCGTACCTATGACCCAGAGCCACGATACCGCCGGCCACGGCACCGCACAAGTCTTCTACCCCGGCACCACCGCCGAAGCCGCCGGCTAGCCGGTTGCCAAGTTCCAGTTCCTCTGGGTCGATACCCACTTTGTGGGCGTAGGCTTGCCAAACAGCTTCAGCGCAGTTGGCTCCGGCTAAATAGATGGCCTGAGCTTGTTGTGCCATTTTGCTCATTTTGGCTTCTCCCCTTTCGATCTTGCTGTTCTAACCTAGCTTATTACAAAAACTGAGTTCTGGCCACACTGTCAGCATAAAAACGGGGCCGCAACGGTGTTGCTAAGGACGCCAGCTATCGGGCAGGTCTTATTCCGATACCCCCTCGCCAACGTCGGGGATCTGCAGACGGCCGACTTTGCCGCTGACACCGGTGACGTTTTTTACAGCCATATTGACCTGGCCGTATTCCTCCAGACTCTCTTGTAGTTCGGGTAGGTTCTTGCGGGGAATGATAATGTTTAAGACTAAACGATCCTTCCCTTGCAGCCCGTACCCTAGTCCAGTAGCCACGGAGTAGCCTTTGTCTCTAAGCCGGTCTGCTACATTCTTGCCTTCCTTCGGATGTTTGTACACAGTGACTTCCAGCAAGCCCACGGCTAATTTCTTTTCGATGAGGTTCCCCAGACTCACTCCGGCTATTCTTCCCAGAGCAAAGACCAAGATGTAGTCAATACTGGAAGATGTAGCCACCAGTCGAAAAGCATAAGCAAAGATGACGGCATCCAAAAATGTGGTCACATACACCGGGACGATGATGCGGTTGCTGAGAAAAATGGTTTTTAACGTACTTAGACCGGTGCTTATACAATTGAGACAAAAAAGTATTACTAGTTGTTGATACAAAGTCTTGTTTTCACCTCCTTTCAAATAAAATACCCCTGTCGCAAAAACAGGGGCAATCCGCTTAAATTGGTAACCCGCTTGGACACTGTGCCCTAGTATATCACACCGGCGCCCTGTTGGCAAAAATTTCGCAGCTTAAGGAAAAACCGGGGAAAAAAGGAAATGCTATCTTATTGACGAACTTTATACTAGCAGGCTTGTGAACAAAATCTAGGGAGGAAGGAAATTGCTCCGGCTTGTTACCGACAGTTCTGCGGATCTACCCAAGGAACTGATTCAGAAACATGAGATCGAGGTGGTGCCCCTTAAGGTGCTGGTGGGCGGTAAAGAGTACACCGAAGGGGTTGATATTACCCCGCATGAGTTTTACCAACGGATGTTTGCAGCCAGTAATCTACCTAAGACATCGCAGCCGTCACCGGCGGATTTCGCCCAGGTTTTTCGCCGCCTATCGGCCGAGGGCGATAACATTCTTTGTCTGACCATTTCTTCTAAACTCAGCGGTACATATCAATCCGCTTGCACTGGAAACGAGATGGTTGGAAACAAAGCTGTTGTGTTCGATACTTTGGCCGGCTCTTTGGGCCACGGGCTCCAGGTACTTAGAGCGGCAGAATTGGCGGCGACAGGCAGTTTGCTTGATGATATCGTTAAGGAGTTGGAGGTTTTTCGAGCGGACATGACCATCCTGATTCTGCTGGATACCCTGGAGAACATTGTAAAGGGCGGCCGGCTCAGCCAGTTTCAGGGTTCGTTGGCCAAGGTCCTGAATATTAAGGTGCTGTTGGAAGGGGTTGAAGGCGCCGTTGAGCTCAAGAAGAAAGTGCGGGGCCGAAGGCGATTTCTCAACCAAGTCATTGAGATTATCGGTGAAAGAAGAAGCGATCTGGCCCAGCGGACTTTCGGCATCACCCACGTGGATAACCTAGAAGACGCGAATTTCTTAAAAGATGCTATCTTGACGGAGTATAAGCCTAAAGATGTGATTATAAATACCATGGGATCCACCATGGCCACTTATGCTGGGAGAAACGGCATGATTGTGTCTTTTTAAGCTAGACAGCGCCGGCACTTGGAAACACTCCAAGTGCCGGCTTTTTCGTTCTTATCAGGGCAATAGCGATGCAGCCTTAGTAGTACGCTCTATTTCTGTCTATAGCTGTTTGGCTTCTAGTCCTTTATGTCTGTTATAAGTCTGCTGTGATTTACTTAGCTGGAATCTGGTCGTCACCGGTGATGCGCTTATCAACCTTAAGGATGTGGTTTTCGATCCAGGTGACGACAAAATCTAAAATGTTACTAAGATAGGCGTTTTGGTCAGCATCCAGTTTATATAGATCGACAGTGCTCAGTTCTTCTTTAAAGTCATCGTGTTCCACTTTATGGGAAAGGAAACGGCGGTAGCCAGAGCTAATCATATACTCTTCCTCAGTGTTAAAGTGAAACAAAGCATAATCACGCAGTTCTTCCAAGATAGCTATGATGTCGTCGTACTTGTCGGTTCGCCACTCATCTGTCAGCAATTCGTAGGCTCTATTGGCGATCTCAAACAGTTTTTGGTGCTGTTGGTCAATCAAAGCCACGCCCACTTCGTACTCTTGGCTCCATTTAATCACTAAAGCTGTCCCCTTTCCAACAGTAATTTGACCCGGGGAGAAATTGCGCCATTACACCTTAAATTTGGCTACTTCTTCTCTCAGATGTGCAGCCAGTTTGGCCAAATCGTTGGCTGCAGCGGCAATTTCTTGCATGGAAGCTGTTTGTTCTTCGCTGGTGGCGGCCACTTCCTGGGTGCTGGCTGATTTTATTCCTGCACCGGTGTTCGGCGGACAAGGGTGCGCCTTTTCCACCGCCCGCTGCGGTAGTAGATTGCCTGCAGAGTGGTGCCCACATAAGGGCTGATCATCATGGCCATCCAAACCCCTTTTATCCCTAACTGGGGCTGGCTGGAGAGATAAGCTGCCAACGGTACCCGCACACCCCACAGGTTAAGAAGTGAGGCCACGAACGTCGCTACGGTATCGCCGGCACCGCGCATGACTCCGCCCATAACAAACATGAGGGCAAAGGGGACGTAGTTAAAGGCGATTAGGCGCAAATAGGTAATGCCGGCGGCAATTACAGCGGCGTCATCGGTGAAGACCCGGACCAAAGTCCCTGGAATGGATAGCACAATGGCAGCTACAACCAGGGTAATTCCGCCACCCAGGAATGCGCTCCACTTTACAATTTCGCGCACGCGCTCTTCTTTCCCCGCCCCCAGATTCTGTCCTACCAGGGCCGATACAGCCATGCCTACACTCATGGACGGCATGAAAGCAAACTGATCCCAGCGGGCTCCCACCCCGTAAGCTGCCACCACAGTGCTGCCGAACCGATTTACCAGGGAAGCGATAAATAGGTGGCTGAACGATACCAACATTTGCTGCATCCCGGCCGGAATTCCAATTTTGAAGGTCAGGGCTAAGATTTCCCGGTCCAGCCGCCACCAGTCCAAGGTAAACTGTACTAACCCTGAGTGGCGAACTAAGTAACCCATAGCCAGTACAGCCGAAAATGTTTGGGCAATTACCGTGGCCAAAGCCACTCCGGCCACCCCCTGAGGCGGTACCGGACCAAAGCCGAAAATTAGGAGCGGATCAAGAATAATATTCAGCACGGTAGCATAAACCAAAAACCGCAACGGATTGCGCGAATCCCCCAGCCCGCGCAAAATGGCACCGGCCACATTATACAGGAACGTAGGCACCAGCCCGGTGAGATATATACCCATATAGGTACTGGCCAAGGGCATGATGTCGGCAGGGGCTTGAATAAACCGAAGCAAATCGTCCCGAAAAGCAACCCCGAGCACCGACAGGACAATGCCCATACCTATCAGCAATACCAGGGAGTTGTTGATAGTCCGGTGCACGCGGTCCATTTGCCCGGCGCCGAAGTACTGGGACACCAACGTGGTGGTAGCCATGGTGACTCCTATCACCATGGCAATAAGGGTAAAGATAATCGGAAAACCCACCGCCACCGCTGCTAGCGCTTGCCGGCCCAGAAACTGCCCGACCCAAAAGCTGTCCACCGTATTGTAGAGTGCCTGGAGCAAGTTTCCGAGAAACATAGGGATGGCAAACATGATCAAGTGCCGAGGTATGCTTCCTTCAGTGAAGTTAGTTATTCGACGGTTCAAAGTGACGTCCCCTCCTAGTTTCGACCCGGCTGTTCCTGCTGTACCGCCTGCCAGAGACGGCGCAAACTGGTCAACAAGACTTCGATTTCCCGCGGGGAAAAATGCGCTAAAATGCAACCCAAATGGTCATTATAGGTCCGATATGTTTTGCCGAGGATAGCTTCGGCCTTAGCTGTAATCCGCAGCCGGTAAATACGCAGATCAGCTGGGTCCGGCTGGCGCGTGATCAGGCCGTCGCGCTCCAACCGGCTGATAATTCCGGATAACGTACTGGCCGCCCATTGCAGAGTCTCGGCCAGTTCGGCTAAAGTGGTGCCGTCCTTGGCCCGTATATACCGAAGAACCACCATTTGAGGAAACGTTAGCCCTTCCTGAGACAATAAGAAAGCCAGATCTCGATCTAAACAACGAAAGATGCGGCGCAGATAGTAACCCACCTGATCCACCTGTTCCGGCGGCACTGGCGACAAGACCCTCACCTCCCTCGGCAGATATTTCGTACACGAACAATATTAGCACAAAAGCGGCCCAATTTCAAATACTAGCCCCATACCACCCCTTGAGCTGCAGGGGCTCCCTAACTAGATTACTTCTGGCTGCGCCGTCGAACCTGATCCACCAAGTAGCGGCGCATAGCGGCCAGGTTTTGAAAGATACGAACGCCAAACGCAAATACCGCCGCATAGTATATTTCTACACCTAACCGATCACCTATATAGGTGAGAACGGCAGCAAAGACGGCATTGCTGAAAAACCCGGAAATAAAGATCACCGGGTCAAAACTGTGTTCAAAGTTGCTCCTAATACCGCCGAAGACAGAGTCTAACCCGGCCAAAATAGCCACCGCGATATAGCGGGCATAGGCCGCCGGAAAAGAAAAAGGAAAGACTAAACCGATCATCATTCCCACCAGAATTCCCACTAGTGGCCAGAACATTACTTCGCCCCCTCCTTGTCCACCGGTTGGGCGAATTTAAACGTGTGGCTGCCTACATAAGCCGGCAGGACAAGCTGGTCCTTTTTTTCCATCTGAACCTGGATACCCCAAAACTGCACGGTTTCGATAATGCCGCCCCGCATCTTCAGAGCACTCTCCAGCGCCATGGCATCGCCAATGGCTTCAACCACGTACGGAGGGCTGACCCTGGTATTGTTAACGGAAATTGTCGGTCCGGCACATCTTATTTCGGTCGCAGCCACTACCCGCTGTTCGTTGACTGTAATAGCTTCGGCTCCGGAGGCCTTGAGTTCGTTGATCAGTTTCAGCAGATCTTCGTCATGGATAAGAAACAGATTGGGATCCTGCCCAGCTTGAGCAACCCGGGTACTGTCAGTGAGCCTAATTACCAACCCTGGCCCTTGGACCTCGGTTAAGCCGGCCATCATGCGGGCCTGTTGTAAGTCACGTTGAACACCGGCGGCAACGTCCTTTTCCTGATTCAAAATCTTATCGGTCTCGGCCTGCAGTTGGTGCAGTTGGGACCGCAACGCATCCCGTTCTGACTCTGCTTGTTTGAGCAGGCTGGCCATTTCCTCAATTCGTTTGGTGGGGATATCTTGCCGGATCCCAGCCTGGGTACGAAGCTGAGCGGTTAATATAACTCCGAGCATAATACAGATCACAGTAATCCAAATCTGACCCTTACGCTTCATAAGCAGTCACCTCCCCCAACTCATTATAACATACCGAACCCGGGTTGCTCTGAAAACAACAGCGGTGATATCTGTTATTTCAGGCGAACTATGGCTTCTTTACCGCTTCTAACATCGATGCTAACCGCTGTCTGCCTCTGACTCGTAAGCTCAGTCCAAATCCCCGACAACAACGCCAGTTTTTGTTTGAGCTTTACTGGTTCGCCCAGTAGAATTTGTACTCTATCCACAGTATATAAGGTGATCTCTTTGTTTTCGTCCAGGTGGATTTCGGCCACTTGCGACCAGAAATCGGCTGGTAGTCCGTTCAAGCAGCGGCTGACTTGAGCTACTTCCTCGCCTGGTAGCTGCTGGCCTAACCGCACTTCGTCCTTAACTGAAAACCCGGTCACCAACGGCAAAGCTTGTCCGGACAAAGTGGAACGCACAGCCAATACCACCCCGTCCTCGGCCACCTCCAGAAAAGAAGTGCGATAGGGCACCAGGAGAATTGGCTGCCGCTCAGTAACATTAAGTACCACTTTATCCGGCAGCCGACGGACTAAATCCACGCTTTGGATCCAAGGATGACCTGAAGCGGCTTTAACTACGTCTGCCGTCCGCAGGCTAAAGATGTTCAGCCCTGGTTCGACCCCGGTAAGAGCCGTCACTTCCTCGGGACATACTTGCTGGGTGCCGTACACTTCCACAGCGGTTATATTAAAGAACGGTGAACGCATTAGGCCTCCGCCCAGACCCATAAGAACAATAAATAAAACAAAAAGAAGGCGGAAAGAACGGCTAGTCAGCATGCTCTTTCACCTCACCTCTCAGCGGAACAAAGGGCAGCCCTAGCTGCCCGCTTATTGTTGCACGCGCTGCACTTGGGCTCCCAGAGCCAACAGTTTTTGCTCTAAACCATCGTAACCGCGGTCAATGTGGTACACATGGTCCACTGTGGTCTGTCCTTCCGCAGCCAGTCCCGCCAACACCAAGGCCACCCCGGCTCTAAGATCCGACGCTTCCACCGCGGCACCGCTCAGCCTCTCTACTCCTCGGATCACTGCCGCTCGGCCCTCGATGCTGATCTGAGCGCCCATGCGCCTCAGTTCATCCACATGTTTGAACCGATTGGTAAAGATATTCTCAATCACAACGCTGGTTCCTTGAGCACAGCTCAGCATAGCCATGGTCTGCGGCTGCATGTCAGTAGGGTAGCCCGGATAGGGCAGGGTCTTCACATCCACGGCCTTGAGCTGCCCTTCAGACTGCACCTCTATGTGCCCGCCGACAGTATCTACCGTCACCCCGGCCTCGCGCAGCTTGGCCGCTACCGGTTCCGTATGTTCGGCAATAACATTCTCCAGCCGAATATGGCCCCCAGTCATGGCTGCGGCCACCATGAAAGTACCGGCTTCAATACGATCTGGAATTATGCTATGGCTGGCCGGTTTCAGTTTGTCGACCCCTTCCACCTTGATGGTATCGGTACCGGCACCGCGGATGCAAGCCCCCATTTTGTTGAGAAAGTTTTGCAGATCCACCACTTCGGGTTCTTTGGCCGCATTGCGGATCACAGTAACACCCTGGGCTCGTACAGCCGCCAACATAATGTTTTCGGTGGCTCCCACGCTGGGAAAATCCAGATGGATATCTGCACCCTGCAAAGTCCGTGCTTCGGCCATAATATAGCCGTAGCGTTCACTGATTTGGGCTCCTAAGGCAGCCAGGCCTTTTAGATGCAGATCGATGGGCCGCGGACCAATGGCACAACCGCCGGGGTACGACACTTTTACTTTCCTCAACCGTCCCAGTAGAGCACCCATAAGAAACACCGACGAACGCATCTCGCGCATGAGCCGCTCCGGCACCTGGGACGAAGCCACCTTAGCAGCGTTGACTCGGCACCACCCAGGACCGGATTCAATTTTCGCCCCCAGCAGGGGTAGGATTTCTTTCATCATGTGGACGTCGCGCAAATTGGGAACCTCTTTAATCTCGGAGCTACCGGGGCAAAGTAACGAAGCGGCCATAATAGGTAAGGTAGCGTTCTTAGCTCCGGCAATACGTACGGATCCCTGCAGCGGCTTACCGCCGGTTATAAGGAATTTATCCACTGCAGCAACACCCCTATTCCCCTCTCGCCTTCAGTGGTTTCTACGCTTCGATCACCTGTTTTACCGGTGCCAGTGCCTGGATCAACTCCGCTCCTGCCGTCCAGACATTGCCTGCTCCTAAGGTAAGCACTAGGTCACCAGGTTGGATCAACTCCAACAGGTACGGAACTACTTCCTTCAGATCCCGGATCCGGATTGTCTTGGGCCCGGCCTGCGCTGTCACGGCATCAGCTATCAGCTCTGACGTCACCCCGGCAATGGGCGTTTCCCCGGCGGCATAAATGTCGGTGATAATAAGCAGATCGGCTTGGTGAAAAGCAGCTCCAAATTCGCGATAGAGGAATTTGGTCCGGGTATAGCGATGGGGTTGAAACACACATATGATCCGGTTAAACTGCCCTTGTCTGGCCGCGCTTAAAGTCGCTGCTATCTCCGTGGGGTGATGCCCGTAATCATCCACCACATAAATGCCATTTACTGTTCCCAATAGTTCAAACCGACGGTGCACTCCGTGAAACGAGGCCAGCGCTTCTCTAATTACGTTAAACTCAACCCCCACCTCCCGAGCCAGGGCCACCGTGGCCAAAGCATTTAGTATGCTGTGCCGGCCGGGGACCACCAGATCCAAGGGACCTAGGTACCGGCCGCGTTCCCAGACCTGGCAAGTACTGGTGAGGGCCTTAAGACTGATGCTTCGGGCTTGATAATCGGCCCCGTGATTGAGGCCGTAAGTGATCCGACGGTTGGTGTTGGCAGTGGCGGCAATCTTCATAGCGTTAGGATTGTCGGCACAAATAACAGCGGCTCCGTCTGCCGGTATCTTTTCCACAAAGCTTTTGAAAGCAGTCACTATGTTGTCTAAGTTACCATAGTAATCTAGATGGTCGTCTTCCACATTGGTTATCACGGCAATGTGAGGTCTTAACTTGAGGAAGCTGCCGTCACTTTCATCTGCTTCGGCCACCAAATACTCACCATAGCCTAACTTGGCATTGCCGCCGATATCGTTCAATTCACCGCCAATGAGTACCGTGGGATCCAGTCCCGCTTTCTCCAGTACCAGAGAAGCCATGGAAGTGGTAGTGGTCTTGCCGTGGGCCCCGGCTACGGCAATGCCTTTTCGCTGGCTCATGAGCTCCGCCAGCATTTCGCCACGCTGCATAACTGGGATGCCGCGTCCCTTGGCTGCCAACAGCTCCACATTGTCAGCCGGAATCGCTGAAGACACTACCACCACGTCTGGGTCCTGCAAATTTTCTTCCCGGTGACCCACACAGATAGTAGCGCCCATGGCAGACAACCGCTCGGTAGCATCGGAGACCCGTAAATCTGAACCCGTAATGGTGTTCCCTGCTTCCAGTAGCACCTTGGCGATGGCGCTCATGCCGGCACCGCCGATGCCGATGAAGTGTATGGTGCGACTATTAGTCGGCATTCAGGTTCTCTCCTTCCCACTCTCGACAAACTTAGCCGCGCGGCAGGCAACTTTAGACCAGCACCAGCATTGTAATTTATGCAGCACGGCTTGAAAGTGTTACTTCAAATTAGGCTAAGGATTTCTTGAACCAGGACCTCAGCCGCATCACGTCGGCCTAAAGACCGGGCCGCAGCTGCCATCTGGGCCAAGCGCTGGGGATCGGCCAGCAAAGACCGGATGGTATCAGCCAGAAGCTGCGCCGACAGCTCCTGTTGCCGGATCATCACAGCTGCCCCGCTCTGGGCCAACGTGCGGGCATTATGCTCTTGGTGATTGGCCGTTACATAGGGGGACGGGATCAGTACGGCCGGAAGACCGCGGGCAGTAATCTCAGCCAAAGTAGTGGCCCCGGCCCGAGTCACCACTACGTCGGCCGCAGCCAAGGCATCCTCCATGTTGTATAGATAAGGCCTTATTAACATTTTTCCCGCTCCCTGAGCTTGTATACCCAAGCGGCGAACTTTCTCCTCAATTGTAACAAAGTCCGCCGTCCCTGTCACTATCAATAGAACCATCTCTGGATCGGCCAACAAATACTGGGCTGCCGCCACCGCCGCTTCGGTAATGGGACGAGCACCCCGGCTACCGCCAAACACCAGCACCAAGCGCGCACTGTCGCTCACCCTCAGGCTACTACGGCCGTCGCTCCGGCTTTTTTGCCAGACGGCGGCCCGTACTGGGTTGCCGCTGGTCACCACCCGCCGGGCACGGGGAAAATAGGCGGCTGCTTGTTGGTACGATAAGGCTACGCAGTGGGCAAACCGGCTCAAAAACCGGTTGGCCAGACCCGGGAGGGCATTTTGCTCATGCAGCAATATTGGCCGGCCAAGACAAGCAGCCGCCAATACCACCGGTACAGCCACATACCCGCCGGTACCCACCACCACCTGGGGACGAAACCGGCGTACTGTCCCAAGAGCCTGGGCCAGACCGCGGACGTTAGTAGCCAACACCCTCAGATTGGCCCAGGATAGCCGCCGTTTCAAGCCGGCAGCGGCTACTGTTTCCAGGCGGAAGCCGGCTTTAGGCACCAGCTCCTGCTCCAGTCCCTTCTCGGTGCCTACAAACAGAATCTCGGTCTTGGGATCCCGCTGGCACATTAGTTGGGCCACTGCCAAGGCGGGATAGATATGGCCCCCAGTGCCGCCGCCGGTGAATAGAATTCTCATTAGAGTACACCTTCCTTAGCTAAGACCGCTGGCCGTGGCGAGAAATATTGAGCAGAACCCCGATGGCCGCCAAAGAGAACACCAGCGACGACCCGCCGTAACTGATGAACGGCAGCGGAATACCGGTAATAGGGAGCGAGCCGGTAACCACACCGATGTTCACCAACGCCTGGATGCTCACCATGGCCACAATGCCTATACCGAGCAAAGTACCGAACCGATCCGGGGCCAACATGGCGGCGCGGCAACCGCGCCAGGCCAGAAGCATGAACAAGGCCAGCACAAATAGGGTTCCCAAGAGCCCCAGTTCCTCACCTATGATGGCAAAAATAAAGTCCGTGTGTCGCTCCGGCAACCAAAAAAACTTCTGTCGGCTCTGACCCAGGCCAGTACCTAACAATCCCCCCGACCCTAAGGCATACAGCGATTGGATGATGTGAAAACCAGTGTCCTGAGGATCGGCTTCGGGGTTTAGGAAAGCCAAGAATCGGCGCCGTCGGTAATCTTCCCCCATAATAACCCACCATAGTCCCGGTGCCACTAGAATAGCCAGGCTAACCAGATGGGCGGTCTTGGCACCGGCAGCATAAAGCATTACTGCCGCTGTTGCTGTCAGTATCATGGCGGTCCCCAGATCCGGCTGTCTTAGAATTAATAAGAACAAAGCTCCCAAAATGGTTACCAGCGGAAAAAGTCCACGCCAAAAATCTGTAATCTTGTTCTGCCGGCCAGACAAGATACTAGCCAGAAATAGTACGATGCTTACTTTAGCTACCTCGGAAGGCTGCAAGTTAAATGGACCCAGCTCCAACCAGCGCGTAGCACCGCCGCCTTCCACGCCGATGTTCTTGACTAACACCAAGCCCAGCAGGGCTACGGCTGTCACCAGAGCCACCGGGGCCCATTTCTTCAGCCGGTGGTAGTCGATGTGCATGAACAGCCACATGCCCACCAAGCCGATAACAGTGGCCACAGCCTGTTTCTTTAAATAATGGAAGCTGTCGCCGAATTCAGTTGTGGCTGCTACGCTGCTGGCACTGAAGACCATAATGATGCCAAAGCCCAGCAGGGTCACAGTGGCAAAGAAAATTAGGAAGTCGGGCCGCCGTTTCATGCCCTGTCCCCTCCCAGTTCTTGTACTGCTTGTTTGAAAACCTGCCCGCGCTGCTCATAACTCGAGAACATGTCAAAACTGGCACAAGCCGGTGATAATAACACTGTCTCACCTGGACGAGCTAACCGGTGCGCCAACTGTACCGCTTCCGGTAAGGTCTCGGCTTCGAATATCGGGGTGAATCCGGCCCTAGCCAGAACGGGCCGAATTTTAGGAGCCGCCTCACCGATCAAGACCACACTGCGGCAGCGTTCCCTAATGGCCGGTAGCAGGGTATCGAAGTCGGTGCCTTTGTCCCGCCCGCCGGCAATAAGGATAATGGGCGGGGTAAAAGCTGCGATGGCCTTAAGCGTAGCGTCTGGGTTGGTGCCTTTAGAGTCGTTTATGTATTGTACCCCGTCCACTACTGCCACCTTCTCACAGCGGTGCTCCACGCCTCGAAAAGACTTGAGCACGCCGGCAATAACAGGAGCGGCTACCCCGGCCGCCCTGGCCAGGCACACAGTGGCGAGAGCATTCTCTAAGTTGTGCTCGCCCGGAATACCTACCTCAGCGGTGCGGCAGATAACAGCCCCCTCACCTTCCCAATTCAGCACAATGTGTCCGTCTTCTACCCACGCGCCGGCTGTAAGAACTTGCCGGCGGCTAAAAAACACCGTACGGGAATGAGCTGCTGCTGCCAGGTCCGAGCTGTACTTGTCATCAGCATTAAGGATTAGAATATCTTGCCGCCCCTGACGAGCGAAGATCTTGGCCTTGGCCGCCGCATAAGCGGCAAAGCTGCCGTGACGGTCTAGATGATCTTCGCTTAAGTTTAAGATCGTACACACCCGCGGAAGAAACTTGTGGGTGTATTCCAGTTGAAAACTGGACATCTCAGCCACAACCCAGTTCCCCGGGTTTAGATTGGACACGGCCTCAGTGAGCGGTCGGCCGATGTTTCCGGCGACTACGGCTGGGATGTTGGCGGCAACTAAAGCTTCCCCTACCCAGGTGGTAGTAGTGGTCTTGCCGTTCGATCCAGTCACCGCCAGATACGGCCCTGGATAAAGCCAATAGGCCAGCTCGGGCTCGCTGATGATGGGCCGGTTGCGCCGTTTTCCCTCCATGATAATAGGCGCCGTATCGGGCACTCCCGGACTGGTGACCACATAGTCCACCGGCTCTAAGAGGTTGAGCGGATGTTCCCCCAGGACTACCTGAGCACCCATAGCCGTTAGCCGGTCAGCCCGCTGCTGCATCAGCGGGCTGGTCTCTAAATCAGTGGCGATCACCTGTATACCCCGGGCCAGCAAGGCCGTGGCCGCGGCGTAACCACTCTTGGCTAAACCTAGAACCAACGCCGTTTGCCCGCTTCGCTCGTCCATAGAGTCCCCTCCTGCCCCGGCTCAAGCCATAAAGTTATACCAAATAGCCAAACCCAAGATGGCGGCCACTGTACCCGCCAACCAGAAGCGCCGCACCACCACCGGCTCACTCCAGCCTACCAGCTCGAAATGATGATGAAGCGGGCTCATCCGGAAAATTCTTCCGCCGGTGAGGCGAAAATATACCACCTGCATTATCATCGATAAGGTCTCAATAACAAACACAGCGCCGATGACAATAAGGAGCAGCTCGGTCTTGGTAAACACTGCCGCTGCCGCCAATGCCGCTCCTAGAGCCAAGGAGCCCGTATCCCCCATGAAGATCCGAGCCGGATAGCCGTTAAACCAAAGGAAACCCAAACAGGCTCCAACCGTGGCGGCGGTAAAAATAGCTATCTTAGACTGTTGCTCCCAGGCTATAACCGTAAAGGCCAGCAGGGCGATCAGCACCGTACCGGCGGCCAAACCATCTAAACCGTCAGTCAAGTTGACGGCATTGGCAGCGCTTACCGCCACCAAAACCACGAAGGCCACATACCACGGCCCTGAAGGTATAGTACCAAAGAAAGGGATACTAACACCTCCGCCCAGTTCGCCCTGGAAATAGACCCAGCTGCCCAGCAGGGCCGCAAGGACCACCTGAAAAAACAGTTTCTCGCGTGCCTTCAGTCCCAGCGACCGTTTCTTAACTGCCTTGCGCCAGTCATCTTCCAAGCCGATCAAAGCATACCCCACCATAAGAGCCAGCGCTACCAGTGTTTCCGGAGCCGTCCCGGCCAGAAGCACCGTCGCCGCTGCAGCGGCCACTACTATCACCACTCCGCCCATGGTGGGGGTTCCGGATTTAGCCTGATGGCGCTTCGGGCCTTGGCTGCGAATAATCTGTCCGTAGTCAAGCCGCTTCAGGTATTGGATCCAAGGGGGTGTAAGGCCCAGGGTGAGGGCCAGCCCTAATACTGCCGCCAGTACAACCTGTTTCATCATGAATTATCGGCACCCTTCTTGTTTTAACATTGCTACCACTTGTTCAAACTGCATCCCGCGCGATGCCTTCACCAACACCACATCTTCGGGTTGTACTTCGCGACCGGCTACTTCGGCCGCCGCGGCAGCATCAGGACACACAAAGGCTCTGTTCTGATCGAGGCCGGCGGCGACAGCACCTTGAACCACATCGGGCGCCCACGAACCAGCAGCAATGAGGCAACCCACCCCCAACTCTGCCGCCAACCTCCCCACTTCTTTATGAGCCGGCGGCGCAAACTCTCCCAGTTCCAACATGTCGCCCACAACAGCCACAGTTCGCCGCCCCAAAGCCAAATCGGCCATGGTCTCAAGGGCACCGCGCATAGACACAGGGTTGGCATTGTAAGCATCATCGATAATTAGGGTGCCATCGGCCCGCACGCTCACATCAAGCCGCATGGCGCCCGGCTTAACACCCCTTAAGGCCGCTGCCATCTCGTCTGGAGACAAGCCGAAATAATGCCCCACAGAAATGGCAGCCAAAGCATTGAAGACGTTAAAGCTGCCCACCAGCGGCAACTGAACCCGGCTGGTCCCGCACTGTCCGTTCACCGTAAAGCTGATCCCCATCGTTCCATCTGTCTTGATATCGGAACCGCGCACATCGGCCCCGGGCTCAAGCCCGAAGTACACCACTGGGCAGCGGCTGCGGACTGCCTGTTGTCTAACCCCGGGATCATCTCCGTTTAGCACGGCCAAGCCATGGGCCGGCAGGCATTCCAGCAGTTCTCCTTTGGCCCGGGCAATGTTTTCTTGACTGCCCAACAGCTCGATATGGGCCACGCCAGTATTTGTAATCACGCCCACTTCCGGCTCTGCCACCTGGGCCAGCTGACGGATCTGGCCCGGACCGCGCATAGCCAGTTCCAGCACCGCCACTTCATGATGGGCCTCTAATTTAAACAGAGTCAGGGGCAACCCTACCTCGGTGTTGAGATTGCCCGGGTTCTTCAAGGTGCGGAAGCGGCGGCCCAACACCTCAGCGGTAAGATCTTTAGCTGTGGTTTTACCGGTGCTGCCGGTAATGGCCACCGTGCGTACAGCAAACCGCTGGCGATACCAAGCCCCTAACGTTAGTAACGCCTGGCCGGTGTCAGCTACCCGGATAACTGCTTTCTCCGGTGGACACGAATAAGCTGAGACGTGGCTGACCAAGGCCGCTGCGGCAGCCCCGGCCAAGGCCCCGGGAATGAATTTATGTCCATCGGTACGCTCTCCCGGCAAGGCCACGAACAAATCTCCTATTGATAACGAACGAGAGTCAGTGCTAACTCCGGTTACCCAGGCCGCGCCGCTGCCGGCAATGATCTCTCCCCCGATAATGTTGGCAATTTCTGCCGCTGTCACCGGCTGCATGATTGATTCAGCTCCTTAAAATAGTCTCGCACTACTTCCCGGTCATCAAAGTGAATAGTCTGCTCACCTAAGATCTGATAGGTCTCATGCCCTTTCCCGGCAATAAGCACCACATCACCGGTGCGAGCCTCAGTAAGAGCCGCATAAATCGCTTGACGGCGATCGGTGATCAGCGAATACGACCCCTTGGCAGCCGTTGTCTCTTTGATTCCGGCTTCGATATCGGCGATAATGGTCGCCGGATCTTCAGTGCGGGGGTTGTCGGACGTAACAAAGACCAAATCGGCATATTCCACACCCAGCTTCCCCATAAGCGGCCGCTTGGTCCGGTCGCGGTCACCGCCGCAACCGAAAACCAAGATGATCCGACCGGCGGCGAACTCCTGAGCTGCTTTCAATATATTCTCCAGACCATCCGGCGTGTGAGCATAGTCCACAATAACAGCAAAATCTTGCCCACATTTCACTTGTTCGAACCGGCCGGGAACACCGGGCCTATGCTCTAATGCAGTTACGATTACGTCCAGTTCCACCCCCTGGCTGATCCCTACTGCACAAGCAGCCAAGGCATTATAGACACTGAACAAACCGGTGGTGTGAAGCTTCACTTCTCTTGTCCCCACTGTGGTCTCCAGCTTAAAGCAGGCACCTTGGGCTCCAATTTCGATCTGGCTGGCAGTGATGTCAGCCTGGTTTTTTATTCCATAAGTCAAAATAGGAGCCGACGTGGCCGCCTGCATGGCGGCGCTGCTGGGATCATCGGCATTGAGCACAGCTCTCTTCGGTCCGCCTTTGCTGGTGACTTTGTTCAGTTGGGCAAACAGTTGTGCCTTCGCCAGGCGATACTTAGCCAGGGTCTCATGATAATCCAAGTGATCTTGGGTCAAGTTGGTAAAGACCCCCACATCGAATTCAATGTTCTTAACCCGCCGCAAATCCAAGGCATGGGATGAAACCTCCAGCGACACGTGGGTAACGCCGTCGTTCACCATTTGTCGGAGCAAATGCTCCACATCCACCGACTCCGGGGTGGTACGTTCCACCGGCAGTACCCGGGTGCCCACATGGTTCTCCACAGTGCCGATTAATCCGGTCTTGAACCCAGCCGCTAGAAAAATACCTTCGGACAAAAAAGCAGTGGTGGTCTTACCATTGGTACCAGTAACTCCCACTACTTTCAGCTTCCGGGACGGATGATCATAAAAAGCCGCCGCTAAGTCAGGCAAGGCTGCCCGGCTATTTGGTACCAGAACCTTAGCGATGCCAACTGGCAGCTCAATCTCGGGACGATCCAGCACGACGGCGCGGGCACCCTGAGCTACGGCCTCGGGAATGAACCGGTGGCCGTCATGTTTAAACCCGCGCACAGCTACAAACAAGCCTCCCGGCTTGACCCCTCGCGAATCGTAAGCTACCTGATGGATGTTGCTGTCCTGTGACAGCCCGTTCCAATCTAGACTCAGCACGACAGTTTCTGCTAAAAGTTCCGGCAACGTCTTAAACACAAGGATCCCTCCCCCGCTCTACTCCAGTTCTAGTATGGCTCTACTTCAACCGCTTAATTCCAAAGTTTTCCTGATCTAAGTTAGGTTGAGCCCGGAGCCCGCCTGATAATTTCGGGAGATCCGCGTCCATTTCCTGCAAGGGGCGGGAATTTATTCATGTGGTTCATCCGGTCCGCCGGCTGGTGGCGGCTTAAACTCCACTGTAATCATGCTACCGGTGGGAACTTGGCTGCGGGGCTGCGGATCCTGACTCACAGCTAAACCTGTGCCCACCGGTCTTAGGGTCAATCCCATCTCAGCCAGATTTTGAGCCGCCTGGCGCATGGTTTGGCCAGTTAAGTTGGGCACTGTTACCAGCCCTGGGGCCGGTTTCGTCTCGCCGCACACCAGGATTATTTTTGTTTCAGCCGCGGCCGCGGTTCCCGGCGGCGGGGTTTGATCGATGACAATACTTCCTTCACCTTCCACCCGATAGGACAGACCTTGGGCTTCCAGAGCCTTCCTGGCTTCAGCCACAGGCAAATTCATTACGGCCGGCACCTGGATCTTCGGCTCTGTCATCTCTTCTTCACTGGTTATCGTCGGCGGAATCGACAGATAACGCAGGCTGTCTTCCATCACGCGCTTAAATGTCGGCGCGGCAACAACCCCGCCGTAATAGGCACCTTGTGGTTCGTCCACCACCACCAAGATGGCCAGTTGCGGGTTATCCACCGGTCCGAAGCCTACAAAGGACGCCACATGTTTATCGGATACATAGCGACCGTCCACAGTTTTTTGGGCCGTGCCTGTTTTCCCGGCCAACCGGTAGCCGGGAATCTGGGCACCGCGGCCGGTTCCGTCCGCCACCACCGCTTCCAACAGCCGGCAGAGCTCATAGGCGGTGTCGGTGGATACTACTTGCCGCACCATTTGGGGAGTAAACGGCTGCACAACGGCACCGTCGACAGTCCGTATTTCCCGCACAATCTGGGGTTTCATCAGCAGACCGCCGTTGGCCACCGCCCCCATCATGGTAATCATTTGCAGCGGAGTCACCGCAATGCCCTGACCGAAAGAAATGTTGGCCTGTTCCACCGGCCCCACACTTTTTACCGGCACCAAAATACCTTCTTCTTCCCCGGGAAGTCCGCTGCCTGGAGTGGCGCCGAAGCCAAAGTCGGATATGTAGCGGTAGAACGTCTCCCGGGACATCCGCATACCCACGGTCATAAAGCCTACGTTACAGGAGTTTTTCACCACTTCGGCAAAAGTCTGGCTGCCGTGGGCCGTGACACAAGCAATGTTATGGCCGGCCACCTGCATACTGCCTCGGCAGTAAAACCCGTCGCTTTCCTGGACTGCTTTTTCTTCCAGGGCCGCAGCAGCGGTAACAATCTTGAAGGTAGATCCGGGTTCATAGTTGTACCACACGGCTAAATTCCGACGGTTGCTATCAGGACTGGCCAACGGCTTGTTCAAGTCAAAAGTGGGACGGTTAGAGAGCGCCAGAATCTCGCCGGTATTGGGATCTGATATGAGAACTACCGCCCCCTTGGCTTTGGTTTCTTCCATTAGCCGATCAATTTCCCGCTCAGCAATGTGTTGCAGCACCTCATCAATGGTAAGTACCAGATTATAGCCGTCTTCCGACGGCAAATACAACTTTTCGCCGCCGGGAATCTCGCGATTGGTGGCATCGGTTTCGCCCAAGAACCTTCCCATGGTACCGCGTAATTCCCGGTCGTAAACCAATTCCATCCCCTCAAGGCCCTGATTATCTATGCCGGCAAAACCTAGGATATGAGCAGCCAAAGACCCATTGGGATAAAAGCGGTCGCTCTCTTCTACCAGGTAGACTCCGTCCAGTTTTAGCGCTCGCACAGTTTTAGATTTTTCCGGCTCTATCTTGCGAACCACATATTCAAACGAGGTCTCGGAGCGGACCTTGGCCAGCACCTGGTCAACCGACAGCCCCAGAGCCTCAGCTAAAGCGGCAGCGGCTTGATCGGCATTCTTGACCTGTCGCGGATTGACCACCACGCTGTCTAAGCTGATGTTTAGGGCCAGCTTTTTCCCGTTACGATCGGTGATCAGCCCCCGTTTGGGCTGAATCTCGATTTCCTGCAACCGCTGCGTTAAGGCAGCCGAGCGATACTTTTCGTTCTTAAAGACCTGAAGGTAGAAAAGGCGGGCTGCCAGCCCGCAGGTGCAAAACGTTATGAATAATAAAAAGACCGCTATGCGCTTACGCATCATAGTAAGCGTGTGTTTCAAGGCTCATACACCAACCTTTAGTGGTTTTCCCCAACTCCGTGGGCAAAAGCCCTCTTTAACCCGCGCGTCCAGTTAAGGAAAGCCAACAGGCGATTTTGAGGTCCGCCACCTTCCAGAGGCGGCGATGCCGGTTCTGCCGCCGCCACCGCTGTGTCCACCACAGGTTCCAGCGGCGCTCTTACCGTACGGACAGTTTCCGGTTTTTGCATTCCCAACCGGGTTTTAGCCTCTTCTTCCACCCGGCATAGGGATCTTAGCTCTGATGCCTGTTGTTCCAGCTGTTCGTTCTGGATTTGGATTTGAGCCAACTGTTTTTCCGCCCGGTTTAAGCGCAAATTCAGTTGAGCCACATAGGCATACTGAGCCACATAAAGCAGAACCAACCCAACAGCCACAGCCACAAATAGGCCGTAGGCCGTCAAAGATTCAACCCGTCTTGTTACTCGCCGTCGCCGGCGGCGAGCTGTTTTGGGCTCTGTAACCGGTTCTGGAAGGTGCAGCGCCGCTCCTGTCCTCCCTACCACTTTATGCGTCCCTCCTTCGCCTAAGAACTACGGTCTCCGCCTGATTGCTCGCAGCTTGGCGCTGCGGGCTCGCGGATTCTCCTTTGCTTCTTCGGGGCTCGGTACCACCGGTCTCTTGGTCAAGACCGTAAACCCACCCTCCTGGGCCCAAGACCGAAAGGTGTGCTTGACAATCCTATCTTCCAAGGAATGAAACGAAATAACACAAAGTCGACCGCTGGGGGCTAAAATACGTCCGGCCGCTTCCAGGCCTTTTCGGAGGGCTGCCAGTTCGTCGTTGACAGCAATGCGCAGCGCCTGAAAAGTCCGCCGGGCCGGATGGGGCCCACGTCTCCTGGCTGCCGCCGGTATAGCGGCTTTGATCACATCCACCATCTGGGCGGTGGTAGTAATAGGTTGCTGCTGTCGCCTCTGTCCAATAAATTTGGCAATACGGACGGCCCAGCGTTCCTCGCCGTACTGGCTGATGATTTGCGCTAACTCTCTTTCCGGCAGAGTATTGATGAGCGTTGCTGCGGTAACCGCTTGCTTAGGGTCCATGCGCATGTCCAAGGGCGCATCTTCCTGGTAAGAAAAGCCCCGTTCTTTTTCATCTAGCTGTGGTGATGACACCCCCAAGTCGAACAAGACTCCCAACGGTGCACCCAAGCCCGAGGTCTGCCATATCTCGTCCAGGCACCGAAAATTGCCTTTGGTTAGCTGCACCCGCTTTCCGTAGGGCTGGAGCCGCTTAGCCGCAGCGGCGAGCGCCGCTTCGTCTTGATCGATTCCCAGCAGGCGACCTGTCGGTGAACTCCGATCTAACATAGCAGCGGCATGTCCCGCTCCGCCCACAGTGCAGTCAATATACACTTCTTCCGGCTGACAAGCCAGATAAGACAACACCTCTTGGAGCAGTACCGGTTCATGAAGGAAAGTCATGGATTACCCCCTAGATACCAAAGTCCACCATTTTTTCGGCTAGTTCAGCAAAGTTAGCGCGGACTTGTCCACTGTAATCTTCCCAGGTAGCCTGATTCCAAATCTCAACTCGGTTCGATACCCCCAGTATTACTGTCTCCCGTTCGATGCCGGCATAAGCTCGCAAATAGGGTGGCACTAATACGCGCCCCTGTTTATCCAGTTCGCATTCGGTGGCCCCGGCAAAGAAAAAACGGACAAAAGCACGGGCCTCGCCTTTACTTAAGGGTAGATCTTTTAGCTTCTGCTCTAGGTTGGACCATTCATTGGGGGGGTATACAAACAGGCATTGATCCAAGCCCCGGGTGATGATAAACCGTTCGCCCAGGTCATCACGGAGCTTCACCGGAATAAACAGGCGCCCTTTGCTGTCCAGCGCATGCTGGTATTCCCCCATGAACACATCCTCACCCCACTTGTTGGATTAACTCCCCACTTTCCACCACTTTCCACCACATACATTCGCTCTCCTAGGTGTCATTTCCTGCTAAAAATAAAAAAATAAAAGGCCTTTTGCTCTAGGCCTTTAGTCGGGGACTTATCTTCCACCGCTGGTCCCGGGAGCGTTATGCCTTTACTACTATTTTGTCAGTCCCTATTGTTTGGAACCAACGAGGCCACCGCTCTATGTCCTAAGCCGAACGCCACTTCATTTAAGTGCAGCAACCCGATGCTACAGAAAATCACCACCACAATATGTTCGTCGTAACGGGCGATGCCAATTTTTCCGCCCAGGTTAAGCCCTAGGGCTTTGGGCATGATCTGAGACAGCGCCTCTCGAGCCGCCCCAGCCACGCCGCCTTCAGCTCCCTCCTCTTCGGCGATAAGTCCTTCACGTTTGGCGGCCACTACCGCCCGTTCAATCACTTTTTTCACCGACGAAATGAAATCGCCGCCGTAATCCACCGCTGCGGCCTTAATACCAACCGAACGATAGGCATCTTTGAGCCGCTGCTCATTCTCCCGGTTTCTGGATAGAGCCATTTCGATCGCCGCTCTGGCCGCCTCGCTAGATCGTGTTCCTTCCACGTCTTCTCCCCCTCAAGGTGAAGCTCTTAACTCTTTTACATCTTTCGCTTTTTCTCGGCTAAATCCTGGTGGTGCTCAACTCCGATTAGGTTCGATACCGGCACCGTAAACATAATCCCCACTCCCGGCTGTTCAATTCCTCCGACCCGGGCAATGACATTGTAGATAGGGCTGTATCGGTCCCGCTCAGTAATAATGATAATAACTTCTTTAGAGGACTCAATCTGGATATTAAGAAACTTGCGGCTTTCGTGTTCGCCGGTCCCGCGTCCATACAAAATGGTAGCCCCACGAGCACCGGCTTTCTTAGCCTGAGTCACAATGGTGTCTGCCTTTCCTCTTTCAACAATGGCTACAATGGCCAAGTACTCCATATTCGCCCCCCTCTCACAGTCTGCTGATAATCCCCAGGGACAAAACCGATATCACTGCGCCCAACGAGGTCAGACCAATAATACCGAAGCCGTTCAGCAGCGGGTCTGTCAATCCCAATATCTTAGCCAGGCCCAGAGCTAAGGCCATATTCAACGGAATGTTCACCGGGCCGGTGGTGGCACTGGCCGAATCCATGGCTATGGCTACAAACTCTTCCGGTGCAAACTGGGCCAGGGCCAGGGCCAAGATCAAAATCGGCGTGACCACTTTCGAGGTGGGGATATTATTGACAATCTTAAAAATGCCCAGGGCCATGCCGGCGCCGAACCCTACCGCTACAGCGTGGATAAGGGTCTTGTTCGGGATGGCCCCCACCGAGATTTCCTCCACTTCCAGCGCCAACACCCGTAGCGCCGGTTCCACCAAAGTAGCAAAATAGCCCAGCACAAAAGCAAAGCCGACAATAATATATTTGTTATCCAGGAGGACCAAATCGCGCCCAATGGAATCCCCCAACGGCAACAGGCTCAGGGAGATACCTTTGAGAAAAAAATGCAGACCTAAAACACTCAGAACAAGACCGCCTAGGATCTGTTTGGAGCCAGCGCTGGTTTTTCTTAATACCAATAGCTGAAAAGCTAACATAAAAGCGACGATGGGAAGAACGCTCTTGGTGGTTTCCCACAGCGGCTTCAAGGCTTCAAACAACCTCACTTACATCCTCCTCGCACCGGTTTCTACTGCTGAAACAGCGGCTGTATCACCACTGTCAACGGATAAGGGTAGTTTTGGTTATCGGCACTGATATAGGCCAGATCGCCCCCGGCCGAGATCTTAGCCCCGCTCTTCCAACCCGATCCGGACGTAAGCTCCGTTACCTGCTTATTCGGGTCGTACAGATACAACTGAGTATCAAGATAATCACCGTTATTTACCACAATACGGGGCAAGACCAAGCTTCGCTGCCACCAGATGGGCGGCTCATCTACGGCATCGTGGGCCAAGGTTAGCTTTTGAGTCTGGCTCTGTAGGACTGCTGACACCCCGCCGCCCGCTTCGTAAGCAAAAAGGAGAACAAAGCTGCCGTCAGGGGTGTAGTCCCCAATGGTCAGCCAATCACCGCTCACTGGGCCTAGATCCTGTAGCCGGTTGTTTAAATCGCTCGACCATAAACGGTGCCAGCTTATTTCCGGAAATTCTTCCGGCCCTTGAACCACAGAAGCGGTCAAGAATGCCAGTTGGCTGCTATCGGCAGACCACACTGGGGCCCCGGTCTTTTCCCGTGACGGCGGCGTAATTTGCGTCAACAGCTCACCTTGGTTTGTGGTTACGATAATTCTAGTACTGGGCGGCAAAGGGCCGTCTTCGCCCAACTGAAAATCGTACCCCTCGCTCAGAGCTTCAGCGCTCAAGAAAGCCAGTTTCTCCCCATCCGGAGACCACACCGGATAAAAGGGATACTCCCCAGCCAAGCCTACCGCTGTTTCGGTGCCGTTTTTAAGATCTAGAATAATCAATTGCCGCTGGGTGGTATCAGGGTTCGGGTAGACAACTCTGTCGCCGGTTGGAGACGGCACAACGAAAAAGAGACCATCCCAAGTAGGTAAGTCCGACTTTACCCGTTTGTAACGTCCGCCGGCAGTGTCCACTGCCCACAAATCCCGGCCCCTATGTACTAGCAGCAGACCACTCTCGCGGTTAAATAAGCGGCTGCGAATAAACATCCCTTCGCCGGGAAGCCAAGCTAGGACTTTGTCTGTTCCGTCCAGGCCCACTTGCCGAACCAGGACGCCATTTTGACCCAGAAATCGGTCCTCACTTTGGATGCCATCGACAGCATAGAGCAGAGCATCGCCGGCCACATTCCAGCCAAAAAAGGCTAGGGATGTAAGCCGCTGTCCGCTGCGGTCGACAAGCTGCACCAGGCGACGACAGGACTTAGTCTGCTGATCCCAAAGCCAGAGGCCATACCCATTCTTTTCGCCAAAGGCGGCCAGATACCTCCCATCCGGAGACCAAGCCAGTTCCGGCAGCAGTCCGTAAAACGGACCGAAGCTAGTTTGATCCGGTTCCAGTACCATTTCTATGTCTAAAGGCAGGCCCGGGCCTGGCTGCTCTTCTCCTGCCGGCCCGCTCGGATCTCCTTCAGCAGTGCCGAGCCAGGCAGTGGCCCCTTCCGTACCCGGAACATCCGCTGATAAAGAGGCACCGTTGTGGTCATTGTTGCTCGGCCGAGCAGTGGGACGACATCCCGCCACCATAAGCGTCATCACTAACAATAAAGCCGATATTACCACTATTGTCGCTTTTCGTCTGGTCACACTCCCCTCTCCCCTCAAGCAACCCTATGGGCGATTATAAGGTAAAGACATTACAGAAAGGTTACTATTAAGCTAAAAGAGGCGAAAACCCCGGGTAAGCTGCCCGGGGCTATTCTTTAATCTTGCCACCACGGCGCTGCATTTCTTTTTCGGCAAACCGAAGCATTTTCTTTACCATCTGGCCGCCGATTTTTCCCACTTGCCGCGTGGTCATGTTCTCCCAGCCTTCTTCTGCAATGTTATCGTCGAGATCAAGATCCTCCGCTACTTCGTACTTTAGAGCGTCCAACTCCTCGGAAGCCCGGCGTACAAGTGGCCGCCGCCGACCTTTTTTATCTGCTGCCACTGCATCTCCCTCCTGGCCCTAGGTTTCCCCGTCCAGGAGAAAAATTGTCGGGAAAAAGCCACCAGAGCAGGATTCACCAGGAAGAGCAGGGAATACTTAACTCGGAGGGATCGCCATGAGCCATAACCGCCGTGCAGCCATACTACAACTTCTTAGCCATCGACACCAGTCAGTAACGGGAGCCGATCTGGCCCAGCGGTTCGGGGTCAGCCGCCAGGTGATTGTACAAGATATTGCTTTGCTCCGGGCTCAAGGAGCCGCTATTGTGGCCACTCCCCGTGGCTATTTGTATGGGGATATAAGTACCACGGCCGTGTTTACCCGCCGCTTGGCCTGCCGCCATACTCCGAGTCAAACTCGGTCGGAGCTAATTGCTATGGTGGAAGCCGGCTGCCAAGTAGTGGATGTTATTGTGGAACATCCTCTCTACGGTGAAATCCGCGGCCTGCTGCTACTTAACACTTTAGCCGATGTGGAAGATTTTATCAACCGCTACCAAAACCAGGAAGCACAACTGCTCTCCAGTCTAACCGAGGGTGTTCACCTACATACTTTAGAGGCCAGCAATCGCAGCGCCATTGAAGAAGCCGAAGACCGTCTGCACCACCTGGGGATACTGCTACCCACCGGCAACTGACTTTACACTTGACAAGACATCTGGCAAGCTCTACAATAGCGGCAACAACAACTGCTTGAAAGGTGATGGTCATGCGCAGTCGTGATCTGGTGTATGGTGCCTTGCTTACCGCTTTGTCACTCCTTATCCCCATAGCTTTTGGCAACTACCTTCGGGTATACCTGCCGCCTTTTTCAGCTACCTTAGCCTCTCATGTTCCAGTAATGCTGGCCATGCTGGTCAGTCCGGCAGTAGCGGCTCTGGTAGGAATCGGTTCCACCGTCGGCTTCTTACTGGTGCTGGGCCCAGTGGTGGCAGCTCGGGCCTTTGTCCACGTAGCAGTAGGCGTAGTGGGAGCTTTGATCCTGACCCGAAACCGCAGCTTTGCCACCGCTCTACTCGCCACGGCACCTATTCACGCTCTAGGTGAAGTACTGGTAGTGCTGCCGTTCGGTTTTAGCTCGTACGAAGCCTGGATTTTAGTGGGTGTAGGGACCCTGTTACACCACACTGCCGACGCGGTAATCTCCCTGGCCATTGCGGCCAGCTTGAAAGTCGCCGGGGTTTTGAACACCCACCCCAGACAAGCCTGATCTAGTTAGGGAAACACAAGAGCGTCGGGTTCTGACCCGGCGCTCTTGTGCTAGACGGCTGGCTTTTCTTGGGGCCTATTCTTCCGGATTCGGTGCGCCCACCGGGCAAACGTCAGCGCAGGAACCACAATCAATGCATTTGTCGGGATCGATAACGTAAATATCCCCTTCGCTGATCGCTTCCACTGGGCACTCCGGCTGACAGGCACCACAAGCAATACACTCATCACTGATCTTGTAAGCCACTAGAGTCACCTCCATCAACTTTTGGAAAACCAGTATATAGATTCTAAACCGAAGCCAAAAATCCTCTTTGTTTGGCAAAAATATTTCAATCCTCCCTGACGGTAAGCCAGTCAGTCCGCCAGGGTAACCAGAGAGTCAGCTTCGCTGTCACTTGGATCCACATGGACCACCACGGGACCGCTAAGGCTGTTCCGGATCATGTTTTCCACCTTAGTGGCTATCTCATGAGCGGCCATAAAGCTGGTATCACCGGGAACCACAATATGCAGGGAAATTGCTTTGATGGTACCGTAATCATGCACCGCTACGTCGTGAACACCCATCACTCCAGGCACCTTCTTGGCCATGCCAATGATTTCCCGCAGGAGAGTCCGATCCGGGGCCTCACCCACCAAGCTGCTCCCGGCTGTACTTCCCAGCTGCCAAGCAGTATAAATAATAAGTGCCGACACTGCCAGGCCTAAGATAGAATCTACTGCCGGGTAGCCATAACGGGCGGCTATAATTGCCACTGCCACCAGCACCGAAGCAATGGCGTCACTACGGTGATGCCAAGCGTCGGCTCTCAGAGCCGGCGAATTAATTCGTTGGCCCAAGTCAAAGGAGATACCGGCCATAAGCTCCTTAGCCACACCGGATATCACCATGATCATCGCTGCCGGCACAGTTCCAGTGACAGCATTACCGTGCAACAAGCGATCTAGCGACTGTCTCTTATACACATCT
>LSQX01052688.1_pt1 | contig 31136 bp, 26 predicted proteins | sample 654561 | NCBI WGS metagenome assembly LSQX01 (sample SAMN04489861, study PRJNA283612) | anaerobic digester metagenome | isolation source: 4 biogas reactors fed with cattle manure at either 37C or 55C with and... | place: Denmark: Kongens Lyngby | collected 2014 | reverse complement strand
TCCTATAAAAACTTTACACTATGAAAAAGGATGATTTCATCCTTTGTAAAATAAAAAATACCAAAATATAATTAGAGAGCCAATCAAGGCTCTCTAATTTGTTTCTTTTTTATATTTTTATGATAATAAGTTTTTAACCCTGAACAACATTCTTACCGGCGAGATAACCAAAGGTAAACGCCCGGCCATGGCTGTTACCCGGAAGGGTCACACAATAGTCATTGGCGTAATAACAGCCGGAGACATTGCCTGCTGCATACAATCCTGGAATAACGTTCTTCTCCTTATCCAATACCTGCAGCTTATCGTTGATCTGCAGTCCGCCTAATGTAACTAACAGAGATATACCTAAAGGAGCTGCATAGAATGGGGGCTTCTCGATAGTGGTCATGCATTCGGCGCGTTTGCCAAAGTCTTCATCTACGCCTTTTTTAGCCAGTTCATTATACCGCTCCACAGTCTTCAGGAATGTATCTACAGGCACTTCCATCTTCTCGGCCAATTCCTCAAGGGTGTCGGCGCTTTTTATATAACCCTTCTCAATGTATGCCTCAACATTATCTGGGTTATGGAAACTTGACCGCATATCTTTGCATGCTACAAGGTTAAATTTCGGTGCTTCTTCAGGCCATTTGGAATCCCATACTGCCCATTTATAGTGCTCTGGTTGCTGGCGCATGGCGTTGCAAATATAAGAATAAGGCAATTCCTCATTAGCATAACGTTCTCCTCTTACGTTCACACCGAGCCAAGGCTGGCGCATCAATGCATCTGCAAGAACAGGAGCGCCTATAACTGCAAAATCGAAGTACATGGGTGCATGAGGTGCCTCATCTATGGCTGCACCTATCCACATACCCATCTTATGCCCATCACCTGTATTGATATTGCCATGTACCATTTCATACATATTCATGTGAATATACTTGGTTGAAGGGATGAAATACTCACGCATTTCTTGGTCTCCGCCGTAATCTCCGGTACATAGGATGACACCTTTTTGGGCAACAAACTTGGTATAATTGCCTTCTTCCCCTGCAATAACACCTGTTACAGGGCCATTACCCTCGCGAACAAGCTGGACAGCAGGTGTTTTGTAGCGAAGATCTATATTAGGATCGTTTTCAACATTTTTCTTAAATGTATAAACCAAACCTGCCAGGTAGGGATCTGAACCTTTGGGCACATAGGTCAGTGCTTCCTCATTAGGCTCAATACGAAAACTCAATGTTCCAAAAACCTCTAGCTTAGCCCCAGGTGTAGTTGTCTCAGCGATCGGAACAGCTACAGGCTTACAGCCAACTTTTTCAGCCTTCTCCATGATCCAGTCTGCAACACTTCCACTGTTATTGGCCCATAAGGAAATTACCCTCTGATCTCCTTTATAGGCATTATATCTCATAATCTCCTGGACGGCTTTCATCTTGTCGACCTTATTGCCGATCGATTTCTGCATCTTAGAGTCGATAGCCCCGTAATCGATTCCACGGAAATTAACATTATCTGTCTTTTCCAGCAAAACCACTTTTGCGCCTTCTTCAGCTGCTGAAAGTGCAGCACAACAGCCGCTTAAGCCAGCACCAACCACAACAACATCTGCTTCTACAGTTTCCTTGATCTCACTATCTGGAATCGGATCGGGCGGTGTTAAGAAACTGGGTTCACTGGTTCCATTGGAAGCTGAAGTTGGTGGTTCTTTTGTTTCCTCCTGACCCCCACAACCAGCTAACATCCCACCTGCAGCTACCCCAGCTGCTCCAAGGACTGCCCCTTTAATAAACGTCCTTCGGGTAACACCTTTTTGCGGCTTCTCATCAATACTCATTTGCAATTCCCCTTTCCCAAATGATTATATTAAATCGATCCGGCAACAAGACACACCAATCCTATATAACAATTTATCATCTATATCGTCAAGATACATTAGAGATGTTTACAAAATTTATTTAAAAACACCGTAGAATATTCCAATCTGCAAATTTATTCTTCAGCTGTATTCTGCTCTTTCCCCTCTTCTGATTCCAGGTCAGATTTTGTTGCTTTACGAAACTCTCTTATACCATTAGCTATTGACTTGCCTACAGCCGGAAGTTTGCCTGGACCAAAAATTATCAGTACAATAAACAGTATAGCTGCCAACTCCCAAGGCCCGATACTAGGCAAAAGACCAAACATGAAATCATCCTCCCTGTTAAAATTTATATTTTAATTGGCTAAGCATAACTGTGCAGCCCTGACATCAGATAATTGACACCAAAAAAGGTAAACAAAACAAAAACAAAGCCCACTATCACCATTATACTAGCGGTTTTCCCCTTCCACCCTAACCTCCTGCGCAGATGCAGATACAGCGCATATACAATCCAGGTTATCAGTGCCCATGTTTCTTTGGGATCCCAGGACCAATAATTGCCCCAGGCCTGCTCAGCCCAAACAGCTCCAAACACTATTGTTAATGAAAGCATAACAAAACCGCCGACCACAATCCTGTGTATGCTCCCATCTGTAATTTTTGTTTCAGCTTTAGCAAGCTGCATTATAGCTAAACCTGCTGCTAGGGCAAAACAGGCGTAAGCAACTGCTGCAGTCAAAACATGAATGGTTAACCAGGGACTTTTGAGAGCCGGCATCAGTGGAACTGCTTCCCCAAGCTGCCCTTTCATAAGTACCAAAATAGAACCGATAAGCAGAGCAGATATGAGCATAACCGCCCCACCTGCTTCTCTCATCTTTGCTTTTGTTTCATAGAACAGATATAAAGCAACAATGATCACAGTAAACCACAGGGTAAACTCACTGCTATTAGCCAGAGGAAGCCTGCCTGCGATTACAGCACGGACGATCAATGCCGCTATATTCAGCACAAATCCTATTTTCACCATTAAACCTGCTGTCAATAGTGCCTGTTTTTTACCGGATTTGTTGCCAATAAAAAACAGCACAGCGCCTAATAAATATGTAATAAACAGTGCGTAGATAATAACTGTGATCAACAATTTCATTATCTCATCTCCTTGTTAAAACTGCCTTCTTGCTTTTTCTCTTGAGATGGCGCTGCAAGTAAGGCTATAGTCACACCTATCACAAACATCCCTCCGCCTAAAAATGCCAGAGGCAGCCCTGGATCTGATTTTGCTTTAAGTATTGTATATGGCTCAACACCTGCAAAAACAACATATACATTTTCATCGATTTCTACTCTTTCATCAAATTGTGCTGCTCCTACACCAAGGAGTTGATCACCTTCATATACAGAAAAGATAATCCTGGGATTATCAGGCCGCAATGTCTTGGTAGCCATCCCATGCTCCGGGTCAAAATTAGGAATATAACGAAATACTTTTACAGTCCGTTCAGTTCCTTCTGGCCTAATAAAATTCCCCTCTTTTATTAACTCCTCTACCTCATTACCAGCATCATTTATATATTTAGCTTTAACCAAATAACCATAGCTCTGCTGATAGAATTTGACTCCCCTGTAATTTAAGGGATGATTGACACTGATAACTGCATCATTTTTTACTTTTCTATTCTCAATCACAATCACATAAGAATTATACTGAGAGGGAGACCCATCTTCATTATATTCCACCTTAAAATCATCCAAATGCAATGAAAACGGCTCTTTCATTTTTATGACTCTGGAAACATCTACAGTATCACCTGTTCTAATTGCGATCTGCGCATTCTGTCCGTAATAGGTATGTACAAGCAGTCCTGCAAGGATAAAAACTATTCCCGCATGAAGCAGCAAACTGCCGATCTCCCTGAGCCATCTATTCCTATTTTTTATTAATCGTGATTTAAACAAAATGAATCTGTTGGCAGTACAGAACACCATATTTACTGATAAGATTATAAGAAGCAGTTTGAATAACCAGCTATTAAAAAAAACATCTGGTAGAAAAGCGCTGCCTAATGCGGCAGCTACCCCTACCAAAACCAGCAGTACTAAGCCTGTTTTCATGGAAGATAAATAACCATAGACCTTTTTTATAATCTCCATCTTATCCCTTCTCAAGTCGTACAAGCGTTTTTAAGGGAGCATACTGCCCCCTTAATAATAACACTTTTTATGATAATTTAACTCAATAAAATCTTACCTCTTATTCCTTCTTAATCTCAGTTGTCCAACTGTCATCCAGTTCATCCATCCATTTGAAATAATGGCACTCTGCACACATCACTACAGACTGCTGATGCATGTTATGGCACAGATGACACTCCTGTTCGCCGTAATGTGAATCATGGGGATTTGAATCTTCATAATCGGTTGCGGCAACAATATTCTCCCAATCATCATGACATTCCAGACAAAAATCTCGAGGAAATTCCCGCTTTTCTAACGGAACTTGATAATTCCCGGTGATAAACTTAACTCCTTCCTCAATTTGAGTAGAAAGGGTTGGTTCATGACAATCATGGCATTCCAATTTATCCTCAGATACAGCGTGTTTATGTGCCAGGAGATTGCTTTCATTCCAGGACTCATAATAGGGTACCATCAGGTGGCAACTGCTGCAAAACTCCGGATTATCACTTGCTTTCAGCATATAGATGCCTCCACCAGCTCCAACCACTACTGCTACTAGCGCTGCTATCAAAACTATTTTCTTAAAATTAAAACCCTTCTTTTTCTGATCCTCGTTCAACAGAAACCCTCCCGATTCGTTCATAATATGAGCAACCTAGCACTTAAAATAGCGAATAGTTTATTCATTAACTAGTTCATTTTAAATTATATAATTTATCATCTTCTTTTCCTATGTTGATTCCTACAACACAATGCCGTTAATGTTGTGTATAACTCACAATAATGCTAACTGTAACACTATATACTGTATATAATTACCTACAAAGACAGATTAATCAGTATATTAATAAACTATAATTCAGCTACGGAGCCCTTCTACCGGTTAGGTGCCATTATCAGACATAACAGTCGAAAAAACTGCTCCAGCATTTACTGCCGGAGCAGTTTTTTCTATAATAATTTTTTCCATTTACTCTGCAGCTGCGTTTCTACCTGCGAGATAACCCAAGGTAATGCAGCGGCCGTGGCTCAAGCCAGGCATAACATTAGGATAGTCATTTGAGAAGAAGCATCCGGAGGTATTTCCAGCAGCATATAGCCCTGGAATAACCTTATTGTTGGTATCCAAAACCTGTAGTTTATCGTTTACCTTCAAGCCTCCCAGGGTCACCAACAAAGTCACTGCCAGCTTCGCCGCATAAAAGGGTGGTTTTTCTATGGTCGTTAAACAAGCAGCACGCTTACCGAAGTCTTTATCCTCTCCCAGTTTCGCCAGTTCATTGTATCTTTCCACAGTAGCCTTAAAGGTGTCAACAGGCACATCCATCTTTTGTGCCAACTCTTCAATAGTATCGGCGGTTTTGATGATCCCTTTTTCGATCAGTTCATCGATCTCCTCAGGGTTATGCAGAGGCGGTGTCATCGCTTTACACGCGGTCATGCCGAACCTCGGAGCCTCTTCCGGCCACTTGGCATCCCATATCACCCATTTCATATGTCCCGGCTGTTGCAGCATTGATCTGCTCACATAACCATAAGGCAGATCTTCATTTGCGAAACGCTCCCCGCGTAAATTCACACCCAACCAGGGCTGACGGGTAAGGGGAACAGGTTTATAAGTAGGAGGCAACCCTTCCAAACCCTGATCAAAATACATGGGGGCATGGGGGGGTTCATCAATAGCTGCTCCTACCCAGAGGCCCATTTTATGACCATCACCTGTGTTGTTCTTATCTGCAAAGGTAATACCATAGATTTTTTCAGATGAAGGTATGTAGGCCTTTAACATCTCAGGATCATTTCCATAGTCCCCTGTACATAGAATCACAGCCTTTTCTGCATTGAAACGAATATAGGAACCATCCTCGCTTTTGGCAATAACACCTGTTACTCTTCCATTACCCTCTCTGATCAGCTGTTGAGCGGGTGTATTGAACCGGATATCTACACCTAAATTTTTTGCAGTTGTTTCCAATGTGTACTTTAAAGCAGCTAACCTTGGGGACATACCTTTAGGTGCAGCTGCAAGGGCTTCTTCACTGGGAGTGAGCACAAAAGTCTGGGTCGTGAAGTACGGAACTGTTGACCCGCGTACTTCCTGATGCTCCAGCGGCACAGGCTCTGCAGTTTGTCCAGCTGCTTCCGCCATATCCACCAGCCAGTCGATGGCTTCACCGCTGTGATCAGCCCAGAGGGATACTACACGCTGATCTGCTTTATATCCTCCCCATCTCATTATCTCTTGTACAGCTTTCATTTTGTCAACTTTAGCCCCACTCTTCTGCTGCATCTTAGTGCCAATACCACCGTAGTCTATCCCCCGGAAGCTTGAAGTAGCTCCTTTTTCCAGCAGAACCACTTTAGCTCCCTCCTGTGCAGCGGCTACAGCAGCGCACATTCCGGAAATTCCGGCACCACATACCACAACTTCTGTTGTCACTGTCTCCTTGATGTCTTCCTCTGGAATCGGCTCCGGCGGCACCTCAAAACTCGCCTTTGCTTCTTCATCAGCGCCGTTTGATGGTGCATCCTCTGTAGGTTGTTCATTTCCACAACCAACCAAGCTTCCCGTTGCAGCTATCCCCGCAGCACCAACCGCCATCCCTTTGAGAAAACTCCTGCGCGAAATCCCTTTCTTTTCTTCCTCCATTATTTTTCCCTCCATATCTTTTTTGGTTATTTAGTTCATCCGAAACCAAGCTGCCATCTCATCTAGCAGCAATACCAATACAGCACAGATATAATCGGTCAGGCATATAAAGCAACAACTACTCAGTAGAAAATTAAATGCTGAGGTAAACAGCCGCCGCTGAAATGAAACTAGCTATCTGTTTTTATTATTTCTATCTATCAAACTCGGCTACCTTTGTGGAAGAGAACAAATTTTAAAAGCTAAAACCTGTCATATCCGACAAAGAGACATCACCTCATTAGTGATGCTAGTGGTTGCGCCATACAAAGGCAGAAAGCCACAAAACTTTTACCAAGGACAGAGGGTTGGGCAGCAGAAAATAACTAGATAGTGGTTTACTAGCTCTTATTGAACGCAAAAAGAGAGGAAAAACAAAAACTCATTCTCGAACAAAATAAGGAATCAGATAACTGAGATTCAGGTGAGAAAGGCGGGATTTTATGGTGTCGACCTTTTATAACGGTTCAAACTCTGACTCAGTCATACCTTTCACGGTAAAACCGGTTTGGTTGAGAGTATCCCATACTTTGATAGCTATATACAGGTTAACTCTCGTCTCAATTGTTGAAAAATCCACATTTAACAATTCCTCCACCTTTTTTATCCGGTAATCCACTGTATTCACATGGATAGACAATTTATCAGCAGTGAGTTTCAAATTGATATTGTTATCCAGCAATTGCCTTAAAGTATCCAATAGCTGGGTATTATTGGCTTGATCATAATCAAGTAGCCTCCCCAGTGTGTTTAATGCGAATTTTTTCAATACATCAAGATTGCAGGAAAACAAACAGGTAAACACACCCATTTCGGAAAACTGTGTCACAAAGTTCTTCTTTCCCATCAACCTTGTTAAAGTCATGGCTACACGAGCCTCATTATAACTCTTGTGAAGCTCATCTAATCTATAGGTCTGTCCATAAGCTATAGAAACGGTTTGTCCATACACCCTGCCCACAATATCTCTGAATTTATAGCCGTTGGACACTATATATTTGATCCAATCTGGATCAACCTCCATTGTGTCTTTCTTATAACTGGTAGGGAAAATGCCTATCATAGAGTTATTCCAGGAAACAGGAATAATCTCCAGGCCAATTCTCTTAAAGTGGTTCATTGTGTAAGAACTCATCATCTCCCAGTCTACACTGCTATTCTCTTCATCAGCCTCCATCAGAGCAATCATATAAGGCTTATCAAATTGCAGTTCATGGTGAATCGGTTTGAGATAATCCCTTATATTGATCTGGCTTTTGAAAAATAAATATTCTACCAGCTCCTGTTTGAATTTCGACTGGTTTTCCCTCATCTTTTCCAGATTTAAAAAATAGTATTTTACAGCCAGTTTAGCTTCTTCATCTATAGCTGTTAAGACTTGAGGTACCATTGACTCAGCTAGGCCGGTGATTATAATATAGGCAGCACCTCGGTTCTCACCGATGCGCAAATAGAGGCTTTTTGTGGCAGCATCATAATAGTACTCCTCATCCTTCATTTTATGAGGGAGATCGACAAAAAGATCATCGAGTTGCATCATGCTTCCCGGCTCATCCGGATAGTGAGTCCTTCCTACAATATCAGTGATCACTATTGGATATTTTATCTTTTTTCTCAGATGATCTGCTATAAAAGAGAGACCTTTTTCCAACAAGCCATGTAATAAACGGTAGGCATTTGCGGATGCTGTTTTTTGCATTTAAAGCATACTCCTTATTGAGAAAAAGTACTAACTGCTGTGTTTTTCTGCAATTCTATGATCATTAATATATATCAGATATTCCTTTTCCGCAAGAATAGTCAAAAAATGGTCCCCTCATTTTTTGTGCCAGATCAGCTATCCTTTTTAAATAAAAAATACTCAATTACCTACAATAAATATATACACTGCCTTGTGTTTTCAATGTGAGATCTGTTTATGGCAGAACTGTGCTAGAGATGACGGTAAAAATTGATAAAAAAACAGCGGCATATGAAGAGCATATACCGCTGTTATTTATACCCCACTTGGTATCAGATGCTATTTTTTGATTTCAGTTGTAACTACAGTCACGTCCTGCAGTCCATCTTTGAAGTGAGAAAAGTTTGGCCAGTATTGTGCGTGTTTGCCCTGTCCGCCGACAACGAAAATCTGGTAGTGTTCTGGTTTACTTACAGTGGGTATCTTAGTGTTCGCATCAACTTCCATACCTAGTGTTACGGAAGCGCATTCAGCACACATATCAGGGAAATCACCGGCACGCTTGCGGGCATTCTTCCACAGCCATTCTTTAAACTGTTGTTTAGTATAACCAGCTTCTGATATAAGCGTTGCAAACTCGGGGTTCATCAAAAGGACAACATCACGGTCTATTGCACATGTGCTGTTTTGTCCTGCATAAGTAATAGAATCTGCAAATGCTCTGAGTACTCCATCAAGTTCATTACTGGAATGGTCAGCTATGTTCAGAGGAGGACCTCCTGCATAAACAGTTACAATATTATCTTTATCAGTATAGCCTTTTTCCTCGCTATAAGGTTCCCAGGGACTTTCATCAACATTCTCCGCTACAACAGTTGTTATGACATTACCGGCCCAACCTAAAGTACTTTTATCTGGTGCTGGTGGTTTGGAACCCCCTACAACATCTGTAATTAAGCTGATAGCATAACCGATCGATGTGTTAGCCTGGTTAAATCCACCCGCTGCTCCTGTACCGCTAGCCAGTCCAATCTCTTTGGCTATTGGACCATTAACCACTGCTAGAATACCATTCGGATGGGTAGTTGTTGTTAAGGCTAACCAGTTTAATGCAGGATCTTTTAGTGCATCTAAAATACCTAATATAACAGGCATATATTCTGGCTTACATCCTGCCATTACCGCATAAGTAGCAACTAACTCTACTGTCAAGATGCCATTGCGGGGAGGTACTACCCATACCACTTCATCAGGATCACGGCTAGTGCCTTCCAACATCGCCTTAACTTTTTCAGGTGTTGGAGGAACGATGGGAATACCTGAAGACCAACCATTGTCAATAAACATCTGATTCAATTCAGCAGTTGTTCCTTCAAACTCAAATGTTTCTGCAGGATAAGGGGCCTTTTGTTTCAATTTTGCGGGATCTGCTTTTGTAGGTTTCCATGTAGTTGCAGCCTTAAGAATATCGGGAAACGCCTTGTCCGCTTTTTCTCTGATAGCATCTACACCAATACCACCCATGGGATGCTCTACCACTACATAATTAATAATACTACCGGCATTCTCTAAGGATGTGTCTTCTACAATATCAATAAAATCGGTTGTTACTATAGTTAATGTAGGGATACCTGCTTTTTCAAATTTGAGCTGGTCAACTACCAGCTGTGATGAGCAGGACCCTCAATCAGCCTGACTTCCAATTATCAAATCAGGTTTCAATGCTACAACCTTATCGATAACCTCGGGACCCATTCTTGATGGTCCGTACCCAACTGTTTCAGGTATTTCTTCATAGAGCTTAATTACTTTTACATCTTTAACATTTTCCTCCAACAACTCTGCAATACGATCTAAAAAATTATCCCCATTCTCTTTTATATTCCAACGCAAAGCAACTGTTTTCCCTTCCAGTGTTGATGGAGGTGTATTTAATTGTATCTCTTGTACTTGTTGAACCCCTTCTGGATTAACCAGGGTCCATGTACTGGCTTGTTCCGCCTCAGATCCTGAACCACAACCGCTCATCATAAACACTGAAAAGATGAAAACCGAGACTAACAGCAAGGCTACTGATTTATGCCTTCTTATCTTCCACACACTTTAGCCCTCCTTTTCCTAAAAACCCATAAAACAGCTACCATTTTATACCCATTTTCTTGTCAACAGAACAGAATTTTGCATTTGGTGAAGTAAAAATCAATGTAGCCAGTATAACTATAGCCACACTTAAATAAAAAGTCTGAGCAACCAGTGTGTCTATTATCCCACCAAAACAACCACAGTCTATGTTTCTGCCCTGTAATAAAACAATCGCTTCAGCGACGGAAAAAGATAACCCTAACAGGCCTCCCCCTAAAGATGCTAGTTTAGTAAACACCCCTAGCAGTAAAGCGATCCCAACAAATAATTCTAGAAAGGGTAAGGCATAGCCAAAAGCTGCTGCCAGATTCACCGGTTCAAGGGGTAAAATCCCATATTGGTAAACAGCATTCACGGAGTACAATTTGATATCCTCCATTTTGACCGCACCGGTGAAAATAAATAAACCTCCTAAAAAAATACGGTAAATTAATGTTAACCATTTGTTATGAAGCACAGAGAGTATTTTCCTCACAAACATACCTCCCATCCACATTCAAAAAACACCTCTAATTTCGCAGCTAACCTATAACCGCTCCCCCTTTCCAGCATATTTACTTTATAACACCCTCATGAGGGTTTGAACACATCCGCTCCCTCTGATATAAATAGACCAGTCAAGATTAAGACAGGAAGGGATATCTCTATGATGTAGTCTGTCACCGCGGAACTTGAAAAGCAATAAAAAGAAGATAAAGAATATAGAATACATTTTTTATCACTTTTTATCACTTCACCTGTTTTTTCTATGTTCGTTATGTTTGTTAGAGATGCTAAAGGGGAGCATTAGGGGAGCATTTCAGCTGTATCACTGTCTTTTAGCTGTCTTTCGTAAAATCAATGTTTTGATAAAAAACGATAAAAGAAAGGAATATAAAATACATAAAGAACATAAAAAAACTCCGGAACGGAGTTGCAAAAGAACCTTGAGGTGGATGAAAAAACCAAATCAAGATTTATTAATCTTCTTTTAATGTGTAAATTTTCAATGGTCTTCCTACCGTACCATATCTCTGCTCTATATCAACCAGCTCATATTCTTCCAAAAAATTGAAATATCTTCTCACAGTAACTTTGGAAAGGGATAGGGCATTCGATGCATCTTCTACAGTCACACCTTCTCCCTTATTTTGTTTGAAAAACAAAATGATCTGCCTCAGGGTAATGTAACTTAGACCTTTAGGCAGATCATCATCATCAGAGCTAAATCCAAGCATCTTTTCAATCCAAATATCAGCCTCTTCTTCAGTGAAGGTATCCACAGGATCCTGTTTGTGCTTTGCTCCTTCAGGTAAAACATTTTCTTTATGGTCTTTATGTTGTGACCTGCTAGCAACCATTTCCAAAAGTTGATTGAAAGCTTTTGATAACTCCTTTATCTCTTTACTACCTTTGACATTTAACCTTTGGACATCCTTATTTTTTGCTACTTGCTGCATACTGTCAATCACCCCCCACAGGGGCTTTACAAATGATTTACTAAAATAATAATTGGCTATCACAATCATTATTATGGTCAGGGTGAGACCAGTGAGACCCATTACTTTAAGCGGTTCAAAAATAAAATTACTATCTAATGGGACACCGATCATAAGCAAGCCGATTATTTGCCCATCTTGATTGGTTACAGGTTTATAAGCGGTTTGATACCCCTTCCCCATTATCTCAGCTCTCTCTAAATAGCATCGATTCGCGTCAAGAGTTTTGATCGTGCCTTCCCGCAGAGAATAAGTATCAACATCTAAAGCTCTTTTGCAGCCTCCTTCATCAAAAACACTCGTAGCCACACAAGTAGTATTGTTAAATACAACACAGATGGATTCGGTTACTCTCTCAATGTAGTCAACAAGAAAGAAATTGTTATTAATCTCAACTTCCCCTTTATAAAGTGTCCCACCTTTGCTATGCCAATGCCCTGGATAATTTAGTTTAATTAACTCCTCTGCTGTAAGCAGATTCCTTTTAGCAACCGCTTCTTGAGCCATAGTATAGTTATCGTTATAATAAAAATAAAAAATTAGAATGGTGCTTAATAACAACAAAACCATGCTACTAGTTACCAGCATGGTTATCACCTTATTATATAAGCGATTAAATGAGCGCATCCGAAAACACCTCCATTGCTTCTTAATCATGAAAATCAAATCGTAACATAATTATCAGTTAATGGATCAATGGTATCGGAATAGCCCCTATTTATAAATATTCAATATAGTTTCTCTATTTCCTGCCTGCTGTTCCCCACTAAAATCAATGGTGAAGCTGTTTAATTTTCCTCACCCGTGATCAGGAGAACATTTGTTATCATTAAATACCAAGATAGAACAGGTAAAAAGCCAGGATGATCACCAAAACACCCAGTATGCCTTTCAAAACCCTGCCCCACTTTTCTGTACGGGGTGATGCGGCTAAGTTGTTGACAAACCCCACTGATGTGCCAGCTATTAATAAAAGCACACAATGACCGATTGAATAAATGGCTAGCAACCCTATGCCTAAATAAATATTGCCCTCACCTGCAACAAAGGCTAGGATCGCCACCAAAACAGGTGTGGCACAGGGGGAGGAAAGAACTCCTCCTATTATGCCCAGCAAAAAAGCCCCTATTAACCCTTCTCGTCTGGCTGGCATTCTGCATGCTTGCGGAGTAAAATGAACGATACCCAATAATTGCAACCCTACTACTGCCATAATCAAAGCCAGCAGTATATACCACCATTTTCCTGCACCGGTCATCATTTTTCCCAATAATGCTGAAGCTGCCCCCAGGGCAGTAAAAGTGAGAACTAAGCCAAAACAAAACAAAAGTGAGTATTTCAGAGCACTTTTTCGGTCATTCCCAGCAAATCCTCCCACATAGCCGATGATCAAAGGAACTGTTGACAAAATACATGGGCTAAAGGAGGAGAGCAAGCCTGCAAGCAGAGCCATAACAAAGGCAAGCCAAATGTTCTGTGACAGGAGTTCACCAAAATTGAGCATCAGGGTCTCCATCAGATAACACCCACTTTTTTTAATGCTTTCACTAGATTCTCTTTAGAAATATACCCATCGTGCCTGCCGATTTGATCGCCCTCACTATCCAACAAAATCAAAGTAGGAAAACTAATAACGGAATATTTTACTGCTTCTTCAGGGTGTTCATCCACATCAATAATCTCGATATTTATCTGGCCTTTATACTCCTCCCGCAGTTCTTCTAAAATAGGAATCATGATCTGGCAGTAGGGGCACCCGCTTGTGTTAAGCATCAGGAGTGTTGGTAATTTTTGGGCTGACTGAACAGGCTCATGCTCCGGCAAACTGCTATTTTTATAAATAAAAATCCCTACAGCCGTGAGAATAATCAAAATCACTAAAATAATACGCAGCACAGTATCTCTGCTGGCACCTGTAATCTGCATTGCAATCCCCCTTTTGAATCTGCTGCAGTGTTTTTATATCAAACTTTTAAGGCGCTGCTCACACAGAGCACAGTACTCAGGCAAAATTTCATAGCCCACATAATGCCTGTTGTGCCGCTTTGCTGCAACACAGGTAGTTCCAGAACCGGCAAAGGGATCCAGAACAACATCACCAACATAAGAATAAAGCTTAACTACCCGGCTGGCCAGTTCTACAGGGAAGGGAGCTGGATGCCCGATCTTTTTGGCTGATTCCGGTGCTATCTCCCAGACTGAAAGTGTAGAGCTCATGAATTCCTCTCTGCTGATATCCGACTCCCCTTTATCAGGGCAGGAAAACTGCTCCTTAACAAAGACCAGCAGGTACTCATGAAGATCCCGCAAGCGCGGAGCTTTAGCTGAAAGCCAGCTTCCCCAAGCACAGGAATTGTTGGCACCTCTGCCTTTCTGCCAAATGATTTCCCCTGCAGGAAGAAAGCCCAGCTCTATATGGGTTAGGTAAAAATAAGCATGCATGGGGATATAGGGTTTTCTCCCCAGATTAGCGATATTGATCACATATCTGCCCCCTGGTTTAAGGACCCTGTAAACTTCAGAACCGACCCTGCACATCAAATTAAAGTAGTCGGCAATATTCAGGTTCTCATCATAATCTTTACCTGAATTATAGGGGGGTGAAGTAAAAGCAAGGGCAACACTCTCATCTGGAATATGGCTCATATCCTCTGATGTATGGCAGTAAATGCGGTCAGCCCACTCACAGAGAGGTCGATGGGGAATACTCCTCTTGGCTGAAAAATCACAGGATTCAATAAGCATGCGGTGTAAACAAGGTAAATCACCTTGATAAAGCTTGCGTGCATAAAAAGCGGAGGAATCATGAGCTTCCCTTTTCGAAGTGCCAAAGGAAGATGTCTTGGTAGCCACCGGAAATCACCTATAACAATATATTCTGCTTTCTCTCCATATTAGTTCTAGCCAAGAAATGAAATCCCTGCAGATGGAACGGTTAACCATATATCAATAAGTAGGGTAACATTGATAATCAGAGGGAACTAATATATTAACCTTTTAAAGGTGTTAAAATCACTGCGTAAACTCATCTTTTGCAAAACAGTGATCTGCAACCGGGCATTCCCTACAACGGGGTCTGCTCTTCAGACAGATTTGATTGCCCAGGGCGTCGATCTGGGCATGGTATTCGTTATAGAGAGCTGTATCCCGGGGAAGGTGGGACATAAAAAAGAGCTGCATCTGATCATAGCTTATCTTTTCCGGAAAAAAACCCAGCCGGGAAAAGATCCTTCTGGTATAGGCATCAACAACAAAAATCGGTTTTTCAGCAGCATAAAGAATGATGCAATCAGCGGTTTCTGGCCCAATACCGTAAATACTAAGCAGTTTTTTTCTTAATGTTTCCATGTCGAGAGATAAAAAGGATTCCAGATCTCCCCTGAATTCCTCAGCAATAACCTGGCAGAAGGACTGAAGTTTCTTGGCCTTTTGGTTATAGTAGCGGGCAGGCCTCACCAAGGCGGACAGAGACACAGGATCACAGGAAAGGATCCCTTCTATTGACAGGATCCCTTCTCTCTTGAGGTTGTCGATGGCTGCAGATGCACTGCGCCAGGATACATTTTGTGTCAGAATGGCACCAATAATCATCTCCAAAGCTGTATCAGCCGGCCACCAGTGCCGCGGACCAAAATATTCATATAATTTGTTGTAGATCTCCATTAATCGATCATACATAGCATCACCTAGTTTTCCATCGTACCAGCCTTGATCGGGCAGGGGATGGCGCGGGGGCTGTCCCCCTGTCCGGTCCGATCACCCAACCTGTCCCGGTGATCGCGCGGGGGGACAGTCCCACTGATCGGTCTTTTAGCCGGGAGGCCACTGCAGCGAACGGCCACCTAGGATATGGAAGTGCAGGTGATGCACAGTTTGTCCGCCTTCTTTTCCCGTGTTGACCACCAAGCGGAAACCGTCAGCAGCAATCCCCAGCTGCTCAGCCAGTTTTGGCACCAGAGCTGTCATCCTGCCCAGCATTTCCGCTTCTGCCCCTTCATCCAACAGAGAGCTGACATGTTTTTTGGGGATCAACAACACATGGGTTGGGGCAACAGGATTAATATCCCGGAAAGCCAAAAAGTCATCATCTTCATAAACTGCATCACAAGGGATCTCATGCTTTGCGATCTTACAGAAAATACAGTCAGACAAGCTAAAACCTCCTTTATGTTTATTCATTTATAACCGGAGTTAAAGCAATTCTTTACCCTGCTGTGCTGTAAACTGCAGGGACTTCTCCTCTTGATAATATTCTACCGCAATTGTAGCAAAAATTAACACCCCTGACAGCCCTGACTTCCAAACCATAGGTGTATGATTAAAACTACTGTTCTCTTGCAGCAAACTGCAAGCCGGAGATCGCTTCTCCCCATAACAGGTCACCTTCCAGTACACCTGCTAGCTCTACCTGTATCAATGCACCCCGGAGTTTCCCTTTCCCCGGGTCATTAAAAAGAACCCGCAGATAGTTATCTGTAACACCCTCCCACCAACCGGCTTTTTTCCGGGAGGGCCGCTCTGCCAGCACAGTTAGTGTTTCACCCACAAATCTACGAGCGAAACTGCCGGCCTGCCTAGATGCCAGCCTGTGCAGTCTTTTACTCCGCTGGTCCTTGATGCCCGGAGCAACTTGGTCCGGCATTTCCGCCGCAGGAGTGCCGGGGCGGGGAGAATATTTGAATATATGGAGGTCTCTGAAAGGGAGTGAGGCAATAAACCTATATGTGTTTTCAAAGTTTTCATCCCTTTCCCCGGGAAAGCCCACCATCACATCTGTAGTAACCGCCAGACCGGATATCTTAGCCGCAGCCCTCAAGAAAAGCTCCCTGTATTCCTCTGTTGTGTAGGGCCTCCCCATACGCCGTAAAATTTCATCATCACCGGCCTGCAGCGGGATATGGAGGTGGCGGCAGAAGCGGTGAGAAGATGCTATAACATCAAGCAGTTCATCTGAAACATCAACAGGCTCCACAGAACTCAAACGGATGCGGAAATCACCGGGGAGCTCAGCAAGATCCCCCAGCAGTGATGCCAATGTAACACCTTCCTTCAGGTCTTTCCCATAGGCTGAGGTGTGGATCCCTGTCAGCACTATTTCACGGTAGCCAGCACAGATAAGCTCACCTACCCGTTCTTTGACCAGCTCAGGGGAAAGGCTCCTTATACCCCCTCTGGCATAAGGAATAATACAGTAGGCACAGTACTGATCACAGCCATCCTGGATCTTAAGGAAGGCCCGGGTGCGCTGGGGATTATCCGGCAGGGGAAGCTGCTCAAACTCCTGATAACCATCAAGCTCTCTGACAGCATTGATCCCTGACACAGTTTCCCCAGTTCTTTTCTTATGGAGCAGTTCTTCTACCAGTTTCACAACCCTTGTCCGTTCCCTGGTGCCCACCACCAGGTCAACCCCTGGGATGGACAGGACCTTCTCCGGGTCAACCTGGGAGTAGCATCCCACTACAGCAACAACCGCATCAGGCTCTTGGGAGATGGCGCGGCGGATCACCTGTCGTGACTTCTGATCCGCGGTGTGTGTCACAGTGCATGTATTGATGATATAAACATCAGCCGGGCTTTTGAAATCCACCAGCTGGTAACCGCTCTGCCTAAAGAGCTCCATCAGGGATGCGGTTTCCTGCTGGTTCACCTTGCAGCCTAAGGTGTAGAAAGCGACTCTGCCTTTTTGCTCAGCCACCCAGGTCACCCCATTCATAAAGAATTAAACTTAAACTCACCAAACCTGCGGTCTCTGTCCGTAAAATCCTTGGCCCCAGAGTCACACTTGTGAAGCTGTTATTGATACAGAAATCGACCTCCTGCCGGCTAAATCCCCCTTCAGGGCCGACAAACAGATAAACAGCTCCCTGATTCGGTTTGTTTTGCCGCAGATAATCCTTGAGCCCTGTCCCTTTCTCCCCTTCCCAAAGGATAAGCCGGTGGGCATCTTTTTCTATATTTTGCACCAGCTCTGTCAGGGTGGTAATAGGCATTATCTCAGGGATCTGCACCCGGCCGCTCTGGCGGGCGGCTTCCCGGGCTACACTCTGCCAGCGCTCCCGGCGTGATCCCTGACGCTCAGGGGGTATCCGCACTATAGTTCGTTCGGTAAGAGCCGGGTAAACCCGCCATACCCCCAATTCTGTTGCCTTCTGAATAATGAATTCGAATTTATCCCCCTTAGGTATACCCTGCACCAGTACCAAAGGAAGAGGGGACTCTACCTCTTTACTTTGCTCTTCTAACACCTTTACATAGACCGACATCCCCTCAGCCCTGGTGATCTGTGCTCTGTATTCCCTGCCCTCATCATCCCAGAGCAGTATCTCCTCCCCTGGGGAAAGCCTCAAAACCCGCAGGATCTTTTTGGCATCCCGCCGGGGCAGCGGAAAGTCTTCATCTAAAGGCACAGCAGGCACATAAAATCTGTGCACCTGATATCTCCCTTCTATCTAAACCAAAAACAAATTCTGTATTATGCCTTCCTACAGAGAACCGTCAGACTGAAAATCCGGAATCCCCGTAGATTATAGTGGATTATACTTTTTATAATACCAGAGTTCTGATTAGCTTTCATCTACCGGTTTGTCCGCCCCAGCCATTAACCAAAAACCATGAAAAAATGCCAAATTTGCTTTCCCAAAAGCAGGATGATCTGATTTTATCAAGAATGATGAATCAATAATCTTTTTAAAAGGAGAATGTTATGAAACTTTTAAATCAGTTAAAAAATATAATCACACTCTTTTACAGGAGTATGAGAAGATTTCCCATAACTCTATTATTTTCAACCGCTGTGGCGGTTATGCTGATTACAATATCAGAGCTACAGCCAATAGATAATTGGGACTTGGAAGAAACACTGTTCAGGATAACCATGATTTTTGCACTGGGTATTCCCCTTTCCTTGTGTCTCAAACTTTTATGGGAGAGGAAGGAGAAGAGGACATTACTTGAGTCTAGCGGTTTTGTCATGACCGGTGGTTTAATACTGATCTTGTATTACTTTTTCCTGTTAAACGAACTCAACATGGTATCTATCACAAGATACACAGCTGTCAATCTCGCCTTTTATTTGGGTTTTCTGTTTATACCCTACCTTCCCCGCAAAGATCATTTTGAGATGTATATCATCAAGCTCGGTACCGGCTTTATCATCACAGTTGTTTATACAGCTGTGCTATATATGGGGCTGGTAGCGATCCTCTTTACACTGGATGCTCTGCTGGGTGTACCAGTGCCTGGTAAGCTGTATCAATATACCGGGGTTATTTTGGGCTGTGTTTTCGCCCCTGCTTATTTTCTGGCAGGCATCCCATTGAAAGACCACTCACTGGAGCATGAAAACTATTTAACAGTATTAAAAGTACTGCTCTTATACATAGTGATCCCCCTTTTGACAGCCTATACAGCAATACTCTACATATATTTCATCAAGATTATCGTCTCCTGGGAGTGGCCTATCGGTCTTGTTTCCCATTTAGTGCTCTGGTATGCGCTGATTGTGACTGCGGTGCTGTTCCTCATCACACCCCTGAGGGATGAAAACAAATGGTCAAATATTTTTTCAAAATGGATGCCTATTAGTATACTTCCCATCCTGATCATGATGTTTATTTCCATGGGAATCAGGATTAATGCCTATGGAATAACAGAGAACAGATACTATGTTGTTGTCATGGGTTTGTGGATTTTCGGCATCATGGTTTACTACGCATTAATAAAAAAACCCCTCAATATATTACTCCCCACTACCCTGGCAATCATCGCACTGCTCTCAGTTCTAGGCCCCTTGAGCAGCTATTCAATCTCAACACTAAGCCAAAATAACAGGTTGGAAGCAATACTGCTTAAGAATAACATGCTGGCAGATGGGAAAATACAAGCTGCACCTGCTGATATTTCAAAGGAAGACAAAATTGAAATCAGCGGTATATTGGCTTACTTTAACACTAAGCATAGTTTAAGTGATGTCAGATATCTTCCTGAGGGCTTTAATATGAATGATATGGAAGAAGTCTTCGGCTTCCCCTACGAAGAGCCGGATCTTTCATCTCCTGAAGACTTCTTTTTCTTCACAAGAAACGAAGCTGAGGTAGGTGCAGTTGATATCAAAGAGTATGATTATATGTTTGATGCCGGAATTCTTTATTACGATACAGCTGATCATCCATTAAAGGCAGATTTCGATGAGGAGTCAGCTATACTGAGGATCAGTCAACAAGGCCTTCTGCTCTACGAAAAGGATTTGAATCCCTTTGTCAAAGAGCTGTTAGAAAAACATGGTGGGCAAAAAGATGATCTTTCAGCTGAAGAGATGACCTTACTCGATGAAAATGAAAAGATTGAGGTCAAGCTCAGCTTTAAAGCCATACATGGAAGCGGAGATGCTGCCGCCGATAATATTGTTTTGCGAGGTTTTGAAGGCTATCTGTTTGTCAAAATAAAATAATGAAGATAAAAGAATTAAAGCAGCAGGTATCTAATTGCCTGCTGCTTTTATGTCAACTAAGAAATTACCCCTCTTCCAATAAAGGTTTTTCAGCCCATAAAGGCATCTTTCATCTTTTTGAAAAAACCCTTTCTTTCCTGGTATTGATCGGCTTTCACTGTTGAATCGAATTTTCTGAGCATCTCTTTTTGCCTTTCACTGAGTTTGGTAGGGATCACCACCTTGATCTTTACGATCTGATCCCCTCTGCCATAACCCTGCAGGTGGGGTATTCCCTTGCCCCGCAGATAGAATAAAGCACCGGGCTGTGTCCCCTCAGGCACCTTCAATGTAGTCTTTCCTTCCAATGTGGGAATCTCTATCTCATCTCCCAAGGCAGCCTGGATAAAGGAAATGGGGAGTTCCATGATCACATTATCCCTTTCCCGCTTGAACACCTTATGTGGGCGCACCCTGATCTCCACAAGCAGGTCACCAGGGGGTCCACCTGCTGTTCCCAATTCTCCCTCTCCAGCTAGGCGCAGCACAGAACCCGTGTCAACACCTGCCGGCACCTTGATCCGTACTTTACGCAGCCGGCGCACTTTACCTTTACCACCGCATGTTTTACAGGGCTTTTCGATGGTTTTCCCTGTACCATGGCAGTTGTCACAGGTGGTCACTGTAGAGAACTGGCCAAAGGCAATCCTTTGGGTCACCCGCACCTGTCCGGTCCCCCCACACTTATAACAGGTAACCGGTTCGGTACCAGGTGCAGCACCGGACCCTCCGCATTCCTTACAGTCCTCCCAGCGGCGGATGCTCACCTCCCGTTCAACACCAAAAGCTGCCTCCTCGAAAGAGATTTCTAGATTCATCCGCAGGTCTGCACCCCGTTGGGGCCCACCCCTTCTACTGCCAAAGGGGCTGCCACCACCGAAAAAAACATCAAAAATATCATCAAATCCGCCAAAGTCAAAGTTACCGAAGCCACCAAACCCACCGGGGCCTGCACCTGCACCCATATCAAAAGCCGCATGACCGAATTGGTCATACTGTCTCCGCTTTTCCGGGTTGCTTAAAACCTCATAGGCCTCCTGGACTTCCTTGAACTTCTTTTCGGCCTCTTCCTTATTATCCGGATTCATATCAGGATGGTACTGGCGGGCAAGCCTTCGGTAGGCCTTTTTAATCTCAGCCTCCGAAGCCCCCCGGTCCACACCCAGCACCTCATAATAATCCCTCTTCCCCATTTATCTCACCTTTCCGGAACCGGTCCGGTTCAACCAATCCTATTTTTCATCATCATCCACTACATAGTCAGCATCCACGGTCTGGCCCTCTCCACCGGGATTCCCTGCTCCGGCAGCACCTGCGTCACCTGCTGCACCCTGAGCTCCTGTCTGCTGATATATCTTGGATGTTACATCATAGATAGCCTTGGTCAGTTCCTCAGTTTTGTTTTTGATATCCTCAATGTTCTTACTGTCAATGGCCTTTTTGAGCTCATCTTTGGCACTGTTGATCCTATCCTTTTCAGCCTGAGGGATCTTATCTCCCAGATCTTTAAGGGTCTTTTCCGCCTGGTAAACCAAACTGTCCGCTTTATTGATCGTCTCTATCTCTTCACGTCTCTTTTTATCTTCCTCAGCAAACTGCTCCGCTTTCTTCACCATTTCATCGATTTCTGCTTCAGAAAGATTGGTGGAGGCAGTGATTGTGATCTGCTGCTCCTTACCGGTTCCCATGTCCTTTGCTGATACGTGAACAATACCGTTTACATCAATGTCAAACTTAACCTCGATCTGTGGCACTCCACGGGGAGCCGGTGGGATACCAACCAGCTGGAAGCGGCCTAGGGTTTTGTTGTCCGCTGCCATAGTCCGCTCTCCCTGCAATACATGGATATCCACACTGGTCTGGTTATCAGCAGCAGTTGTAAAGATCTGGCTCTTTGATGTGGGAATAGTTGTATTGCGCTCGATGATCTTGGTCATCACACCACCTAGGGTCTCTATTCCCAGAGAAAGTGGTGTAACATCAAGCAGAACGATATCCTTCACCTCACCTGCCAAGACACCACCCTGGATGGCAGCTCCCATAGCCACAACCTCATCAGGGTTAATTCCCTTGCTGGGTTCTTTGCCCAGTACCCGCTTGATGGTTTCCTGAACCAATGGTACCCTTGTTGAACCCCCTACCAACAGGACCTTATCGATATCCTTGGGCTCAAGGCCTGCATCAGCCATAGCCTGTTTCATGGGCCCTACTGTTTTTTCCACCAGGTCGCTGATCAGTTCCTCAAACTTGGCCCTGGTCAAGGTCATTTCCAGGTGCTGTGGCCCTGCTTCTGTTGCTGTGATAAATGGCAAACTGATAGTTGTCTGAGGAATCCCTGAAAGTTCGTGTTTTGCTTTTTCAGCGGCATCCTTCAAACGCTGCATAGCCATCTTGTCTTTGGAAAGGTCAACACCGGTCTGTTTTTTAAACTCCTGCACCAAATAATTGATAATCCGTTCATCAAAGTCATCCCCACCCAGGAAGTTGTTCCCACTGGTGGCTCTGACCTCTACCACATCATCCCCTAACTCCAGTATGGATACATCAAAGGTTCCACCACCAAGATCATAGACAAGAACTATATGGTCCTCATCCTTGTCCAAACCATAGGATAAAGCTGCAGCTGTCGGTTCATTGATGATCCTCTCTACTTTCAAACCGGCAATACGCCCGGCATCCTTGGTGGCCTGCCGCTGGCTGTCGCTGAAGTAAGCGGGAACTGTGATCACCGCTTTGGTTATCTTTTCCCCCAGGTAAGCCTCTGCATCTGCTTTGAGTTTTTGGAGAATCATGGCAGATATCTCCTGGGGTGTGTAATTATGGTCATCTATCTTTATGCGATGATCGCTTCCCATATATCTTTTAATAGAACGCACTGTTCGCTCCGGATTGGTGATCGCCTGTCTTTTTGCCAACTCTCCCACCAAACGCTCCCCATCCTTGGTAAAAGCAACGACCGATGGGGTGACACGGGCACCTTCAGATGTGGGAATAATCGTAGGCTGCCCGCCCTCCATGATAGCAACACAAGAGTTGGTTGTGCCCAGGTCGATTCCGATAATTTTACTCATCCTCATTTGCCCCCTTACAGCAAGAGTTTTCCTTTTCAGTTTCTTTACTTTTTGCTACTATAACCAGAGCAGGTCGGAGTACTTTTCCCTGCAATAAATATCCCTTCTTTACCTCCGCGGTAACAGTGCCCTCCGGGTACTCTGAGGTTTCCACCCTTTGAAAGGCCTCCTGATACTGCGGGTCAAAGGGTTTACCCACTGACTCTATAGCTTCTACACCTTCCTGAGCCAGCAGGTTGCACAGCTGTCTGTAAATGATCTCAATCCCTGTATACATGTTTTCCGGTAATTCTTTTTTTGCGGCTTCCAAAGCCCGTTCGTAATTATCGATAATCGGGAGAAGTTCCCGCAGTAAACGTTCATTGGCTGTGCGCCGGATCTCAGCGGTTTCCTGCCTTGTACGCCGGCGATAATTCTCAAAATCCGCTGCCAAACGCAGAAAACGCTGGTTTAACTCATCTAGCTCCTTCTCTTTAGCAGCAAGTTTTTCTTCAAGACTTTCTTGAACATCATCCTTATCTTCAGGATCTTCAGGCGAGCCTTCTATTTCACCTGTCACTTTGGCTTCTTCTTCATTGTGTAAACCGTTCTGCTCACAGCTCAAATACTTTCCCTCCTCGAAATAATCGCAATACCATAACCCAAACAATTAACACAAAGCATACATCAGCTTTTAACCTCAACTGTTAAAATGTTACACTAAAAGTTTATTTTAATAAAAGCTCTCCTCTGATAGGGCTTCGGAGAGAACTTGAGTAATATGCTCTACCACTGTCATGGCACGAGCATAATCCATCCGCATGGGGCCCAGCAACCCCAGTGTTCCCACAATATTCCCCCCGATGTTATAAGCAGCAGTTACCGCACTATATTTGCTGGCCTGCTCACTTTTAATCTCCTCTCCGATCTTCACGGTCACCCGGTAGGGATCCGCATCCTGCAGGATCGTTCTCAAATTTTCTTCCCTTTCAATAAAGTTCATTAGCTTGCGGACCTCTTCAATATCACTGTATTCCGGCTGTCTTAAGATTCTATTGGTGCCCCCCAGGTATAGGTTTTCTTTCATTTCCTCCTGAAGTACCACTTCCATTATTTCCAAAATATGATTAATGGTCCTCCGGTACCTGTTCAATTCATTATATACATCTTTTAATACTGTACGAGTTATCTGTGTAAAGCTCAGTCCCTGGAAATAGTGGTTGAGCACCAACTCTATATATGCCAGGTCATCTGCTGTTATATCTGACGGCAGATCCATCGCTTTGCTATGAACCCATCCCGTTTCAGCCATGATTACCAAAAGAGCCTTTCCCGGCATAAGCTGAATAATTTTTATCTTTTTGAGTACATCATTCTCAAAATAGGGACCGGAAAGAAAAACCAGGTAATCGGTCAGCTGGGCCACTGCTTTTAGTGTGCACTGGATAATATCAGCCAATACCTTTACCTTCTTCGCAAATATTGCCCTGATCAACTTTTTCTCCCGCGTCGTCAACTCAGTTTTCTTCATCAATTTATCTACATAATAACGGTATCCTTTCTGAGAAGGTACCCTGCCTGCAGATGTGTGAGGCTGTCTGATCAGCCCTATCTCCTCCAGATCCGCCATTTCATTGCGTATTGTTGCCGGGCTGACGCCTAAATTGTATTTACGGGCAATACTGCGGGAGCTCACCGGTTCCGCTGTTTCAATATGACTTATCACAATAGCCTCTAATACCTGTTCTTTCCGCAAATCCAAACTCATCGGCGTCACCACCTTTTATAATTAGCACTCCTATCAAATGAGTGCTAAAGCTCTAGAAATAACATACCACCACGCCTTTTGGATGTCAATAGCAATGAAAAAATGCAGCTGATGGGTATTCACTAAACAAAGTGAGATAAAACATAATTAGAAAGGAGCTGTCCCTTTTCTGTAAGGAAGACAGCCTCATCGCTGATAGCCATTAGGCCATCCTCTACCATTTTTTTTAATTCCTTACCATATAATGATTCAAAGGGACAGCCGAACCGCCTGGCAAAGCCTGGGCGGGAAAGCCCCTCAGTCAGGCGCAGCCCCATGATGATGGTATCGACCATCTCTTCTTTTATGCTCTGATGTTCCTCAAAAGACCGGGGTAATTCTCCTCTTTCTACCATTTCAATGTATTTTTGAATTTCTTTTTCATTGCCATAGCGTACATGATCTAGATAACCATGTGCCCCTGCACCCAGCCCCAAGTAAGGCTTGTTTTCCCAGTAGGTAATATTGTGCTTGCATTCCTTGCCGGGCTTAGCATAGTTGGAGATCTCATAGCGGATAAAACCCGCCTCTGTCACCATAGCTGCGGTTTCCTCCCACATGGATAGCTGCATCTCTTCACTGCAGGCTTCCAGTTTACCCTCTTTCAGTTCATCTGCCAGAGGGGTGTCCTCCTCCAGGGACAATCCGTAGATAGAAAGGTGTTCAGAATCTAACCCGATAGCTGAACGCAGATTATCACGCCAAGACTCTAGACTCTGTCCAGGCAATGCATAGATCAGGTCCAAGTTGATATTATCAAATCCTGCCTTTCTTGCTGCATCATAAGCAGTATAGATATCTGATACAGAATGGGACCTCCCTAACATTTGCAGTTCTGCTGATTTGAAGGATTGAACACCCAGGGAAAGGCGGTTTACGCCCGCATCCCTCAATAATTGAAGCATCTCCTGAGTTGCTGTACCCGGGTTGGCCTCTATTGTGATTTCAATCTCCGGGGAGCAGGCAAAGTTTTCTCTGCAACAGAAGAGTATCCGGCAGAGGGACTCCGCCGGGAGCACTGTAGGTGTCCCACCTCCCAAGTAAATGGAAGTTATTGCTTCATTCGGGTAACGGGAGGCATAAAGGGCAATTTCTTTTTCCAGTGCCTGCAGGTATCCCGTCACCAGCATGCCATCATCTGGAAGTGGCATAGAATTAAAGGAACAGTAGCGGCATTTCTGCAGGCAAAAGGGAACATGGATATAAACAGCTGTCATTCCTCATCAACCCGTAGCACCGCCAGGAATGCCTCCTGTGGGATTTCTACCCTGCCCACCTGTTTCATGCGCCGTTTCCCTGCCTTTTGCTTTTCCAGCAGCTTTCGTTTTCTGGTTACATCACCGCCATAGCACTTCTCCAACACATTTTTTCGCAGTGCTTTAACCGTTTCCCTGGCGATCACCCTGTTTCCGATAGCTGCCTGGATGGGAACATCGAAAAGCTGCCTGGGTATCAGCCTTCTGAGCTTTTCCACAAGGGCACGGCCTTTTTGCTGAGCCTGATCCTTATGTACAATCATAGAGAGAGCATCAACCTTCTCTCCATGTACCAAACAGTCCAATTTCACAAGATCTGCCGCTCTGTAGCCTGATATATCATAATCAAAAGAAGCATAGCCTCTGGTACAGGATTTGAGCCGGTCAAAAAAATCAAAAATAATCTCTGACAGAGGAAGCTGGTAAATTACTTGCACCCTTTGTGGGGATAGATAGTTCATTTCCATGAACTCGCCCCTGCGTTCATGGAAGAGATCCATTACCGCTCCCACATAATCAGATGGGGTTATTACATTGGCCTCAACATAGGGTTCCTCTACCAGAGCAATCTCTCCTAAATCCGGCCAAAGAGCAGGGTTGTCAACTGTAACAACCTCTCCGTTGTTCTTGGTCACCCGATAAACCACATTAGGGGCGGTAGTGATCAGTTCCAAGCCGTATTCCCTCTCCAGCCTTTCCTGTATGATTTCCATATGCAAAAGCCCCAGAAAACCACAGCGAAAACCGAAGCCCAAAGCCACAGAAGTCTCAGGCTCATAATGGAAGGAAGCATCATTGAGTTTAAGCTTAGCCAGCGCATCCCTCAGATTTTCATAGTCATTGGCTTCCACAGGGTAAAAACCGCAGAAAACAACAGGCAGCACTCTCCTGTAGCCTGGAAGGGGCTCTGCTGCAGGTTTAACCGCATCGGTAATGGTATCACCCACACGGGTGTCAGCCACCTCCTTTATCCCAGCAGCAAGGTAGCCCACTTCCCCGGGCCCCAGCTCCTCAACCTGGCTCATCTCAGGGGAAAACACCCCTACTTCGCTGACCTCATATACCTTACCTGTTGACATCATCATGATCTTCATCCCACTCCGCACTTTGCCGTGGAAAACCCTGATATAGGAGATGGCACCCTTATAGGGATCGAAATGGGAGTCAAAAATTAGGGCCTGCAGTGGTTTATCCTCCTCCCCCTGGGGTGAGGGTATCTGATGAACAATGGTTTCCAGCAGTTCAGGGACACCTGTGCCATCCTTTGCCGAAACATGCAAAATGTTTTCTGCATCCAGTCCGATCACCTCCTCGATCTCCCGGGCTGCCCGCACCGGATCAGCTACCGGCAGATCGATCTTGTTGATGACCGGAATGATCTCCAAATTGGCATCCAAAGCCAAATAGGTGTTGGCAATGGTCTGAGCCTCAACACCCTGGGTAGCATCCACAACAAGGACAGCGCCTTCACATGCAGCCAGACTCCGGGAAACCTCATAACTGAAATCCACATGCCCCGGGGTATCGATCAAATTCAGCAGATACTCCTGGCCATCTTTAGACCTGTATTTCATGGTTACTGGGGTCAGTTTGATGGTGATCCCCCGTTCCCGCTCCAGGTCCATCTGATCAAGCACCTGGGCTTTCATCTGTCTTGACTGCAGTGTACCGGTTAATTCCAAAAAACGGTCAGCTAGTGTGGATTTTCCGTGATCAATATGAGCTATTATACAAAAATTTCTGATTAGTTCCTGTTTCATTAATATCACCTTTCTTAGCTGATGGTACTGGCCTTTCTTTTCATACCGAGCCGCCTCTTAATCAAATCCAGCACCAGTTGAAACTCCTCTAAACGCAGGAGATAAGACAACAAGAAATATACTAAAATTCCTGCTCCAACCCCCCCGCCGACAGCGAGCAGCTGAGCGGTTTTGGCAGCAGTACCTAATACACCCTCCAGTATACTGACAACAGCATAAGCTGACACACCTGTAACCAGTGCAGCTAAACTAGAACCAAGTGCAGACAGTGTAATCCTTTTCCCGTCAACACTGCCGATCTTCACCTTGAGGAGAAGGATCAGCAGCAGCATATTGACCATCCCTACCAGAGAATAAGCCAGAGCCAATCCGCTGTGTCCCATCGGTTTAACCAACCAGATATTCAAAATTATGTTCAATATAACTGTACCAATACCTACAGCAACAGGGGTCCTGGTATCCTTCAAGGCATAGTAAACCCTGTTTAAAACTGTAGCCCCTGAATAACCGATAATTCCAAAAGAATAATAAAACAATGCGATTGATGTAGCAGCTGTGCTCTCAGGAGTGAAATTTCCCATTTCGAAAAACAGCCGCACTACCGGGTAACCGATTGCGATCAAGCCTGCCACACAGGGAATAGCCAAAAAATTGGTGGTACGAATACCTAAAGAATAGATACGGCGAAACTGTCCCCATTCCATGCGAGCAGCATGCTCTGTGAGGGTAGGGAAAACAGCGGTGCTGATAGCTGCAGCAAAGATCCCTATCGGTATCTGCATAAAACGCTGTGCAGTACGCAAAGCAGCCAACTGTCCACTAGGCAGACCAGATGCTAGGTTCTGGCTGACAAATAAATTAAACTGAGAAACTGAAAGTCCGATCAAGACTGGGAACACAAGGGCGCCGATCTGTTTGATCCCCGGATGACTGAGTTGCAGAACCGGTTTGTACCGGAGCCCTAACTTCAATAACACAGGCAGCTGTACAGCAAAATTCAGAACCGCTCCAATAACGACACCGATAGCGAAAGCCACAATACCGATGCGGGGCCCCAGCACCCCTCCTACTACCACAATAGACAAACTGTAGAGCACAGATCCCACTGCAGGGGTGACAAAATGCTTATAGGAGTTTAGTATCCCCATGGCAACCCCACTCAAACCCATGAAAAAGGTCTGAATAAACATAATCCTGGTGAGGTAAACGGTCATACCGATCTCTGAGGCATTAAAACCAGGAACCAGCAGCCGGATCAGATCCGGGGTAAAGAGCATGCCCAGTGAAATAGCACTGAGCATCAAAATGACCACCAAATTGATCACAATGCTTGCTACCTGCCATCCCTCTTCATTCTCTCCCTTGGCCAGATATCCGCCAAAAACAGGGATGAAAGCCGAACTCAAAGCACCCCCAACTAGAAGCATATAAATAAAATCAGGTATAGAGAAGGCAGCATTAAAAATATCTGTTATTCGGTTTTGACCAAAAATATAATAGAGCAGGGCCTCCCGCACATAGCCCAGTATACGGGCGAGTATCATGCATATTGTTATGATTCCAGCTGCTTTAGCAATTTTTGAACCCTCAGACATCTTCTCAGTCCCTGTTAAAAAAATAGAGCACTCAAAGAAGATATTATCACTTTGTGACCAATAACAAAAGTATTTGTGAACACATTATTTTGCTTTCTGTATGTAATAACCAACATACATATTGTATCACTAAATCTGTCAAAAATAACAGGAGCCTCTTGTGGAGGCTCCCATAAAGCTAGCCATTCTAAGGTATGTCACTGCAAACCTTCAGCTACCGGATTCTTGAATCAGTTCTGCCAAAACCTCTCCTAGACAGCGCCCTGCCAGCAGGGCTTCTTCAAGAGTGTTTTTGTCACTCCCGATCTCCACCAAAATCGCCTTTGGGGAAAGGTTCTGGTTATAGCAGCCATTTTTTATGCGCACAGCTTTAACTATACCCGGATACTTCTCTTCCAGCCGGTTGGCCACCTTACGGGCTAGAGCAAGATTTTCCCTCCAATGAGGGTTGGGAATTCCCTGCCCATTGCCGATAACAAACAAGATCAGTGCTGATTCCTGTCCATTAATAGTGGTTGTCTGCTTTTTGGGGATTCCAGCATCTCTATGCAGGTCGATCAAAACCTTTAACTCAGTATGCTCATTGAGCAGACGGCTAGCTGTTTTTTTTGACTCAATATATGATCTGGGAAAATTCGGGTGGTCATGGATTGTTAGATCCTGCACCCCCCGCACCCCGTTTTTCGCTAGGGTTTTTATGATCTCTTCCCCCACCAAGGTGATGCCTCCATTTTTCCCCTGTACCTTGCTTTTTTTGTCCAATGGAATATAGGTCTCTGCATTATGGGTGTGGTAGATGGCCACTTCAACAGGCTTTTTTGCCAGCTCTTCTTCTAAAGAAGGCTTTTCCAGATGTAAAGGGCTTTCTGCAGGCAGTTCTTCAATAGGATAACTGCTACTCACCCGAACATTCCTGCCAGCGGTGATACTGTAGGGCAGGCCCTTTTGCAAAACCCCAACAAGGTCAAATGGGTCAAAGCCGCATAAAAAACTGCATAACTCCCTTGATATAGACACTTCCTCACTCTGTTTGCCGCCCAATTCAGACCGCAGGAGCATAGTATATGAAAAATCACCGATACCAAAGCCCATCAGGCAAAAAAATGACAAAAGCAAAACCGTGAAGCCCTGTCCCAACCTAGGTTTTTCTTTAA
>LSQX01260330.1_pt2 | contig 31140 bp, 26 predicted proteins | sample 654561 | NCBI WGS metagenome assembly LSQX01 (sample SAMN04489861, study PRJNA283612) | anaerobic digester metagenome | isolation source: 4 biogas reactors fed with cattle manure at either 37C or 55C with and... | place: Denmark: Kongens Lyngby | collected 2014 | reverse complement strand
AAAAATTTTTTGTTGATTCTTTTTAATATTTAGTGTAAATTTGAACAAAAGGAGTTTAACAATATGACGAAAATAAATAAATTTAATTACATAAAACTTTTTTTGGGCTTTTTGCTTGTTTTTTCGATGCACATTTCTCCCGTAAACAACGGCTTGACGGCTAACGGAGAATCATATGATGTTGCCCCGCCAAATGCTCCAAATGGCTTCACGGCTGAATCTTTCGGGCAAAGCTCTGACGAGCCCAAATCTGCCTCATATGATAAAACCGATAAACCCGCCTCAACGGCTCCCTTGACAACCGTGCCCGCACCAACTGCAGCGAAAACAACTGCACCGTCAACAACAAAGCCGCAAACGGCTTCACCGTCAACAACAAAACCGCGGTCAGGCTACTCCTTTGCAAACAACACCGAGCTGGGGATTCTTGATAACTATGTCGATTATGCAACAATTATGACCTATGACATTCACGGACCATGGGATAATTACACCGATTTTAACGCTCCCCTGTATAAGCCCACGGAGTATTCTCCCCAAAGCAAAACAAGTGTTGATTCGGCAGTAAAACAATGGATTGGCAAAGGCTTTTCCGCCTCTAAAATAGTCCTCGGAGTTCCCTTCTACGGGCATATGTATTCCGGAGTTAACGGGGGCGGCAACGGGCTGTATAATACCTATGCTTCCTCAAGCTCTGTTTCATATGACAAAATAGTTTCAAGCTACCTTAACAATTCAGCTTTTACTAAATATTATCACTCCGATGCAAGGGTTCCGTGGCTGTTCAACGGCTCAACATTTATTTCATATGACAATGAAAATTCCATTGTTGCAAAGGCTCAGTATATTAAAAGCAATAATCTAGCGGGTGCCTGCGCATGGGAGCTTTCACAGAACAAAAACGGTGTTCTTGTAAACTCTCTTTATTCCACTCTTAACTGAACAATCAAAGCCGCCTTACGGCTGTTTTTCTAATGACAGGGCATAAGTTTATAAACTTTATACTTGTATTAATATTCGGATGAGTTTAATCTATAATATAAACAGATAACAAGACAGGCAGGTTCGTTCAATAATTAACAAAAGAGGATAAATTGAGAAAAACCTTGACAGGCTGCGAATTCTCTCGGATAAATACCCCGGCATCACTGTTGCCACAACGGAGCCTGTTAATCTGAGCGAAATCTGCAAACCTGCCCAAGGGAACAGAGCATTTTAAAGAGAGATACAGGCAATAACTGAAAAAACAGGGATAAGCTTTTGCCTAACCCCGTTAATCATAAATGTACTGTTGCCGGACTTATGCCTGCTTTGCCCTGCCCCTTGCCGGTTTCTTTTTGTTCTGCTCTATGCTGGCTTTAAGAGCGTCCATGAGGTTGATGACATTGTCTGGCTTTTCACCCTGGGCTGTGACAATATCCTTACCTGCAATTTTATCCTCAATGAGTTTTTTTAGCTTTTGCTGATATTCATCTGAATACTCCGATGGATTAAAGGGAGTGTCCATGGTGTTTATGAGCGTTTTTGCCATTGAAAGCTCCTGCTGAGCAACCTGAGGTTTATTATAGGATTTTGGGAGTTCCTTAATTTCGTCCTCATAGAACATGGTTGAGATGAGCATTCCATCCTCTCTGGGGATAATAGCCATAAGAGTATCACTTGTACCGATAACTGTTTTGCCTATGGCTATCTTCTGCTCGTTGATTAGTGCAGACCGCAGCAGTTCAAAGGCTTTTTCTCCCCCGGGTTCCGGAAAAACCTGATATGTCCTATCGTAATAAACGGGCGATATCTGGTTGAGCTGAGCAAAGTGCAGAATTTGGATTGATTTTTCTTTTTCAGTTTTTATTTTTTCAATTTCTTCTTCGGTAATAATAACATATTTACCCTTGTCGTATTCAAAGCCCTTTACAATATCCTCGGACTTTATCTCCTTGCCGCAGTGGGCGCAGGTTTTTTTATATCTGATTCTTTCATGGTCCTCCTTGTGAAGCTGATTGAAATGGATATCGTTATCCCGGACTGCCGTGTACATTGAAATGGGAATTGCGACAAGCCCGAAGGATATGACTGTTCTGTGAGCCACTGCCATAAATAGCACCTCCGCTGTTAGTATTTACTTAAATTAACATTTAAATTCAAATGAGAGGCAAATGTAAATGAAAAGTCATGACCTTGTGCATCCTTTCGGACCGATATTTAATGAAAAATCCGAAATATTAATTCTGGGAACCTTCCCCTCCGTTATGTCAAGGGAAAACTCCTTTTTCTACGGCCATCCTCAGAACAGGTTCTGGAGGGTTATTTCGGGCATCCTAAAAGCCGATGAGCCGCACTCAATAGAGGAAAAAAAGAGCCTTTTGCTTGAAAACGGCATTGCTCTGTGGGATGTTATTCACAGCTGCACTATTGAAGGCTCAAGTGACAGCAGCATTAAAGGGGTTGTTGCCAATGATTTGAGCATGATATTTAATAATTGCCGCATAAAGCGAATTTATGCCAACGGCAAGACTGCCCAGAGGCTGTATAACAGATATATTTTGCCCCGCACCGGGCGTGAAATCATTGCATTGCCCTCAACAAGCCCCGCAAATGCGGCTTATTCCGTTGAGCGGCTGATTCAGCTTTGGAGCTGTATTTTGAAATAGGGTTGAAAATATCTCCAGAGCGGACAACCGCAAGAGTTGTTTACGATAATACAAATAACACAAACTAAGTAAAAAAATATTGGAATTTCATGTTGTTTGTGATAACATATAATAATTGTTAGCCATATTACCAAGGAGCTAAGATTAAATGAAACCTGATATCGAAATAGCACAGTCAGCAAAATTGAAACCGATAAATGAAATTGCAAAAGCAGCAGGCATAAGTGAGAATTATATTGAAAACTACGGCAAATACAAAGCTAAGGTTGATTTAAAGTTTTTGGAGGAAGCCTCAAAAAGGGACGGAAAGCTTATTCTTGTAACGGCAATAACGCCCACGCCTGCCGGGGAGGGCAAAACAACAACAACTATCGGCCTTGCGGATGCATTAAATAAATTAGGCAAAAAGGCTGCCGTTGCTCTCAGAGAGCCTTCACTCGGTCCGGTTTTCGGAATTAAGGGCGGAGCTGCGGGCGGAGGATATGCCCAGGTGCTGCCTATGGAGGATATAAACCTGCATTTTACGGGCGATTTCAACGCAGTAGGCACCGCAAACAATCTGCTGGCGGCAATTCTTGACAACCATATTCATCAGGGCAACAGCCTGAAAATCGACCCCCGCGCAATCACCTGGAGAAGATGCATGGATATTAGCGACCGTCAGCTTAGGTTTATCACTGACGGGCTTGGCGGCAAAATCAACGGTGTCCCCCGTGAGGACGGCTTTGACATAACTGCCGCCTCTGAAATTATGGCGGTGCTCTGCCTTGCTGAATCCTTTGACGACCTTCGTGAAAGGATTTCGAGAATAATAGTCGGCTACACTTATGACGGAGAGCCTGTTACAGCGGGAAACCTTAAAGCTCATGGTGCTATGACCGCACTGCTAAGANNTTTTGCTTGGATATAAAAGAAATGGAGATGCTTTTACTGTTAATGATTTGGGAATTGCAGGAGCTATTACTGTATTAATGAAAGATGCAATTCATCCAAACCTTGTACAAACTACTGAAAACACTCCTGCATTTATACATGGCGGTCCGTTTGCAAATATTGCCCACGGCTGCAATTCCGTAACAGCCACAAAAATGGCGGTTAAGATTTCAGATTATGCCTTGACAGAGGCAGGCTTCGGGGCAGACCTCGGCGCAGAGAAATTCATTGATATTAAATGCCGCAATTCGGGGCTTGAGCCCTCGGCTGTAGTCATAGTTGCAACAATAAGGGCACTGAAAATGCACGGGGGAGTTCCCAAAATGGAGCTCGCTGCCGAAAACATACAGGCACTCGAAAAGGGCATACCAAACCTTTTGCGCCATGTTTCAAGCATAAAGGATGTCTATTCCCTTCCCTATGTTGTTGCAATAAACAGATTCCCGACAGATACGGATGCCGAAATTGAACTGTTAATTAATAAGTGCGCAGAACTGGGCATTAAGGCGGTGCCTTCAACCGTCTGGCACGACGGAGGAAATGGTGCGCTGGAGTTGGCACAGGAGGTAATAAACCTCTGCCAACATGAGAGCCACCTTAATTTCGCCTATGATATTAATGCCCCTGTTCGGGATAAGGTTAATCAGGTAATCAGAAAAATTTACAGGGGAAATGGTGCCGAATTTTCACCTGAAGCAAAAAAGCAGATTGCCCAGCTCGAAAAGCTCGGGCTCGATAAACTGCCCGTCTGCATTGCCAAAACGCAGTATAGCTTTTCGGACGATGCATCAAAAATGGGAGCGCCTGAGAATTTTGATATTACTGTCAAAAAAATAAAAGTTTCGGCAGGCGCGGGCTTCATTGTTGTGCTCACGGGCAGCATTATGACAATGCCCGGGCTGCCGAAGGTTCCTGCTTCTGCAAAAATTGATGTTGACGAAAATGGAATTATCAGCGGACTGTTTTGAGAAGTTTTAATGGAAAGGGAATGTTAGAATGCGAAGCAGAAAAGCTGCGCTGAATGTAATACTTTCTTTTTCTCAGCAGATTGTTTCGGTAATCTGCGGCTTAATTATACCCAGGCTTATTATCGGAACATTTGGCTCGGAAATCAATGGCCTGCTTTCCTCCATAACGCAGTTTCTCAGTTATATTATTCTTCTCGAAGCGGGGGCGGGCGGCGTTACCAGAGCTGCGCTTTATAAACCGCTAGCAGAAGGCGATAGGGATAAAATAAGCTCCGTTGTGAAGGCCAGCGAAAGGTTTTTCAGAAATGTAGCTTTTATTTTTATCGGCTATCTTGCACTTATCTGCGTTTTGTATCCTCTGATAATAAAAAGGGATTTCGGTTTTCTTTTCACCGGCTCGCTTGTCGCTATTATTGGAATAAGCACCTTTGTGCAGTATTATTTTGGCATTACATATCAGGTTCTGCTGCAGGCGGACCAGCGGCAGTACATATCATCTTCCTTTCAGGTTTTAACCCTGCTTTTAAATGCTGCGGCTGTTGTTGTGCTGGTTTTGCTCGGTGCACCTGTGCATATAGTAAAGGCCGGCAGTGCAGTTGTACTGGTACTAAGGCCGATATTGCTCAATCTCTATGTCAACAGAAGATATCAGATTAATAAGAGCAGTCCTCCCGACAATGAGGCGATTAAGCAGAGGTGGGACGGGCTCTGGCATCACATAGCGTTTTTTCTGCATAAAAACACTGATATAGTCATACTCACCTTGTTTGAAAACATTATGGAGGTTTCGGTTTACTCCGTTTATTATTCAATTGTTTCCGGAGTGGAGAATCTGACAATAACATTTTCCTTAGGCCTTGAGGCAGCTTTTGGCAACATGATTGCAAGGAATGAAAAGCAAGCTCTGAAAAAAAACTTTCATATGTTTGAATTCACTGCCTTTTCCATTACCACTGTCCTATTCACAAGCACTGCCCTGCTCATTATCCCATTTGTTAGCGTTTACACTAAGGGATTGACCGATGTCAACTATTTGAGGCCAACCTTTGCCTATATTCTGGTTGCGGCTGAGGCGTTATACTGCATTAGAATGCCCTATAATTCCGTAGTGCTTGCGGCGGGCCATTACAGGCAAACCAGAAACGGTGCTTTTGCCGAGGCATTGATAAACATAGCTCTTTCAATCATTCTTGTTAATTTTTTTGGAATTATCGGTGTCGCTATCGGGACCTTTTGTGCAATGCTTTTTAGAACGGTGCAGTATGCCGTTTATCTCTCCTCAAACATAATCGAGGGCTGCCTGAAAAGCTTTATTAAACATATTATCATTACCGTGGGTGAGATAGCTGCAATTATCCTCATTGTCAAAGCTTTACCCTTCGGGGAAATTAACTCCTATGCCCAATGGGTTGTTTTTGCTATGGTTGTTGTTCTCATTTCGACAATTATTACAGCGGCGGCAGGCGTGTTGTTTTACCGTGAAGATGTCCGCCATCTTCTGCTTCATCTGCGAAACTTGCTTAAAGCCCGAAAAAACAAGGCATAATGCTATACACCTTTTCCCCCGGCTTGACAATTTTTTCTTGAGTTATAGACTCTGTTGTGCTATAATTTACCGGTTATATTTTTTAAGTTCGGAGGATAAATCAGTGAATTTCGACACTATACAAATTATCATTACTATGTGCTGTTATATGGCTGTAGTAATCGGAATCGGGCTTTATTTTGCAAAGCGCTCAAATGCAAGCACGGACAACTACCTTATCGGCGGCAGAACCCTTGGTCCCTGGGTTGCGGCTATGAGTGCCGAGGCATCTGACATGAGCGGCTGGCTTCTCATGGGGTTGCCGGGCGTTGCCTACTGGTGCGGTCTCAGTGATGCGATTTGGACTGCCATCGGGCTGCTGATAGGAACATATGTCAACTGGCTTATTGTTGCAAGGCGGCTCCATTCCTATTCAATCCTTGCAAACAACTCAATTACAATACCCGATTACTTGAGCAACCGCTTTAAAGAGAAGAATAAGGTTATAATGACAGTGGCGGCAGTTTTCATTCTTGTGTTTTTCACAGTTTATGCCTCAAGCTGCTTTGTAACTGTCGGCAAGCTGTTCAACTCCCTGTTCGGCTTCTCTTATCATTCTATGATGATAGCGGGTGCTGTTTTCGTTGTTATTTACACTTTCCTTGGTGGTTTCCTTGCCGAGAGCACATCGGATTTCATGCAGGCGATTGTAATGATTCTTGCTCTTTCCACTTTGCTTGTTGTTTCGGTATTCCGTGCCGGAGGGATTTCCGCTGTCATTGATAATTTGAGAGAAATACCCGGCTTCCTGGATTTCTTCGGCATTGCTGTGCCGATAGTTAAGGACGGCGTACAGCAGGTTTCCTCCACAGGGGAAGCATTTTTCGGCCCCGCCGGAAAGTACGGGCTGCTGACGGTTATTTCCACAATGTCATGGGGTCTCGGCTATTTCGGTGTCCCGCAAGTTCTTCTTCGCTTCATGGCTGTTAGGAAGCAGAGCGAAATTAAAAAGTCCAGAAGGATTGCTACAATCTGGTGCTGCATTTCCCTTTTCGCCGCAGTATTTATCGGTTTAATAGGCCGTTCTCTTTACCCAACTGCGTTGCTTACCGCAAGCGATGCTGAAAGTATTTTTATCACTATGGCAACAAGGCTGCTGCCCACTCTTGTCGCAGGGATTGCAATGGCGGGAATTCTTGCTGCTACAATCAGCTCTTCCGACTCCTACCTTCTGATTTCAGCCTCCGCTTTTTCAAAAAACATCTATCAGGGTCTCTTTAAGAAGAACGCAAGCGACAAGCAGGTCATGACTGTAACAAGAATCGTTCTTGCTTTGGTTGCAATTATTGGAATAATCATTGCCCTTGACGAGAACAGCATAATCTTCAAGGTCGTTTCCTTTGCATGGGCAGGCTTCGGTGCAACATTCGGCCCGATAATGCTTTTCTCACTATTCTGGAAGAGGACTACAAGGCAGGGTGCAATTGCGGGTATGCTTTCGGGCGGAATCATGGTTTTTTTCTGGAGACTTGTGCTCAAGCCTATGGGCGGAGCTCTGGGTATTTACGAGCTGCTGCCTGCGTTCGTATTCTCATGCATAGTCATTGTTATCGTTTCGCTCATAACGGCCGAACCCTCCGATATAATCAAGAAGGAATTTGACGCCGCTAAAGCCTACAAGGATTAAGCACTACAGTATAACCGCCATTCGCTTGTGAATGGCGGTTATTTTTTTGGGTATCGGCTCATTGAAAACAAGGTTTATTTTTGTTACAATAATATTGTATGGAATAGTTTTCCTGCAATTATTTGAAATATAGTAAAGGTACAGGTGCTTGGGGATGGAAACTCAGTTTTTAAGAATACTAATCGGGCTGTTAAGCGTTTTTGCAAACCTGATTCTTTTGTTATCGAATTCTGCTCAGATAAAGGAAATCACATCAAATCCACTGAACCTGCCTGAAAGCTTTACTGTCACTGCACATTCGGGCGCGCTTTTGACTGTGCCGAATTCTCTCTATTCTCTGAGGGTGGCCATTGCATCTGATGTTGAGGTTGTTGAGGTTGACCTCAATTTCCGCCCTGACGGCACACCAGTCACGGCTCATGATAAGCCGAAAAGCAACACAGGCGGCGTTTTGTTTTCAAAGGCACTCGGTGAAATTGCAAAGAGCGACACGGTCATGGTAAACCTTGACCTGAAATCCGTTTCAAACCTCGTCGTAATCGAGGATTTAGTTGAGGAGAACGGGCTCATGGGCAGGGTGTTTTTCACGGGTATCGGCAAGGATTTCTTAAATGAAGTCAGGGAACACTGCCCTGATATCCCTTATTATCTCAACTATAATTCAAGCCCCGATTATAATAATACTCCGGAGGAAATCGAGTCAATTGTCAATGATGTCATAAGTGCCGGAGCAATAGGAATAAACATGGATTCTGGCAATTTCACAGCTGAATTATGCTCAGCTATGCACGAAAAAGGGCTGCTCGTATCCGTCTGGACGATAGATAAAACTATTGAGCAGTACCGGACTTTGGCTCTATGCCCGGATAACATAACAACAAGGCAGCCCTTAAAGCTCCAAAAAATAATTCAAAAGTGGCAGAGTTATGAGTAAATATAATAATACTATTTGCGCAGTATTTAAGGATAAACACAATTAAAATAACAGCGGGTACTGTCATGCAGATAAGACAGACCCGCCGTTTTTAATATTTTTCAGTTATCATTTTTTGAAACGCTTTTTTGCCTTCTTTTTTGCTAGCCTATACATCTCCTGAGCAAACACATATATTAAAATGCTCTTAATTCTGAATACTGATTTGTCGAGGAACTGCTCGGCTTTTGTGTCATCCTCAAATGGAAAAGTTTGACCGAGAGTTCCGTCATCGAGAATAAAGGCCTGTGTCAGGCAGATGCCGCCGTCCCCAATAAGCTGAGCCCTGACATAGCATGAAATCTTATCGCTGTAATCACGAAGCTTTATGCTCTCGCCATGTGCAATTATTTTACCGTCGGCAATCCACTGGATTTCATTAAAGTTGACGCCTTGGAGAGTTATTATGTCTCTGTCATCATCAACGGTTATCCTCGTCACCCTGGGATAGTCGCCCTTAGCCACAAAATCCTTTCCCAGCTCTCTTTTTGCAAACTTTGTGACAGCGAAAAATGCACCCGTTTCCATGCAGTTGCGGAGATTTTCAACTGTATTCTCCTTCATCATATAGGTGCCGAAGCTAGTATCAATATCGCTCAATGAATGGGCATCGCTGTTTGAAAAACCGAAAACATTCCGCCCGTAGGGTATGACTACCTTTAAAATCTCATCCCACAGAACACGGTCGGCGCAGGTGTCAATGTCAATCCTATTGAAAACCTCCATGCCCACACAGCTTTTATACTTCCGAAAAATATCCGCAAAAAACTTGATATTTTTCGGGTCTTTTGCGTTTTTGATATCTGTGTATGATTCAATCCAGTCACCCGGGTGGTTGATATGTGAAATGCCGCCGGAGACTTCAACTGCCCTGACAGGCCTTTCAAAATCGTTCTCCCTGCCCCTTTTGCCCTGACCGACATTTGTAAAATACCCATTGACATGAGATTTTGTTAATACGGCACTATTAATCTCTATACATTCCTTGACATCGAGCATTCCCCTGCCGCCTCTGTCCGCCCCTGTAAGGATTTCGCTGTACCTCTCATCGGTCAGATGTCGTGGCTTTTTGAAATATGATTGAAAGCTAAAAAGAGTCCTGCGCGGCGGCTTGTTCCAGCCGTGATTTATTATCCCATGGTCTGTCATGCAAAGGATATCATAATCATGCTCATAATATGCCTCAATCATATCCGCAAAGTCCACGCCTGCATCGCTTGCTCTGGAATGTGTATGTAGATTACCCTTCAGGCTATGCCAGGTGTCCCAATCAACCTGCGCATAGGGTGAGGTAATTTTAAACTCCTTGACAGTGCCGCCATCTATTTGCTTTTCATCGTCGTGAGAAGTAAATCTCTTTTTATCGGCTGCACTCTTTAGAATAAACAGCCCGCCGACAGCGGCGGTGCTTGCGGATGCAGCTATTGCAGCTGCTTTTTTTGTCTTTTTCATACCAAGTCCCCTTTTTTGTGTGCATAAACGGATAATGCCATTCGTAGACGCTCATTTACCATATTATAACACCGTTATTTTCATTTTTCAAGCCGAAATGCCGCCTGAGGTTGCTCTGTGTCGGTTATTATTTCCATGCCGCCTGTTTGGGTATTACCCCTTGCTGAACACTATTGTGCTCGCAGCATAAAATGAAAAGAGTTCAATAGATTGGAGTGCTTAATATGAAAAATGTTAATCCAAGAAAAGTGTTTACACAGTACCGTGACTGCATAGAGCCATACGAACCCGTCCTCACAAGGAAATATACGATAACCCACTCTGATGTCTCCGCTGAAATGTTTGTGTTCATCGCCTCGAATTATGCCTGCGACAAGGTTACCGCAGTTCACGATGATGTAAAAATTGCATGGGAAAAAGGTGAAAAGGACCTTATTCTCAAGGGTGTTGTTGATGTTGACGGGAAGCAGGCTGCCATGGCAAAAATACGCAACAAAATTTTTCTAAACGAAATACCGCTTGCCCTGCAGGCACTCAGGTGGGCTGACCGTTTTTTGTTCCGCAAAAGTCCGGAGCTTGACAAAACTCCGATATTTATTCATTTTAAGTCGGACAGCCCGGAATTCAACAAAATTTACAGCTTAGGCTTAATAGGCTATTACAAATAAAATGAAACGCTATATTCTGCTGTAAACCGCTATTGCAATAAACAGCACTATTGCAACAAGCGTTGACGCTGAAAGAGTAGTTGAGATATATTCCCCATCATTTTTTACATCGGCAAACAGGGGGATAATAAAAGGTGCGGGCAGGGAGAAGGTTACAAGAAGCGCAAGCATGAAGTTTTCGTCATAAGGAATAAATGAAAACAGAATCAACGCAACAGGGACCAGTAATACAGCATTTATCAGCAGGCGCATAACAACTGTTTTAAACACAGGACGCAGCAGCTCCTTCTTGAACGAAATCTCATAGCCTACCACAAGCAGGATGATGAATGCCGTCGGTGCGGAAATAAAGCCCGTCAAATCCGAATAAATGCCGCCAATTGGCGACGAAAATATAATTTTGCCGACTCCCAGCGCGCCGAGCAGGATACCCAGAAGCATGCCTACTGCCGGAGGTTTTCTAAGCATATTGAGCACAATGCTTTTGACCGTTGGCTTGTGCCCTTCCTTCGCCTGCATGAGCGAGAGAAAAATCGTGTATGCAAACATTGTCTGCCCAACATCAATCATAGCAAAGGTCGAGGCATTATTTGTGCCTACAAGAACTCCGTAGAGCGCATAGCCCAGCATACCCGTTTCAAAGCATGAGAGCAGGAACGGCATGTAGGTTTGGTATGGCCTCACAAAACGTTTTAAAAGATAGCCTGCCAAAAGCATAAGCCCACAGGTGCAGTAAATAACCACAAATATAAGCAGCACACGCAAATTGTAATTGACGGAGAAAAAAGCATTGAAAAGAAGAACGGGCAAGGTAATATTGCTTATGACTTTTTTCAATGCCTCAAGCCCCTGCCCGCCGAACAGTTTTCCCCTGTTGCAATAAACGCCGAGCCCTATTACAGCAATAACTGGCAAAATCATTTTTAGTATTTCGGTTAACATAAAATCGTTCCTTATGTCAAAAAAGGCAGACCGTAAAGTCTGCCTTCTTTCTATTTGTTGATTGCGTCCTGAAAGAACTGCCAGGCTTCCCTATCCGTAAACCCTTCATGGACAATTTTTGCAATGGCTTGAGCCATTTCAACGGGATGATTGCTCTGGAAGATGTTTCTTCCCATGTCAAGCCCCCGTGCTCCGCCTGCAATTGATTTGTATGCCAGAGTGAGTGCCTCCTCCTCGGGCAGCTTTTTGCCGCCTGCAACAACTATCGGCACCGGGCACGCAGCAACTATTTCTTCAAAATCCTCACAATAATAGGTCTTGATGATGTGCGCTCCCATCTCTGCAACAATTCTGGTTGCAAGCTTGAAAAAACGAGAGGTGCGCTCCATATCCTTGCCGACTGCCACAACCCCCATAGTCGGTACACTGTAGCGAAGGCCTGCATTTATTGTTTTTGACAAATTATCAATGCTTGTTAACTGACCGTCGGCACCGATAAATGTCTGGACAGCCATGCAATCTGCATTCATTCTTATAGCGTCCTCAATGTCAACCGCAACAATCTCATGAGAAAGGTCATCATTCATCATTGACGAGCCTGAAGAGGTTCTAAGAGCAATTGACTTCCCGCAGTCCGGAGATATGCAGGTGCGCAGTGCGCCTCTTGTACCCATGAGGACATCTACATGAGGCATAAGCTTAGGGACAATAATGTCCAGCCTCTCAAGCCCCGCCGTGGAGCCCATAAAATAACCGTGGTCAAATGCGAACATAACAGTGTTGCCGCTTTTAGGGCAAAAGATGTTGGAAAGGTGTTTTTTCATGCCCCATTCAAGGTTGTTTGCACCCTTGACATGGAAGCTGCCCTGATTGGCAAACGGTATATCCACATGATAGTTTTTTGGTACTTTCAATCCTTCTTTGTCTGCCATAAAAATCCTCCTTACCGTTTAAAAATTGTTTAAAGTATGGCCGGGGGGATGCCCTCAGCCATACGGTTTAAACGGTCAGCGCCTCAAACAAAAAAATCAGAAGTTATAATCGTTCATGTTGTCTTTGTTAAAGACTGTTCGCTCAGGCATAAGAACAACGCCGTTATTGCTTGCACCTGTGCTTGCTCCGGATACGAGAACATCGTTTGGCATAATCTCAACTTCACCGATGCCGGGGATGTTAATTTTGTCGCCGACTTTGACGGTGTTGCCTGCTGCAAGGTATGCTGAAAGGTAGCAGCCCATTGCGCCCTGAATGCCGCAGTCCCAAAGTCCCCATTGCTCAATGACGCCTGCAGCACAGTACTCTTTAATGGACATCGGAGATGCAAAGCCCGTAATAGAGACATCTTCTTGTGTCAGGCCCTTGTTCTGGGCAGCCTTGCACTGGCCGGGAAGAGCTGTGGAGTCATTGCAAATGATAAGGTCAATATCGGAATGTGCCTCAAGAACAGAAGCGCCGATAGAGACAGCTTTTTCAGCATCCTGCTCTGAGTAGTAGTTGTCAGGAGCTACATTTACCCAGTTCGGATACTTTTCCGCAATGTATGTCTCGCCAGCCTGCTGCCAGGAGTTCTGGTCGGCAACGGTTGCCTGTGAGTAATGCCAGCAGTATTTTACCTCGTCATTGTCCGGGTTTACGCCGCGATTTTTGAGAGAATTAACGCCCATGTCTACGAGCATTTTACCCAGCTGGTCAGGTGTTCCCTGTGAAACCATTAGTGCTCTGGCATCGCTGGAAACATCGGAGTCCCAGGTTACAACCGTTATGCCTGCATCAATAGCGTCTTTGAGAGCAGAATCAAGGCCTGTTGCGTCAACAGATGATACACAGATAGCATCTGCACCGCTTGCAACTGCATTATTGATAACCTGAACCTGATCGGCAACAGCTGCATTTGAGCTACCCTGATAGTCAACAGTGAAGCCCCAGTCATTTGCGAATTTCTGCGCTCCGTCGTTTGCAGATTCAAAGAATGCATTGCCTGTCAGCTTAGGAATGAAAACAACGGTTTTGCCTTTTACGCTGCCTTCATTATCTGTTCCATCGTTACCTCCTGCAGTTGCAGAGGTGTTGTTGTCGTCTCCATTGTTTGCGCAGGCTACCAAAGCGAAAACTATAGTAACCGCTAATAATAGTGCGAGAAACTTTTTCATCTGATTTTTAGCCTCCTAAAAATATATTATTTGAAAGCTCTTTTGAGCTACAAATACACAATTAATCTGCGTTCTTTTTTCGCAAAAAAAGCTTGCTGAAAGCTGCATAGGTTTTGGAATTTGAAGCTATTGCACGACCTATAACAACAGCAAGCAGAAGAATGCCGACAGGTATATCAAGGTACTGTGTGCTGATTTTAAAGCTAAGGGGCAGACCGAAGCGAAGAACACCAATCACAACCGCCGCAAGCGCCGTGCCTAATATGCTGCCCTTGCCGCCCGTGCTGAGTGTGCCGCCGAGCACTACTGCCGTGATAATGGGTAGAGTAAAGGTTGCACCGATGTCACTCTTTGCTGTGCCGAGGTAAGCTGTGAGGACTATGCCTGCGATTGAGGCACCGATTCCGCTGAGAATATAAGTGCTCATAACTACACGGCGGCTGTTGATGCCCGAATACTCTGAAGCCTCCTGGTTAACACCGACAAGGAACACGCTCCTGCCGTATTTTGTTTTGTGAAGCAAAAAGTAGCAAATAATGATTAATGCAATGAAAATCAACAGCTGGCTGGGGATGACTCCGAAAAGTTTGAACTTTGCAATTTGAGTAAAGCTCTCCGGAAAGCCGCTGATGCCTTTATAGCTTTCCGTCGCCGATATCTTTGAAATGAGCAGCGCAATGCCTTGAAACAGAAAGCTGCCGCCGAGGGTTACAATCATTGGCTGAACACCGCAGTATGCCACAAAAAAACCTGAAAGTGCTCCACAAAGTGCCGCAATAACAACTGAAACGATGACTGCGCCCCAGATGTTCATGCCGCCGTCCTGCCACGAAACGCCTATGACTATTGAAGTGAGCCCCACTATTGAGCCTGCCTGAATATCTATGCCGCCCGTGACCATAACAAAGGTTACAAAAAGAGATATTATGCAAATGGAAATAATATCGTTGATAGAAAGCAACATTCTCGTAAAGGTAAACTTTTCGTTTGCAAGTGAAAATATTATGAATTCACTCAATAAAAGGAAGGTTAAAACGGTTTCCCATCTTTTTACGGTGCTTTTGATGCTGCTTCTGAATTGTATAAGTGATGAGTTAATGTTCATGCTGCTTATCTCCTCTCGCAGGGGTCAAAGCCGTCCTTGCCATCAGGCGCTGACGGCGGTTCTTTGTTGCCGAACGGTTTTGCGTCAAAGCGTCCACAACTACTATTGTTATCAGAAGAATGCCTGTAATGGTGTTATCATAATCGGATGAGAAGCCGAGGAAAACAAGAATACGACTGACCGACGACATTATTATTGCTCCGATAGAAGCACCTATCAGGCTGCCAAGGCCGCCGGAAAGGCTGATGCCGCCAAGGACACATGCCGCAATGGCTCTGAGCTCATATCCGTTACCTGCCGTGGGGGTTATGAAGCCAATTCTTGATGAATAGATTAATCCCGCTACAGCGGCAAAAACACCGGAAAGGACATAGGCAAGCAATTTCGTTTTATTTGTCGGGATGCCAACAAGGGTTGCACCCGAGGCATTGTCACCGACAGCAATAAAATATTTTCCCTTGCGGGTTTTAGCAAGAATAATACTCAACACAATAACAACCGCTAGTATTATGGCATAATAAACTGTCAGGTTGCCTGCAATTTTAAACTGAGAGAGCCTTGTAAACCAGGCAGGCAGGTTCTCAACCCATGCACCCTTTGTGTAAACATAAATCAGACCTCTGACAATTCCGTTTGTACCCAGAGTAAATATAAGCGAAGGGATGCCCAAATAAGCAACGCCCCAGCCGTTTAAAGCCCCGATAACCGCACCTATAATAATTCCAACAATTACGGCAACTATCCATGATGAGCCGTTTACAAGCATTGTTGACGACACTGCGGCGGTTAAGCCCAGAGTTGCACCGATTGAAACATCAATTTCGCCCGTGAAAATAGTGAACGCTATTCCGCATGCCAGAAGTGTGAAAACAACACTGTCATTAAGGCAGTTGATAAGGCTTGTCGGGGTAAGAAAGCCGGGATTGAATATTCCGACGGTACCAAAGAGAATTATAAGAAACAGCAAACTGCTCATTTCACGCATTTTTGCTATTTTTTTAACAAAATTCATAACTCCACCTTCTGTTCTCCGGTAACGCCGAATGATGCTGCCATCAGGTTATCCTGGTTAATATCGTCTTTGAGGAACTCACCGTTTATCCGCCCCTGATATACCGTTACGGCACGGTCAGAAAGCTCAATTATTTCCTCCATATCGGAGGAAATGAGCATGATGGAAACTCCTTCGCTGCGCAGCTGAGCAATAATTTTGTAAACATCACCACGGGCAGCTGCATCTATACCGCGGGTCGGCTCGTCCAGTATTACTAGCTTTGGCTTTGTAATAAGTGAACGGGCAATAACCACCTTTTGCTGATTTCCTCCCGAAAGGCTGCCCGCAGGCTGGTCGTGTCCCGTAACCATGATACGGAAATTCTCAATATACCTTTGAGTTTCGTTGTGCTCGTACCTGCCGTTGACAAATAGTTTGCCCATAATATTGCGATAAAGCACAGATGAGGTAGTATTTTCTGCAATATCTCTGATTTTAAACAGGCCGTGCAGGTGGCGATCCTCCGGCACATAGTTTATTCCCTGCTCAAGCACCTTTGCGGTGGGAAGACCGGTGATATCCTTTCCGTTGAGGATAACCTTGCCGCCTAGCACCTTATCCCGCCCGAATATGGTTGAGGCAAGCTCTGTTCTGCCTGCTCCAACAACACCAGCTACACCAAGAATCTCGCCGGGATATATTTTTAAATTAATGTTACTGAAACCGTAGCCCGAGAAATCCCTAAGCTCAAGCACAGGCGCAAGCCCTGTGTAGTCAATGACAGTTTTGCTGCCCGCACTCTCCTTTGCTTGATTGCCATGAGCATCAGTAGGTAAAAGACCCTGGACAAGCATCTCACGAGTGAAATCGCCGACAGAGCCTCCGAGAGTAACAGTTCCGTCACGAAGAATCGCAACATGGGTTGCAATTTCAAAGACTTCGCCCAGGCGGTGTGTGATATATATAATTCCTATACCCTTTGCTTTTAAATCATTGACACATCTGAAAAGGCTTTTGACCTCGTCAAATGTCAGCGCACTCGTAGGCTCGTCCAAAATCAATAAATGCGCATTGCGCATCAGCCCACGCAGTATTTCAACTAGCTGCTGTTCTGCTATGGAAAGGCTGCTGGCCTTCCTGTGCAAATCGAGATGCCAGCCTATTTCCTCCATGAGTTCAATAAGGCGTTTGTGAAGGTCTGATGTCTTTTCGTTGAAGCCGATAATTATATTCTCCTCAACCGTCATGTTGGGAAAAAGCATCGGCTCCTGGGGAACCATATATATTTCGTGTGCAAGCGCAACAGACGGTTTGTTAAGGTTGACTTTTTGACCCGAAATCTCTATTTCGCCTTTATCCTGTTGGTAAATACCCATAATGATTTTCACCAGGGTGCTTTTGCCGGCACCGTTTCCGCCGATTAGTGCAACCACCTCGCCCGGGTTTACCGATAGGTCTATACCCTTCAAAACGGTATTCATGCCAAAGGATTTATAAATGCCTTTTACACAAACCATTGGCACATTTTTCGGCGTCTGGTTTTTCTGTGCCATTCTTTACCCTCCATCCCAGATTGAATAACAAAACAAAAGATTTGCTTGTTAATATCTGTAACGATATTTGTATTTATAGTCGATTGAATTTTGAAAAGTTTAAGCATGGATGCGGCAGTGTGGACTACAATATGAAAAAACGGCACTCCAGTTGCTTTAAAGTCGGAATTAAACTCGAATTCGTATATTATATTTGCCGAATTTACACATAAAAATACATTTTTAATATTTGCTGAATTTGCACATAAAATACTTCTATAAAAATTCGGGAGGCAGTTAAATGGCGGAGAAATATTTAATGGCAATTGATGCCGGTACCGGCAGTGTACGTGCAGTGCTTTTTGATACAAAGGGCAGTCAGGTAGGCGTGGTGCAGCATGAATGGGAGCACAAGGAAGACCCTCGCTGGCCCGGCAGTATGGATTTTGACTGGTCCCATAACTGGTTCCTCGCCTCGGACTGCATAAAGGGAGTAATCAAGCAGGCTCAGATTAACCCTGCCGACATTGCTGCCGTTTCAACAACCTCGATGCGTGAAGGAATTGTGCTTTATGACGCTCAGGGCAAGGAAATCTGGGCATGTGCCAATATTGACGCCCGCAGCACAGATGAAGTGGGTGAATTGATTCACCTTAACCCGGTGCTTGAAAAGGAAATATATACCGAGTCAGGTCAGACCTATGCATTGGGTGCGTTGCCCAGAATCCTGTGGGTAAAAAACAAAATGCCGGAGGTTTATTCTAAGTTTTCAAAAGTCGGGATGTTCAATGACTGGCTAATCTATAAAATGACAGGCGTTCTTGAGGTTGAGCCCAGCAACGGCTCCACAACAGGCATTTTTGATTTGCAGAAAAGAGATTGGGACTCTTCCATTGCCGAAAAATGCGGGCTGAGAACGGACATCTTCCCTCCCGTGCGAGAGTGCGGTGAAGTAATCGCAAAGGTCAATGCCAAGGGTGCAGCAGAAACGGGGCTTGTAGAAGGCACTCCCGTTGTTGTAGGCGGCGGTGACGCTCAGCTCGGCTGCGTGGGTGTCGGCACGGTTGACCCGAATCAGGCGGCTGTTTTCGGCGGTAGCTTCTGGCAATATGAATTCAATACAAGCAGCGGAAAAACAGACAAAAACTGCCGTGTGCGTGTGAACTGCCATGCAGTGCCAGGTGTCTGGCAATATGAGGCACTTGCTTTCAAGCCCGGCCTTGTAATGCGCTGGTTCCGTGACGCTTTTTGCCATCTGGAAAAGCAGGAGGGTCTTAAAGAGGGAAAAGATGCATACTATATTATGGACGAGCGTGCAAAAAAAATTCCCACAGGCTGCTATGGGATGATGTGTGCATTTTCGGATGTTATGAACTTCATAAGCTGGAAGCACGCAGCGCCGACCTTCACGAACTTCGGGCTTGAGCCTGAAAAATTCAACCGCTATACCTTTTACAGGGCTATTCTTGAAAATACGGCAATGGTTACAAAAGGTCATCTCGACCTTGTGCGCGAATCCACGGGGAATATGCCAAAAGAGATTGTTTTTGCCGGCGGTGCTTCAAAAAGCCCGCTCTGGTGTGGGATTCTTGCCGATGTGCTCGGTCTTCCCGTCAAGGTGCCAGTTGTAAAAGAGGCAACCGCTCTGGGTGCGGCGATTCTTGCAGGCTACGGCATAGGCATTTTTGACGATATACCCTCGGCTGCACGCAGCCTTGTGCGCTGGGATAAAACCTATGAGCCGAATATGGAAAATCATGCAATTTATGAAAAAACGTACCCCGTGTGGCGAGAGGTTTACAAGGCGCAGCTTGAGCTCAGCGACAAAAAGATGACCCGAAATATGTGGATTGCACCGGGTCTGTAAGATATGCTGCCGTTTAAACTATATCGCGCTATACTATTTTGGGAGGAAAATTATGTTTATTGTTAATGAAAATGAAAAAGAGTATCGCTTCGGCGAAAGCGGCCCCAAATACCTTATGAAAGGCCCCCGCATGAACTTTGCACTCGTGCAGTTTAAATCGGGGCAGGATTTTAAGGCTCACTACCACAACACTATGGAGGAGAATTTCTTCATCCTTAACGGAGAGATTGACATTGTGGTTGACGGAAAGGTCAATCACCTGAAAAAGGGTGACCTCATCCATATCGAGCCGGGTGAAATACACTACTGCATCAACAATTCAAAAGCGGATGTGAAAATGGTTTCAACCCTTGCACCTTATAAAGAGGTTGACAAGGTTGAGGTTTAGGACTATAATTATTAATGTAATCGATTACAATATCTTGTGTGTAAAGGGCGAGGAAATAAAAAGGTTCCCCGCCCTATTTTTATCCATTTTCTTGTCGCTTTTTGTTGAATTGGACAATTTTTTGTCTTTTTTGTGCATATTGCTCAATTAGTGTGTTTACATTTTCTGCATATTTATGCAATGCTTTGGTTATAATTAATAAAAATAAGGTAAAAATATTGTAAAGATTTGCACTCTACATATTGACATTCGTATGAGTTTGAAATATAATTCAATATATTAGGACATTTATAATATAATAGGATTAGATAGCGTCAATTCTTATTTGCGAGGTTGGAGGTAATAGGATGATAAACAGAATAAAAAAATACCCCTTATCTCAGCTTCTTAGACCTGAATCTGATGTTGTGTTTCAGATTTATGAATTTCAGCGTAGGTACAACTGGGGCCCATTGCAGTGGGATGGTTTTTTTAAAAACCTTACTAGAGCAAAGGGAGGGCATTATTTAGGCACAATTGTGTGCAGAACAAAATCAGTTGACTCTTTCGGCAACAAAAAATACGATGTGGTTGACGGCCTGCAGAGGCTCGTCACCCTGTGCATAATTCTCTCAACTCTTTATTCAATGCTAAGAGAGAATAAGGAATTCATGGATGATGAGCAACTGGCGGAGTTCAACCGAATAAGGTTAATTCTCAAGAAAACCGTCAGCATAATCCCTCAAAAACCGAACAGACACCTCGGGGCATATAACTCTCTGCTTGTTGAGCTTGGGATTTTTGAGTCTGACGAAGAGACATACTACAAAAAAGAAAGCCGTGTTTTCAGGGCGTTTAGCTACTTCCGTGAGAGAATTGAGGAGCTTGTAGATTTTTCGGAGGAGCCTGCAATCACCACCATTCTCCGCATTTTTGAGCAAATCAATCTGGCAGTTGTTAATATTTTTGAAGTTTCAAAACCCAAGGATTCCGATGATTACAGTTTGGACCGTAGCGAATTCCCTCTCTTACAGGCAAATATGAATAACGGAAATGAATACTAAAGTCTGAGTATTTAAAATTAAGCAGGCCGGCATACACAACGCATTGAGCTTTGTATGTGTCGGTTGCATTTTTTTCTGCTGTTTTTTGCGGGCATTAAACCTCCGATGTTTCAGGTTTTGGCTCGTTTTTTTGTCTACCGACATATAACAGCCTGTATTGCCGTTTCTGCTAAAGGTTGGTTGGTTATCAGTGCAAAATCAACCGCAAGGCTCAAATACAGCCCACAGTGGGTGTGGTATAACCAGCTTGAACCGCTGATTAACGGCTGAACTAAAGATGCCGCACCCGTGACAATCGCACGAGTGCGGCGCTAGAGGTTTGAATTATAATATAAGTTGACTTTATGCATTTTTAGTTTGTCTTTTCGTTGACAATTTTTCGTTGACAATATGGTATTTTATGGATAAAATAGTATATGAAAAATCGGGAGTGATATTATGTTTGATTCAATATTCTCATTCAGGGAGAAGCGGATGATTCAGAGGATTTTTGCGTCTGCGAAGGGCATTTTCTCCCCTCCTGCTGGAGGAACCTCATTTTTGAAAAGGCTTATTTGCGCAACAGTTGTCATTGCGGAACTTATAGGGGCACTGTTCTTTAATATGCCGCAGACCCCCCGTGGTCAAAGAATAAACCTGGATGAGTGGACTCTCTCCTGGAGTGATGAATTTGACGGGGACTCACTAGATACAACCAAATGGAATAACCCCTACGACAATGTCGCCAGAAGGGGCGGGTTTTGGGACAAGGACCAGGTTTTTGTTGAGAACGGCGTACTGAAAATAAGAACCGAATACAAGGAGAACGAGCAGTTTGGAAGCGGATGGTATACCGGTGCGATAGAAACCAAAGGGCTTTTTGAGCAAAAATACGGCTATTTTGAATGCCGCTGCATCTGCCCGGGCGGAATCGGTTTATGGGCAGCCTTTTGGACTCTCGGCGACGGTATGTTTGCCCCGCCTGACGGCAGTGCGGCAGACGGCTGCGAAATAGATATGTTCGAATCGGGCTTTTTCAAGGATAAGAAAAAGCATGACGCAGTCAATCAGGCTACGGGCTTTGACGGCTACGGTGAGGGCAGCAGCGGAGTTGTGCTCGGTCATTACAGCGGCAAAGATATTTTCAATGAATATAACACCTTCGGGCTTGAATGGAATGAAAATGAAATTATCTTTTACATAAACGGCATTGAAACAGACAGGCTCAGCGGCGAATGGGTGCCGCATGTTAAGCAGTATCTGCTGCTTTCGGTCGAGGTGGCGGGTAAAACCGAGGAAATCGGTGTGGGCGGCCAGCCCGTACCTTTCGTTGACGAAAGCAACAATATCAACGACAATGATATGAGCATATTCCCGCTTGATTTTGTTGTTGACTATGTTAGGGCATATCAGAGAACACAGGATATTGAAGTCTGAAACTGAATTGTGCGCTATTGTGCTATTAAAAACTGCCCGATTCTTGTCGGGCAGTTTTTAAATATTCTTTTCATCCTCAGGCAGGGCTTAGCCGCCCTCCTTTTTTTTGAAAATAAACAGCTTGCTGAAAACATAGTTTAGTATTATCACCGCTACGCTTATAATAAGCTTTGCCAAATATTTATGCATCCCCAATCTGCTCACAAACAGCCACATACATCCCATTTCAACGAGAAGTGAAAAGAGCCTTGCGCCTACAAAGCCGGCAAATTCAAAAGAGACGATTGCTATATTCCAGCTTCTGCTTTCAAAAACATATATCTTGTTTGTAATGAAGGCAAAAACAACTGCAGCTATCCATGCCAATATATTTGCCACAAGATAGCCGTTTTTGCCCAGGAGGCTTGCATTTTCAAAGGTCTTATCAAAGATGTAGAATGCGGCATAATTAACAATTGTGGTTAATACGCCGAATATCACATACAGCACAGTTTCACGGTTGACATACTTTTTTAAAAGAGGATTTTCAATGACCTTTTTTATTAAATTCCTCATGTTAAACCCCCGTCAGACCTTTATCTCAACGCTGAGGCCCAAAAGGTCGGAATACTTTTCTAGTAAGGGCCTGACCTCGTCCCGAATAAATTCGGAGGTTTGCTGCGGCGCTCTGCCGACAAAGAGCGAGGGCTGCATAAGCGCATTTAGTTCAGGCAGGCTCATGCCGAATGAACTGTCGCTTGCAATTCTTTCGAGCAAATCGTTTTTTCCGCCCTCCTGCTTGACAACCTTGCCCGCCGCCATTGAGTGAACACGGATTTTTTCGTGAAGCTCCTGCCTGTCCCCGCCCCTCTTGACGGCAGCCATCATAATATTTTCGGTTGCCATGAACGGGAGCTCCTCACGCAGATGCTTTTCTATTATTTTCGGGTACACCACAAGCCCGTTTGCAACATTGTAATAAAGCTCAAGAATTGCATCCGTTGCAAGGAAGGCCTCCGCAACGCTTATGCGCTTGTTCGCCGAGTCGTCAAGCGTGCGCTCGAACCACTGAGTCGAGGCGGTGATGCAGGGGTTGAGTGTGTCGGTAATAACATACCTTGCAAGTGAGGCTATCCTCTCACTTCTCATGGGGTTCCTTTTATAAGCCATGGCGGAGGAGCCTATCTGGTTTTTCTCAAAAGGCTCCTCAATCTCCTTTAGATGTTGAAGCAGTCGCAAATCATTCGAGAATTTTGCCGCCGACTGCGCAATGTTTGAAAGTGTGAATAGCACCTGTGAATCTATTTTCCTTGAATATGTCTGCCCCGAAACAGGGTAACAGGAGGAAAAGCCCATCTTTTGGGCGATTTTTTTGTCGAGTGCCTTTACCTTTTCGGTATCCCCGTCAAAAAGCTCCATAAAGCTCGCCTGAGTGCCGGTTGTGCCCTTTGAGCCAAGCAGGCGCATGCTGCCTATCTGATACTCCAGTGCGGAAATGTCAAGCAGCAAATCCATTATCCAGAGTGTTGCCCGCTTGCCGACTGTTGTGGGCTGTGCAGGCTGGAAATGCGTGAATGCAAGGCAGGGCAAGTCCTTATACTCCTCGGCAAATTCCGAAAGCGAATTGATTAGATTGACAAGTTTTTTGAGTATAAGCCTCATGCCCTGAGTCATTGTTATTATATCCGTATTGTCGCCCACATAGCAGGAGGTGGCTCCCAAATGAATTATGGGCTTTGCCTTGGGGCATTGCTCGCCGTAGGCATAGACATGGCTCATAACATCGTGGCGCACAAGCTTTTCACGCTCGGATGCCACAAGGTAGTTGATGTTTTCGGCATTTGCTTTAAGCTCCTCAATCTGCTCCGGTGTGATGTTAAGCCCCAACTCCATCTCACTTTCCGCAAGGGCTATCCAGAGCTTTCTCCATGTCCTGAACTTAAAATCGGGTGAAAAAATATACTGCATTTCTTTGCTGGCATATCTGGACTTGAGCGGGGTTTCATAGGTGTTATTCATATTTAATACCTCTGATTTACTCCGCCCGCAATTTGTACGGACGGTATTTTTTATTACTCAACCGTTACGGTTCCGTCCTGTTTGACGGTTATAGTCATATTGTCCTGAACATAATTTAAAAATTCATCGCCCAGTCTGTCAACCGCGACAATTGTACCCTGTGTCCATACATCGGCAAGGATAACTCCGGCGGCTGCGAGTGAATCAATTGATTCAGAGAAAAGCATTGCCGCAGGCGCTATGCCCAGAGCGCAGACTGTGTGCAGAACCATGCCGCCCGTTGTCGAGCCGATTGTTTTGGGCAGGCACAGCGCCATGCCCGTGAGGTTTTTGTTATAGATATCCTTATTGTTCTGGTCGGAGCATATTACCTGCTTTTTCTTCATCAGAGCGCTCTTCTGGAAGGTTGCAAGGGTGTTGACGCCCTCCCTTGAAACGACTGCCTTTGCGTGAATATTGCCTGCCACAACAGGCCTTCCTTTAAACTCCTTTGCCATGATTAAAAACCTCCCTTTACAGCTATTGCCGTTATTTCGTCATCGGTGAAATAGCGGGCGGAAGTATATGTACGCAGCTTATTTGAATTCGTGATGACGGGCTTGCTCCCGCAAAGTGGATTGTTCATATACATCAGCGGGCAGATGCTTGTAAGCTTTAAGCCTAAGCCAATCAGCTTATCATACATTTCCTTATCATCCTTTTTGAAATGCTCAATAACCTCCGGAGCAGAGGAAAGAATTGTGTTTAAACCGACTTTTGACTTGTTCTGCTTTTTAAGTTCTGATTCAAATCTCTGAGTCCATTCAATGAGCTGATTGTATGAAAGGTGCGGGCAGCCTATGAAGCAGCGCTCAGGCTGAGCGTTTGCATCCTTCCAGATAACGGGATAGCTGCTTTTCACCCTCTCAAGTTCGGCATCGTCAATGACATATACCTTCGCATCGTCCCTGATAAGAGCACTGCCGCTCTCAACTGCCTCGGGTGTAAGGTTTTCAACATGATAAAGCCCCACTGCGCCGTTTGAGGCGGTTGCAGCTCCCATGTCCTTTAAGTAGGACTTCACCTTATCGTCGAGCCGGGTTCCGAGGAATTTATCAAGCCCCTTGATATATGGCACATCCTCCATAACCTTCAGACCGATGGCACTGCCCAGAATCTGAGCCTCGGGAGTCTTTGTGGTTTTGACTTCAATTATCCATTTTGCCTTCCTGCCCTCATCTGTAAGCAAATCAAACAGGGGCACCTTGCCGAGTATTTGCCCGAAAAGCTCAATTATCCCCGAATTGCGGTTGCAGCGTGCGCCGAGAACCGAATTCGCATAGACAACGGCGGAGGATTCCGCCCAAGAGAGGATATCTCCCTTCTTTGGAGTGTTGCCCACCTCGTCAAGGTAGCAGGTGCAGGAAAAGGATTTCGGGCTTTTGAGCCCGAGCTTTTTGAGCTGCTCCTCATAGGGCTTTTGCATCCCGTAAATCACTTTATTAAACACGAACTTTTGTGCAAAATTGCACTTTACATTGTCATAATCAACAGGTCTTGGGTCGAGCGTGAATGGCATTTTCGCCTTCAGCCCGCTTTCTATTAGTTCGTTCATAATGGAGAATACCGGTTTTAGCACCGAAATGCCGAAGCTCGTAACAAGGTGACCGGGTGCCGTAACATCCACAAATTTTTCCGCTCCGAAAGCGTCACCGTATAGCACAAGCGTCTTTATGACCTTCGCCATTGTTTCACCCTGCGAGCCGTTGAGTATGCCCTCCTCCTCAGGGGTCAGAGTCATATTGTACTTCAAAACAAAACCTCCCAGCTTTATTCCTATTCTCATATTATCAGGCTCAAGTGAGCCGATTATAGATTCATTGCCGCAGCATAACCTGATTTTGTTGCTTCAAAGACCTTGCCGCCCTTGAAGCTGTCGCCTATATTATATACCTCAATGGTGTTGAGCTCCTTCTGGAAGCTGAGGAAAAGCTGCTCATCCGGCCTGCCGCCTGCGGCAAGCACCACAAGGTCGGCTTCAATGAATTCCTCCTGACTTTCATCCTTTATCTTAGGAGCCAAGGGATTGAGCACATTCTCAGGCAACAGCGGATTCCATGTCAGATACGGGTTTGGCACTGTCTTAGATTTATTGCGCATAACCTTAACGCCGTTTGCCTCAAAGGAAATGAGCTTTGTGCAGTTATAGAGCTTAATGCCTGCATCCTCCATATATTTGAGCATATATCCGCGATTCGCCGTGCAGGTGTGGTTCATAATTTCGGGTGTCATCTCAATGACCGTGACTTCCTTGCCCAGCTCCTTGTTGAGGAAATAAGCCGTTTCGCAGCCGACTACTCCACCGCCCACAACAACAATCTTCTTTGCGGCATTTGCCAGCGCAGGGTTGTCGAGAACCTCCACAGCCTGCCTGCAAGCGGCCTTTTCATAGCCCGGGAGCTTGAGATGAATGTCTTTGGTGCCTGTGGCAACAACTACCTTGTCAAAGCCTTCGTCCTTGAGCATTTGCGGTGTTGCCTCTGTGTTGAGCTTTAGCTCAAAATCATAATCTCCGGCCGCTCTTTGGCAAAGACCCTTGAGGTAGTTAAGATAGTTGACAATATCAAACTTGATTTTTGGCACTCCTCCGGGGTTGAGCCTGCCGCCCACCCTTCCGCTCTTTTCAAAAAGGATAACCTTATGCCCTCTTTGCGCTGCCGTGACTGCACACATGATGCCTGCCGGTCCCGCTCCTACAACTGCAATTTTTTTACTCTCCCTCGCCTGCAAAGGTGTTTCGGGATAAATTTCTTCAAACGCTGTGCGCGGGTTGACTGCACACTGGGGATGCCCTCCGTCCACAAATTCGTTAATGCAGGCCTCCTGGCAGCCGATGCAGGGGCAGATTTCGTCAACCCTGTTTGTGCGTGCCTTGTTTGGCCAGTAAGGGTCCGCAAGCAGGGGACGCCCGAGCATTACCATATCGCATTTGCCGTCACGCAAGGCCTTCTCGGCAAGGTCCGGATAGCCGAGCTTGCCGACTGCGACAACAGGGACGGATATTCCCTTATTTGAAAGAATATTGTTATCCTCAAAATACTTCTTAACTATCTGCGCTATATCAATAAAGCATCCGGGTGGCATTGAGCCGGGCGGATGAGGAAGGAACCAGTTGTCATAGCAGCCGAGATCCACATCAAATATGTCAACGCCTGCCTTGACAAGGTTTTTCATATAGTCAAGTGTCTGCTCAATTGTGCGCCCGTTGCGGAACTTCCTGAGTGCCTTGACCTTATCCATTTTATCGCCGTATGTTTCATTGAGCGCAAGGGAGAGGTCGATTCTGTACATAATGGGGAAGTTTTTATCAGTGCGTTCCCTTATACATTTAACGGCATCAATGCCGAAGGCCTGCCAGTCGGCATATCTGCCAACCTTTCGGCGGTTGAAAGCGGGGTTTGTCATCTGCTCGAGAAGATATCCCTCATGGCCGTGTAAATAGATACCGTCAATATTCATTGCCTTTGCATCCGCTGCGCTCTGGCCTATGTTTTTTATCATCTTTTTGCAGGAATGGTCGGAGAAGCGAAGGCAGGGAACCTGCGGCATATACCAGTTCGGGTTAAAGGAAGCGGAGCCGGGGAACTTCATGGAATTTACAAGGCACTGAGGGTTGCCCACACGCCCGAGGCCTGCGCTGACCTGTAAGAATATCTTTGAGCCGTAGGAGTGAACGCTTGCCGCAAGGTCACGCCAGCCCGCAAAAACGGTGCGGCTTCTGTCTATTCTCGGGAAGTAGGAGAGCTTATCTATTTCGGTGATAGAGTTATCAATCCCGTGCGTAACCGGCACAAGCCCTGTTGTGATAAGGCCGACACCGCCCTTTGCCCTCTCAGTAAAATATGCAATCATCTTTTCATTCGGGCGGCCAGTTTCGTCGCACATTGAGATATTGCCCATGGGCGCCATGACAAGGCGGTTCTTAACTGTCATTGAGTTGATTTGAATCGGTGAAAAAATCGAATCATAGGGGTAAAGATTTGAAGTCATTTCCCCGCTATGAATTGTGCTGCCGTCCAGAAACCATTCGCCGTAAAAATCCAGAAGCTCCTGAACCTTTGCATCCTTTTTCAAAATTATTCCTCCTTATATTCTCATAGTTTTTTGTATATATGTTTATCGGGAGCCATAAAGAGAATAAAATCCACTGTAGATTCCACCCTTTTTAATAAGCTCTGCGTGGCTGCCCCTTTCGGCAATTCCGTCCTCGGTGAGCACCAGAATTTCCTTCGCATTTTTTATGGTTGTAAGCCTGTGTGCTATGACAATTGTTGTTCTCCCTTTTGCAAGGCACTCAAGTGACTGCTGAACGATTCTTTCGCTCTCATTATCCAATGCGGAGGTGGCTTCATCAAGAATCAGAATCGGAGGATTCTTCAAAAATACCCTTGCAATTGAAATCCTTTGCTTCTGCCCGCCCGAAAGCTTGACTCCCCTTTCGCCGCAGTAGGTATCATAGCCCTCGGAGAGCAGCATAATGAAATCATGTGCGCCTGCAAGCACAGCCGCCTGCTCAACCTCCTGCCTTGTTGCGTCCGGCCTGCCATAAGCGATATTCTGAAAAACAGTACCGGAAAACATATAGACATCCTGCTGAACTACTCCTATGTTTGAGCGCAGGGAGTGGAGTGTTATATCCTTGATATTTATGCCATCGAGCAGGATTTCGCCCCCTGTCACATCATAAAAACGGGGTATAAGGTTGCAGATTGTTGTTTTGCCGCCGCCCGAAGGGCCGGCAAGTGCAACATTCTCGCCCGGTTTTATTTTTATATTGACATTATTTAGCACCTTTTTTTCGGTGCCGGGGTAGATGAAGCTCACATCCCTGAACTCTATTTCGCCCCTGACATTTTGAACCTCAACGGCGTTCTCGGAATCCTTGATTTCGGAAACGATATCCATGACCTGAGTGAATCTCTCAATGCCTGTTATGCCCCTGTTAAACTGCTCGCTGAACTCAACGAGCCTGCGAATGGAGCTGAGCAGGTTTGAAACCATGAGCAGGGATGCCGAAAAATCGCCGACGGTTGTCAGACCCTTTTTCATAAATACTGCCCCTGTGGCGACAACCAATATGTACATTGCTCCGTCAAAACCACGCACAATCGTGTGGAAGATGCCCATTTGAAAATAGTTGTTGCGCTTGATATTGAGGTATTTTTTTGCCCCTTTGTCGAACTTTTCCTTCTCAATATCCTCATTGGTGAAGGATTTGACTATACGTATGCCAAGAAGGCTATCCTCCGTCTGGGCATTTATTTCACCAACCTGCTGCCTTGACTCCCTGAAGGTAGCCTTCATCTTTCGGCGGCTCTTCTTTGTGACTATGAACATCAGCGGCAGTACCGAAAAGATAATCACCGCCAGCCAGATATTCATGCTTGCAAAAATAGCAAAGCTGACAACAATCTTAATTGAGGTTATTATCATCTCTTCGGGGAAATGGTGAGCGAATTCAGTTATATCAAACAGGTCAGAGGTCAGCCTTGACATGAGCTGGCCTACCTTTGTGTTGTCAAAATAAGAAAAGGAGAGCTCCTGAATATGCGAAAAAAGGTCATTTCTCATATCCGTCTCAATCTTTGTGCCCATGAGATGACCGCCTGTAGTCATATAAAAGTTTGCCGCAGCATCAATGCAACGCAATAGAATATAAAAAACCGTGACCGAAAAAATGTACTTAAATGTCAACAACGATAAATCATTGAACCCGTCATTTGTTATTCTCCTGACTATCAGGGGGAGTGTCAGGTCACAGGCGGTAGTCAGCGAGGCGCAGAAAAGGTCAAGCATAAGAATGCTCTTATATTTTTTAAAATAGGGGAAAAAACGGTGCAGTAGAATTCGGTTCTTTTTGATATTCCCCTTTTTCATTGCAACTTATCCTCCAGCGGAATCTCTTTTTTGAAGTTTTTCATGAGAATTATTATACACTACAAAAAATATTTTGAACAGGTGTTTTTGGAATATTGTATTGTTTTTACGCTAAATCATCCTTTTCAGACAGAAAAATTTTTCGTATTGTCGACAGCTGCCCGTTAAAGTCAAAAAAGTGTTGAAAAGATATGATTATGCTGTATAATTANNGTTTCGAGCATGGGCTTTTACGGCATGGAGGCCTTCATGGTGGAGGTTGAGGCCGATATTTCTCAGGGTCTGCCCCGCTTTGATATTGTCGGCCTGCCGGATGTTTCTGTTGCTGAATCCAAAAACAGGGTGCGCTCCGCTATAAAAAACGGCAACTTCAATTTCCCCTCAAGCCGCATAACAGTTAACCTTGCCCCTGCCGACACAAAGAAGGAGGGTCCGCTCTATGACCTGCCTATCCTTATCGCCTTGCTTGTTTCGACAAGGCAGCTGCGATGTGAGGGGCTCAATGAGATTGCTTTTATCGGCGAGCTTTCTTTAAACGGCACCGTTCGCCATGTCAACGGAGCATTGCCAATGGTTATCAAGGCAAGGGAGGCGGGCTTCAAGGCAGTTTTTCTGCCTGCGTCGAATGCTGCGGAGGGCTCTGTTGTTAAGGGGATTTCAGTCTATCCCGTTGAAACAGTGGCTTCGCTCATTGACCATCTTAAAGGAGTAAGCACACTCATTCCGGCGGATTTTTCAAGCTACAGCAACAATATTCAAACAAGGTCTGCGCCCGATTTCTGTGATGTCAAGGGGCAGTTTGAGGCAAGGAAGGCTCTTGAGGTGGCTGCGGCAGGCGGTCACAATGTTCTTATGATAGGCCCTCCCGGCTCGGGAAAAAGCATGCTTGCAAAAAGGCTGCCCTCGATTCTGCCCGACATGACCTTTGAAGAAAG
>LSQX01012843.1_pt1 | contig 31144 bp, 27 predicted proteins | sample 654561 | NCBI WGS metagenome assembly LSQX01 (sample SAMN04489861, study PRJNA283612) | anaerobic digester metagenome | isolation source: 4 biogas reactors fed with cattle manure at either 37C or 55C with and... | place: Denmark: Kongens Lyngby | collected 2014 | reverse complement strand
CCTTTGCGTTTCAGGCCAGTCCGGACCGCCACGCTTCCGGCCAGGCCAGGGGGATGCCCCGTTCGACCAGCGCCTGCTGGAAAGCAGCGAGGGCAGCCACGTCGCCGTGCAGCGCCTGGGGCGTCATGCCGTGGTCCAGGCACCAGGCGGCGCAGGCCCCGGCCGATTCCCCGATGTTCCATTCGGCCGGGTGGACGCGGTAGCAGCCGTTGGTGATGTGGGTCGTCCCAATGTTCTTGCAGGCGGCCAGCAGGTTCTCCGTCCCGACCGGAATCAGGGCCCCCAGCGGAATCTGGAAAGGCAGGCTCTCGATGTCGATGTAGTTGCGCTGGCCGGTGCTGGGATGCAGGTCGATGCGGTAGTAGCCGATGCCGACCGAATCCGCAAACGGCTCGGCGGTCAAACTGGCGATGTTCCCTCGCGTGAGCAAATCCTGGCGCATCGCCATCCCGATATGCCCTTCGGTCACCCGGACCAGCGGCACGATGCGCCGGGCTTCCCGGATATACGGGGCCATGGCAAAGCCGTCCGCTGTGCCCAGGGCGTCGCCGCGCAGCTTGAGGCTGGGGTAGCCGCGGCTGCCGTCCGGCCGGGGCGCCTCGGTCTGGAGCCAGTAGAGGAAACAGCGCGACAGCTCCTTGGCTTCGGCCAGGTTTTGCCGGCGGACATCCTCCGGCACGTCGACAACCGAACCGAACCAGTAGTCGTTCTGCGGCCAGTTGACCATCGTGATCTCCCCGCTGCCGGCCAGAAATTTGTCTTCGAACGCCTCTTTGCCCAGAATCTTACGGTAGGTGAACAAATCGACCTGCCCCGGCTGTGCCTCGATAAACCCGGCGATCGGCTCCAGGGTGATCGGCTGGGAATAGGTCCAGCTCAGCTGCGAACCCGGCCAGAAGGGGCTGAGATGCTGCTTGTAGTGGTCGTAACGAGCCGGTTTCGGGATGGTGTAGTCGCCGGACGGCTCGAGCGATACGGCAAAGCACCAGGTGATCGCCTGCATGTCCTGGGGGTCGGCTTGTTCGGCGGCATGCCATTCACCGGTGTCGGAACGGGCTTCGCTGCCGGTGACATAGGCGGTTCCGGTCAGCGGCAGCAGGTCGCCGCATTCCGTGGCATCCAGGAAAGAGCGCGCCTGGATCACCCGCTCACCCTCAGGTAAGGCGACAGTCACCGAGCGGATCCGGTTCGCTTCGGTTTCTGCGGCCACCGGGCGGGCTTCTCTCAGGATCTGCAGCCGGCCCTGGCTGACCGGTGCGGCCAGCATCGCCTCCAGGACCTGGGCGCTGACCTTCGGCTCGTGGCAGATGCGGGAGACCGATCCGCCGCCCGGATTGAGATCCGGTTTCTCGCGGTAAGCCGCCTTGAGCGGGTAATGGTCGCGGTAAAACTGGCGCACCTGGTCGCGGTAGCGCCGGTAGCTTGCCGTGCAGCCGCCCTCTTCGATCCGGCGGTGTTCGTCCGGGGGGACGCCCTGGCTTGTTGGCTGGCCACCCAGCCAGGCGGTTTCCTCGGTCAGGACAACGGTCTTGCCGGCTTCGGTCAGGGCCAGGGCCGCGGCCACGCCGCCAAATCCGCCGCCAATCACGGCCACGTCACAGGTTAGGTGCTTGTTCATGGTCAGTCCAACCTCCTTGTCTTGCTGCCTGTCTTGGTGCTGTGGGTCTAATGCCATCTTAATGGAAGACAAGCCGGTCGGCAACAGGCTTTTATTGACATATGCCCATATCTGCAGTAGCCTATAAATGCAAACCGTTTGCATGAAGGGTGATCCGCACATGTTTTTCGCCAAAGCGCCTGGCCGTTTCCTTCTCCTTCTGCTCAGCTTTCTGACCGCAGCTGTCTGGTCAGCTGGCTGCATGGCGCCGCCTGAACAGTCAGACGACAAGCTGGTCATCGCCGTATCCATACCGCCCCAGAAAGCGTTCGTCACGGCGATCTGCCAGGACCAGGCCCAGGTTGTCACCGTGATTTTGCCCGGCTACAGTCCCGCCAACTACGAACCGGACGCCCGTGAGATGCAGCAGCTAAGCGAAGCGGATGTGTATTTTTCCATCGGTGTCGCCGCGGAAGAGGCGTACATCCTGCCGCGGCTCGGTTCGGTGCCGGTCGTTGACCTGGCAGAACGCGTCGCCCGGGAACTGCCCGACCGCCGCTTTGCCTCCGGCAGCCGCGACCCGCATATCTGGCTGTCGGTCGCGCGCGTCCGGATCATGGCCGGGGCGATCCTTGAGGCCGTGGTGGAACTAGATCCGGACAAGGCCGATTTTTATACGGCCAATGCCCGAATTTTCCTGGAGGAGCTCGACCAGCTGGAGCAGGACATCCACGCGCTATTGGCCGACGACGCCGGTCAAACGATCGTGGTCTACCATCCGTCTTATGGCTATCTGGCAGACGAAGCGGGGCTCAGGATGCTGTCGCTGGAAGAAGAAGGCAAAGAGGCCACCCCGCAGCATCTCCAGAATCTGATCGACCAGGCCCGCGAAGCGTCGGTCGGGGTCATCTTCTGCCAGGCCGAGATCGACAGCCGCCAGTCTGCCGCCTTTGCCGAGGAAATCGGGGCCCGAATCCAGATCCTGGACCCATTATCGGAAGACTATGTCGCAAACATGCGCGCGATCGCCCGTGCCTTTGCCGACGCCTCTTGAGGAGCACGTTTATGGATAACCTGTCCCCGGACAGCCGTCCGCCTGCCCTGGAAATAACAGGTCTGACCGTTCATTACGGAACGCATGCCGCGCTGTCCGACATCACCATGACGGTTCGGGATGGCCAGTATCTGGGGATCATCGGGCCGAACGGCAGCGGCAAGTCGACCTTGCTCAAAGCCATTCTCGGCCTGGTGCCGCTGACAAGCGGAACCATCCGCATTTTCGGCCGGCCGCTGGCCGACGCGCTCGGCCTGGTCAGTTATGTCCCTCAGGTTGCCGACCTTGACCGCTCGTTTCCCATGTCTGTCCGCGAGGCGGTGCTGACGGCCAGGATCGACAGGAAGATCCGGCCATTCTTTCGTTATTCAGCCGACGACGCGGCGGTCACGGCCGAACTGCTGGAGCGTGTCGGCCTGACCCGTCTGGCCCGCAACCCCCTGACCGATTTGTCTGGCGGCGAGTTCCAGAAAGTGCTCATCGCCAGGGCGCTGGCCCGGCAGCCGCGCCTGCTGCTGCTCGACGAGCCGACCGCCAATGTCGATACGACCGCACGCGAGCAGATCTACCAGCTGCTGGGCATCCTGCATGACACCATCACGATCATCATGGTCACCCACGACATGCTGGCGATCTCGTCGCATGTCGACAGCCTGGCCTGCCTGAACCGCCAGCTGGTCTACCACGGCGGTCCGCAGCTCGACCAGCAGACGGTCAACCGCCTGTACGGCTGCCCGATCGACCTGATCGCCCACGGGATCCCGCACCGGGTCCTGCCCGTGCACAAGGAGGAGCAAGAGCATGATCAGGGCCCTGTTTGAATACCAGTTTCTCCAGTATGCCCTGCTGGCAGCCGTGCTGGCCAGCATTACCTGCGGCCTGATCGGGGTCATCGTCGTGGAGAAACGCCTGCTCATGATGAGCGGCGGCATCGCCCACACCGCCTACGGCGGCGTCGGTCTGGGCTACCTGCTCGGCTTCGAGCCGATCCTGGGCGCGTTCCTGTTCGCCATCCTGGCGGCCCTGGGCATCGGGCGAATCCGCCGCCAGGGATTTGCGCGCGGTGAAACGGTGATCAGCCTGTTCTGGTCGCTGGGCATGGCGCTGGGCGTCTTGTTCATCGGCCTGATGCCCGGCTATCCGCCGGCCCTGAACTCGTATTTGTTCGGCAACATCCTGGCGGTGACCCGGGCGGACCTGATTCTGACGGCCGTGCTGACCGGACTCGTGCTGGGGCTGATCCTGGGCTTGTTCCAGCACTGGAAGGCCTTCCTGTTCGACGACACGTTTGCGGCGATCCTCGGGATCCCAACCGCCTGGCTGTCGTACCTGCTGCTGGTGCTGATCGCCATGACCGTCGTCGCCCTGATCCGGGTGGTCGGGATCATCCTGCTGCTGGCGATGCTGGCCGCTCCTGCTGCCATCGCGTCGCTCTTCAAGATCTCGCTGGCCAAGCGGATGCTGCTGGCGATTCTGGTTGGCCTGGCGATTTCCCTGTTCGGCCTGTGGCTGTCCTACACGCTGAACCTGGCTTCCGGTGCCGTCATGGCGACGCTGGGCGCCTTGTCCTTCTTCCTGGTGCGGCTGGTCATGACGGTCGCGGCCAGGCAGAAACGAAAAGCGGGGGCATCCGATGCGCCGCCCCGCCTGGAAAGGACGCGCTGACATGGAGGTTTTCGGACCCGTCCCTTCGCGCAGGCTCGGTCAGAGCCTGGGCATCAACCACATCCCGCCCAAAACCTGTTCCTACGCCTGCATCTACTGCCAGCTGGGCCAGACGCAGAACCTATCGGTCAGCCGCAACATCTACACGGACCCGGAGATGCTGCGCCGCCAGGTTAACCAGAAGCTCGGCCAGGTTCGCGCCAGCGGGCAGACAGTGGACTACCTGACCTTCGTGCCGGACGGCGAACCGACGCTGGACAGTCGCCTGGGGCAGGCGATCCGCCAGCTCAAGGTTTACAAGACGCCGATCGCGGTCATCTCCAACGCCTCGCTGATCTGGCGTGAGGACGTCCAGGACGACCTGGCCGAGGCCGATTGGGTCTCGCTGAAAGTCGACGCGGCGACGGAACGCCTCTGGAAACGGATCAACCGGCCGCACCGCTCGCTGCAGCTGCCGGCTATCCTGACCGGCAGCGAGCGCTTCGCCCGGCGTTACAGCGGCTGCCTGGTGACCGAGACGATGCTGGTCGCCGGCTATAACGACGAACCGGAGCAGGTCGAGGCCATCGCCCGGCAAATCGGCCGGATCCGGCCCAAAACAGCCTACCTGCTGGTGCCGACCCGGCCGCCGGCCGAATCTTATGTTCACAAGCCGACCCTGGAACGTCTGCGCACGGTCGGCCGCACCATCGCCGCCATCGCCGATGTGCCGGTTTCGATCACGGACCAGGATGAGAACGCGGCGGATTTCTTTTTCGGCCAGAACGTGCTGATCGACTTGCTGCAGACACTGGCGGTCCATCCCGTCCGGGAAGATGTCATGCAAATCTTGATCACCGAGCGCGGCCTGGATCCGATCGTCTTAAACCGGCTGCTCGAACAGAAGCTGATCCTGTCGTCCGTCTACGATGGCCGAACCTATTACCGCAAGAACATCCAGGCCGAGGAGGCCCGCCATATGGCGGATGATCTCCACGAAAACGGCTGAAAAAATCCCCGATCCAGAGCTTCGATCCGGATCGGGGATGTTTCAGTTCAATCGGGGTAACACCCGTTATTTCTCTTGCTCCATGATTTCTTCTTCGACTTCCTTGGCTCCTTCTGCATAAAATTTTTCTTCATCAGGGTCCAATTCTTTCAGCAAGCGCAGAAACTCGCCGGCATGAACCCTTTCTTCGTCAGCAATGTCCGTCAGGACATCGATGGCCAGCCTGTTGTCAGTCGACTCCGCCAGCTGCATGTAGAGCTGGATGGCTTCGTACTCAGCGGCAATCATGAAGCGGATGGCACGAACCAGCTCCTGGTCCGTCATTTTTCGTTCTTGCGCACGACCGGAAAAGGGATGTCCAAAATCAGGCATAGGGGTACCTCCATTTAGGGTTTATTTTGCTTTTATCATAACACACATCGAAAAGACCTGGCAAAAAAGCAAAATAACATCCTTTCCGGCATAAAATCGTCTACTTGCCGCTGCCGTTGATCAGCTGGAACACGCGCCGGAAGACGAGGTCGCGGCGCACGTGGACGCCCTCGCGGCAGAGCGGCCGGCGGAAATCGTGGTTGAAGCAGAGCTCGTGCTTGGGCGTGCTCGCATCCCCGACCAGGCGCGGCGTCGGTACCCAGCTGAGCGTCAGGGCCTCCGGGCAGTCGATCCAGGCCACCGCGATGATGTCCCAGATCACCTTGGACCAGCCAAACCGCCGCTCGTCCTGCGGGGCGTAGCCGCTGACCGTCTCGACCAGGTAGTCGCCCAGCGCGGAACGGCCGGCCAGGCAGGTCTCCAGCTCCGGCAGCGTCGTCAGCAGCAGTTCCGTCACCCGGGCACAGGGAAAGCGGACCAGCGGCACGCCGCTGTCAAACAGGACCTGGGAGGCATAAACGTCCTGCATCAGGTTGAATTCGTTGGTGTCCGGCCAGTCCCGGTCGTGGCCGCCCAGCCAGACGACGACGATCTTGTCGGCGATGGCCGGTTCCAGCAGCAGCGCGGAGGCGATGTTGGTCGCGCAGCCGATCGAAAGCACCTGCAGCGGTTGTTCGGCCGCCAGGGCCAGCTCGATCAGGCGGCGGGCAGCCGGTGAGTCGACCGGGGTTTTCGGCGCCGGCAGGTAGTTTGGGGATCCCCGCCAGGCCATGCCGTCGACCGGCTGCTTGAGGAAGTCCAGGATTTTCAGGATCTCCTGGTAGCTTTTTTCCATGCCGTCGGCCGGACTTTCCGAGCGGTTGTTGTAGTACGGCGCGGCCAGCACGGCCTTGAGGTCCACCCGCGGGGACAGGAGGGCATAGGCCAGGGCAAACTGGTCGTCAACCTCGTTGTAGGTGTCGGTGTCCAGGACGGCGGCCACCGGATAGCCTGTCGGCGCTTGGAGACGTGTCACACGTTCTGAATCGGTCAGCATAAGGCACCTCGCTTGTTCTTCTGCCGGAATGGCAGGTATCAGGATTTCACGATCACGGCCACGCCGTCGGGGATGACGACCAGGCCGGCGTCTTCGCCGACCTTTTGCCGGGCCATGGCCAGGGCTTGTTCCAGGGTGTCGGCCTGCTCCAGGTGCATGGCACGCACCAGCTGCGGGTCGCAGCGGTCCGTGACCAGGATCACCGTGCAGCGCTCGAGGATCCGGGCCAGGATCTGGGCCTCCCACTGGTCCGGCAGCGTGTTCTGGCGGTCGATCGCCAGGATCTTGCGCGTCACGTCGGCCGGCGAGGCAGCATCGGCGAACCAGCGATAGAACGCGTCGCCGCCGTGCCCGTCGGCACAGGCCGCCACCATGACGATCACGCCGCCCGGACGCACGCAGGCTTCGCCGGCGGTCATGCCCTTGACGGCCTGGTAGATGTTCTGGTCGAGCGGGTACCCGCCGTTGGAGGTGATCACGATGTCCGCCTCCTGGCGCCGGACTTCGGCGCGGCGGCCGACCCAGTCGCAGCCGGCGCGGTGGGCCTTGTCCGGATGGCCGGCGAACGCACCGATGATTTTTTTGTCGGCGTCGAGCGCAACGTTGAGGATAAAGGTCAGATTGGCCTGCTGCGCGGCATACAGCATGTCCTGGTGCAGCGGGTTGCCGTCCAGGATGCCGCTACGCGCCCGGTCGCTGGCGATGAATTCGGCGCAGTGGTTGGCCAGGACCGTCTCCGCGGCCGCGATCCCCGGCAGGACGCTCTTGCGGCCGCCGGAAAAACCGGCGAAGAAATGCGGTTCGATAAAGCCTTCCGCGACCAGCAGGTCGGCCCAGTCGACCAGGTCATTCAGCCACAGGGCGCCGCCCGATGGCAAGGAGCCCTTGAAGACCATGTGCTGCTTGTCTCGGCTGTCGTGGACGATGAAATCCTCCTGCCGCACCAGGTCTGCGCCGAACTTGGCCGCCATCTCGGCCGGCGTCGTCAGGCGGTGGAACCCGGTTCCGACCAGGATCTTGACCGCCGCGTCCGGGTTATGGCGACGGATCTCCGCCAGCAGCAGCGGCAGCGTGATCGCGCTGGGCACCGGACGGGTATGGTCGCTGGTCAGGATCAGGACACGGCGCGCCTGGCGGGCCAGGCCGCAGAGCGGTTCCGATTCAATCGGGTGCGCCAGGGCGTCCAGCACCAGCGCCTGTTCGGACTGTCCCGCCGCGGTTTCGGCGGGTGATGGCTCCAGGACGGCCCGGATCCGGGCCGGATCCAGCGTCAGGCGCAGGCAGTCGTGATCGTACGGGATGCAAAACGTTTTCGGGTTCATGGTATCCTCTCCTGGTCTGGATCGTGATGGGTTTCATTATACAGCAAATGGCCGCTGGCGGTGCCGTCCAGCGCACAGAGCGCCCGGACAGCCAGGTCGAGGTTCGGGAACAGGTGCGCCGGGGCGCTCAGCTTGCTGCCGCTCTGGCGGGCCCTGGCCGTTGCTTCGAGCAGGAAAGCCAGCTTCAGCGGCGGCAGGAGCCTCAGCACCTTGAGCCGGCCGGACCGGACCGCGGCGATCTTGTGTTCGATTTTGAGTGCCTGGCGCCGGCTGGTGTATTCGAGCTGGGCCGCCTTGCGCTTTTCCTGGATCGCCGCCAGAAACTGCTCCGCGTTATAGACCGTGCCGCGGTCCAGGCCATAAGCGAGCGCGGCCTGCTCAAAGCCCCGGACGTTGTCGATACCGAAACGATCGACCAGCGTCTGCCAGCCGTCGGGCCAGAAGGCAAAGTGCTCACCGGCCAGGTGGCCGAAGGTTTTGCGCGTATCGAGATAGCCGAGCCGGCGGCTGCGGGCCAGGACCGCCGGGGTCGTGTCGAAGGTGCCGCCGAGATCCGTCCGGCTGTGGATATAGGTGATTCTCACATTGTCCAGCAGCGGGCTCTCCAGCTTGGCGTGACGGCTGAGGTCGATCGCGACGATCCGGCTGAAGCCCTGGTCGTGGAGCATGGCGACCGGCACGTTATCGGCAAACCCGCCGTCCAGGAAACGCTGGCCGTCGATCTCGACCCTCTGCAGGCCCGGGAAGCCGGCGCTGGCCATGATGTAGTCGATCAGCTGGCCAGGCGGGATGTCCTCGATCCAGCGCGGCGCGGCGGTCAGGTTGGGGAAAAGCGCGGTCATCAGGCCATAGCGGACCGAGCTTTTCCGCACCTGCTCTTCCCGGATGTAACGGCCCAGCAGCTCGCGCAGCGGCGCGGTGTTCAGCCCGCGCTGGGCAAGCAGCTCGCGCAGGACCAGCTGCGCGTTTTTCAGGCTGACCAGGTCGGTCGACTTGACCGCGCGGTTTTCCGAAAACGCCAGACACTGGTCCATGCGCAGGTTTTCCCACATCGCGCAGGCCCCGTCGTAGTCGTCGCAGGCCATGAACGCCCCGTTGATCGAGCCGATCGAGGTGCCGGCGATCGCAGCAAACCGGAGGCCTTCCTCGCGGAAAGCCTGCCAGGCGCCCAGCTGGTAAGCCCCCTTGGAGCCGCCGCCGCCCAGGGCCAGCCCGATTCTGTCTTGAAGAATGCTTTCCATGCCTGTCGCCTCTGTCGTTGTTTCCATCACCTTCCATTATACCAGCCCCGGCCCGCTTTCCCCAGCTGCTGGCTGTTATACGGGGGACATGAGGCAAACAAAACCAGCTGGATAAAAACGGGACTTCGTCAGCAAAACACAAACGGACGTGTTACACTGATTTTAACGGCAGACGGCAAAAGGGCTGGCCGGCGACAGAGGATTGTTTGGCCATACCGGCACAGCTGGCCTGACATGACCGGGGAGGTTCACCATGACTGGAATAGTTCCCTCAGCATTGCGGATCGACAGCGGACGACACCACGAAGACATGGTCGTCGGCAACGCCAGTCCCGTGTTTTCATGGGCTATCGCGGGCAGCCGCACACTCAGCCAGGCCGCGTGCCGCCTGGAACTCGCTTGCGGTGACACCTGCGCCTGGGACAGCGGCTGGACGGTGTCTTCCGAACCAGGCCTGGCCTACGCGGGTCCGCCGCTTTGCTCCGGTACGCGCTACGATGTCTTTATCCAGCTGCGCGATGCGGCCGGTCATCTGGGCCGGCGTGTGGGCTGGTCGTTCAGAACCGGCTTGTTCGAGACCTGGCCGGCCCCCTGGATCGCGCCGCAGGACGACTGCGGCGACGCGGCGATGGTCTTTGCTGTTGATCTTGACCTGGCCGGCCGGAGGCCAGCCTGGGGCGTCCTGTATTGCTGCGGCATCGGCTACCAGCAGATCCGGATCAACCAGGCGCTTGTGGCGCCGCAGGACCGGCTGTCCCCGGCTTTTTCCGCCTACCACAAGCGCTGCTATTACACGGTGCATGGCGGCCTGGACCAGCTGCTTACAGATGGCAGCAACCGGCTGGAGATCACCGTGGCCCAGGGCTGGCGCCGCAACATGGGGCCGTACCTGCACAACAAAAGCGTGCCCTTTTTCGGCAGTCCCCAGCTCACGGCGATCCTGGATATCGGGTATGCCGACGGCACGACCCGGCGCATCCAGACCGGTCCAGACTGGCAGTGCCGCCGCGGCCCGGTCGTCTCGAGCCACCTCTTTGACGGCGAGACCTACGATGCCCGCCTGGAGGGCACCTCGTTGCCGGCCGAGCCCTGCCGGATCGTGGCGGCGCCCGGCGAGGCGGTCACAATGTGCCCCCAGGAACTCGAGCCGATCCGGGTCCAGCGCAAATATGACCCGATCGCCGTCCACGACGTCGCGGACGGCACCATTTTCGACCTGGGCCAGAACATCGCGGGGGTCTGCGCGATCCACCTGCCGCCGGATCTGCCGGCGGGGCTGGAGATCCGCCTGACCCATGCCGAGGAGCTCGACGAAACGGGAAACCTGTACCGGGCGCCCCTCAGGGGGGCCCGGGCGGAGGATTGCTACGTCACGGGCCCGGCCACGGGGCTCCCGGTCACCTGGAGCCCGTCCTTCACCTACCATGGCTTCCGCTATGTCAAGGTCTCCGGTCTCCCCTACACACCCGAGCGGGATTTCCTGACCGGTCTGCTGCTCTATACCGCAATCGACAGCGCCAGCTCCTTTCGCTGCGGCAGCCCGATCGCCAACCAACTGCAGCACATGGTCGTCATGACCGAGCGGGACAACCTGCACAGCATCGCCACCGACTGCCCCCAGCGCGATGAGCGCATGGGCTGGCTCAACGACGCGACGGTGCGCTTTGAGGAACTGCCCTACAATTTTGACGCCGGCCGCCTGTTCCCCAAGATCGTCCGCGATATTGCCGACGAACAGGAAGACGGCGCCATCGGCTGCACGGCGCCGTTCGTCTACGGACACCGGCCGGCGGATCCCGTCTGCAGCTCGTTTTTGGTTGCCGCCCAGATGAGCTATCTGCATTACGGGAACCGCGCGCTGCTCGAGGAAGCCTATCCGGCCCTGGCAGCCTGGAACGACTGCCTGGCCCGCCAGACCCGGGACGGCCTGGTCACCTATTCGCATTACGGCGACTGGGCCGGGCCGCAGGACAGCTGCGCGGGCGACTCGCCGCGTTCCGCCGTCACGCCGGGCGTATACATGTCGACGGGGTACCATTACCTGAACGATCGCCTGCTGGCTGAATTTGCCCGGGTACTGGGCCAGGAGGCGGACGCGCGCAGCCATGAGCAGCGGGCCGAAGCGACGCGCCAGGCCATGCTGGCGGCGTGGCTGCGCGAGGACGGCACCATGGCCACGGGATCGCAGGCCTGCCAGGCCTTCGCCCTGCGCCTGGGGATGCTGCCGGAGCCGCTGCGTCCTGCCGCTGCCGCCAGGATGCACCAGGCGGTCCTGGATGCCGGCGGACGCTTGACGACCGGCAACCTGTGCACCCTCTACCTGCTGGAAATGCTCGCGGAGTACGGCTATATCGACACCGCCTGGGACCTGATCACCCGCGAAACCTACCCCTCGTGGGGCTTCATGATGCAAAACGAGGCCACCACCGTCTGGGAACGTTTCGAGCTCAAAAAAGACCCCGGCATGAACTCGCACTGCCACCCCATGTACGGCGCGGTCGGAAAATGGCTGTATTCCCATATCGCCGGTATTGTCCCGGTCGGCCCCGGTTTCCGCGAGGTCCATATCCGGCCCTATTTCCCCGAGCGGCTCAGCTCGGCCCAGGCGACCGTCGCCACATGCCGGGGCGATGTATCGGTGCACTGGCACAAGAGCTACGGCCAGCTGCGGCTGCAGGTCACAATCCCCAACGGCATGGACGCCTGGATCGAGGCGGGCAATATCCGGGAAACGGTTCGCGGCGGCACCTATCGCTGGCTGCTCTGACCAAGATTGACACCTGAGGAGGTTCCGGTATGGATTCTATGGCATCTTTTCGTCGGCGTCTGGCTGCCCGGGAGCAAAACCCATCTGGGGAACGGCCGGTCGTGATCGCCTGCCTGGGCGACAGCGTCACCCACGGCGTCTTCGAGGTGGACGAGCCGCCGGCAGGCGGCATGGTGCTCACCTACGACGCCCGCCAGGTGTACCACGCCCAGCTGAAACGGCTGCTGGACCTGTTCTTTCCCGCTGCGGCCGTCCAGGTCATCAACGCCGGGATCAGCGGCGACACCGCGGCCGGCGGCGCGGCGCGGCTGGAGCGGGACGTGCTGTCCTTTGCGCCGGATTTGTGCATCGTCTGCTTTGGCCTCAACGACGCGCATGCCGGACTAGGGGGCCTGCCGGCTTTCCAGGCGGCTCTGGCCGGCATCCTGGACCGCCTGGCGGACATTCCCACGATCCTGCTGACCCCCTGCATGATGAACAGGGCTGTGCCGGGACGCGTCAGCGGACAGGCGCTTCAAGAGGCCGCGCGGCGCTGCATGGCGGTGCAGAACGACGGGATCCTGGCCGCGTACGTGGAAGCGGCCCGGACCGAAGCCCGCGCCCGCCGGCTGCCCGTCTGCGACGAATACGCCCGCTATGCCGCCTGGTCGGCGGGCGGCGTCGCTACCGACCGCCTGCTGGCGAACGGGATCAACCACCCGGTCCGGGACATCCACGGGCTGTGGGCGCACGACCTGTTCGCACTTTTGCTGGGATGACGTAAGATCTAGCCTGAAATGCCTGCGAGGCAACGAAAGGATGGTTTCACCATGAAGATGATCAAGGACAAGCAGCTGCTGGTCGGGGCCGATTTTGCCGGCTTCCCGCTCAAGGAAGCCGTGGTCGCGCACCTGCGCCAGAAAGGCTGGGAGATCACGGACGTCGGCGTCCGTTCACCCGAGGACAACGACACCGACCTGATGTTTCACCGGGTCGGCCTGCGCGTGGGCGCCCTGATCGCGGAACGCGAATTCGAACGGGCCCTGATCTTCTGCGGGACAGGGATGGGGATCCACATCGCGGCCAGCAAGTGCCCCCATGTCCACGCGGGCGTGGTGGAGTCGGTGCCGGCCGCCCTGCGGGCGATCACCGGCAATGGGGTCAATGTGCTGGCCATGGGCGCCTTCTATGTCGCGCCGCAGATGGGCATCGACATCGCCGAGGCCTATCTCAACGCCGAGCTGGGCAGCGGCTACGCATGGTGGCCTAATTTCTACGCGTTCCACAAGCTGGCCATCGACGAACTGGAAGCGTTCGATTACGAGACCTACAAGAAGAACGGCTTCAAGCTGACGCATCTCGGCGATTATCCGCTCAAGCTTGAACGCAAGCCGGAAAACTTAGGCTGAACCGTCGCGGACATCAGGGATGTAAGCCCCGTAGCCTTCCTTTTCCATCTCCTCGAGCGGGATGAAGCGCAGCGAGGCGCTGTTGATGCAATAGCGCAGCCCGCCCTTGTCACGCGGCCCGTCGGTGAAGACATGGCCCAGGTGGCTGTCCGCGGCGCGGCTGCGCACCTCGGTTCGGATCATGCCGTGGCCCAGGTCGCGTTTTTCCCGGATGGCCTGCTGGTCCAGCGGCCGGGTGAAGCTGGGCCAGCCGCAGCCGGCGTCAAACTTGTCGCGCGACGAGAACAGCGGTTCCCCGCTGACCACGTCGACATACAGGCCGGGCTTGTCCTGCTGCCAGGTAGCGCCGCTGAACGGCCGTTCCGTGCCGCTTTCCCGGGCCACCCGGTATTGTTCCGGTGTCAGGGTCCGGCGCAATTCCGCCTCGCTGGGGCGGATATAGATTTTCGGATCGAACGCTTTCTTTTTGCCAACCTGGCCTAACGTGTCAAAGCTGACATGGCAATAGCCGCCCGGATTCTTTTCCAGGTAGTCCTGGTGGTATTCCTCCGCCAGGTCGTAACGGAGCAGCCGCTCGACTTCGGTCACGATCGGGCGGCTGGTCTTGGCCTGTTCCCGCGCGACGACCGCCTGGATCGCCGGCAGCGCCGCGTCGTCCAGGTAGTAGATGCCGGTCCGGTACTGGCTGCCCCGGTCGTTGCCCTGCCGGTTGACGCTGGTCGGGTCGATGATCTGGAAAAAGGCGGCGAGCAACGCCTCCAGGCCGATCCGGTCGGGGTCATAGCGCACATGCACGGTCTCGGCATGGCCGGTGTTGCGGGTGCAGACATCCTCGTAGCTGGGATTTTCCGTGCGGCCGTTGGCATAACCGACCGAGGTGGCGGCGACGCCCGGCACGCGGGCCATATAGGCCTGGACCCCCCAGAAGCAGCCGCCGGCCAGCCAGATGTCAGCTAACCTGCTGTTGCTGTAATCCAGCAATCGATTTGGGTTTTCGGGCAGTGACGCAATCATGGGCGAACATCCTTCCTGGCTATGGCCAAACACCTGGCACAAGTTCGATGATACATCACTCAGCATACACCGGTACACGCTTTTTGTCGGTCACCGGTGTGACTGATCTGCGGGATACGGCATGTCATAACCTGGCCATGGTTTATTCATGGCGGCGTTCCAAATCCGTGATAAAATAAAGATGCGGGACAAAACAAGGGGCAACGGCTGGCCGCAACCATGCGGCTGCTGTTGGTGTCCGGGGAGGGATGATTCATGATCCTCATCACAGGGGCAACCGGCCATATCGGGAACGTCCTGGTAAAAAAACTGCAGGACCGCTATCCCCAGGAAGCGTTGCGGCTGTTCCTGCAACCCGGGGAACAGCTGGACGCCTTCGACGGCCTGACGGCTGAATTGTGTTACGGCGACATCCGCAAGGCGGAGGATGTCAGGCGGGCGGTCAACGGCGCCCGGCTGGTCTTCCACCTGGCCGGCATCGTGGACACGGCGCCGCGCCGGCCGCGTCTGCTCGAGGAAGTCAACGTCGGCGGCACGCGCCACGTGGTCGACGCCTGCCTGGATTACAGCGTCGAGCGGCTGGTCTATGTCAGTTCCGTGCATGCGCTGCCGGATTTGCCGGACAACGAGGTCATCCGCGAACGGGCGGACTTTCCGATTCCCGGCCTGCTCGGGCCTTATGCCAACACCAAATCGACCGCCACCGCGGTGGTCTACGACGGCATTGCGCGCGGCCTGGACGCGGTCATCGTGTTCCCCAGCGGCGTGATCGGCCCCTACGACTACCGGATGTCGGAGATGGGCCGCCTGTTTCGCTACCTCAGCACCCAGGGCTGGCTGAAGGTGATCATGTCCTTTGACGGCGCCTACAACTTTGTCGACGTGCGTGATGTCGCCGACGGGATCTTATCTGCCGCCCGCGCCGGGCGCTCCGGCGAGGGCTATATCCTGTCCGGGCACCGCATCACGCTGCGCGAGGTGATCCGCCTGGAGCGGCGCGCCCTCGGCCAGCGCCAGCCCGCGATCTTCTTCGCGCCCCGCTGGCTGGTTCGTCTGGCGGCCTGGCTGACCCACGGCGCCTGCCGTCTGCTGCGCATCAAGCCCTTTTTCACGCCCTACAGCGTCTCCGTGCTGGTCTCCAACAGCAACCTCAGCCATGCCAAGGCGACGGAGGAACTGGGTTTTGAACCGCGTCCGCTGCTGGACACGTTTCGCGACAGCGTGCTCTGGATGCAGGAACATGGCCAGATCAAAAAGCCGCGCCGCAAACTCCACCAGGCTGCGGGCCGCAACGGTTCGTAGGTTATGGTTCTTTGAAGAACCCGCGCATCGACACCAGGGGATCGGCGTCCTGCGGGCAGCGCGCCGTTTGTTTGCGCCGCGCCGCGCTGTAGATCGCCAGCACGGCCGCAACGGCCTCGCGGCCGGATTTTCCGTCGGCCAGCGGCGGCCGGTTGGCACGGATGGCGTCGGCCAGATCGGCGTAAATGCCGCTGTGCGGGTTGCCAAGCCTGGCCAGCGCGCCTAATCCCCCCTGGCGCCAGGTCTGCCAGAGGAAACGCCGCCAGTAGCGGCCGGTCAGGTTGTGCCCTGACCGGTCGCGCACCCGCACGTAGGGTTTGCCGGCGCAAATCCCGGCCCGCACCTCGCCCGCGCCGCACAAGACGGTAAAGGAGGCTTCCGGCCGGTGTGGATCGGTCGCGGTCGTCCCTTCGAGCAGGCAATAGGTCCCGTTGTCCAGCTGCAGCGTGGCCAGGCCGAAATCTTCTGCTTCCATGCGGTGCGCCAGCTGGCCGATCTGGCCGGTCGCCGCGCAGACCGTGCCGCCCAGCAGGTACATCATCAGGTCCAGGGCGTGGATACTCTGGTTCATGAGCGCGCCGCCGTCCTGTTCCCAGGTGCCGCGCCAGGCAGCGGCGTCGTAATAGGCCTGGTCGTGGCCCCAGCGCACCGCGACTGAGCCGTACAGGACCCGGCCCAGCTTCCCGGCGGCCAGATCGGCCGCCAAATCCTGCACCAGGGGGAAAAAACGGTAGATATGGCCGACGGCAATCTGCAGCTGCCGTTCGGCCGCCAGGGCCAGCAGGTCATCGGCCTCCTCGAGCGATAACGTCAGGGGCTTTTCGACCAGCACGTGGGCGCCGGCCAGCAGAGCCTGGCGGGCCAGGCGGTAATGGGTGCCGCTGGGGGTCGTGATCGCCACCAGGTCGGGCTTATCTGCAGCGAGCAGCGCGGCCAGGTCCTGGTAAACCGGCACCGAAGCGCGGATCCGGGCCTGGGCAAGCAAGCTGCGGGCGGCTTCGGGCCGGGTGTCGACCAGGCCGGCCAGGCGCAGGGTTTTGTCCAGGTGGCGGATCGCCTTGAGATGCTTGGCGGCGACCTTGCCGCAGCCGACGATCGCACAGCGCAGCCGGCGGTCGCCGGTGTTTATTCGTGCCGTCATGGGGTGTCCTCCGGTCTGCCCTCGTTCCAGCGCGCCCGGCGCAGCACGGCGTTGATCCGGCGGTATTCGCGCGGGCTGTATGCCATCTTTTGCTTGAACAGGCGGGAAAAATAGAACTCGTCGCTAAAGCCCAGGCCGGCCGCGATCTGCTGGATGGTGAGATCGGTCAGCAGGAGCTGTTTGGACGCCTCCTGGATCAGGCGCCCCTTGATGTACTGGTTGAACGTGATCGCGTTGTCGCGCCGAAACGAGCGGCGGACCGTCTCATAGGGCAGGCCCAGCGCCTGGCAGACGTCCCGGCCGGTCAGGCCGGCCGACAAATGCCGCTCGATGTAGGCGTTGACCTCGCGGTAGGTGCTGGCCAGGGCCAGCCGCTGGCTGAGGTCCGGCAGGGAGCGGCGCAGGAACTCGGACAAGGTCAGGCTGGTCAGGGCGCGCAGCTGGAGCAGGTCGGGCAGCGAACTGCCGCTGAAGGTCGCGATGACGTCAGAAAGCAGGCGGTCGTCGAGCGGCAGGCAGAAGCAGCGGTTGATGCCCTCCAAAACATCGACGCCGGCATAGGTCAAGGTGACATGGAAGTAGAACTTCTCGATGCGCGCGTCGGTGCGCAAGTTGACGCGCGTGTACGGCGGGATCAGGTACATGCAGCCCGGCAGCAAGTCCATGCGGCCCTGCTCGGTCTCCAGCCAGCCATGGTCGGCGATCATGTAATAGATGCGGCCAAACGGCGACATGACGTTGAACTGGTTCCACTGCAGGTCGCCGATAAAATAGCCGTGATCGAGAATCTCGATGTCGATCAGGTTCAGTTGGCGCGTCAGCTGCTGGTTGCGCCGGATGCCGCGCGAATCCGTCCAGAACTGGTCGGACTGGCGCAAAGGTTCCTGGCGCAGGGGTTCTCCCGGTTTCTCCATGGCTGCCTCTCATCGGCCGGCGCGGCCGGCCCCTGCAAGGGCGGACCGGCCGCAAACCGCACGTTTCCACCATTATACCAAAAGGACGGCCGCTTACGTTTTGGCTTTACCGCCCGGGCCATGCATGGTATGCTTAGGGCCTGCAGCGCGTTTGATTCGATCCTTTGGCCGAGGAGGTTACCCGATGCGCTACAAAGAAAACTGGCCTTCGGTCCAGGCACGCTACCGGGAATACTGGGCGCGGGAAAACCACGACCGGCCCCTGCTGGCGATCACGGCCCCCAAAGACGGCCCGCAGGCGGGCAAGCCTGCCGCCATAAGTCATGCCACTTTGAAAGAACGCTGGTTTGACACGGACGATCTGCTCGAGCAGGTCAACAGCCGTTTCCAGAACACCTACCTGGGCGCTGAGGCGCTGCCGGTCTATTCGCCCAACCTGGGGCCGGACGTGTTCGCCGCCTTTTATGGCGTTGAGCTGGCCTATGGCGAAGACACGAGCTGGTCCCGGTACCGCGAGATTGACTTCGATGTCTACGCGGACCTGGTCCTGGACACGGACAACGCCTATTACCGCAAAATTGCCGAGATGACCCGGGCCGCCGCCCAAGATGGCCGGGACAAGTACCTGGTCGGGGTCACCGACATCCACCCCGGGGCCGATGCGCTGGTGTCGCTGCGCGGTCCGGAGCAGCTGTGCCTGGACACAATCGAGCGGCCCGAAGCGGTCAAGCGGGCCGTGATGGGCCTGTTCGAGGGGTTTAAAACGGTTTTCGACAACCTGGCCCGGATCACGACCCGCTACCAGGCGGGAACCACCAACTGGATGGGCGTCTGGCACCCGGCGCGCTGGTATGTAACCTCCTGCGATTTTGCGGCCCTGATCTCCAACGCGATGTTCAACGAGCTGGTCCTGGAAGAATTGCTGGCGGAGCTGGATTTTCTGGATGCCAGCATTTTCCACCTGGACGGGCCCGACGCGCTCCGGCACCTGGACACCTTGCTGTCGATCGACAATCTGAAAGGGATCCAGTGGGTATACGGGGCCGGCAAACCGACGGCGGCCCACTGGATCGGGGTGCTGCAGCGTATACAGAAAGCCGGCAAGATGATCCATGTCCACATCGTCCCGGAGGACCTGGACTGCCTGCTGGAGAACCTGGCGCCGGAGGGCGTGCTGTACGCGTTGCAGGCCGCTTCCCAGGAGGAGGCCGACGCCCTGATCCGAAAAGCGTCCGCCTACCGGAAAAAGCTGTTCTGACGGCACCGGCTGTGATGTCGCCGCCGATCCTTTTCGGGTACATTCTGGCTGAGGTGAGATCCGCTTTTTAGCATCCTGTACGGAGGTTTTTATGCAGCAGCGCCAAGTATTCCGGAACATCCTCGACCGCAACAGCGACCGCAACGGCTTCTGGCACGGCAACCCGCATCCGGACAGCATGCCAGCCTACCAGACGTATTTTGGGGTCGACGATGACTACGGTCTGACACGGCGCTTGCAAGACACCTTCGTCTGGGTCATGCCGGAGGCCTGCCACTGCTGGCAGCACCCCGACAAGAAGCCGATGTTCGACATCATGGGCGGCAAGGTCAAGCACTCCCTGAACGAAGGCGGCGTGTTTGCCGCCTGCGAGTCGGTGGCGGAGGTTGACCGTTTCCCCTGGCCTGAGACCCGGCACCTGGATTTCAGCCAGGCTCACGCGGCGCTGGACCGGGCGGAAAAAGACGGCCTGGGCATCCTGTCCGGGTTGTGGTCCTGCTTTTTCCATGTCGCCGCCGATTTTTTCGGCATGGACAACTACTTTATCAAGATGTACACCGATCCGGAGGTCGTCGACGCCGTGACGGAACGGATCGTGCAGTTCTACCTGGACGCGAACGAGATCTGGCTGGGCCAGGTCGCCGATCGGATCGACGCCATTTTCTTCGGCAACGATTTTGGCAGCCAGCAGGACCTTTTGGTGTCGCCGGCCCTGTTCGAGCGCTTTGTCATGCCCTATTTCGTCCGGTTCACCGAGCAGGCCAAGCGTTTCGGCCTCAAGGTCGTCCTGCACTCCTGCGGGGCGATCAACCGGGCGATCCCCTACCTGATCGACGCCGGGGTCGACGCCCTGCACCCGATCCAGGCCCTGGCCCGGGACATGGATGCGGAGGGCCTGGCGCGCCGCTACAATGGAAAGATCGTCTTTATCGGCGGCGTGGACACCCAGCGGCTGCTGCCGTTCGGCACGCCGCAGCAAGTCAGGGACGAAGTCCACCGGTTGCGCGACCTCTTCGGCCCCAACTACATCGTCTCACCCAGCCACGAGGCGCTCTTGCCCAACGTGTCGGCGCAGAACCTGGAAGCGATGGCCGAAGCGGCGCTGGACTGACGGTTTCTCCATGTTTGCCCCGGGCCAACTGAATAGGTCTGTGCCTGAAAACGCCCATGTGTACGCGGGCCGTTTGCCGGATTTTCCATTAAAATCCCAATTTATCCATGTTTTATCTGGCCATCCGGGTTACAATAGAAGGGACAGGATGAACTGGATCTTCAGGTTACACACAGCCTTTTTTATTTTGCACAGGAGGACATGTACATGCCGCAGACCATGAACGAACCCCACAACCGCCTGATCGGCCGCATGCCGAAAATCGGCATCCGCCCCTGCATCGACGGCCGCCGCCTGGGCGTCCGCGAGTCGCTCGAGGAGCGGACCATGGGCATGGCCAAGATGGCCGCCGCCCTGATCACGGAAAACCTGCGCCATGCCAACGGCCTGCCGGTCGAGTGCGTGATCGCCAATACCTGCATCGGCGGGGTCGCCGAGGCAGCCAGCTGCGAAGACCTTTTCGCCGGCGAGAACGTCACCGCCACGCTGTCGGTCACGCCCTGCTGGTGCTACGGCACGGAAACCATGGACATGAATCCGCTGACCGTCAAGGCGGTCTGGGGCTTCAACGGCACCGAGCGCCCCGGCGCGGTTTACCTGGCCGCCGTCATGGCCGCCCACGCCCAGCGCAAGCTGCCGGCCTTTGCCATCTACGGCCGCGACGTCCAGGACGCCTCAGACACCGCCGTCCCGGACGATGTCCGTGAGAAGATCCTGCTCTGGGCCAAAGCCGCCCTGGCTGCCGGCTCGATGCGCGGCAAGTCCTATGTCAACATCGGCGGCCCCTGCATGGGTATCGCCGGTTCCGTGATCGACCCGCAGATGTTCCAGGAATACTTCGGGCTGCGTACCGAATGGCTGGACCAGGTCGAGATCGAGCGCCGGATCGCCCGCGGCATCTACGACCACGAGGAATTCGATCAAGCCAAGGCCTGGCGCGAAACCTACTGCAAAGAGGGCTGGGACAAGAACGAGGGCGGCCAGTTCGCCCACAGCCGTGGGGAAAAGGATGCCGAGTGGGAGCGCGTGATCAAGCAGACCCTGATCATCCGCGACATCATGGTCGGCAACCCGAAGCTGGCTGAAATGGGCTTCGGCGAAGAGGCCATGGGCCGCAACGCCATCGTGGGCGGCGTCCAGGGCCAGCGCCAGTGGACCGACCATTTCCCCAACCACGATTTCTCGGAAGCGCTGCTCAACTCGTCCTTTGACTGGAACGGCATCCGCGAGCCGATGATCCTGGCCACCGAAAACGACTCGCTCAACGGCATGGCCATGCTGATCGGCCACCTGCTGGCAGATTCGGCATCCGTCTTCGCGGATGTGCGCACCTACTGGAGCCCGGCGGCCATCGCGCGCGTCACCGGCTGGAAGCCGGAGGGCATGGCCGAAGACGGTCTCATCCACCTGATCAACTCCGGCGCGGCGGCCCTGGACGGCTGCGGCGCGATGCGCGACGAGGCGAGCAACCCGGTCATGAAGCCGTTCTGGGAAATCACCAGCAAAGACGCCGACGCCTGCCTGGCAGCCACCCAGTGGTGCCCGGCCGACAACGGCTATTTCCGCGGCGGCGGCTTCTCGTCCATGTTCGAGACCCAGACCGAAATGCCGGTCACCATGGTGCGCATGAACAAGATTGAAGGCCTCGGCCCTGTCCTGCAGATCGCAGAAGGGTATACGGCCGTCCTGCCCGACGAAGTCAGCCAGACCTTGCAGAAGCGCACCGATCCGACCTGGCCGACCACCTGGTTTGTGCCGCGCACGACCGGTGAAGGCGCTTTTAAGGACGTCTACGCGGTCATGGCCAACTGGGGCGCCAACCACGGCTCCTTCAACTATGGCCACATCGGCGCCAAGCTGATCACGCTCTGCAGCATGCTGCGCATCCCGGTCGCCATGCACAACGTGCCGGAAGACCGGATTTTCCGTCCGCACGCCTGGTCGGCCTTCGGCACCACCCAGCCGGAAGCCTCGGATTACCGGGCCTGCGAAACCTACGGGCCGCTCTACGGCTGATTTCACGCCTGTCTGATCCAAAAGATGCCCTTCTCTGGTTGTGATTTTGGCCAGCAAAGCCTTTGTCCACAATCAGGGGAGGGTTTATATTGAGGCATCGGCATCGCCTGTGCCAAAAAATTGCGCAGGGTAAAAAAAGCGCGTGACCCGTCTGTGCGCACAAGTCACGCGAAAGGCCAGCACGGCATGTCCGCTGTGGCTTGTTCAGTCGTTAACGATTGGATCACGTACGTTTGAGGTTCTTGATGATGACCGACTCACTCATATTGGCACGATCAGCCAATTGATAAACCTTGATGATCCGGTCGACAACAAGCTCAACGGGATCATTATTCATGTCAAATTTATTCGTGATCTTGGAAAAAGACCGTTTATAGAACGTTATATCCTTCTTGATATCTGAGAGATAATGCGTTATGTGTTGATTTTTATATTCGTCATCTTTGTATATCACATCATTTTCATCGTTGAACACAAGCCGTTGGAAGATGTTCTCGGGCGAGTCCTGAAGCTCAATGGCCAGGACATCCGGTCGTAAAACATATTTGTTAAAATTCGCCGCATAGTATATCGGTGAAATCGCGAACACCTTGTCTTCAGGTTTCGAGATGATTTCGCGGATGACCTGCCCTCTTTTCTTGTCCCGCGCATGTCGGATATCCGAATTGACGAATGCTTCCAGTGTGGTCATATAATATTTTTTCACTTCATCATCGAGATCGAAGAAGGCATAGCCTAAGCGCTGCGCCAAATGGATCCCGACGGTTGTCTTGCCCACATTGGATATGCCAAACAACAGGATGTTCCTTTTTCTCACCGCTCCTCATACCTCCACCCAATCGTCATTCATCCCAATCGCGTCGTTCTGTACAAATATCATCCAGCCAGCCCTCGTCATACAAGGACCCGAACTTTTTGTATGGTACGCTCCGCGGCCTCCCCATCTGATAGAACGGACACGATTTTGGCCCATAGCAGAAGCTTTCGAAACGATACTTCCTGCTCACGCCCCAATCGTATTCGATTTCAACCGCAGACATCGTTGCCCACGCGCATGGGAAGCACTTCCCGTTATATCTGGATTTGCTCAGCATCCTGGCGCCGCGCCATTCATACGTGGCCATGTCTGGCGGTTCGATCAGGTAGGGCGGCGGCGTGGTATCCTTTTGATCAGCACGCGTCAGAATTTTCAAGTTTCCCGCACGGTAATAGTCCGCGTAGTCACTCACCGGATACCGTTTGGTCCACGCGGTTCCTTTTACCTGATCGCCAATCCGAAAAATGAGCTTTTGCTGTTGCTTCTCTGAGACCGCTACAGAAAACCGACCCACAACCCCATCTGCCTCGCCATCGAGAAAAAGGTTGTACCCGCGATGATAGTGCGTGCGGTTATCGAGCTTGTACCGCCAAACAGTCGTGCGCGGCTGGATTGAGACAATCGTCCCTTGCCATGCGATTTTCTCCTGGTCGTTAATAATCATGTCTCATTACCTCGTCTCACCGCGACAAAAAGACCGCGCCTCATCAACCGACATTATTTCCCTATCATTCTATCATCACAAACTGGTTGGTGCATCGCGTTCATCATGAACACCATTTTGGGACGAAGTGAAAATCCTGGTTGATCGCTGTCCTATAGCGCGGGCAAGCAACCCGCTAAAGCTTGTGACAGGCTAAGAGGAACAGTATTATGGAACAGATACCATCGTTTGTGGCAACGCGAGCCATAACATCCCTGCCCAACCAAGGCGTCCAGGAAAGGATGGTCCTCCGATGAAAAAACGATTCGCCTTTTTGCTGCTGATCCCCCTGCTGTTTCTGACAGCCTGCGGCCACATTGAAGACACCAACGGTGACGACCCGTCACTGGTCACGATTGACCAGGAAAAAATGACGGCCAAATCCTTGAGCCACACGTCCAGCGGGGTCAGCACGCGCTCAACCCGAAAAACCATCACGCTCAACACGTATTACGAAGATATCGACGTGGACACGCTCGAGATGTCAGGCGGTAAAATATCCGGTGTGCAGAACATCATGGCCTGCGAGGTCCGGAAGGGACAGACCTTGACCGTCGCGTGTGAAACTGGCGTTGTCTCGGGCAATCTCGGCGTCATCCTGCTCGGACCCGACAACACGATCTTGCATACATTTACCCCAAACACCTACGAGACGTACACCACGTCGCCGGATTTGGCCGGTGTCTGCCTGGTCAGGATCGGTGCGGAAAGCTTCTCGGGCGCCATTATCGTGGAACGCACGATCACGAAAGACTGACCGCAAACACCGGCCTGGACGTCAGTCCGGGCAATTGGGCAGGTACGCGCCCTGGTCGCGCAGGGCGTGCTGCAGCGTCCGGATGTCGACCGCGCGGACATCGCCGTCCGAGGCCATGGCCGCGGCGATGCCGGCCGCCTGGCCGGTGATGTAGCAGCCCGGCATGACCCGGATCGAGCTTTGCATGTAGCGGTCCGTGCTGACACAGCGCCCGGCGGTCAGCACGTTAACCAGGTTCTGCGGCACCAGGCAGCCATACGGGATGCCGTAGCTTTCGCCCTTCTTGTAGCGCAGCTCGGTGTGGTCCTTGAGGAACTGATTGAAGCTGCCGATGTCGGCCTTGGCCGCGTGGATATCGACCGGGTAGCTGTAGCGTCCGATTTCGTCCGGGAACGATGACCGGCCGTTGAAATGCTCCAGGGTCAGGACGGTATCGCCGACGATCCGGCGGGTTTCGCGGATGCCCATCATGGGGGCCGTCGTCACCAGCTCCATGTCCTCGTACCCATCCAGGTACTGCTTGTAGTAACGCTCGTATTCCTGGAGCAGCTTGCGGCTGTAGACCAGTGATTCGGTCAGGGATTGCTCGTCGGTGCCGTCGACACCGAAGGCGTGGCCGATGTTGCCGCCGCCCAGGCTGCGCCCGACGCGCCACATGCCCGGCAGATGCCGGTCGGGCGTGGTGAAGACCTTGTCCGCAAACGCGTCGTCAAGCGAGCGGCCGTCCGGCTTCTTGACCCGCTTCCAGTCGATGCCCGCCCAGAGGCTGCACAGCGTGCCGGCCATCATGTTGTTGGTGTCGTCGCCCTTGAGGGTCGGTGCTCCGGCCAGGTAGCAGAGCAGGGCGTCACCGGTCGCGTCCACAAAGACACGCGCCGCAACCGAGAACAGGTCGGTCTTGCCGGCGAAGATGGCGTGGGTCACCCGGTTCCCGTCCTGCCGCACAGCGATCAGGCGGCTGACAAAGCGGAAGGCGATGGCGGTTTCGGTCACCATGTCGTCGTAGACCCGCTTCAGGTTTTCCACCTGGATGGAATAGGGGTTGTTGACGGCCTTGTCGCTGATCGCGGTCAAGCGGTCAAAGAGCTCCTGGCCGAAACCGCCGGCCAGGAAGTGCTCGCCGTCGGTGAACTGCATGAACGCCGGGACCAGTCCGGCTGTGCCCAGTCCGCCAAAGCAGCCTTCTGCTTCGAGCAGGACGACCTGGGCCCCCTGGCGGGCCGCCATGACGGCCGCGGCAACGCCGGCGGGACCGCCGCCGACAACGGCGACATCGGCTTCATAGGCAACCGGGACGGAACAGGAAAACGGGATGCTGGTCTGCGACATGGCTCGATCCTCCTCAATCTGGCCTTGACTGGCCCTGCCCTGATTGTACCACCGCGCATGGTCTACGCCAACGCAAGGCGCGCCCAGGATCACTTCATACTGGTGGGATGTCCGCCGGCCTTCCCGGTACAGTTCATGCCATGCCGGCAGTGTGACGATCTGTTTGAGCGTCGCGCCGCAATACAGGCAGGTTTTCTGAGAAGCCAGGTTCTCGGGCGCGCATGTGATCAGGACAAAGCCCAGGTCGTGCTTCCTGGCCAGGGTCAGCAGCAGCCGGCAGGCCTTGCCGGCGTAGTGGTTTCCCCGGTAGGGTTCCCGGATGCCGTACCCGATGTTGCCGCCGTAGAAGGTGTTCTGGTTGTGGCCGACGCGCAGATCGCACCAGCCGACTTCTGCCTGGTCGCTCAGCCGCACGATCCGGAAAAAATAGGCCGGCACATAGCCCTTTTCCGGTTTGGCCGCCACGGTCCGTTCCAGGCACAGGCAGATCTCGCCATCGCTCAGATCGCAGGTTTCGAAAAACATCCGACCCACCTCGAATCAGAAGGGCTTCCCTTCGTTTAAAGCGCAACGCCTTCGGGGTAGACCACCTTGGGGATCTCCACCGGCAGGCCACTTTCTTCAGACCGGGCGGCCGCAATGGCGATGGCCGCGCTGTCACGGGCGCCCCTGACGCCTTTCATGGAAGGTTTGCCGGCCTGAAGGCTCAGGTAGAACTCGTCCAGGATCCCGGTATCGCCGCCGCCATGCCCGCCGGCTGATTGGCCGGGATAGAAGATTTGCGGCTCTTTTTCGAATCGTTTCCACAGCTTGATCTTGAAATTCTGCTCGTTGTCGTAAAAGGCCTCGAGCTTGCCCTTGTCGCCGACAAACATGAACTCGCGCGTGTATTCCGGCGTGAAATGGCATTCCATGTAGGACAGGCGGGCGCCGTTGGCATAGTCGACCAAAACAAGGCTGTTGTCCGAGACATCGCATTCCCGGGCAAACGCGCAGTAGTCCGGCTTTTCAAAGCCGTCAGCATCGGCCTCGATGAAATCGGGACAGGTGAAACGGATCTCACAGTCGCGGCAGCGCTTGTCATTGGGCGCGTCACCGCCATAGACATCGAGCCCGCCTGATGCGTAGACCTTGCGCGGGGAGTCGCCGATCAGCCAGTTGGCCAGATCCAGCGAGTGGGTGCCCTTTTCCAGGATCAGGCTGATGATGTAGTCCTTGCGTCGCCTCGGCCCGTGGAAATAGTACTGCCCGCCCACGGACACATTGTCGACAACGGTGCCGAGGATGATCCGGCCGATCTCGCCTGCATCGATCAGGGCCTTGCAGTCCTGCATGAGCGTGCAGTAGCGCAGCTCCAGTCCCACCATGAACACCGTGTCACTGCCCCGCCAGGCCTCGATGATGCGGTCGCAGTCCGCGATGGTCTGGGCCATGGGTTTTTCCAGATACAGGTGTTTTTTGGCCTTGAGCACCCGGACGGCGCATTCGGCATGCGCGAAATCCGGCGTGGCGACGATCACGACATCCAGCCCCGGATGGGTCAGGAAGGCGTCGATGTCGGTGTAACCCTGGACGGCGTGCTCGAGCAGCCCCTCGTCTCCGAGCCAGTCGATGGCCGCGTCGACCTTATCCTGGCGGACATCGCACAGGCATTCGATCGTGAAATGGCCGCTGCGGACAAAAGCGCCGCCGCCAAAGCGGACGCCGCGGCTGCCCAAGCCCAGAATTCCAAGCCCGTATTTTTTATTATCCATAGTGCCTCCTTGTTTCCCCGGTTCGGTTTGTCCTGCCGCTGTTGCAGGATCAGTATAACACGAGCCCCCTTGCGGGATGTACCGGTTATCCTTCCCGGACAGGTGCCGTTCGTGATTTGTCGGATGATGTATGATGCGGTAAAATGAAAGCGCATCGAGGCACGGTCCGCCGGACAAACCTTGCGGATCTTGTCGAAAAATGGTGAAAGGATCGTATCCTGCGGGGTACACGGACGAAATGATGAAACTTGGTTTTTGTGGCGGCGTCGACCTGGCGTCCAGCATCCGGGACTGGGGCTATGACTACATCGAGCTGGCCCTGGCACCGCTGGCACAGCAGACCGACGACGAATTCGCGGCCAGTCTCAAGACGCTCAAGGCAAGCGGTCTGCCCTGCCTGGCCTGCAATGTCTTCCTGCCGCGCTCGGTTCCGGTGGTGGGACCCGCGGTCAAACGCGAGGATTGCCTGGCCTACGTCAAGAAGGCCGTCGGCCGGGCCGCTCAGCTGGGCGCGAAGGTCATCGTGCTGGGCAGTTCGGGCTCGCGCAACATCCCAGCAGGCTTTCCCGGCAGCAAAGCCCTGGAACAGCTGCGGGACTTCGCACGCCTTGCGGCCGAAGAAGCCGCGGCGCAAGGCATCACGATCGTGATCGAGCCGCTCAACATGACCGAGAGCAACATCATCAACCGCGTCAGCGAGGGGTTGCTGCTGACCCTGGCCGTCGACCATCCGAACTGCAAGGTTCTGGCCGATACCTACCACATGCAGATCGAGCGCGAGGGGCTGGAAGCGCTGGCCCAGGCCGGCAGCGAACTGCACCACATCCATGTCTCGACGTTCCTGGGCCGTAAAATCCCCCTGGCTGCCGACAAAGAGGCGCTTAAGGCCCTTTTCAGCCAGCTCCAGGCCATCGGGTATGGCGGCCATGTCAGCATCGAGGCTGGTTTTCGCAGCGACCAGGCCGCCGAAGCGGCCGAAGCGCTTCAGGTCATGCGCGGCCTGCTGGCCTGAGCGGCCGGCTAAGGGCAAGATCCACAATCCGGGTCGGTTGTTTTTTGCAATAGGACCGGACAGCGGCCATGTTATAATAAAGGGGTGCCATCCGCCGTTTGCCCGGATCCGGGAGCCGTTGGCACGCATCTGAATGTCCTGAAGCAACGATAAGGAAAAGAGGTACAAACCATGATCACCGGTGCACAACTGTATACCATCCGCCAGTACATCCAGACCGAGCCGGACATCGAGCGGTCCATGAAGCGGATTGCCGACATCGGCTACAAAACCGTGCAGATTTCGGCAATCGGCAAGATCGCGCCGGAGCGTCTGCGTGAGATCTGCGACCAGAACGGTCTCAAGATCGTTCTGACCCACACGCCGCCCGACCGCATCCTGTTCGAGACGGACGCCGTCATTAAAGAGCACGACATCCTCGGCTGCGACTACATCGGTATCGGCGGCATGCCGGACAAGTACCGCATGTACGACTGGGTCGAGATGTTCGGCATCGATTTTCGCGAACCGGCCAAGAAAATCGCGGCAGCCGGCAAGCTGTTCATGTACCACAACCACGATTTCGAGTTTGGCCGCTTCGGCAGCAAGAACCTGATCGAACACCTGGTCGGCATGTTCGGGCCGGATGAACTGGGTTTCACCCTGGACACCTATTGGGTCCAGGCCGGCGGCGCCGATGTCATCCAGTGGATCAACAAGCTGAGCGGTCGTCTGCCCGTGGTCCATCTCAAGGACATGGCCATGGTCAGCCGCGAACGCAAAATGGCCCCAATTGGCAGCGGCAACCTCAACTGGACGGGCATTTTCGATGCCTTTGCCAAGGCTGGCACCAAGTACATGATGGTCGAGCAGGACATCTGCGACGGCAGCCCCTTTGACGCGCTCAAGTCCAGCTACGAGTTCCTGGCCGGCGCGGGCTACCGCTGAACACAGATCACTGCAGGCGGTACGAAGCGTGCCGCGCGAGATAACGGAGGATGATTATGACCAAACAAGTCAAGCTGGGCATCATCGGCCTGGGCAACATGGGAACCGGCCACGCCCGCAACATCATGGACGGCAAGATTCCAGACATCGCCCTGACCGCGATTGCGGATATTGACCCCGCCCGCCTGCAATGGGCGAAAGAAAACCTGCCGGAAGGCATCGCCCTGTTCGCAACCGCGGAAGAGCTGATGGCCAGCGGCACCTGCGAGGCGGTCCTGATCGCCGTTCCGCACTACGAGCATCCGACCCTGGCCGTAGCCGCCATGAAGCAGAAACTGCATGTCATGGTCGAAAAGCCGGCCGGCGTCTACACCCGCCAGGTCCGTAAGATGAACGAGTTCGCCGATAACGCCGGTGTGGTCTTCGGCATGATGTTCAACCAGCGCACCAACCCCGTGTACCGCAAGATGCACGAGATCATCCACAGCGGTTCCATGGGCGCGATCAAGCGCACCAACTGGCTCATCACCAACTGGTACCGGACCCAGGCCTATTACGACTCCGGCAGCTGGCGGGCCACCTGGGCCGGCGAGGGCGGCGGCGTCCTGCTCAACCAGTGCCCGCACAACCTGGACTTGTGGCAGTGGATCTGCGGCATGCCCAACAAGATCCATGCCTACACCCATAACGGCAAGTGGCACGACATCGAAGTTGAAGACGATGTGACCGCCTATGTCGAGTACCCGAACGGCGCAACCGGCGTCTTCATCACCAGCACGGCCGACGCGCCCGGCACCAACCGTTTCGAGGTGATGCTGGAATGGGGCAAGCTGGTCTGCGAGAACGACAAGCTGACCCAGTACCTTCTGGCGGAGAATGAGCGCGATTTCTGCAAGACCTCACCCAAGGGCTTCGGCTCACCGGCAGTGACGGTCAACGAGATTGAACTGGAAGGCGAAAACCTGCAGCATGTCGGCGTTCTGCGCGCCTTTGCCGATGCGATCCTGCGCGGCGGCAAGCTGGTCGCCGAAGGCCAGGAAGGGATCAACGGTCTGACGTTGTCCAATGCCATGCACCTGTCCAGCTGGCTGAACCGCGCGATCGAGCTGCCGCTTGACGAAGACCAGTTCCTGGATGAACTGAACAAGCGCCGGGAAACGTCACGTCTCAAAGAGACCCAAGCGGTCCACTTTGACACCAGCGGTTCTTACGGTTCAAAGCCCGTTAAGTAAGCGAAAAGCAAATGACAAAAAGGCCCCGGGGAGCGAACAACTCTCCGGGGTTTTTAATTGCCTGTGAACAGCTGGACCGCACCATCATAGCCATTTGACCGGTCAACCCCGATTCCCACGGTTGAAAAGGCCGGATTCAGGATATTGGCCCGGTGCCCGTCTGATGCCATCCAGCGTCCGATCACGTGCTCGGGAGTATAGGCGCCGGCGCTCCCCCGCCAGATATTCTCGCCAGCTGTCCTGTAGGCAATCCCGTCCAGTACGGAAAAGCAGTCGCTGCCGTCCGGCCGGGTGTGGGAGAAATAGGTGGTGATCTCCTCCGCACGGATGGCTGCTGCCGCAAGTAAAGCAGCCGACGGTTCCCGTAAAGGTGCCACACCAGCTGCCTGGCGTTCCAGGTTAGTCAGGCGAAACAATTCGGCGATCC
>LSQX01361446.1_pt1 | contig 31155 bp, 26 predicted proteins | sample 654561 | NCBI WGS metagenome assembly LSQX01 (sample SAMN04489861, study PRJNA283612) | anaerobic digester metagenome | isolation source: 4 biogas reactors fed with cattle manure at either 37C or 55C with and... | place: Denmark: Kongens Lyngby | collected 2014 | reverse complement strand
GGGGCGGGTATACAGATGATACCGGTGCGTGAAGGTGAATTGGTGTAAAACGGCTACCATGTGCCTGGCCGAATGCTTATCAAAAGAAATGTCAGGCTGTAAATTCTATAATACTAATCAGACTTTCTGCAAACTCATTAACTCCCTGACTGGTGAGCCTGCCGTTATGGATAAATGGGATAAAGGATAATCCGCAAGCTCCATTCTCATCCTTTTCATAAAATTCACCGGAAATAATCCTCGATTCACCCGGGTAAACAAGAAAAGCCTGTCTTGCACAGAATAGTCTGTTATAAGCGAACATCTGCCGTATATCATCCTCTGAAGGTCTATTACTGATGATTTTCCACTTGGTGTCAAGAATATACTGAGGCTTGTCATCCGTTTCAATAATAATGTCAGGCTTCTGTCTTACTCTCTCTCCAGTGTCCCCATACCAAAATATCTTTTTTGCCTGTGCCCTGACCTGAACATCTATATCCAATTTCCGTACAGCAATCTTAATTCTCTGTGTAAACCATGATTCCCAGACATCGTTCATATCAAACATGAGAGCGAGAACATTATTTCGTCCATACGACAAGTCAGGATGATAATTAAGCAATAGTAGTCGTGCAATATCAATAGCTTTCTTATATGCCTCGGTCTTGCGATTATATCTGATTCTATTAAAAAAATCGCTACTTATAGTAATATCTTTCAAATCAGGAAAAAGACAGAGTTGAGCTTTGGCGTTTGCCATTATTTCCTGACTTATTGAGAGATTTCCGATCATTAACAAAGTCTTGTAAAGAATTCTGTTTAAAGGATGCTCTCTGTCATAAATACTGAACCTGACATAAAATCTTTCTGCGTGAATATTATTCTTTCTGATCTGCTGATTAAAAACAAGACTACCCTTAAGAGAATTGTTGTTACCCTCTTCCCTGTGATAGTACTTAACAAGACCCCTGTGGAGTATCTGCCTTGTCTCATTAAGAAACATTTCCACATAGGTTTCAAGAATAAAGTTTTGCTTCAGACGAAGATCGGATTCTGTTGGAGTTTTAACCGAAATGTATCCAGACTGCCTCAGCATATCTATAAGTACTTTCTGTGCTGACTGCTCATCTTTCTTGTATCGGTCTATTTTTGGAAGGACCTCAATACAGTATTTCCCTATCTGGATTGCACCTACATACTGATTAAATCTTACTCCATTGGCAGTAAGAGTATACCAGGGCAAATCTTTTTCGCCTGCATACATTTTTAATGCATCAAATATTTTCTCAGGTAATATTTTACCTTCTCTTCCTTCATTTCTAATATTGCAGGAAGCATGCTCAAAAGCCTGGAAAACAGTATTTTCTTTCTTTTCTTCCAATTATCTATTCTTTCCTGTTCATCATTAATGAAAGAGCACTTTCAAATTCCGAAGGATCTTCAAGGGTTTCAGTATTAATCCTATAAATAACTCTGTCATTGAAATCATTCTCATCGGCAGGGAAGTTAGCGAAGGCCACTTTCTCATCAGGAAGTTTACTAATAAATCCCTTACCAAGAACGAGACCCATTTTTTCATAATTGCCATAAAAATACTCCTGCAACAATGGTATTAACTTATTGCGGAAAACCTTTATAAGATCCTCACAATTTTCCAATCCTAAAAAGTAGGAGTGGCCTATCCTGTGATCCCTGTCAATTAGTTTCTCTATCCTGTTATTTATTGTCTCCAGAAGATCCGAAATCTGGCATCCTGCTACTACTTTGTCCATTCCTTCAAGATTATACTGAGGCATCATTTCTATAAATGAGAATCTCCTTCTCAACGCGGTATCTAGAGCCTCAACACTGCGGTCGGCTGTATTCATAGTCCCGATAATATAGAGATTAGGCGGAACGAAGAATCTTGTTCGTGAATAAGGTAATATTGCTGATAGCCGTTCACCCTTTCCAAATCTCTTATCTTCTTCAATAAGTGTTATAAGCTCACCAAAAACCTGGGACACATTCCCTCTGTTAATCTCATCAATTATCAGAACATAGTTTTTCTCATTTCCAGAGATAATTACATCTTCGGGATGTAGTTTTTCAACAGCAGCAGCCTTATCTTCATAAGAAAACTTTTTACTTGTTACAGAAGGGATATCTCCACTTTTATAACTTCTTAGCTTTTTCAATACTGCCCAATAGGCAGATGAATTACTCCCTCCAATTATATTTCGTATTTCTTCATTGATATTTGAAACAGTATCAAGGTCCGGCAATTCTGAAAAAAGCTTCTCAAGCCTCTTCCTGGATACGGTATAGGTTCTTGAACCATTCTTATGCTGAACAAGAAAATTACTTGCAGAAGTTATCTCTACAATTTCAAGTTCCGCACCTGACTTGAGCTTCAGTATAAAACCTTCATCCCGGCCCGTTTTATCGGTTACTTCATCAAGTAACTTATCATAGGCGTAGCTAAAGCTAAGAGATTTTGATGCATCCGTGGATTGTTCACCAACAAATTCAAATGCTGCATTAATTGAGATTTGCTTGAAAATACCATCTTCAACAGAATAGGTCAGGGCTGTACTCTCATCGCTTGAAGGCTTAATTCCTTCAATAAAATCTTCATAACACATGCTTTGATGAAAAGTAGAAAAAACGATCTGCCCTTCTCTTACCAACTCATCATATACAATTTTATTTTTAAAATGGTCGCTCTCATTGTATCTTCCCGGAGCTGCAATTTTTACAGCAAGATCCGCAGTATAATAAGTTTTCCCTGTTCCGGGAGGCCCATATAAAACAATATTCAAAGCAGTGGTGTGCATTTCAATATCAGATTTAACATAATCAGTATTTTCTTCTTCTAAATCAGGCTGTTCATTATCATTATCATCATCGTTTTTTCCCAGCATTTGGAAAAGTAAATCCTGAGCAAGAATAAGATGGTTAGGATCATCAAAACAGTCAGAATCCAGATTGCTGTTTACAAGATCAATTAGCTCCTTGTCCTGTGAGATATAGTTTTTGATCAATCCCGATACCAGTTCCAGATAATGAGCATACTTATCTCCTTTTGTTTTCGGAGACACTCCTATCAGTGTACAATACTTCCTATAGAAAGAATCTTTGAAGAAGGTGTACTTCAGTGGATTATGATATGTCAGATAAGCTGCTGCAGTTCTTTCATCATGATGGCTACCCATCTGATCTTCAATTTTTCTGTAAACAGTCAGGACGTCTGCAATAAATTCTTTGATGCGTTTTGTAAGATCCTCGTTTTCATCAAAAAGCTTCACAAAACATTCCCTGAACTCTTCAGGAAGATCTGTGGCAATATGTTTCCTTACCCTGTTTGCATTGTAGAAAACCAGGTTTTTAAAATCTATGCCGGATATCTCCTGACTAAAATCCGGGGCAGAGGTATCTGGCCTCCCTCTGTAAATCTTTACCAGCTTCCATTTATACAGTTCATCCCAGAGTTTTGTATTCTTGATTTGCTCCTTATAAGAGCTTATCATTTCGGCCACCGGATCAGATGGTTCCGTTCCCTGTAATCTGGCAATCAGATCACTTCCCTCCTTAATAGCTGTCCCATAATGCATCAGATGATTAATAGTATAAAAATCATGACCCGGAATCAAGTTTGTGAGGTATTTAAATGCTTCTGCAATTTTATGGTACTTCTCTGCAGTCGATAAGGTATTAGTTGAGATATTTATGCCAAACTTGCTCAGAAAATCTCCAGTTTTATTATTCCAGTTAGGTAGAACCTCCGGAAACTGTGCCTGTAAAACAGGACTCCAGAATGCTTTTGAAAAGTTCTTGATTTTAAGCTTCCCATCAATAATGTTTTGTGCCATTACTGCAGGATCATCATCTGAGGATAAAATGTATTCCAGATTCCTTCTAAGTTCCCTTATGGATTTCTGAATGTGATCAGATGGAAGTACTCTGTATGCCTTCCCTTCTAATTTTCGTGAATAATTGTATATCTTATCAAAAAGCTCATCATCATTTAACCGGCTCAGAACTTCTTTGTCAAGGAACTCTTCCCTGATTTTTATCGATTGATCCCTGAATGTTTTTGGATATTCTGCTTCCATAGGAATTGAATTCATCCAGGTTTCATAGGAGGACAGCAATTCTTTCAGCTTTTCATCGGGAATATTAAAAGGATTGTCCATACCATTATAATTTTAAATCTCTTTATTTGAGAATGTTAATATTCATTTTTCTCTTGCTTTTATTTAAAACATCTCTTATCTTTGTTTTAATCCATTTTATATGGAGGTGGAGGGTTGTAAGGCCCTTGCCCCGGCAACGGGGTTTTTTTATGGCAGCTTTTTAACACCATAACCGTATATTTTGCCTCTATATCTGAAAAACTTATCTTTTTCAAGAATACTAATAATCTCATCCTCAAATGTTAATTTACCATCATTCATCTCTATAACATTCTTAAAAATCCATCTTCTTGAAGGATGGGCGATTAGGTCAGCTATCTGAAGCCCTGAGATATTTGCCGTTTTTGGTTTTACTTTGAGTTCTGCAGATGTAAAATGTGATTTCAAATCATCAGAGCTGATATTATGTGTTCCGTTTTCCATAATTCTTCTGAACGATATTTTCAGTCTCATATCTTCCTTACCACCTCTTGACTCAACCATAATATCACCCTTCGATCCCTTAATGTCGAGAAACAGCCTGAATCTTTCAATAAGGATCTCCTGGCAATAATGATAGGGATCATACTTCCAGGTCGAATATCTCTCATCGTGCTCTTTCTTATCAATTAAGACCGCGAAAACAGTATAGTCCCAATTAGAAAGTCTGTCCAGAAGAACCCTGTTAAAATCTGAAAGTACCTGAGTATCTTTCAATATGCTGAATGGAGGTTTTTTGTAAAGAAGCTCTTTTCTGTGTAGTATTATCGGTTCATCAGGATGAGAATTAAAGAATTTCTTCTTAATATTCTCCAATTCAGGGTATAAAGTTTTTGCCGTATAGTCAAGTTCAAATGCAACACCGGTGAGGCATAAAAACCTATGTTCTTCATTTTCCGAACTTTTAAGATCGGGATTACCTACTTCATCTACATATAACCTGTATTTCACAGCTTTAATATGAATATATAATAAGTGCAGTCTCCTTTTTTACTTACCGATAACTGCTTCAACTTGCCATTCACTTTAAACAGATAGAGTTATATTCTACCTCACTTTCCCTCTCACACTTTTTCATGCCAGCTCCCCCTTAAAAGCCCTCTGCAACAGACTCTGAAAAAGCTCTTCGCTTTTTTGCAGAGATTTCAATGTAATTGATTTCTGAATTTCAATATTTTCTAATAGTTCTTTGAATCTTAATTGCATGCCAGTAGGCGGTGCTATTACTTCTAATGCAGTTATTTGCCTTGAATTCAGGTGTGGTTGACCTGCTCGTCGTGTTAACGGAGCCAAAACCGCTTTCCCTGATTTTGTATTAAGGAGAAAATTGTAAAATGTACTATACGGTTCATCTATCTTTATTATGATGTCAAATCCACCGTATGCATCTTGATATTCTTTTGGAATCCTACTGCAATCACCTGTATTTGCTCCACTCCTAACTATTATCAAATCTCCTTCATCCAATCTACACTTCTCAATTTTTGAAGCTTCAATATTTGAGATATAAACCATTCCATTTTTAGTTATACCACCCCCTTTAATATTTGTTGCTCTTATAAAAGGAGTTCCATTTGTGGAATATATAGGTGGTGTACTAACACCATATTTCAATGATCTGAATATTGAGCCAAATTTCACTAAAGGCCAACCCATTTGATTATTAACCAAATCCCCAAACATATCAAGGAAAACACTCTGGGCCAGCTGCTCGTATTTCTGAAGAATCTTTTTATCGTTCTGCCTTAGCTCATCGGCTTTGTCGAGTATGGCCGCTATCTTTTTCTGGGTTTCGAGAGGGGGAAGAGGGATTTTTGTTTCTTCAAGATATCTTTTTAGCTGAAGATTCAGAATTCCTGTTGTTTTATTCTGATATGATAATGTCGTTTTAAAACAATGATGGGCATATAAAATATAAAAAAGATATCGCGAATGAACATTCTGTCTTGGTCTTAAGGCGGAAGTGAAATTACTAAAAAGATATTCCCCGTCTTTCTGATCATAAAACACAACTCGCCCTACCGGTTGATTTGGACTGCCTCCTGATTTTTCTATAATTATGTCACCAAATTTTAATGACTTCGACAATATTTTAATTTTTGGAATGCTACGCTCGACAACTTCACTAAGATTTAATTTGCCTTCATTTGTGAAATTAGTATTCCGAATTACTTTAATAGTTGGTTCATGCAGTGGTTCTTCACCCCATTCACCACTAATACTGTTGTCGATGAGTTCTATAACTGACAAATATTTCATTAAAGTAAATCTTCCAATTCAGTTAACAATTTTAATCTCTCATTCATTAGTTGGCGAATTCCGATCTGACTGTCTTTGCCATTTATAAGTTCAGAAGGAGTATCATACTTTATTTCCTCGTAAACAACCTCCTTATACCTGTTTATACTCAGGTCAAAGCTATTTGCTATTATTTCAGCAACAGGAACAAAGAAGAACTTTGCTTTACGATCATTGGTCTCTTGTTTCTCACGCTTATTCCAAGTTGCTATTATATCTGGTAAATCTGATTTGTCATTCTTGTCCCTTTTGTCATCAAGCGAGTATCCGTCCGACTCCATATCATAAAACCAAACCTTTTCTGTCTTGCCTCCTTTAACAAAAACCAGCACCGCAGTGCTAACCCCGGCATATGGTTTAAAAACTCCCGAAGGCATCGAAATAACTCCCTGCAGTTCACAATCATTTATTATCATCTCTCTCGCCTGTCTGTGAGCTTTACTACTCCCGAAAAGGACTCCGTCAGGCACAATAACTGCAGCCCTGCCACCAGGTTTTAATGAGTTGAAAATCCTGTTAATAAACAGCAGTTCTGTCTTAGTGGTACCCAGCTTAAAACCTTCATTTATATCACCTTTGTCTATACTTCCTTTAAATGGAGGATTGGCAAGGATTACATCGAACAAGTTGTCTTCGTTATACTTTTTACTGAGTGTGTCTTTCAAATCAATATTAGGCTGAGAAATACCATGAAGCATCAGGTTCATAAGCCCGATTCTCACCATCGTATTATCGAAATCGTACCCGAAAAAGGTATTCACTTTCAACTGCTTCCACAACTTTTCATTAGTCAGTTTATCACCATAGGTTCCTTTCACAAATCCGTTCTCATCGGTAAACCGCCTCCCTTCAGATGTATATTGTGTAAGTATATGCTGATATGCCCCCAGGAGGAATCCACCTGTACCACAAGCAGGGTCACAGATCCTTTCCCCGAGCCTTGGATTAACCAACTCAACCATCAGTTGTATGATATGCCTCGGGGTCCGGAATTGCCCGTTCTTACCTGCTGAAGCTATTTCGGAAAGCAGGAATTCGTACATATCGCCCTGGGTATCCTGGAATGTCTGACCACTTTCACTCTCTTTCTCAATTATTGAATATATCTTGTCAATCAATGTAACAGATTCAACCAGCAGAGAAGGTTTCGGTATTATGAAAACTGCGTCCCTCATATGTCGTCCGAATGCAGTACCTTCCCCGTTCAGCTCCTTAATAAAGGGAAAAACCTTCGTCTGGACATGGGCAAGCATCTCTCCTCCTTCAAGCTGTTTGAAATGGCTCCACCTGAGAGTTGCTTTATCAACGGAGGTTTTTGTATTGGGAATGTTATATGATCCTGCAAACAGCGATATATACTTCTCTCCTGAGAATTCAGCCTTCTTTATCTCCCTGAGGTCGAGTTCATCGAGCCTTCGCATGAAAAGCAGGTAGCTTATCTGTTCTATGGCTGTCAGGGGATTACTGATACCTCCGCTCCAGAACTTATTCCATAATTGTTTTATTTCCGATTTGATAGTCTGTGTAAGCATATTTTAAGCAACTAATTGTTCCGCAAACTTTAATATCTCTTCTATCTCTGTCTGTTTGAACAGTCCGAGAATACCGTCAGGACTCATCCTGGTGAAAGGCTCCTTAACAAGGTCTTTCTTCTCAATGCTGCCTTTCCTGAGGATATATGTCTGCAGGGTTAATAAAAACTGTATCTGTTGTTGACTGTAAGTGTTATGCTCTGCTATGAATTGAGTGAAAGCTTCTGTAACCTGTTCGGAGAATGATTTTAAACTCTCCATCCCAAGTATATATTTGATAAACTGTATAAACTTAGCATGCTTGTTATCATAGACCTGTTGTAACAGTTTCTCAGTCACCCATGGATCCCGTTCTTTAAGTAAAGTTCCAAGCTGCTCAATTTCCGAATCTGTTATCTCCATTCCACTTTTCAGTTTCTGAAGAACAAAATTGGTCTCGACCAGTTCTCTTATCACCGCCTCAACCTTTTCACGGTATTTCAGTACCGGCAACCTCTCATGTTCCGGACCGAATTCAACGAATTTTTTCTCTGTTACTTCATCCCTGAGATCCAGCTTTTCCTCTCCCGGTCGTGGAATATCCTCCCCTTTGAATTTCATCAGGGGTCCGAGTTTTTTAATCAGCAGATCAAGATCCGGATAAGTGAAACGGTGCCACCAGACAGGCCGGCATACCGCATCAATAAAATCCTTTTCCTTTCTGACAATATTGATTGAGAAGGGAAGCTCTTTTATCTGTTCAACGACTGCATCTTTCAGTACCTCGTATTTCTCAAGTTCCTTGCTAACATGAGCAGCCGCAAGGTCAACCACATCGATTTCAAAACGGATTGCTTTAAAATCACCCTGAGATTTTGACCTCATTACAGGAGCGATAACCCTCCTGAGATCGTCAATCTTATCTTCGGTGATATTTCTCCAGTAATCATCATCCCTTACAGCAGCCAGGTCAGATTGTGCATCCAGAACAATTACTGAATTGGCAGGTAGTTCATCAATATCTGATCTCAAATGAGTTATAACTATCTCCGTTAGTGTTTCATTATCTGCTTCCTTTGAAGCCGTAAGCTCATCAAGCCTGGCTTCAAACAGCCGGACCGGTAAAGATTTAACACCTTTCCCTTCCCTACCCTTTGGTGTCTCTTTGAAATACTCAAAGTTCTCCCACATATCGATAATAAGGAATCTATCCTTCTCGAGACACCAGGGTTTCAGCTTATTGTTATCGAGTACCCTTGTTCCCCGCCCTATCATCTGCCAGAATTTTGTATATGAGAATACAGGTTTAGCAAATACCAGGTTAACAATTTCAAGAACATCAATTCCGGTATCGAGCATATCAACACTTACCGCTACACGCGGCATATCGCTGTTCCGGAAATTATCAAGCAATCCTCCCTTCCCATATACCCCCTTGATACCCGATATCATTACTTCGGCAATCCTACCCTTATATTCAGGGAATAACCTGTCAAATGTCTCAACAATCCTGAAAGCATGTTTCTTACTTATGGCGAATATTATTGTCTTCCCAGGAAGCACTCCATCCGGACTTTTAATACATTCCTCCATAAACTCACGAACAATAAGAGCATTGGTACCCTTATTTGTAACCCGCTTCTCAAGATCGGTACCCTCGTAGTTGATCTCATCAGGATCCCTGCCTTCTGAAAGCAGCCGCTTCGCATCCTCAGGAGAAATAGTCCTGTTACTTATCCCGTCATCCATAAAACGACTCCTGATTTTCAGCACCTCGAAATCGGAAAGATATGGTGGTTTATTATTGACTGCCTCTTCGTAGGAGAAGTTGAATGAGGGCAGTTGATCTTCACAATCGAATAATCTGAATGTATTGTGGTCTATCTGTTCAGTTGGGGTTGCGGTAAGTCCAAGTTGTATAGTATCAAAATAGTCGAAGATATTCTTATAAACATTATAAATTGACCGGTGACTCTCATCAGCCACTATTAGGTCAAAGAAGTGGGGAGAGAATTTGCAGTTATCATCTTCAATCTCATTCAGTATAGTTGGGTATGTGCTTACATAAACACGACGATCGGTTACAAACTCGTTTTCTACTGAACTGCCTTCCCGTTTAGGCCATACCGGTGCATTAGGAAGATGCTCCTTGAAAGCATCGAGTGCCTGATCGCGAAGAGCTATCCTGTCGACAAGGAACAATACCCTCTGAACCCAGTTGGTTCTCATAAGGACATCAATAAGAGAAACACATGTTCTTGTCTTACCTGTTCCGGTTGCCATTACAAGAAGGAATTTCCTTCTCTTTCTTTCAATCCCCTCAAGGACAGATCTTATTGCTGCTATCTGGTAGGGTCGTCCCGAGATATTAGTGTTAATCAGTTCTTCGCTAAGGGAGCCGGAATTGCCTCTGATAAATCTGAGTCTTTCAAGATCATCCCTTGTAGGAAAACCATAGACTTTCCGGGGAGGGTACAATTCCGAGTTCCAGAAAAAGATATCATGACCATTCGTATAAAGCACAAAAGGAAGATCCTTCCCCTGGTTGTTCCTTTGGATAGTTTCAGCATATACCAACGACTGCAACTTTCCCTCCTCCGCATTCCTTGATGACTTCTTCGCCTCAACAACTGCCAATGGATACCCATCACGACCAAGCAGAGCATAATCAGAGAAAAGGTGTCCGGAATATTTCTCAAGAGGATCTTCAGCCTTCCTCTGATCGGCAATAATGTCAAGCTCTTCAGTTACCTGGGAAGGATCATTAACATTCCACCCGGCTTTGGAGAGTCGATGGTCAATAATTTCCTTTCTTGTTTGGGCCTCTGATAGTGACATCTATTTAATAATGCAGAAGTTCAAAAATAAATAAACTAAATGACTCCTTACCCTTTAATTATCCTCATTTTTACTCCTTACTTGTATTCCCGGACTTAAAAGCTCGATATTAACTGATTTTGAATACCTGTATTTTCCTCATTGACTATTCTGTTATAATTATAGCCGGTTTTTCTAAATTTTTTTTTGTTTACTTGTCAGACCTGGCATTTCTAATTCAGTTAATCCCATTGTAAGATCCTTCTCAACCTTTCTGATCAAGATCCGGATCTGGGTCTCTGTTTGTCCTTCAGTTTTAAGAATCGCCAGATCTACATCTTCAGAAAACCTGTCAATACGCCTGAATACTTTTGAGAGTGATGTTCCTCCTTTAAGGATGACTCTATCTGCATATTCTGAAAGAGATAGTCTTTTTAGTAAGAATGTAACCCAATAGTCTTTTTCACCAAATATTTCCCTTATCCCTAAGTGATCACTTGCTGCCCTGATAGTATTGCTGAATGCTTCTTTATTTTCATGCAGTGTCATGATATTCTCCATTTTAGTTTTTTTGGGAGCAGTTCATCCGGAATATTAAACTCAAATGTTGTTGCAGCTTTGAGCGATGACAACAAGAATTGAGTGATTTCCAGATCAGAGACCTCATCAAGTATTGCTCCGGTCAATGCCCTCGTTCCCGGATTATACTTGAGAGCATATTTCGCAATACTTTTCTTATCATCCTCCCTTATATCTTGAATCAGGGATATTAATACCGAGCAGGAATTTGCAATATCAGAATCCGGGATTTTTTTAATAAAGCGTATTGAGTCGAGAATCTGCAATAAATATATATTGTCCTTCGTAATATTGTTTTTCTGCCGGATAAACCTGATTTTGTATTTACCCCGTTTCTTAGGCTTTCGCTCAATATTAGTTCCTATCTGGATAGTATTAGAAACCTGAGTGGTTAATCCGAGCTTATTATAAATGCTTACCCCGGTAAGATATCCTATAACTCTACTATTATCTTCAAGAAGATCCTTCACAATCTGGTATTCCTGAGGATGTAAAGCACCAAACTCAGTAACCTCAGGTTTATAATACTGTCCTTTAGAAAGACGAACAATCTTTCCGGCATTAACCAAACGATTCAAGGCCATTTTAAGAGCACTCAAATTCTTCACAGGCACATCAAAATCATCATAGGTGAAAACATAACCTGCCTTAAACCGATTAATCTTATTTACAACGATATCAGATACTTTCATTATATCCCGATTTATATGCAAATATATAAAATGTGACGTTTCTGCCGGTAAAAACGTCACATTTCTTTACTAATTATTCCACAAATACCTCTAATTTAATATCAATATGCTCATTATAATGATCTGACTCGTTATAATCACCACCAATAATAGGCTTAATTTAAGAACCATTCGTCCTAAAACGGACATATGTAAATAGAGGTAGTTGAATGCCAGATATGACCTGATCAATGCTTAAATCTTAAAGGGTACCTAAAATTTCATTAGAAAATCAGACTGGTGTACGATTCAGTTAACCTCTAAATCACACTATCCATAACTCACTGTGCTAATGCGATATAATAAATATTTTAAACATATTACTGCTTTAGCGGCAAAAATCGGATTTATCTGTAATTTTTGACAGCAATTGGCTTTATTTTACTGTCATGACAGTAAAATAAAGCCAATTGCTTGCTAATTCAAAAGAAAACACTTAATTTTACCGCTATAAAGGTAAATAATGGAACAATCTCAAAAATTAGCAGAAGTGATTAGCTTGCATCGGAAGGCAGCCAAACTAAGCCGTATAAAGTTGGCAGAACTTGCAGGAGTTGGGAAAACTGTGGTTTACGATATTGAAAAAGGCAAAGAATCTGTCCAACTGGACACATTACGAAAAATCCTTAAAGTGTTGAATATTACTATTGTTTTAACAAGTCCATTATTAGAAAATCTGACAAGTCAGGGAAATGAGAAAGGCTAAAGTATATGTAAAGGGGAAAGAGGCTGGAACCCTGACTGAAGTTGTACAAGGGAAAGAGTATGTGTTTGAATACCTCGACGGTTATGATGGTCTTGAGGTATCCAGAACAATGCCAGCGAAAGAGAAAGTCTATAAGTTCAATGGGTTTCCCCCGTTTTTTGATGGATTATTACCGGAAGGAATTCAATTGGAGGGTTTATTGAAGTTAAAGAAAATTGATAAGTATGATTATTTTTCTCAGTTAATCGCTGTTGGTAATGACATGGTTGGAGCTGTAACAGTAAAAGAAGCAGAAAAATGAATCGCTGCCCAATAACATACAATCCTTGCGGAGATAGTCGTTACAGTGAAGCAGGACTTAAGCTACTATCAAATGAATTGACTTCACTTAAAGAGCTTGAATATACGGCAGAAGAACAAAGAAAAGAAGCTTTTAACCGTGCTTCTAAAATGTCAATACAGGGGATACAACCAAAACTGAGTGCAAAACTGAATATTAAGGAAGAGAAAATCGATATTGTTGACACGGGTGGAAGATATATTCTTAAACCTCAGCATCAATATTTTCCTGAAATGCCAGAAAATGAAGACCTGACAATGAAGCTTGCAAATGAGGTTGGCTTGGAAATTCCACTTCATGGCTTAATATGGTCAAAGGATAATACGCTGACATATTTCATTAAGCGATTTGACAGGAAAGGTCAGAACGACAAAGTACCTGTTGAAGATTTTGCTCAACTGGCAGGACTGAGCAGAGATACAAAATATGAATACAGTATGGAAAAGGTTGTTGGTTTAATTAACAGATTCTGTACTTTCCCTGTAATTGAAAAGCTGGTTCTGTTCAAACTGGTTATGTTTAATTACTTAATTGGTAATGAAGATCAGCATCTTAAAAATTTTTCTGTCATAACTCAAGACGGAAAAGTAAAGTTATCGCCAAATTATGACCTGCTCAATACTACTATAGAATATAAGAAGCCTGATGAGGAAATTGCATTGCCATTAAAAGGTGAGAAGAAACATTTAACTTACAATATGCTTGTCAAATACTATGGATTGGAAAAATGTGAATTAACAACTAAAAGTATTGACAAAGTTTTTGAAACCTTATCATCCGCAATTCCTGTATGGAAATCTATTATCAATTCTAGTTTCCTGTCAAAGGGGATGAAAGAAAAATACCTTGAGTTATTGGAAATACGTCTCAACAACTTAAATATTACATAGTCCTGATTCCTGAATACGGAGAGAATTTTACCGGCAGCCAGTTAAAGCCATGTTATATTAAAGATTTATTTCAAGACTGCTATGTGTAAAAACATAATATGATTACCTGAAATAGTAATATGCAATACTTTTATTTTCGTATTTAAGAAATCCTTTGTATTTATTCTCTTTATTATAATGTTCGTTCTTTTGCTCCTCCAAAAGAATAAACCAAAGAAAAGGATTCAGGAAAAGACAACATCTTCAACCTCTTCTTCTGACGTGGAAATTACGCGTCAGCTACGATATTTGTGCCTTTTCTGACCCTCTTCAACCTACCAAATACCATATCCCTGTAAACAAGTCTTTCAATTAAATTAAAAACACATGACAAAGAAAATTCAACTATCCAAATATTCCATTAAGTCGAACTTTTCAGGTAAAAATCATTACGACCTGGTTATTATAGGAGCAGGTATAAGCGGACTATCAACAGCTCTGATGTGGATGAAAAATACCAGCGGGAAAAAAACACTTATCCTTGAGAAAAATGATTACGCAGGAGGATATAACACTGCATTTCAAAGAGGTGATTATGTCTTTGAAACAACACAACTTTTCCCCGATATAATCGACATGATGGAATACCTGGGAATTAAGATCAGGCTGAAACAGTACCAAAATGATTTCATGCGCAGGATAGTTGTCAATGGTGACCGGATCACTGAATATAAAATACCTGCCGGTGTTACAAATTTCACTGACTATCTGAAAAAAACTTTCCCGGAGGATAGTGACAAGATAGATAAGTTAATGGAATATTCTGTTTCCATGTTTTCCCAGGTTCGAAAACTGAAAGTTATTCCAACACTCACAGATACACTTGTGACTCCATTCAGGGCTCCCAAAGTCGTTGCAAACCTGAACACAACCTATTCCGGACTGCTGGATAAATTTAATATTACAAACCGGGGACTAAGAGAAGTTCTGGAAACATTCACTTCCTTTTCCGGTGTTCCTTCAGACAGAGCATCAGCAATTTATGCCACAGGAGCCATGCTCTCATCAATGACCAGGTGCTTCAGGCCTTACGGCTATTTTGATGAGTTCGCTTCAGAAATGGCGCGACTTTTTCAGGAATGGGGAGGAGAACTAAAATTAAACTCGGAGGTGGAAAACATTATTATTGAAAATGGTAAAGCCAGAGGAGTTAAAATAAAAGGAGATGATAGTGTAATAACCGCAGATACAGTGATCACAACCATTGATCCTATGGTAGCGTTAAGGAAACTTGTCGGTGATGAATACCTGCCGGCAAAATATATTGAAAGACTCGGGAATATAGTTATGTCTACATCATCAATAAATATTTCGCTTGGACTTGATGATAAAATTGATCTGGGAGCAATGGACCTCGATTACCCGTACAATGTTGTATCAACGGGACTGGGTACTTCAGAAAAACTCTTCGACGGCTTTCTTGCTGGTGATAATTCTTTCTCGGATGATTGCTTCCATGCAGCAGTTATCTGTCCGTCATTAACCACAGGAGCAAAAAACACAATCACAATAAGATGTACCCCCTTTGCAATAAACAGCTGGCCCGAATGGAGAAAGAACGACTCCAAAAGATATAATTCTGAGAAAGAGAGATGGGCCGACTTCTTTATCAATATAGCCGAAAAATACTTTGTCCCGGGATTGAGCAAACATATAGTTGTAAAAAACATTGCTACCCCCGCGACCTTCTCTATGTTCTCCGGATCGCCCACAGGAAGTATTTATGATATGGCTTCTATAGTCACCCAGTTCGGACCTAAGCGTCTTCCCTTTAAAACACCAATTGAAAACCTCTACCAGCCAAAATTTGCACATGGGTTATATGGCAGCATGATGAATGGAGTACAAATGGCAGATATGCTCCTCGACCGTAAATTTAATGATGGCAACTCACTGTTTAACCCACGGAAAAAATAACTAATTTGCCAACAAGGAATCAAATAACCATAACACGCCAGTCAGCTGGTGAATATTTATTCCATTTAATATGATAAAAAAAATAACAGCAACATTTTTAGTTTGCATAATGGCCATATACTCCCTGAATGCATGCACTACCTTTGTAATCAAAGATTCAAAAAACCTGGTTTACGGACGAAATTTTGACTGGGATATTGCTTCCTGATTCAATTCATTATAATAAAAAAGATAGATCTGATAAAACAAACAATATTATTCCCTCCCGAAGAATCCCGGTGAAAAGACCAGGATCAATCAGGTCAAAATGACAGTCGGCAACAATGACAGTAACCTCTTCATAGACATTTTTACATTTTTTAACTGCCAGGTGAGAATGGATTGTTTTTTGCAGTGTTTAAAACACGGAGAAAAAATCATCAGTAAAAAAAGAATGGGACATTAAAAGCTTCAGTATATGTTGAGATACAGATCTGAATCGAATGACAATGGATTATAAAGATTACTATAAAATATTGGGAGTATCAAAAGGTGCCAGTCAGGAAGACATAAAAAAAGCTTACCGTAAGCTGGCAGTCAAATACCATCCGGATAAGAATAAGGATGATAAGCAGGCTGAGGAGCGTTTCAAAGAGATTGGTGAGGCCTATGAAGTACTGAAAGATCCAGAGAAAAGGAGAAAATATGACCATCTGGGAGCAAACTGGAAACAGTATGAGAATGCAGGAACAGGTGATTTTGATTTCTCTGGTTTCAGCGGAAGGTCTTCAGGTAAACGAAAATATTATTACGGAGATGATCTGGGAGATCTTTTCGGCGGCAGAGAGAGTGGCTTTTCAGATTTCTTCAATGCCTTCTTCGGCGATCTCACAGGAGAAAGGATGTCGGGCTTCACAGATTTCGGATCACGCCGCCGCCCCGGTAAAGGGACTGATTATCAGGCTAAAATTGAGATCAGTCTGGCTGAAGCTTATTCCGGTACAACACGCATACTAAACGTCAATGGACAAAAACTGCGTACCACAATAAAGCCCGGAGCTTATGAGGGACAGGAACTACGGATAAAGGGCAAGGGTGGTAAAGGCATTAACGGAGGAGCTCCCGGCGATATCCTGATAAGGATCACAATAAGACCGGACAATAATTATGAGATAAACGGACACGATCTGCTGTTAAAAACAGATATTGACCTGTATACTGCCGTTCTGGGTGGCAAAATTGAAGTCAACACTCTGGCAGGCCGGATAAGCTTAAATGTACCGGCCGGATCGCAGAGCGGATGCAGACTCAGACTGAAAGGTAAAGGTATGCCCGTATACGGGAAAACAGGTATGGCCGGTGATTTGTATATCCGCCTGAATGTAATTATCCCCCGTCATCTGACAGAAGAAGAACTAAAACTATTCACCCGACTCAAAGAAATAAACAGGAAAAAAACAGGCAGTCATTAATTCTCCCTGCATTCTTCACATCTTTGAATTTAACTGAACAGACAACCAAACGGTATTATACCAACTCCTTCTCATCTGCTGTAGTAAATGCGAAAGGAGGATTAAACAGATTACCTGAACAAATGAGTAAATGATCTTTTCATTAACAGATCATACCGTTTGTGATTAAGCAAAAAAATCCCGGAGACATGTTTTTGTCTCCGGGTATATCTATAATATGGAGGACTATAATCCGAAGGCATAGTAATACGTGCCCGGATAGTCTTCATAAATTCCTTCAAGCATCACACCACCTTTTTTATTCTCAAGGTATTTGACAAGATCCTCTGTTGTTCTCATCACTTTGCCGTCGGCTTTTGTTATTATAAAGCCAACTCTCATATCGGTATGACGCCTTATTATCCCTGTGGATAACTGTGTAACCCGTAATCCTCCGTCAATATCCAGTTTACGTCTTGTCTCTTTGTCGAGTTCTTCAACCTGGATACCCAATAAGCCAAGAACTTCTTCACTGCCTTTCTCATACAGTCTTTCCTTACCCTCCTGATTACGGAGTGTTACAAGGAAGTCCATTTCTTTTCCTTTACGGTCAATCTTAAGAGCAACTTTATCACCAGGATGATAAAGGGCAACCATTTCGAGCAGTTCTGCTGAAGTCTTTACAGGGCTGTTATTGACTTCAAGAATAACATCACCCGGCTTCACTCCTGCATCTCCTGCCGCACTGTTGACTGATATACTGTCTACATACACACCGGTAGTAACATTCAGATCTTTCTCTTTTGCCAGATTACCATCGACACTTCTTATTATCAATCCGAGATAGCCTCTCTGTACCATCCCGTATCTAAGAAGATCTTCCACTACTTTCGATACTATATTCGAAGGCACGGCAAATCCATATCCGGCATAAGCGCCGGTAGGACTGGCAATAGCTGTATTGATACCTATCAGTCCACCCTGCAGATTAACCAGGGCTCCTCCGCTATTACCCGGATTGATGGCAGCATCTGTCTGAATAAAGGACTCAATAGCACTGCGGTCCGGCAGGATATGTATACTGCGGCCTTTTGCACTGACAATCCCGGCGGTAACAGTCGAATTCAGGTTAAAAGGATTACCGACAGCCAAAACCCACTCTCCCACTTCCACATCATCAGAGTTAACCAGGGGCAGATAAGGCAGACCCTTTTCATTTATCTGCAACAGGGCAATATCGGTTGAAGGATCAGCACCTATTACCTTAGCCTTAAAAACGCGGTTATCGTCAAGAGTGACTTCAATGTCGTCGGCATTGTCAATAACATGATTATTTGTTACTATATAACCATCGGCATTTATTATAACCCCTGAACCGGCTCCTACCCGTGCCTGCGGACCACGGGGCTGTTGCTGCCGGGGAGATTCAAACCTGAACTCCGGTCCGAAAAAGTATTCAAAAATATCATCATCAAAAAAATCCCTGAACTGATCAGGATTACCCCTGTACTGAGAATTGCCTGTATTTTGTACCTGTGTTGATTTAATATGTACAACAGCAGGCATCACTTGTTTTGAGACTGTTGTAAACTCAAGAGGTACAACCTCTCCGTCTTCCGTTACAGTATAGGTAGCTCCCACTACCGGGGAACCTGACAGATGTTCTATCTTAACAGTGTTACCATTGTTATTGCCAAAAAGCATAAAGGTACCTATAGTCAGGGCGCTGCCTAGTACTGCTGAAATAATAAGTGTTACATATTTTTTCATATCATAGCCCTCCATAATTTTAGGTTTTACATTTTATTTTTTGTTCTGTCTGACTTTGTTTAAAGCAGCCTTTAAGCAGACTACCTGTCCGCATCTTGCGGGATTATATTTCGCAGCTATCTTTTCAGTATGAACGGTGTTTTCAGGTACTGTGAAAGAACGCTGGAATGACTGATAATTAAATTCTTTCCGTGTGATCTTTTCCCCCTGATTTTCTTCATGCTCTGCCTTTTTCTCAGCAGTGATAGTCAGCCTGCCATTTTCATAGTTTACCTTGAAGTCGCCCTTCTTCATTCCGGGGGCAGCCACTTCAAGCATGTACTCTTCAAAAAACTATCTATTAATGAAGGAAAAGATGGAAACCAGTTGTTTGATAATCTTGCTAAAGTCATGGCTGAATCCTCCATTTTTTTTAAGTTAGACATTACATTCTTTTATTTTTCGCTTTAAAAAAAATCAAACTGTATGCCAGAACAAATATTATCACTAAATACTTTTATCGTATCCTCATGTACATCAGATAATTAAAAATATCATTGATTTTTCCGGCCTTGTTCCAAAAACTCATTATTCTGTATAATAAATGCCACAATGTCATATAACACCTTCAAAGAGACGTCATTATGGCATAATTGAATTACATTGTTCAAGGCCTAAATACAGTATGTTATATTGCATATGGTGATTTTGTCAGTCCTCTGGCATTTGCACAGGCAGACAGACAATTCACAGACATAGATATTAAGAAATTCGAGGGAAAGAATATTATTTAAATAACGCAAAAAGGATTTAGCAACTTTGGAAAACTCCTAACATAATCAAATCTGTAATTTTGTAGCAACTTTTTTATAAAAAGTCAAATAAATTGATTAACAATACATAATTAAAAGAACATGACTATTTTTAAAGGAAATAAAGAGTTTTTCCCCTTTACCGGGGCTGTCCAATATGAGGGACCCGATTCAAAGAATCCCATGGCATTCAAATGGTACAATGCCGATCAGATAGTAAGGGGTAAAACAATGAAAGAATATCTTCGTTATGCAATTGCTTACTGGCATTCATTCTGTGGTGATGGACAGGATATCTTTGCGATAAATCATCCCACACAACTTCGACCCTGGAATAAAGCAAACGACCCTATGGATGCAGCTAAAGATAAGATGGATGCAGCTTTCGAATTTATCAGTAAAATTGGTGCTCCGTTCTACTGCTTTCACGACACGGATTTAGTCGGTACCGGTTCGGTTTTCGAAATCGAGAAACGTCTGGCAGATATAATTGATTTAGCTAAAGAACGCCAACAGTTTACAGGCATTAAATTACTTTGGGGCACAGCCAACGTTTTCAGTCATCGCCGTTACATGAACGGGGCATCTACCAATCCCGATTTTAATGTTGTTGCCAATGCTGCCGTTCAGGTCAAAAACGCGATAGATACAACGATTGCCCTGGGAGGTGAAAATTATGTTTTTTGGGGAGGTCGTGAAGGATATATGAGTCTGCATAATACCAATACAAAAATTGAGCTTGAGAACATGGGCCAATTCCTGAGAATGGTTCGCGATTATGCCAGATCGAAAGGATTTACAGGGACTTTTTTGATTGAACCCAAACCAATGGAACCCACCAAACATCAATATGATTACGATACCCAGACTGTAATTGGGTTTCTAAAATCTCACGGTTTAGAAAATGACTTTAAGTTGAATATCGAAGTTAACCATGCTACATTAGCTGGTCATACATTTGCTCATGAGCTGCGTATGGCAGGCGACAACAACATGTTTGGATCGATTGATGCCAACAAAGGAGACTATCAAAACGGATGGGATACTGACGAATTCCCCACTAATGTTTACGAAGTCACTGAGGCTATGCTCGAAGTTATCCAGGTTGGTGGATTTTCTACCGGAGGTATAAACTTTGATGCGAAACTCCGACGTAACTCTACCGATTTGGAGGACCTGTTTATCGCCCATATTTCAGGAATGGATACATTTGCACACTCATTAATCATTGCAGACAAAATTTTAAAAGAATCAGATTACCTAAACCTTAAAGCCAATCGGTACAAATCATTTTTAGAGGGAAAAGGTATGAATTTCAATAAAGGCAAAATGACCTTGGATGATTTATACAACTATGCAAAAGCAAACGGAGAACCAAAACCAATAAGCGGTAAGCAAGAAATGTTAGAACAACTGATAAACAGTTATATTTACAGTTAATAACTATATAAGTTTCTTTCTCTTAATGCAACAGGTAACATCAGCATATTACCAGCAAACAGGCTGTGATGTAAAAAATTATATCTATAACCATTTATCAGACGAACTAAATGTAAAACACTTGTCTGAACAGTTTGGTATTTCGTTTTTTCATTTTCAAAGGATAATGAAAGACTACCTAAACGAACCATTGGGCAAATTTATTAATAGGGTCAGGCTCGAAACAGCTCTTAAAATAATACGGTACACAGACCTGCCGCTATCTGAAATTGCATTACAAATAGGGTATAGTGATTGTTCTGCATTCTCAAAAGCATTCAGTAAGAAATTTGGCTTTTCTCCTCAGAGGTTCAAATCCAATAATTTAATTGCATTAAATACACATGTCGATTTTAAAATCAATAACTCAGGTAAACTAGTTAATGATATTAAACCGAAAATCGTCATTTTCGCCGATAAACCCATTGTTTATACAAAATTTAAAGGTGAATATACCGGGAAAGAATATAATAATACCTGGGATAACTTTTGGGAGGTTGTGATACGAAATAATATCTTGAGCTGGAAACCAGATGTTTTTTCAGCTTATTACGATAATCCTTTTGAAACTGATCCTACTGATTGCAAGGCTGAATGTTGTGTTGCCACCCATAAGAAAGCATCAAACAGTGAGCAGATAGAAACCAAAACATTAGCTGGCGGCAAATACGCCATGTTTAGGTATAAAGGTCCGCATAAAATGCTGTTGAAAATAAACGAGTATATTTTGAAAAAATGGGTAATTAGTTCAAATCTCAAACTTCGAAATTCTCCATTAATAGAAAAGTATATCAATAACTATCGTTTTATTGATCCCCCCAGCCTTCTGACAGAAATATACATACCGATTGAATAATTCATTACGGTATACTTATAATCATTGTTTAATTCATGATAAGAAGATCTTTATTATTGATCTTTTATGGTGAATAGTGGAATGAGTTCCTGTCAATACGCAAAATTTTACATTGACAGAAAGAATTATCTCACTTCCATTCTGTTTGATCAGCTGATTTATCTTTGGCAGTATCGAAAACCTTGCTGACAGTACTGTAATGGTCTGAAAAAACCGGACAGGATAAATCATCTAATAGTACAGATACCCATCCGCTGCCGTGATCACATGTAATGCAACTTTTTCGAATCAGATACGTCTTTTCTTCGAACACCAGGACTTATTCAGATGGACTATTGAAAAGCAGCCTCCTATTCATTGTAACAATGCAATTATATTTGAACATTTGTATAATAAAAATAATGAAACGTATTTGAGTAGTAACTTTCAACAGGAAATGACTGCTTAATTTATGTAAGTTTCTTACTACAATGAAATAATATTTTAAATAATCGTGTTAAAAAGAAAAATGAAAAAAATTATTACCGGAATTTTGCTACTTATTTTCCCGCTTATATCAAACGGACAATCAGAAATGTTACCAATTGATAGTCTCTACCTAAATAGTGTCAGTAAGTTCTATCAATACGCAAAACAGGTAAAAAATGATATATGGCCGGCTATGGAGATCTCTCCTGTATGCCTTTTCAGAACCAATGGTCCTGCTATTTTATACGGACATCCAAATCCTCCGGAATCATTTATAAAAACAGATGATAATATCTTTATAGGATCTCAGAGAGAGATGCATCTGGCTGGTGCTACCCAGATGGAGATAAATGGTGTATCAACAGCGATTATTGATTATGGATACGATCATTATTCAACACCAGAGGAGGTTTATGCAGAACTTTTCCATGAGATACATCATGTCTATCAGCTTAACAAGATTGAAAACATCGAATATGACAATCCCGCTATCCTTCTTGTTTACCCTGAAGATACAAACAATGACGCCCTGAAACTTTATGAGCAACAGATATTGCTAAAAATGGTTTTCACTGACGATAAGAATCAGTTCGACAAATACCTTAACGAATTTTATAGCTGCAGATTAAAAAGAGAGAAAATTATCGGAAAAGAATTTCTTGATTACGAAAAAACAGTTGAGAACATGGAAGGACCTGCTTTTTACTGTGAATACAGGTTTTATAATGAAAAGGCCGTTTGTGATAAGATCATTAAGGAACATTATAATTTCAATCATTTCTGGTCGGTATTGAATACTCCTTATTATGGCCGCACCAGTCTGAGGTTAAGACATCTTTCTGCAGGTATGGCTATGTGCTATATCCTTGATAAATTTCATGACAGTGATTGGAAAAAAGAATACTATTCACAAAATTCCGGTTTGTTTGATTTTTTTATGTCGAAATTTAATCCGCAAATTATTGAATTGCCCGATCTTAAAATTTATTATTCCTTAAGTAACTATCATACTACAGAATCTGTTTTACAGCATGAAAGGGTTTTTGATGAATTTTCCAGTCAGCCAGGAATTAAAATCATTCTTGAGTTTGCTTCAGTCCCGCAGTTCAGAGGTTTCGACCCTATGAATGCCAATGCTATTAATGACAGCATCGTGTTACATAATACTTTACTGAATCTTGGAAACGAAAACAATAAACTATTTATTACCAACCATGACATTGCCACGATTTATAAGGGGCAGATCTGGTTTGTCGATAAGGCTGTTTTTTTCGTGAGTAATAAATCAGAAATAAAGAATATTGACGATAAGATAATTATTTCATCAGAGGATATTGACTTCGAGTGGTCAGGTGAAATAATTTCTGAAGAAAAAAACAAAATAATAATAAAATGTGATTAATTCTGATGCCAACAGTAATTATGATTATTGAGGGCTTCGGGTATGTACCTTTCTTTCCGGATTTCTCAAAAGAGAGAGGTCATATTGAGTACATGGATGTTCATGTCTCACCGGGCATTCTCTCCTCAGTCAGCTGAAAGACCATCTGGGAGCAGAAGCCCTTAAGAACATAGCCCTGGAAGAACAGTTAAAAAAGATTTCCGGTCAGTAGTAAAAAAGAAGCTTCTATTATTCTATTTACTGATACGTAACAGGTTTACAAACTCATCCAGGAAGAAAGTGTTTTCGTATATCCCTGTGAATTTATGAGCACCGGGGCCATATGCGAAAACAGGGACCATTGTTGCAGTATGGTTACCTGTCTGAATAAAATTACTGCGCACCTGGTGGCTTTTCCTATCTCCCCCCACTAGTGTCAGGCCTCCTGTCTCATGATCGGCAGTTACAACGATAAGTGTCTTACCGTCATTTTCGGCAAATTCTTTTGCAACACCAACAGCTTCGTCCATATCCAGTAATTCCGACACTATATATTCAAAATCCTTTGCATGGCCTCCCCAGTCGATCATTGAACCTTCCACCATCAGGAAGAAACCATTTTTATTGCGGCTAAGAGTACTGATAGCTTTTGCGGTCATTTCTGCCAGGACCCCTACTCTTCCTTCAGTTACCCTGGGCATGTGCTCTTTGGCAAGTAAGCCTGCAATTTTCTCAGAACCGGAAGCCTTCAGGTCGTCCATAGTGTAAACGACATCATAACCCTGTTCCTCCAATGAAAGAGTCAGATCTTTTCCGTCTTTTCTGTTCCGAAAATTATCTTCTCCTCCACCGATAAAGACATCTGCCGTTCCGTTGAGAAAATCTTCAGCTATGCCTTCATAATCGTTACGGGTAATATTATGGGCAACAAAAGAAGCAGGAGTGGCATGTGTTACCGATGCAGTACTCAGTACTCCTGTTGCCAGACCGTTCTTATGAGCTATCGCAACAATAGAAGCAATATCCGTCGAATCAGGACCCATTCCAATCATATTATTTCTTGTCTTTTTCCCACAGGCTAATGCAGTGCCTCCTGCACCCGAATCAGTAACATAGTTGTCTGATGAATACGTCTTACTGAAACCGGTAAATGGGAATGACTCAAGAACAAGTGGCTCGGGGCTTATTGTCATGCCGGCATAAACCTGGGCCGTCCCCATACCGTCACCAATAAAGAAAATAATGTTCTTCACCCGGCTTTCTCTTCTGCCGGAAGTGCTGATATTACTGGCTGAACAGCCGGATAAAATGATTATAAAAGAAAATATAATCGCTTTATATAACATGTTTTTCATAAAATATGGATGATTAAATTAATTATCTTCATAATCCCTAAAAAAAGCCGGATAGTTTCCTGCTAACATATTGCTTTAAAATTAACTAATATGTTAAGACAAAATTAATTTTTTCAAGGAAGAAATCAATTTAAAACAGCTTTTTGTTTATCGGCCGTCTTATAAAAATGTCATTCGTTAACCGGGATCTGTTATTGGTTGGATTAGTCTTTTCCGGCTTTATATTATATACTACTTTCGGTATGAAGTTATTGATAAGCGTTTTCATAAATGAAAATAATCGTTAAGATATAAAAAATGATTTTTTAACTAATTAATCCTTCAAGCCATGAAAAAGATGATTTTTACCTTATTACTTGCAGTTATTTGTACTGCTTCTTTCGGAAGAAATGTTGTTGCACAGGGCAAGACATTCTCTTCACTGGGTGACTACAAGATTGAAACCGCCGATGATCCTTTCACTATTAACGGAGAGGATTTCAAGGCTTACATAATCAGCTATGCCAACTCCCCCATGGAGGTTACTGTTGTTGTATGCAAGGAAAGAAAATGCAGGAAATATCTGGTATTATCAGACAAGCTTTCCGTACAGTATATTAACAACGAGAATTATTTCGGCGTTGAAAGACTTGACAAGTCGTTTGAAAAAACGGGTTATGCAACGAGAGAATCGGATATCAATAAGATGGAATATTTCCATCAGAAAGTATTGGGTTCGGGACAAAAAGGTGATCACGAAGCCACTCAACTCATTGCAGCTTATTTCCCATTTCTTCTGAATGATCCTGTAACATTCTCAGCTGCAAAGTAATTAGTTTATCCCCGGCCGTCCGGCCAGTTTTGGTTTTATTGATCTGAAAAAAGGGTGTCTTAAAGAGGCACCCTTTTCTTTCATTGAGCAACAGTGTATCAGAAAAAAATAATCCACTGATAGATTGCCGTAATAAGATAATGGTACAGTATTCTGTCAGCCCTTGAATCTCTCCATGTGAATAAGAAACAGGTCTTTCCTGTTTCTTGAAACGGGTATCCTGGCTCCGTCCTGCATTTCTATATATCCTCCGTCTTTGCGTATATATTTACGGACATATTTCAGGTTTATGAGATGGGAGTTATGCGAACGGAAAAAATACCGGTCGCTGAGCAGATCCTGAAATTCTTTCAGATGTTTGGAAACAAGCATTTTCCTGCTGGCTGTCATAAATAACCACGAATAGCTTCTGTCAGCTTCGAGCCTGATGATCTCTTTTGGATTGACATACTCCATACCATCAGATGTAGGTATAGCCAGACGGGAAGGATTTGTTGTCCTGAGGTTTTCGAGAAGTACTTTAATACTTTCATTAGAACTTTGTTTGTCTCCGGCGCGTACACGGATAACTTTTTTTACAGCTTCCACGAATTCCGATATATTAACCGGTTTCAGGATATAGTCAACAGCACTGTACTTAATTGCTTTAATAGCATAATGGTTAAATGCTGTAATAAAGATCACGTCAAATGCCTTATCCGGAAAATCCTGGAGCAGGTCGAAACCTGAACCGTCGGGCATCTCAACATCAAGAAAAACAAGATCCGGATCTTTTTCCCTTATCACTGCCACACCACCGGAAACATTTCCTGCTGTACCAACAACATCCAGACCGGGACAATATTCTTCAATTACCGAGGAGATGAAATTTACGGCATTGACTTCATCATCAATAATAATTGTTCTCAATTTCGTATTCATGTCATTATCGGAATATGAATCTCCACGCGTGTACCTTCAGGCTCTCCCTTGTCGTTAACAAGATCGAAATAAACGGTTTTAAGGCTTGTCCCATACAGTTCATTGACAAGGTCAAGCCTCGAAGAAGCAATCTTAGTACCCATTGAATTATGGTTGCTCTTTCTCTGTTTTGATTTTTCCCCTGCTGCTTCCCGTCCAATACCATTATCTTCAATAGTACAGGTTATATGATCTTTATCCAGTCTGAAACCGATATTGACGTAGCCTTTTTCAGCTTTTGGCATCAAACCGTGACATATTGAGTTTTCCACATACGGCTGAATAAGCATTGTAGGTATTTTAAACAGAAAGGGATCAATCTCATCATCCACAGCAATCCGGTAATCAAATTTACCACTGAATCTTAAAGATTCCAGTTCAAGATAAAGGGTGATTGCGTCCAGTTCATCACGAAGAGATACAGAGGTATGATTTGAGTTCTCAAGGACTTTACGCATGAGATTTGAGAATTTAGTAAGATAGTTATTTGTAGCCAGCTTGTCATGTTGATACATATAATACTGTATCGAATTAAGAGTATTGAAAATAAAATGAGGGTTCATCTGCTGCCGCAGGTTGACCTGTGTCAGTTCTGCTATCTTACGGTTCATTTCGCTCAATCTTCTTTTATCCTTCAGCCTTGATCCCCTGAAAAGGAGTAAACCTATTATCACTGCCAGGATAAAAAAGCCAAGGATAGCTATGTTCAGCAGCCTGTTGTTCTTCAATCTTAGTGAAAGAATATCCACTTCTTTATTATGCATATCAGCCTCATACCGCACCCGGGCTTCTGTAAGCCCCTGTGAACTTCTGGTAATAAGAACCGAGTCATTAAACTGCTTATACAGCACAAAATTCTCATATGCATTAGCAGTATCCTGCCTGTTAAGATAGAGTTGATGCATATCATTATAAACCCACGACAGTGTGTACCAGTCCTTTGCTTTTTTTGCATATTCAAGGGATAGCTGGTAATATTTCAAAGCTGTGTCAGAGTCTCCCAGATCCCGGTTTATCGTGCCCATGTTACCGTAAGAGTTGGCTGATATCATCACATAATTGTCCTTAAGGCTGTATTTGAGTGACCTCTCGTAATTAGCCACAGCAGAATCGTACATGTGTTCGCAGTAGTAATTCCATCCGATGTTTGCTGAAGCAAAAGCTGTATAGTAAGTATTCTTCTGTCTCAGTGAAAGGTCCACGCATCTGCGCAGGATGGAATCGGCTCCGTTGAAATCACGTATTTCTCCGGCCAGAGAGGTGCCCAGGAGAAGATATGCTTCCATGACGGCAACGGTATCATCTTCAGCCAGACCTGCTTCTGCCATTAAACCAAGATGGCTGCGGTAGTTTTCCGGATCATTTACTGTGTTATATACATTTGCCTGTCCTCTGTATGAAGAAGGTATTACTTTCTTCAGTTTATGCTTTTTCGCAAAGGCAATACTCTCATTGTATTTTTCTATACTCTCATTGAAAAAGCCTGTACGCTGGTAATACATCCCCAGTAATAAAAGTGTCTTCACATAAGTATCATATTCACCGGCATCCAATGCTTTTCCAAGAGCGATGTTTGCCTGTTCCTCAGAACTACTGTAATCACCTGATCTGAAAAAATAGTCGGCATGTAGAAGATGCAGGAGAGAAGGCCATTCAATATTGTGTTTGTTGCATAAACGGGCAGCAGAATCGAGATATACGAAAACATCATCCCTGTGTCCGGAATATTTATCAAGGCAATCCCGGGCCTTACCCATCAGTTCGTCAAGTTTCTTTTTATTGTCCTTATCATTATCATCCTCCCGGATACTATATGTGATGACAGCATTGTGTGTTGATAAAGCTGAAGCAGAAAAAGGCAGAAAAAAAGATATAAGAATTATAAGGATAGTCTTCATATGTTTGAAATTTTATTCTACCTGCTACCTTCTTTACTCTATTTTTTAATTATGCCTTTTTGTGTTATCTGATCAAAGAATTTCATGTCCTTTTCATGTTTATCATCTATTGCCGGCAATAAAGCAAAGTTAACAAATCAGATGCTGCCGGCATATTCCTTTATCAATTCATTTAAGGCTATGCAAAGTTCGTTTTCTCTTATATAAAAATACAACACAAACAGATAAAAACCTTATATGGGTTTACAAATGGTATCCTATAGTTTACGGCTGAACTTTTTCAAAAAAACTGATCTTTTTATATCGTCTGAAAAGAATGTTTTTTTAGACTTTAACCGGGAGTAATATTATTCAATTTTTTACATCAAAAATTGATACAGATGATAACATAAATTAAATTATATTGTTACATTCGTCTAATTATATCTGATAGTAATAATTAAAAAATCCGGATATGAAATCAGTTATTCCTATACGTTCTTTTTTTGGTATATTGATGCTTCTGGTTATCATACCTTCATTGAAGGGTCAGGATGATAGCCGGCGTGATTATGTTCCAGAGGTTGGTCAACAGGGCAAGGATGTTGTGTGGGTGCCAACACCCCAGGAGCTTGTTGACACTATGCTTTCCATAGCTGAGCTTACTCCTTCTGATCTGGTTATTGATCTCGGGTCAGGAGATGGCCGCACAGTTATCACTGCTGCCAAGCGGGGAGCCCGTGCCATAGGCATTGAATTCAATCCTGATATGGTAACTTTATCCCGCAGGAATGCTGAAAAAGAAGGTGTCAGTTCACAAGTTCAGTTCTTTGAGGGTGATCTCTTTGAGTATGATCTTTCTAAAGCTACTGTAATAACTATGTTCCTTCTGCCAGAGATCAATCTTAAGTTAAGGCCCCGGCTTCTTGAGCTTAAGCCTGGCACACGTGTGGTTTCAAATACATTCACTATGGGAGAATGGATCCCTGACCTGGAGGTAAACACTCCTGACAGATGGAACAGCTGGACCACTGCCCTGATGTGGATAATACCGGCAAAGGTTGAAGGAAGATGGAAGATAGGGGAACATGAACTGAGCTTAACCCAGAAATATCAGTTTATAAACGGTACTTTCAATAACGGAGGTACAATAACAGCTATAGCTGACGGACGGCTGAGAGGGAATGAGATATCATTCAAAATAGGTAATATCATCTACCTCGGCCAAGTCAATGGGTCGCGTATAACAGGGACAGCCAAATCGGATTCTGCAAAATGGGACTGGACTGCTGTTAAGAGTTCTGAATAAAGAACAGTCTATTAGCGGGATTTACCTTTTATTAGCTTCTGAAGGGCTGCCATTTCATCTCTGTATCTGGCAGCCTCAATAAAATCAAGTTCGGAAGCTGCTTTTTGCATATTTTTTTCTGCCATATTGAAAGCTTTTTCAAGAGCTTCAATATTCATATATTTCACAACAGGATCAGCAGCAATATCAGGTCTTTCAGGTTCAAGATATGTCTTTGCCGCTATTCCTTTACGGTTCAGTCCGGCCAGGATAGTACCTGTTTTACGTACTATCTGAGCCGGCGTTATTCCCATTTTCTCGTTATATTTCAATTGTTTGTCTCTCCTTCTGTTTGTCTCATCAATAGTCTCTTGCATACTATTTGTGACAGTATCGGCGTACATGATCACTTTCCCGTTTATATTACGAGCCGCTCTGCCGGCTGTCTGTGTCAGTGATCTTGCTGATCTGAGAAATCCTTCCTTGTCAGCATCCAGAATAGCTACCAGAGATACTTCAGGTAAATCGAGGCCTTCCCTGAGAAGGTTCACACCAACCAATACATCAAAATCTCCTGCTCTCAGGCCTTCCATAATCTCAATCCTTTCCAGAGTATCTATACCGGAATGGATATAACGGCATCTGATATCAAATTTCATCAGATAAGCTGTCAGTTCTTCAGCCATCCTTTTTGTAATTGTTGTTACAAGAGTTCTCTCTCCCGC
>LSQX01181587.1_pt1 | contig 31159 bp, 19 predicted proteins | sample 654561 | NCBI WGS metagenome assembly LSQX01 (sample SAMN04489861, study PRJNA283612) | anaerobic digester metagenome | isolation source: 4 biogas reactors fed with cattle manure at either 37C or 55C with and... | place: Denmark: Kongens Lyngby | collected 2014 | reverse complement strand
TTTTCTTGGTGAACGAGTGCCCCCGGCGACAAGAATCGCGACCTCGCAGAAGTGCATGCGAACCGACGATATCGAGGAGGTCGGGGATGCTGTGCATCATACGTTCTTCGAGATGCTTGGAAATTTCAGTTTTGGAGATTATTTCAAACGAGAGGCGATCTGTTGGGCATGGGAGTTTTTGACCGATGTTCTGAAAATAAACCCGGACCACCTTTGGACCAGCGTTTATCTCGATGATGATGAGGCTTATGACATCTGGGTCAACGAGGTCAAGTTCCCGGCTGATCGCATAGTGCGGCTGGGCGAGGACAAAAACTACTGGCCTGCCAACGCCCCCTCAAAAGGGCCAAATGGGGTTTGCGGCCCGTGTAACGAGATATTTCTTGATGTCACCCCCGAGCTGGGCGCGCCGGAGGACCCCGCCTGGTCGATTGCGTATGATGCCAATCGGTTTGTGGAGATATGGAACCTCGTTTTTACTCAATTCGACAGGCAAGAAGACGGGGTGCTGCTTCCATTGCCTAATAAAAACATCGATACGGGGATGGGCTTAGAGCGCACGATTGCGGTCTTGCAGGGCACGCCGACGAATTATGAAACTGACATGTTTATGCCAATTATCCGGCGCATCGAAGAGATATCAGGCGCGAAATACGGCACGGACGAACGAACGAATAAAGCCATTCGAGTTATAGCCGACCACGTGCGTTCTGCCGTATTTGCGATTGGGGATGGTGTGATGCCGTCCAACATCGGGCGTGGATATGTGCTGCGCAGGCTTATCAGAAACTCGGTTGTCAATGCGAGAAATATAAATCTGCAGAAACCGTTTCTTGCTGCAATCGTGCCCGTGGTTGTCGAGCTTATGGGGGATGGGTACCCGGAGATCGCCGATCGACAGGGATATATCGAGAAAGTGATCGCTAGCGAGGAGGACAAGTTTAGATCCACACTTCAAGCGGGGCTGCAAAGGCTGGAGGATCAGATTTCCCTGGCCGAAAACACTCCGGAAAGAACCCTCGACGGAGCCAGCGTCTTCACGCTTTATGATACGTATGGATTTCCACTGGAGATAACACGAGATATTGCCTCGGCTCACGACATCACAGTCGATGTGGAAGGGTTCCAGGCGGCGATGGAGGAGCAGCGCAAACGCGCTAAAGCGGCGAGCGATTTCGCCTCCGTTATGGTCGCAGGGGAAGCCACTGCTCTGCTTGAACTTGAAAAGAGCGTGGAGGCAACGGCGTTTCTTGGCTATGACAGTCTGGACGCCGAAGCGACAACGCTGGCGATCATTCGCGACGGAGAACTTGCATCAAGCGCTCGTGCCGGAGAAAAGGTCGAAATCGTGCTGGATAAGACCCCATTTTATGCGGAAACCGGAGGACAGGTCGGGGATACGGGGGAGTTGATCTGGGATGGCGGCTCGGCGGTGGTGACGGATACCCAAAAGGCGTCGCATTTTGAACTGCATATCGCGCAGGTGGAATCCGGAACGATTTCAGTAGGGGATAAACTGCAAGCCAGGGTCGATACCGATCGCAGGCTGGCGATCGCTCGAAACCATACCGCGACGCATTTGCTGCATACAGCCCTGCACAAAGTGATCGGCGAACATGCGCTGCAGAAGGGTTCCGTAGTCGATGCTGAGAGGCTCAGGTTCGACTTCTCTCATTTCCAGGCTGTAACCCCCGAGGAACTGCGCGCCATTGAGGATGAAGTAAATTCGATGATCCTTACTGATCTTCTGGCATGCACAGTTGAGACAAGCCCGGCTGAAGCCCGGAAAATGGGGGCTACGGCGCTTTTTGGCGAGAAATATGGGGATGTTGTGCGAGTGGTGCAGATGGGGGACGAATCCGTCGAGCTATGCGGCGGCACGCACCTGCATCACAGCTCGCAGGTCGGGTTCTTCAAACTTATCAGCGAATCCAGTATTGGAGCGGGGGTGAGAAGAATAGAGGCTGTGACGGGGCAGGCGGCACTCAGGGTTGTGCATGAGATGGAGGATCAACTTCGCGCTGCCGCTGCTGCTTTGGGCACGACTGCCGCCGATTTAGTCTCGTCGGCTGAAAGAACGGCGGCTGCCGCTCGTGAATCTCAAAAGGAGATAGATAAACTCAAAGCCAAGAGCGCCGCAGAAGCCGGTGGTGACCTAGCGGATCACGCCCAAGAGGCTAACGGTGTTAAATTCGTGACGGCGAGCGTGCCGACGGTGGACGTGCCTACTTTGCAAAAGCTGGCTGATAATGTTACTGACAAGCTCAAATCGGGCGTGGTGGTGCTTGCGGGGGTCGCGGACGGTCGAGTGTTGTTTGTTGGCAAAGTCACTTCGGACCTGGTGTCGAAGGGCTTTTCGGCTGGAAATATGCTTCGCGAGGTTGCCAAGATCGCTGGCGGAGGAGGAGGCGGAAAGCCGGAATTCGCCCAGGCGGGTGGCAAAGACGCATCAAAAGTCGATGCGGCGCTGGCCAAGGCATCGGAGTTAATTCAAGCTCAAGCTGGAGACTAAGACCTGAATACGACCGGAACATATCAAGCTGCGATCACCAAAGCGGGCATCGCCGTCGTGCTGTTTGTGCTGATATTTGCATCGACACTCGGCGCGGCGTCTCCTTTGAACCACACTGAAAGCGTGGTCATAATCGTGGCAAACCGGCTTTTGCTATCGGATATTAACGATGCACAGCTTCCAGTTATACATAAAATGATGACCACGGGAGCTGTCGGCCTGATCAGCCCCAACTGCGCCGGCGCAAAGACCGAGGCTTCGGTTATGCTCACCGCCAACCTGGGAGCACCGGCACGCGGCGGCTGGTTTGTTAAGGAATTCTACGACTCGAATGAGGTGTTGTCCAACCAGGAGATAGCCGCACACGCGTATAAACTCCGCACTGGACGAAAAGCCCCGCACGGCTCGGCGCTGTTTCTCGCCCTCGGCCCGGCATCTCGAGAGGCTGCGAAGCTGAACTACAAACCAAGCAACCTCGGAGCGTTGGGGGATGCGCTAAGAAGCGCGGGGATCAAGACCCGTGTCGTGGGCAATGCTGATCTTACCACTACGATAGATCGGTCGGCGGCGGCGCTTGTGATGGATTCGCGGGGTATTATCTACCGCGGACGTCTCGCCCGCCAGGTCAGCGGTTATCGTGACTTCGCAGATGAATTACCATCTTCACTGGACAGATCGGTAACGACGGTTTACTTTGGCGCGTCAACACAGCTCGACGAACAAAAATCAGCCATCACAGATGCGGCCTTCGCCAAACATAAGACAAAATATCTGCGCGAACTTAATGATCTGCTTGGGGATTTGATTGAAGCTCGCCCGGATGTGACTACGATTCTAGTTTCGTTCGCCCCACCCTATAGCACGAATTGGGATCAATTGACGCCAATAATAGTGTATCCGACACAGCGAGCGGGGCTGCTGATTACTTCGGCCACTCGCACAGCGGGGATCGTCGCGGCGTCTGATTTTGCCGCGACCGTGTTGAGTATTTTAGGCCAACCAATCAGCAGCGATATGTTGGGCAGACCCGCGCAGGTCGTGTCTAGTTCGAGGGCTGTCGAGAGGCTGGAATCGGTTGGAATTCGCGCTTCTACCAGTCATCGACTCTTACTGCCGGTGGGAATCGGGCTTGGAGTCATCGGAACGCTGGCGTTTACATCGGCGGCCTGCGTGATAGCATTCTCGCTGCGCCTTTCACGTCGAGCAAAACATACTATATTACTTGGGATATTGATCTGTGCCAGCACGCCATGTGCGCTGTTTTTGGCGGCAGGCGCTCCTGCCGGAGCTGCGCAATATTTGAAAGCATCTGCTGCTGTTTTGATCGCTCTGCTTGCATTGTCGCTGGTTATAACGCATATTGTTCGCAGAAATCGGAGATTTGACGAGGTTCGAGCGATCCCTGTGCTTGTAGTGTACGCGCTGACCGCGCTGGCGATTATAGTCGATGCAGCCACCGGCGGGGCTTTGTGCAAACACACTACGCTCAGCTCTTACCAGATCAGCGCGATGCGATTTTATGGGATAGGCAATGAATACGCCGGGGTGCTGATCCCGACTGCTGCGCTTGTTGCCATATCTGTTGGTCGGTTTAGATGGGCTGTTGTCGCAATAGGGGCCGTCGTTATCGTGACCCTTGGAATGGGAAATTTGGGAGCTAATTATGGCGGCACTGCGGCAGCCGTGGTAACGTTCTTTTTGATTTGGTTTGCAGTAACAGCAGGCGCATTTGGCCTGCGGCACGTGTTGGCTGCATTTGTGTGCGGGGTAGCAATAGTTCCTATATTCGCGGCCTTGGACTGGAGGCTTTCCGCCGGATCGGGTGCGCATGCCGCTCAAGCGGCCGGATTGGCTGAACATCTAGGCGGCGGGTATATTGTCGCTCTCGCGCTTCGCAAGGCGCTTTTTAATCTCAAAACGACGTTTTCAGTCAAAGGGATTTCGGTGCTCGCGGCTTTTACGCCATTTCTTACACTTTGGTTTTGTGGGGTGAAAGGCAAGCTGAGCAGCTCTCTTAAAGGTCGCCCGCAGTTGTTAGCCGGCTCGAAAGCCATTATGGCCGGGGCGGCTGCGGCCTTTTTGTTTAATGATTCCGGGATAGTCTTCGCGATGGCAATGATAGCCATGACGGTGATTATGCTGCTATACTTTTTAATGGAAGAAGTAATCGATGCCTCGAATCGCAGCACTTGATGTGGGAGATGTTAGAATCGGCGTGGCCGCGACCGATGAACTGGGTTTGATCGCCCACCCCGTCACTACAATCAAACGCACCGCGAGCATTAAGGCAGATTTACGGGTTGTGGAGGAACTGCTCGCGGAACTTGGCGCGTCTAAAGTTGTGGTGGGCCTGCCTGTGCTGCCCTCCGGTGAGGAAGGCCCGCAGGCAATTAAGATCAGAGATTTTTACGATAGGCTGGCGCGGCGGATGCGCGTTCCGGTTGTGCTGTTTGACGAGAGTTACAGCACTCTGGAAGCTGAATATCTGCTGTTGGAAGCTGATGTGTCGCGGGCCAAAAGGAGAAAGGTGATCGATCAGATGGCGGCTGTGATTATATTAAAAGGCTATATGTCGTCGATGGATCCGAATGTCAATCTTTGAAAAAACTCATCTCTGAAACAAAGCTGTATATCGTTATTGTGTTGGCGGCGCTGTCGGTGGTGACCTGGGGTTTCGTGGTGGGATCGCTGCCGGTGTCGCGTGACAAAAAGCCTGTGCGTGTGATGATAACTCAGGGCGCGTCAGCGAGGGTCATCGCGAACACGTTGTATCAGTCCGGCTTAATTCGAAGCCCGTTGATCTTTCTGTTGACAAGCAAGATCGGCGGAGTCAGCGAAAGGCTTAAGCCAGGGGTATACGAGATGAGCCGATCTATGAACGTGCCGGAGATCGTTCGGAGTTTGGTGGAGGGTAATACCCTGGAATCGTGGGTGACTATACCCGAGGGCAAGACGCTGCGAGAGATTGCGGATATTCTAGACGCCAAGCAATTGGCTACCCCCGACACATTTTTGGGGCTGGCTATCTCACAAGGAGATACCTTTACCGCATATTCGCTGCCGCTTGATGGAAACCTCGAAGGCTATTTGTTCCCCGACACCTATTTGATCGAACGCGGGACTTCAGCGGACAGCATCATCAAAATGATGCTCGATACGTTCGAGAAGAAAGTTGTGAAAAAGCACAGAGACGAGATCGAGAGAGTTATTCAAGATAAGTTCGGCCTCGGCGAAGAGGGCTTCGATGTTGGACTTCGGAAAATACTCATCATCGCTTCCATAATCGAACGAGAGGCGAAAATCCCGTCGGACAGAGAGAAAATATCGGCGGTGATCTGGAACCGACTGGCAAAGAAGATGAGGTTGGAGATCGATGCCACGGTGACGTATAGACTGGGTGAGAGCCGCGCGAATAAACCGAGAATATATTACAGAGACCTCGAAAACGGCTCACTTTATAATACATACAGGCAAACCGGCCTCCCGCCGGCGCCTATTTGTAACCCTGGGTCGGCTTCGATAGTCGCCGCGCTGCGCCCGGCACAGATAAGTTCGCTTTACTACGTCGCCAAAAGCGACGGGAGCCATGTGTTCAGCCAGACCCTGGAACAACATAACGCAGCAAAGAAAGCCATCAAAGAAGGTGCGATGTGATGGCTGGTGTTTTTGAGGGATTCCGGCCGGATATGCGCGTAAGAAGCGTAATGGAAATAGACCTGGCTGATCTCCGAAAGCGCGGCTATATCGGCTTGATGCTGGATTTGGATAATACTCTGCTGCCCTGGAAGGATTTGAATATTCCGATTGAGTCCAAGGCATGGCTCGAAACGTCTAAGAAATTGGGAATGAAACCATGTATTATCTCTAATACACACCATCCCAACCGGCTTATGAAAATCGCCGACCAACTGCAGATCCCAGCGATTGGGTGCGCGTTGAAGCCCGATAAGAGAGGATTTCATAGAGCGGCCGAGATTGTAGGGTGTGAAATAGATCAGACAGTGGTGGTGGGAGATCAACTGCTTACCGATATATTAGGTGGCAATCGCGCGGGAGCATATACCATTTTGGTGAACCCGATGCATAATCGCGAGTTTTTGGGCACCAAAGTCAGCAGAATGATAGAGAGGCTGATATTTGCGGTTTTGCGAGAGCCGCACAGGGTCTAGTTGTGGCTGTAGCTCAGCCGGGAACAAAGTCGAAAGCGAGTAAGTCAAAAGTAAAGGATACCAAGTGAACGTGCTCGGCCATACAAAAGTGTTGGGGGTGTTTGGGGATCCGATTGCACACAGTCTGTCCCCTGTTATGCACAACGCCGCGATTCGTTGGCTGAACATTGATTATATTTATGTTCCGTTTCATGTGCTGCCGAAGAATTTGCCCGAAGCGATCAAAGGCATATCGGCGATGGGATTGGCTGGGGTCAATGTCACGATCCCGCACAAGGAACAGGTGATCGAATATCTCGACGAGATATCGGAACGTTCGGCGCAAATTCGATCGGTGAATACAATTGTTAATGTGGACGGACGACTAAGAGGGGATACGACTGACGGGCCTGGGTTCATTCGATCCGCGACAGCCGAGTGGGGAAAACTGGACGGCTGTAAGGCGTTGATTCTTGGGGCGGGCGGATCAGCGAAGGCGGTAGCTTTTGCGTTGGCCGAAATTGGTTGTGAAATCATCGTTGCAAACCGGACGCGCAGACGCGCAGTGGAATTGGTAGAGGGTTTGAATCAGGTTTTCGAGGCAGGGAAGTTTGGGGCTGCAGGTTTGAGTGAGCAAGAGTTGATCGACGAAATGCCCGGGGTCGACCTGGTGGTCAATACGACGTCGGTCGGAATGCACCCAGACGTCGATTCGATCCCTGTGCCGCCTGAACTGCTTCATCCGCGCCTGCTGGTCTACGATCTCGTTTACAGTCCCGTGCGCACAAGATTGGTTGCGGAAGCCGAGAAATGCGGCGCACGAGCGATGAACGGGTTGTCGATGCTGGTTTATCAGGGCGCGATATCTTTTGAAATGTGGACGGGGTTTCAAGCTCCGATATCGGTGATGGAAAAAGCAATTCTCAATACTCTAGGTGATACCCGGGGGCAATAGCTTGCCGAATCCGCATCCACCTGAGCATATGTGCTATAATTGTAAACTGTCTCGTGTGCAACGGGACTCTGGGAGTGAGGGATAATGGCTAGAAAAGATCTGGGCGAAGCGCTGGTCGAAAAGGGCGTAATTACAGCAGAGCAGCTCTCTCAGGCTAGAGAAGTTCAGCGCAGCGCGCCTGGCGATATAGGACGAATAATTGTTGACCTCGGGTTTACCACCGACAAGGCAGCCACGAAGGTGCGCGCCGAGACAATGAATTTGTCGTTTGTAGACTTGTCCACCCAAAAGATTGATCAGGCGGCCGTCAACTCGGTGCCGGAGCATATCGCTAAAAGGCATAAAGTTTTGCCGATCGCCAAAAACGGCAACCGATTAATCGTAGCCGTAGTAAACCCCAGCGATCTGCTGGCTATTCAGGATATCAAACTCGCCAGTGGGGTCCAGCAAATTGCTATGGCGCTGTCCACTGAAGATGATGTGATGGATGCCATCGATCGAATGTATAAATCCGGCGATTCCACGGCGCAACCGGCAAATGTGGCCGCTACTGACCTTTCCGCAGTGGTGCCCAAAGAAGAGGGGGTGGCCAATACATCTGGGTTGTCAGCCGACATTCGACAGGCCATCGCCGGTTTCGGAGCGCGCGAGGATATTCTTGACGAAGATACCGAGAGCATCGCCAAAGTATCCGAAGAGGCGCCGATTATCAGGATTGCCTATACCGTTATTCAGCAAGCTATCAGCGACGGGGCCAGCGATATCCACGTGGAGCCTGATAAGCGATCGGTGAGGATCCGCTATCGCATCGACGGTGTGTTGCACGAAGTGATGCCTCTGCCTAAGTATATCGAAAAGCCGCTGACCTCGCGTTTTAAGATCATGTCGGATATGAACATCGCTGAGCGCCGCGTTCCTCAAGACGGCCGTATCCCTGTAACATTATCCGGCAAAGACTATGACTTGCGTGTATCGTGTCTGCCGACGGTCAACGGCGAAAAGATCGTTATGAGAATCCTGGACAAATCCAGCGTATTGCTGGGCTTGAATAAACTGGGATTCAGCCCGGAAGTGCAGGCGCAGGTCGAAGAGTTGGTCGCCCAGCCGAACGGCATGTTCCTCTCCACTGGCCCTACCGGCAGCGGCAAGACTACCACTCAATACTCGGTTCTGCACAAGCTCAATTCCGTCGAAAAGAACATCATCACTATCGAGGACCCGGTCGAGTATCAGCTCAGCGGAATCGCGCAGGTTCAGGTGAACAAAAAGGCGGGTTTGAACTTCGCCAACGCGCTGGCGAGCTTCCTGCGGCAAGACCCGGATATCATCATGGTTGGTGAAATGCGTAACCTGGAAACAGGGGAGATCGCCGTCGAGGCGTCGCTGACCGGCCACCTTGTTCTCTCGACACTGCACACAAACGACGCGCCGAGCGCTGTTACGAGAATGGTCGATATGGGAGTTGAGCCGTATTTGATCTCTGCTACTGTAATTGGCGTCCTTGCGCAGAGACTTGCTCGCAAGGTTTGCTCCAAGTGCAAAGCGCCGTATCAAGTTCCTGCATCGGAGCTTCGACGATTTGGCTTTAAGTCTAAGGATCCGAATGAACTGGTGACTTTATATCGCGGCGAAGGCTGTGACACGTGCAGGCATACCGGTTTCAAAGGCAGGCTTGGAATTTACGAATTGATGCGACTAAATGACGAGATTCGTGAGCTTGTTGTGCGTCGAGCGCCTCTAGCAGACATCAGAGAGGCCGCGAAAGCAAATGGCATGCACGAACTGAAAGATGACGGACTCGATAAAGTTCTGCAGGGCATCACGACCCCGGACGAGGTTATGAGGGTCGTCTTTACCGCAGGCGGTTAATATAGTTGGAGGGACGAATTGTCTGAGGCAACAACAGTTGGCAGTATCGCGGATGTTAAGGTCGAACCCGGCAAAAAAGTTAGCGATCCGGTCTCGCTTGACGATACTCATATAGATGACCTGTTAAATGAAATGGTCCAAAGAGGATCATCGGACCTCCATATATGCACGGGAGTTCCGCCGGTGATCAGGGTTGACGGGCAGATGACAGCCCTGAACTTCACCAAGTTCAATGCGATGCAGACACAGAGAATGCTCTACGATATTTTGTCCGACGAGCAGATTCAGCGTTTTGAGGACACATGGGAGCTGGACTTTTCATACTCACTGGAGGATGTATCGCGTTTCCGCGTCAATATTTTCAAAGACAAAGGCACAGTTGCTGCGGCTTTCCGATTGATTCCGATCAAAATCCCCACCCTTCGAGAGTTGGGGTTGCCGGCAGTGCTGGAGACGATCACACGCAGGCCGAGGGGCCTGGTGTTGGTCACCGGGCCAACGGGTTCAGGAAAATCTACGTCTCTTGCCGCTATGATCAACCAGATCAACCACGAGCGCAGCAGCCATATAATCACGATTGAAGACCCGATCGAATATCTGCACCAGCACCGATTGAGCGTAATTAACCAACGCGAGGTCGGCCAGGACACCAAAGAGTTTGCAAATGCTTTGAGAGCGGCTTTGCGTGAAGACCCGGACGTGATTCTGGTTGGCGAGATGAGAGACCTCGAGACTATGTCCAACGCAATCAGAGCGGCGGAAACAGGCCACCTTGTGTTTGCGACTCTGCATACCAACAGTGCGGCCTCGACCGTGGACCGCGTGGTTGACTCGTTCCCTGCTTCTCAACAAGAGCAGATACGACTGATGCTTTCAAACAGCCTTGAAGCCGTGCTTTGTCAGCAGTTGCTGCCGAGAGCGGGGATGCCGGGAAGAGTCTGCTGTATGGAGATTATGATAGCGACTCCAGCTATTCGTAACCTGATTCGCGAAGCCAAAAGCCACCAGGTGACCTCTATTATACAGACCAGTTCGAATGTAGGCATGCAGACGATGGACCAGCACCTTCGTGATCTCTACCAGAAGGGGATCATCACATATGATGAGGCGATGGCTCGGGCGATGAGCCAGGAAGAGCTTAAGAATATGATCACCTCCGCGATGGGCGCGGCAGGCTCTCCGGGGCCGCGAAGATAAAAGCGACTAAACGATCCGGGCAATTGGAATCTGAACAGGAGTGATCTGATATGCCAAACTTTGCATATACGGTGCGTGATGCGACGGGGCAGATTATTGCGGGAAACTCTGAGGCCGAAAACGAAGAGATTCTGCGTAAACGGCTGATCGAAAACAGCTTCACGGTCGTCGAGATCAAGCAGGTCAAAAGCTCCCAAAAAAAGGTCGGGGGAAGCCGTGGGATCAAAAAGACCGACCTGGCTGTTATGTGTCGACAGTTTTCGACTATGATCGATGCGGGTGTTTCTCTCGTTCGATGCCTGAATGTTCTTGCCGAGCAAGCGACTAACCCCAGGCTCAAGGCGATTTTGAACGACGTAAAAAACGAGGTCGAGGGCGGAAATACGCTCTCGAAAGCGCTGGAAAAATACCCCAACGCTTTCGACAGGTTGTTTATTGGTCTGGTCAACGCGGGTGAAGTCGGGGGTGCGCTTGAAGAAAGTCTGCAAAGGCTTTCACAGTTCCTTGAAAAAGACGTGGAATTGAGGCGTAAGGTCAAGAGCGCAATGACCTATCCGACGATTATCATGGTCTTTGCGACAATGGTCGTGTTGGGCTTGATGACGTTCGTTTTGCCGAAGTTTATGGTGTTGTTCGATGACCTCGGGATTGAAGATTTGCCAGGCCCGACGGCGGTGTTGCAGGCTTCGAGCAACTTTATGGTGGCTAAATGGTATTGGGTGATTGTGTTCGGGGTGATCTTCTTCATCTCGGTGAAGCTTTTCGTGAAGACCAAGGTTGGCCGCCGTGTTTTTGACCGGCTGAAGTTGAAAGCTCCCGTGTTTGGTATGCTCAACCACAAAGTAGCTTTGGCGAGATTTGCCAGGACGCTGGCCACATTGCTTTCAAGCGGCGTCGGTATCCTGCAGGCCATGGAGACTGTGGCGGGCACTGTATCTAACGATATTATCTCCGATGCGATTTTGGAGGCCAGGGCCAGGATCAGAGAAGGCGACAAAATCGGCGAGCCGCTTGCACGCAGCGGGCTGTTCCCGCCTATGGTGGTTCAGATGATCGGAATCGGCGAAGAATCGGGGTCGCTTGACCCGATGCTTTCCAAGGTAGCTGATTTTTATGAAGACGAGGTCGATGCCGCTCTCGCCAGCCTTACCGCGGCGATCGAACCTGTGCTTATCGTCGGGCTTGGAGGAGTGGTCGGCTTTATCGTCATATCGTTGTTCTTGCCTCTTGTTGCGGTCATCCAAAACCTGAGCGGGGCCGGGTAATAGTCAGAGTATGCTACCGATTTGGTTTGGAAGCCTGATAGCATTTGTATATGGCGCGATAGTGGGCAGCTTTCTGAACGTATGTATTTATCGCATGCCGGCGGATAAATCTATTGTGAATCCGCCCTCGCACTGCCCTAAATGCGACACTAGATTGCGGGGTTGGGATAATATTCCGCTGATTAGTTTTTTGTTGCTGGGCAGAAAGTGCCGATATTGCAAGGCTCCTATAAGCTGGAGATATTTCTCGGTTGAGTTGTTGACAGGGCTGTTGTGGGTAGCGACATATCTGAGGTATGGCGTTTCGATCGATGTATTCGCGTATGTATTGTTTATCTCAGCGCTGCTGATAGCGTTTTTTGTTGATCTGGACGAGTTCATAATTCCAGATCAGGTGTGGATTGCGGGGATAGTGATCGGAGTTGGCAAGGATATCGCGCACTGGGTTGCGGGGGATCTGCGGATGGTGTCGATTTCTGTGCCGGGAACACCGATGGCAATTCCTTTGCCGCCCAGCATAGTCGGCGCTGTGCTTTGTTTTTCGCTGTTCTTTTTAATTGCGTATGTCAGTTATTACGCTTTCAAGCCGAAGGATAAAGAGGCGCTGGCTGAATATGAAGGAGCGATGGGCGGCGGGGACGTGAAGCTGGCTGCCGGTATTGGCGCGGTTGTCGGGTTGTGGCCTGCGTTGGTCAGTTTTTTTATTGCGGTTTTGTTGGGCACGATTATCGGCTTAACACACCTGGCGCTGCGGGCACGAGCGGAGAAGCGCGGGGTGCGATGGAGGACGGAGATACCGTTCGGCCCTTATATGGTTACGGGAGCCTTGGCTGTTATATTACTTTGGCCTGAGTTGGGCGCTGTGTGGAATGCATGGATCGGCTTGGTAGCGACGGGATAGCTGGAACAAGTGCGCAGTCTGAGTCGACCTATAAGCAGGTCACGGCGTATAATATGGGGCTGATATCGCCTTTGGAGGTGATTGGAGATGAGGATTTTGAATAATAGAAGGGGTTTTTCTCTGGTCGAGCTTTTGACGGTCATTGCTATCATCGCGATTCTGGCCTCGATCATATTCCCTGTTATGAGTATGGTGAGCAACAAAGCGCGGATGAACAAGTGCATTACGCAACTACACCAGATCGGCCTTGCTGTGCAGATGTTCAAGCAGGATAACCGAAAATATCCGGACATTCTGGGTGTTGAGATAATGCACTCCGGAGGGAATATCATACCTATGGACCAGCCGTCCCCTCCTGCAAGCCCTCGGGCGGTTGGGTTGTTCCCGGAGTATGTGAAGGCGGCGCGAATGTATCATTGCCCAAACTCAAAATTTCTCGACCCGACAACGTATATCCAGGCAAGTCCGGCTTATGACCCGCTCGGGGATGGACAGGGCATCGATGCATACTCATACAACAGCTATGACTTTATGATATATGGGGAAAATGACATTCGACAGCACTACACCAAATCATGGGCAGCCACACCTGCGGATGTTGAGTCACAAGGGCCTGGAGCGCCAAGCGATCCGCAGCGCGACTATGAGCGGCAGCTTAAATTCAAGACCCCGCCTGATAACACAGTAATCACCTGGTGCTCGTGGCATGAAGTCTATACGGGCAGCGGCGCCAGCCTGACAGTCTCCGGAAGAGCCCCTGTGCTGTTTTTGGACGGCCATGTCGACTCACTGCAGGCCCCTGAGGTGGAACAATACCGATGGAGGACACTGCCCAAGAAAGAATAGTTGCGCTGGTTGCAAAGAATTGTATGTGATGTTGGGGCAGAGATTCTGCCCCAACAGTTGTTTGTGGTAGAATTGTTAGGACTTATAGATCAGTATGCTCTTTTGCCATTTACGGAACATTCGAGGGGTCTTAGTAGTCGTACCATCGGGAGTCTGCCACTGCGGTCGCAAGGACTTATCACGCAGACCGGCGTGGGATTAACTTGTTATAGGAAGCGTCCATGAAGGGTCTTAGCAACAACAGGAAGGGCACCACTTTAGTAGAGATACTTGTGGTGATGTTGGTTCTGCTGGTCGGGATCATGACGGTTATCCAGTTGTTCCCCACCGGGTTCCGTGTCGTGCGGGCTGCCGAGAGCCAGACTATCGCCTCCAAACTTGCGCAGGCCGAGGTTGAGCGCTGGAAGAATATGCCGGGAAATCTGCCCGACGGAATTTTGCCTGTCACCTCGGACGGGACTGTTATAAACGATCAAAACCCCGGCCCCCCATTCGAGGGGTTTTCCCCAACTTTGGTAAATGGTCTCTATGAGGCCGGAAATGTGATCAACTCTCGCTATGTCCGCAATGAGACCACTCCGATTCCTGTGGGCAGCTATTTCACCAGCGGAGCAGGCGCGGCATACGGGTCGAAGTATACCCTTGCGTTCAGCCCGATCGAAGTTACCGCTGACCCTGAGAACCCCGGATTGTATTTGGGGCTTACTATTAAGAGTGGGGATTTGCAGAGGCGGGTCGGTAGTGCGGATTCGTATATTTATTTGCGCCCCGGACAGTATGGGATCGATTATGACCTGACAACTGTCGGCGGAGACCCCGCGTTTATGGTATGCTTCAGCTACGACCGAAACCCGGGGCATGCGTATCATATAAGTTATTCATATTGGGTCGAGCACAAGCGCACCGGCGAGGCGACGCTGCTCAGCGAGGTCGATCAAACGGTGCGGCCGGATCCGAATGGAGATTGGGTTCCAGTGCCGATCAGGCCTCCGAGCGATTATCCCCCGTCTGACTATGATGTTGTTGAAGTTGAGAGCGGGGCCGATTCGTGCGCGAGGGGCTTTGTGCAGGTTCCGCCGCAGGGTTGGTCGGGTGACCCGTATGAGTTTGCGTTGGTGGACTCGATTATGGGGGTTGTGGCGTTTAACCCGCGCGCTCGGAATATGACTGAGCGCACCGCCAGAGGAGTGCGAGCGATAACGGCGCGAATCGACTATAAGATATATGATCCGCGAATCCTGCGCGAGGACAAAATCGTGCCGGCAGTCAACGAAGACCCGTTCAACACTGGCCAGAACACACACTCAGCAATTAAACTGGCGCTGAGGTTTATTTTGAATGCGGGCAGCCCGTTGAGCATAACCGATGGTGATGCTACAGATAATCCCGATGAACCGACCTTTGAGGGGCTGGTAAAAAAGAGGCTCGGAATGCCGCTGTCCAGTCCGGCGGATTTGATGGTTGCGCAGTCGGTTTTGATTATTGATCTGGCCACGGGATTGAGAGTGGAGATACCCTCCGATGCTCCGCCATTTTATGCTATCGACTACAAGGCGGGGGTTGTGCATCTGCCTGAGACAGCCAACCTGATCGACTGGAACAGTGAACCGCTCCCTGACACCCGCGATATTCCACTAGCCGGGCGGCACCTGAGATTTTTCTATCGCGCGGATGGTGATTGGTCGGTGCAGTGTCAGAAGGCATATTCCTATTATCTTAGAAAATGGGATACATCGCGAGTCGACTACAGACATTTTAAGCTGCGAGCGCCCCAGGGAGGGCCGTATCAACTGCTGTTTGCCAGATGCGACTCCGGTAAGAATGTTACTGTTGACTATAGTTATTGGCTTGGCGGTGCGGAGCATAAGGTGGTGGGAAAGTCGTACAGGCTGTCTGATGATTGGGTGGCCGACCCGGATGCGCCCGCGGTGAGATGCTCATATTTCAACCTTGATATCCCACCGGGAGCCACTATTGATCCATCGACGAGGATCGTGGTCGCCGGCGCTTCTTTCAGGGCCAGAGTGACTTGGCGAGACGGCAAATCCTGGCGATTTGTTGATATTGATACGGATCTGACGAGGAATTCGTCACCATGATAAAAATCAGCGAAACCACAATCAGGATCAATAGGACATCGGTAATGCGAGCGCGAGGCGGGTTCACTCTGGCGGAGTTGCTGGTGGTGATGGCGATCTCGGCAATCTTGATGATGCTGGTGCTGGAACCTGTTGTGCAATCTTTCCGGCTCACGAGACAGGCGCAGGCTATGGTCGATGCGCAGGACGCCGCGCGTATGTCCCTCGCCTCTATCAGCAGGGAGCTTGGGCAGGCGATGTATGTCTATGATAACGCGCAGGTTCCTATGACGCCAGCTTCCGGGGGATTGCCTGCCGGAGTAGTCGCTAATAGAACGCAGACGCCGATTATGCTGCCTGTCTCTCAACCCGGTTCCAGCGCTCCTCATTGGTTTGTGCTGCCGTATGCGATGATCGATTTCATATTGCCCAACATCTACATGCACTGCAACAATCCTGCTCACCCGCCAGGCAAACCGCGCAGTTATCCGAGAGATATTGTGATCGATGATGGCGGCAACAAGCGCACCGAACTGCGGGGCTGGCCGGATTGCCCATATTGCAAAGCGGACGGAAAAAAAGCTGACGATGTGGAGGCTAAGCCAAAGGTGCCGCTTGAGCCATCGGTGACGCATGTGCGTTATTTTTTGGCTCTTCGTTATAACAATCTGGGCGTTCCGCTGACCACCGGGGCACCGCCGAACTATGGCTGGGTCCCTCCTTTTGGAACAAATGTTATTGAGGGGACCGAAAACGGCGTGGTCTTGTATCGCGCTGAATATAACCCTTACGACGACAATCTGTTTCCGAACAGTATGAACGTTAGTGAGCGCATTAACGATCCGTATTTCTTCTACAGGACAGGGACAGCCCCCAATGGCCATGAATATCATGAAAACTGGCGGAATACAGCGCGCGTGATGGGAATCGGCAAGTATTCTGACTTCATAGCTGCCGAGTTCAGCCCTGATGGCACTGTCAGGTCGGTGGATCCGACAGTCAAATTCCAGACTTCGTCCGTAGAAAACGACACGTTTAACCCGGCGTACTCAAATGATGCCAAAAACGATTGGCCCAGCGCACCGGCTATGGTGTTTTCCGGAACCTATGGATATTGGACGCCGGATCATCGAGTGGATGTGATGCGTGGGGCGTATTGGGACAATCCGCCCGGCGGTGTAGATTTCTACACTGTGATGGAAGGGGGCGTGCAACTGATAATCAGGAGAACGCCGAGCGGCGACTATTGGAGCGAAACGACCGAGTTTAATGTCAGCGAATATCTGTCCAGAGGGTTTGTATCGGCTGACCAGGCTAACAGACCGCCGCTTGAAATGGCGTTTACGGTCGACGCAAACAGAGGCACGATCAACTTCGCGCTTCAACCTCCGCGCCCGGGGCAGGCGGCATCCGGCCCTGTCGGCATAGACAGCGCGATAGCTATTAATAAAGATTTCCACTCTCATTATGCTGCAGACCGCGGCGGAGCCATCAGATGGACGCTGCTGCCGACGTTCAACCCGGATGTATCCGATCAATTCCTGCAAAATGCTCGAATTGTGCCGGGAAGTGAGAGAATTGTCGGACCGGAGATGACGTTTGGCGAGAACTTCGCTCGCCCAGTGCGCTATGAGCGTGTGCCGTTGTCTTTGGGTAATCCCGGCATCAACCAATACATGATCGACTACGACACGGGAAGACTCTATTTCAGCCGCGACCCAAGCCTGGATCTGCCTGAGGTGGACGGCGGGGGGAATCAGTGTCGGGTCGAGGCAAGCTACTTGGTATATTTTAATAGAGCAGACGACGTAATCAGGGCCGATTATCTGACCAAAAGCCTGATTACGGTAAACTTGGGGATGAGGATGTTCGACCCGGAGACAGGGAAACCGTTCACAGTGGATTTGACGGACAAAGTGAAAGTCAGAAACGCGCTAAGGTAGCCGCAATGCCATACAAGAAGCATTCAAATAGACAGATATTGAGAAGCGACAGCGGGCAGACCCTGATCATCGCGATTATGGTGATGTTTATCCTCGCCGTGCTCGCGACTGTGTTCATCGCTTTGGTCGCCCGCAACCTGACCAGGTCGTCACGAATGTCGAGTACGGATGCTGTCGCTGCGATAGCGGAGGCGGGCATTCGCTATGCTGATGAGATGATGACGACTTCTGAGGATGGCGCCGATTGGCGGCCTGCTCCGGATAATCTACCGCCTGCTCTAAGAGAGGATGACCCCGATTTTGAATGGCTCCGGCCATATACGCCGGCGGAAGCAGGGGATACCGGCCCGACCGGCGGATATACGAGATTCAACTCCGGCCAGGGCAGGTTCCTGCTGCGTGTGTCATATAATCCGGACCCCAGGATACCGATGTCCAAGTATATCAAGATAGAGTCTGTGGGCAGATGGGGAAATATCGATCCGGACGACCCCACAACCTTTCACGATGTCAGCAGCAAAAGCCTGCGGCGCGAGATAACCGCCTACAAGCCGATCGGTCTCACCGAAAGCTGCCGCTTTATTACCAACAAAAGCAACCGTAACGTCGATGTTGCCCTGGGTGTGCCTGGATATAGAACTGAGTTTGGCCGGCCGACGTCGAGTAAATATCAAATGCGAGGCGGGCCAATTCGGGTGAATGCTAATCTGCTTTGGCATGGGCTTTATGGCGGTGGGCCGAGTGTGGACATCTATTTACGCGGCCTGATGGCGAACGCGATTACAGATCCGGAGGTGGGGACTCCTACGGATAGGATCCCGGTTGATGATGTGCTGGTGTCAGGGGAGTTCAAAGCGGATAGCGACCCCGCCAGGGACTCGGATCGCGTAACGGTTCGATTGCATCGATTGATTGACACTGGGGGGTCTTATTCCACCAGCAGCGTAGAGGTGCGGGAGAGTGATGACCCAGACTTTGATACCGTGGAAGGGTTTTATCGGGACGGCAGCAACTACCCGGATGTAAACAGAAGGCCGCGTGGAGTGAAGCGAATTGAGCCGCCGTTGGTCGATCAAGCCGATTCCACGAATACCACTACACGCTATCGCGTTTTGACGTATAGCTCGGGGGAGCGAGTGCGCAGGGGCGGCACTGGTCGCTGGGTTAACCTCGGACAGTTAGGCTGGGGTAAGGGGGTTTATATCGGCAATACCTCCGACAAACAGGACGAAAGCGAGACCCTGTTCGGCGGTGTAACAGTTCGCGCTGATATAATGCAACCGGATAATATGATGACCAGCAATTGGAAAGGGCCTTATTATAACCCTCCAGCGACGATAATCAACCTGCTGCCGAACGATAGAGAAACTATCAATGGTCGAGATCAGTATTATTTCACTATAACTCGCAGCGACTCGACGAATGGGCGCAAAGCTGTTTGGTCGGATTCGGCGGGTGTTGAGCGGCCGGATTGGGGATCTACAGTGCGAATGCCCTACCCGGATGCGGAGAATGGCAGATGGATCGGGCCGAATCACTGGATCGATGGTAATGGCGTCATCTTCGCCGAGGGCAACATCCGTGTTCGAGGAATGCTGCCGAAGGGCATGAAACTGACGATCGTGTCCAATCAGAATATATATATCGATGGCAACGTGCTGAAATATCGGGAGCCTGATTGGAATGGTTCTGATAACGACGCCTACAGAGGGGCGGATCGAACCGGCGGGCTTGCGCTGCTGGCCCGGCAGAACGTAATCGTCAACACGACGCAGTTTTTCATGCCGTTGAGCGATCTTGGGGCTGATGATTATGGCCCGGATTCTATTATCGGACAATCTTCATCCCATGTGGTGGTTCGCAATAATCCGCAGAGCGCGTTCAGATGCGGCTTTGAATTTGGCCCGTTTGAATCTGAAGGAAATAGCCCTCCGACGGATTGGCTGCTTTTTGTGCGCCAGTCCGGTGAGTTTGGTGCAGCATATATAAACGCGTGGCTAAACCCGACCGGCGCTACCCCCGGCTGGGGTATTTTGGGGCTGAACAATGTATTTCCGGGGTTGCCTCGACACGTTTGGGGTGTGGGTGATCCACGATACGGATTTGGAGCGGCTCCTCCCGGAGCGGGGATAGGAAGCTCATTTGCACACAATGTTTATGATTTGGGAGCTATGAATGCGGCGCTAAACATCGCCGCCGGGATGCCCAATATCCTTCAGATCGCGCTGGACTCGAATGTCTATACGCGAAGCAACTATTGGATGGGCGGAGTGGCTGTTATGCCGATGGATGTGCGAATCGAAGCCATTTTGTATGCCCAAGAAGGCTCGCTGTATGTGATTCCGGGCTATTGGATGAATCCCAATCCGGCAGATACCGACCCGACGAATCGGCCGCCGGGTGTGGACCCGCGGTTCCCGTTATATGGACAAGCGCCGGATATACGTATCATAATAGACGGCGCTGTGAGCGAAAACCTGCCGGCTGCGGTGAGCGACGTGCAGGCCTGGATGGCAAAGTGGGGCCGGATTCCTGCTTTTTATGGATCGAGCAACATTTCGACAGCCCATGCGAACGAAGGTATCACGTTCCTGTATGATGATTATGTCGGCTGGCCGCTTGATGACGCAGGAGTCCCGCTACGCGTTGACAAATTTAACCGGCCCCTGCCGATCACGCCGAAGCTGCCTGTGAGCGGAAGCCTGATCTACTTCGGCGATGTGATGTAGTTTTTCGAGTGAGAGGAGTCCTGATGTGAAGCTGATCAGCCGCGTTCTCTCGGCAATTATTATAGTTGGTACCCTACTAGCCCTAAGTATGCCTGCGCAAGCTGGCGCGTATTTGTATGCGGGTAAGCGCAAGAAGGTTTATTGCGGCATAGTCGAGATCGTTAACCCTCTGACTGGAGTTGTTCAAAACGACCAGGCCATTAAGGATGCGGCGCTGCTGTTTGCGAAGCTGGATGCGCTCAACAGTATGAAGCCGAGCGGATGGACGCTGGAAAACCCGCTTGCTCTATCGCAAAATAAAGCGGACCCGTATTATTGGCGGATACGGGTGGCTTCTGCGCGAAATTTATCACGCGTAAATGTGTTGTATCTGCCCGGCTCTGGGACTCTTAACCTGACTGATGATGAACGCGAGAACCTCAGGCGCTTTGTGGACGCGGGCGGGGTGCTGTGGGTTGATAATGCAAACCCAAACTCGCCGCTGAAATTCAACGCTTCTGGGCCGTTTTTCATAAGTAAATTGAACTTCAAGACAGGGGGGAGCGGTGTTGACGTTCCTGTTTCACGCCACCACCCACTTCTCGCAACTCCATACTGGCTCACCGACTCGGAGATTATGAGCCTGGGATTGCTGGTAGGCGGAGGAGGAATCGGCCGCAGCTACTGCGATCTTGATATTAGCTGGACAAACGATGAGCCGACTACATTCGATATTTTATTCCCTATTATTGATGGGGCGGATAACTCGGGAGCGTTGAGCGGCCAGCCGGCGGTTGTTGCTAATTCTTACGGCAGTGGTCGTGTGGTGGCCAGTGCCAATGCAGTGGGGCGAGGCTGTATGCTGAATGAGCCTTACAGCCTGGCCAGCCTAAAGTTCGCGTTCAATATAATGTCTTATGCTTCGACGTGGACCGACCTTCGCAAGAACCCAAGGCACTCCGGGTCGTCTATCGACACACTGGGAGCCAATCGACTGGTTGAGAAGTGGTCGATTCCTGTTACATCGCACGGGATTCGGCGCGAAGCTGCTCCGCTGCTATATAAAAACACTGTGTTTTACACCTCCGGCGACACACTGTGTGCATTGGAGCAAAACGGGGACACCAAGGGCGGGATGTGGCCGGCAGGCTCCAATGGCGAGGTCATAATCTGGAGTTGGCAGGATCCGGACGGAGGGGTTCTGAGCACTCCGACTATTGCGACCGTTCAAGACCCAAACGACGATTGCCGGCCGATAGAGGCGGTTATCGTTCAAAATAATCAGGGCAACGTATTCTTACTTAATGCCTTTCCAATCGACGCGAACAATGTCGTTCTTATGCCCAATGAGCCATTTTACGTGATGGAAACAGCTCCGACCAGTGGGGGCGGCAGCAAGGGCAGATGGCCAAGCCCACCGATATACATAAACGGCTGGATTTATGCGTTGGGAGGCGACGGCAGGTTGTATGCGGAGAATCCGTGCCTGAAGAAGTGGTCGGATGGTCACGCCGGCGTCAACAATGTCTCTTCCGATTGGCAATGCCCCGATCTCAAACTGCAACCTGGTTGGACCGCCGAGCCGAGATGCGGCCCGAGCTTCGGCACGATGAGAAACGCCAACACAGGCGCGGTTTTGGGGATGGTGTATTGGTTCACATCTCCCACCACTATGCCTATGATAGCCGGAGATATCAACGATCATATTTGCTCACTTCCCGTATCGGTGAGCAGAGAACGCCCAAAGCTGACAAATATCCAGCCTGGCAGGGATGCTGCGGAGATTCGAGTCACCTACCCTGGTTGGTTAAGCAATGTGCATGTGAGTATTTTTGAGGCCAATGGCATTACCCCGGTCCCGTTGACCGAGGATCCAAAGCCAAACCAGAACATAGCAGGCGCCACGCAGCCCGGCACGATTGCGTTGAGGATACGGCCTCCACTGCCCCGGCAGTATGTGGTCTATTGCAGCTATTCCATTTCATATGGCAACAGGGCTCCCGCGCTGAACCCGCGTGGAGGTGAGATCGAGCCTAAGAGTGCATCCACCACGGGCGGGGGCAGCACGCCGCTCAGCCACGGCCCGACAGAGATAGCAGGGACCCCGGTTATGGGGCCGGACAATCAACTGTTCTTGACTGGGACCCGCGAATCGTCATACCCGGCCGGCGGCTCCATACTGACGTATGCCAATGACGGAGGGGTAGCGACGAATGGCAAGCTGAAATGGCACTACTTCCTACACTCGGGGGTCGACCCATCATTCGGAGTGAATGTCGATTTGCCTGGTGTGATCCAAACCCCGAAGGGGCCGATGATCAACCCGCAGCCCAGTTCGTCTCCTGCGTTCTCAGACGGAAAAGTTTTTGTCACCGTGTCCGGATCGGAGGACGGCCCGAGAGGAGCGCTGTTGTGCCTGCGATCGTCCGCGGAATGCGTTGTCAGAATAACCGAAGGCGGGGGATATGACTCTAACGGCAAGCCTATCAGGCGCCCCAAATCCCTTTGGAAGGGAAACAACGAGGGCCACTACAACGTCCGAATATGGCAGCCGAATCTGATTAACGATGCCAGCAGTGGGATACCACTGATGGATGCGAGAGATATATCCAGTGGCGACGTTTCTACCACTGGTATAAGCGTCGATTACGACACCGGCACCATAACGTTTGATGATTTCAGCAAGACAAAAATCCAGAAGATGATGGTGGATACCAATACATTTTCTCCGTCGCTGCCGGTTTGGGTCTATCTGGACAACGTGGAGGTTCCGATTGATTGGACGACGTGGGGGCCGGGAGCGCTCGATATGTCCAACGCCAGAACCGCATCCAGCGACGCGGTAGATTTGAGCGGTTGGAACAATCTGCTGTGGTATTATGTGGTCGACGATCACAATTGCAGCGGCATTCATTCGCCACCAACTGTCATCGGAAATACTGTTTACTTCACTTGTGATGATGGCTACCTTTATGCTCTCGACACCGAATCCGGGGAATCCAGGGGCAGGCTCACCTCCAAAAAGCCGATCTGGACAACCAAAGTGGGCAGCGGGCAGATGTCACAGGACAGCGCTCTGTCGGTAGCAGGCGCAAACGGGGTTCTGATGGTCCCTGGGCCGGATGGTTTGTATGCTTATACAGACACGACCACTCTGGTGACAGATAACAATCGCATTACTGAAATAGACGGGCAAGGCGAAGTGACGTGGGCAGTGGATTCGATCGATTGGCCGGCAAACGTTCCGCAGAGCACCGGCAAAGCTATGGCACTCAAACAGGGGCCGATAAACAAGCCCTCAAGAGCGAGATACGTTGGCACGGGAGAGATTCTGTTCTGCAACTCCGGTGCGAACCAGGTATGCAAGATTGATAAGTCCGGCAGAGTCGGCTTTGACGGCACCGGAGGAAGATACCTTCGGTGGATATACACCAAATTCGCCGATCCTAAGAAACTGCTTCGCCCTGGGCAACCGACGCAGCTCAGCGGCCCACGAGACGCGATAATGTGGCAGGAGATGGAAAGTGTCGCTTCCGGCGGTGTCGCATCGGTTGTGCATTGCCTGATAGCGGATTCCGGTAACTCCAGGATTCTGGACCTGACGTATCGTGTGAAGAATGGTCAGTTTGTAGATTCGGCGGGGGAGGCGATAGACCCTGCCAGAAATCCTGCTCATCAGAGGTTTATAGACCCCGAAAGCGGGTTCGTGCTGCCGGAGCTTAATTGGGCATCAAAGACGGATTCGCTTAACGAACGATATGCTTTTGATTGCTTGCAATTGGTCTCGGTGCCGGGGACGAACAGTATGGTGCAGGATATATGGGTGGCCAGTTCGAACTTCACCTCCAGCGGCACCGACATGGGAGGTGTAAGTCCTAAAGGTAAGGCTGGCCTGGGCGGGGCGATAATGGCGATTGGATATAGACACCGCACTATGACGGCAGGTCAGGCTGCCGGAGAGTGGGACTATTCCGACCCGCAATCCGGCACGATTACAGCGCGCTGCGACCGAGTTCAAATTAACGGAGCTGTTGTACCACTTGCGAACCCGAGATTCTTTGATGTGCTAGTTACGCCGCCTTCGACGCCGGGCGGCAGCCCCGCGCTCGCGTTGTTGATATGCGACAACTATGGAGTTTATGAAGCGAAAATCGGCGGGCCGGAGCCGGTGGTTGGTCCAAGGCTGCTGGCTGAGGATTATAGTAAGTTGCTGAGATTGCCTGATCCTGCGACCAAGATTAACTCGGCTTGCCCGAATTACCCACCAACGCCGACCATGCCCATACCGCTGCCGGCGACGATTCCTTTCATACCTACGTCTGTTCAGAAGCTGCCGAATGGTAAGTGGTTGATTACCAACAGCTACAGCGGTTCGGATTCAAGCGGCGCGGTTAAGTTTAGCGGCGAAGCGTTTGAATATGATCCGGAGGGCCCGATCGCTCAAGAAGTGACATGGTGTTCGCCAAGATTGGAATGGGTGGATCCTCCGCCGAGCGCAGACCCCTGCGCTGTGCCGTTTGAGTGGAAGCAGGTTACGACAAATACCTACAACCTGCGCCAGCCCAAGTCCGCATTCCGGCAGTAGGCTGCATTGCGGCAGCAAACTGAAACGCGATTCCCCCACCCTGAGACATCGGGGTGGGGTTGGGTGTATCTTCTCAATTTTTGATTCGAGGTGTGATCTTTGATCCACAGACATCTTATCCTTTTTATCGTCGCATTCGCCATCTCGAGCGCCACTTCAGCAGATCAGCCGACTGTAGACTGGCGGTTCTCGGAATCGAGAGCTTCACTCGGCTGGAGTTCGGCGGGAGGCTCGATTGGCGTTGATGCATCGGACGGGGCTATGACGTTCAGCGGCGATGTGTGCAGAATGATCAGCCAACTTTTTGAGATCAAACCCACGCCTTGGCAGTATGTCGAGATAGAAATGAAAAGCGACAGCAGTGGAGTTGCGAGATTTTTTTACTCGGATACAACAGCGGAACCTTATAACGGATTCCGTGAGAAATGGCATCAGAATTTCGCGATGATCGGAGATGAAAAGTATCATAAGTATATCATCTTCCCTTGCTGGCAAAAGTTGGACAGAGTCATTCATATTCGCCTGGACCCGTCCGGCACACATAACGCTGTGAAGTCCATTCGCATAATCGACGGCAGCAAAACGAAGTCATCGAGCACGATTTGGCAATTTCCCGAGAATATCGAACTCTGGAATGCGCTAACAAACATCACACGATCAGACGCATCGAGCGACGGCTGGCATATAAAAGGTGGGCGTGATTGCCTGCTGTTTTCGCCCACTTTGGAAGTTCGGTCAGATACTATCCCGAAACTGTCGCTGCGAATCGCCTCCAAAACCTCAAAGAAAATACTTTTCCACTGGCTTGGGGCCGATTCACAGAGCCTCAGCACGCTGCCCATCGAATTGAAGAATGACGGCAAGTTCCATACGTACAGCGTGGAGATGGGAAATATCGCTGAGTGGAACGGAACCATACTTCGCGTGGGCCTGTCCCCATCCGACTCCGACGAGGAAAGCGAGATAATACTGCATTCGATATCCCTTGCACGCAAAACCATCGGCCCGGCGGAAATTCAGATCAGCCGACTTTGGCTCGACAACCCTGTCAGTCGGGTCGGAAGCGATGCTGTCATCTTGATGGAGGTGAAGAACACGGGCGGCGCGGCGGCGAGTCACGTTAGCGCACAGATAACCTTGACCGGAGGAGACTCGTCTCGAATTCTGCCGGGCAAATCGATATCTTCTCTGCCCGCGGGCAAAACTGCGCGCTTTGAATGGAATATCACCTTCGCGAGCGCTGATGAGATTGTGGCTGTCTCGAGAGCCGATTCAGTGAATACCGAACCTGATAGGCGACAGGCAAAATTGAAGATTTATCCGAAGCTGGATCGGGATGTGTCCAAGCAATCATATGTGCCGGAGCCGCAAATCGCCGACACAGGGGATTATCTCGTGGGGTGTTACTATTTCCCGGGCTGGCGGGACTGGGCTGCGTGGTCAGTGCTCGACGACTATCCGGAGCGCAGGCCGATACTGGGCTACGCGCATAACGGCAATCCCGAGGTTGTCGATTGGCAGATCAAATGGGCGCTGGAGCATGGCATTCGGTTTTTCATATATGATTGGTATTGGAATAGAGGCAGTCGCGGGTTGGAGGAAGGGCTGCACGACGGCTTCTTGAAGTCGAGATATCAAGACAAAATGAAGTTCTGTTTGCTTTGGGCGAATCATAATGACGTTGGATCGCATTCCGAGGCGGATATGGTTGAAGTTACGCAATTTTGGATCAACAACTACTTCAACCGGCCGAATTATTTGAAGATCGACGGCAAAAACGTGATGGTCATATTCAATCCGCACGGCATCACCACCGATATGGGCAGCAAAGCGACCAAGGCCGCCTTTAACCGAATGAATAAGCTCTGCGAGGACGCGCAAGTAGGAGGGATATATTTCGTGGCTTGCGGGCAGGGCGGCAAAGAATGGGCCCAACAGCTAGCCAATGAGGGGTACAACGCGATATCCGGTTACAACTATCCCTCGGCAGGGGATCGGGGCCAGGCTATCGCGCCGTATTCGTGGATGGTGGATGCTTATAAGGATATTTGGAATCGAATATCCGATGTGTCGGAGATTCCATATATTCCGATTTGCGAAGCCGGATGGGACTCGCGTCCGTGGGGCGGGCCGTCTGCGCGGGTCAGAACCGGTAAATCGGCGGCTTTGTGGCAGAAAATGCTGGTCAACGCGAAAGAATACTTCAATGATGAACGCAGAAATCCGCCAGGCGGAAAGAAACTTGTCTTCTGCGAAGCATGGAATGAGTTTGGCGAAGGGGATTACATTGAACCGACGGCAGAATATGGATTTGAATATCTTGAGGCGATTCGCAAAGTATTTTCTGTGAGTGAAAATCCGCCCGCGATAATCACCCCTAAGGATCTCGGCTTGGGGCCGTATGACATAGCCATGCCAGCGATCCAATTCGCGTGGGACTTCTCCAAGCCGGCGGATCGAGTTTGGTCCTATGCGGGGATGACATCTCCACAATACGAAACCGGAGCCTTAGCCGCTCAGGCTCTGCATCGTGACCCGATATTGTCCGCTCGGTGGGTAAAAATAGACGCGGATAAGTTCAAGTTTTTGGAAATCCGAATGAAAACAGATCGGGCTGGCGAGGCGCAAGTGTTTTTTAAGGGTGACCGAGAAGCGCTTAATGAAGAAAAAAGCGTGAGATTTCAGACAACGGGAGACAATCAATTTCACACATATCGTGTGAATATGGGAGCTAACCAGAGGTGGCAGGGGACTGTGTCCGGACTTCGATTCGACCCGACCGACGCAGCCGGCTCGCACTTCGAGATTGCAAACATAAAGTTTGCGAAGTGAATTCAACCCGATTTGAAAAAGCAGATAACTATGGCGGTTGGGTTAGTGGTTGATGTAGAATATAGCTGTGCCATATAGTGTGTGGCTGTATAATCAGTAGTAACGGGAGGCGCTTGGTGCTCGAAAAGTTTTTGGATAGCCTTAAATACGATAAAGATGGTCTACTTCCAGCGGTTGTTCAGGATGATTCTAACGGGGATGTGCTGATGGTGGCGTATATGAATCGCGACGCCGTCGCGCAGACACTTACCAGCGGCAGGGCGTGTTTTTGGAGCAGATCCAGGCAGAGATTCTGGATCAAAGGGGAAACATCGGGCAACATCCAGGCGATCAAATCGGTGTATGTTGACTGCGATAGGGACTGCGTGGTGGTTAAGGTTGATCAAACCGGGGCAGCTTGCCACGAGGGATATCGATCGTGTTTCTTCAGGCGGGTCAATTCCGATGGCAGCGAGACAGTTGTAATGGAACAACTGAGTGAGGCGTATTGATGGCGAAGAGAATATTTGTAAATGGCATGTTTTACACTCTGGATGCCGGTGGGACGAAAGTCGAGGCTTTGGCAGTCGACGGAGAGCGAATATCTGCGCTTGGGAGCATAGAAGAAGTGCGGTCGAAATCCGCGGGAGCCGATGAGATCAACCTGGGCGGCAAAGCGGTGATACCCGGCTGCATCGACACTCACTGCCACTTGATGACCCACGGAATCGCCTGCACGATGTTGGCGGACCTGTCGGATAGCCGCTCCATATCAGAGATCCAGGATCGCTTGCGCCGACACCTCAAGAATAATCCGACGGCCAAATGGATCATCGGGGAGCGATTCGATCAAGAATTGTTCGCTGAGGGCAGATGGATAACTCGAGACGATTTGGATAAGGTGAGCAAAGATGTGCCGGTGATGGCGGTTCGACTATGTCGCCACGCGGTCGTCGCAAATACCGCTGCTCTGCAGCCTGTAAAGGGGCGACTCAGCAAGGAGCAATGGGAGACTGGGATACTGACGGAGGATTATACAGACCTGATGTGGGATCAGGTTCCGGATTACACAGATGAAGAACTTGAAAGGGCCGTTCTGCATGCTTTCTGCGAGGCTCGTTCAGTCGGCCTCACCACTGTCCACTGCCAATTTAACTCGATGCAGCATCTGGGGATTGTCAGGAGACTGAACTCGGAGGGCAGGCTGCCTGTGCGAGTGCGCTTTCAGTGGCCATACGAGCTGATGTCGAAATTGGTTGATGAGGGCTTGAAGACTGGCTCCGGCGATGATTATTTGAAGATGGGTTCGATCAAGATATTTATGGATGGCTCCCTTGGCGCCAGGACCAGCGCTATGTGTGAGGAGTTTTGTGATGAACCGGGAAACTGCGGCGAACTTTTTCGGACCGCCGAAGAACTAGCCGAGATGCTGGTTGAGATTCAGAAAAACGGATGCCAGGCAGCTATTCACGCCATCGGCGATAATGCGATTCTGCAGACCATCAGGGCGATAGAAATTGCCGCGCCGGAGGGCAATGAAGGCAATCGACTGCGCCACCGTATCGAGCACGTCGCTCAGATGAGCCAGCAGATCCTCGAAGATATGGCGCGGCTCAACATAATCGGCTCGATCCAGCCTCAGTTTGTGGTCACGGATTTCTGGTCGCAGCGTCGGGTCGGGCCGGAGCGGTATCGCTACATGTATCCGTTCAAAACTATGCTGCAGATGGGCATTCAATTCGGGATGGGTTCGGATTGCCCTGTAGAGAGGCTCGATACGATGGAGCTTATTCATCGTGCCGTGAATCGTGAGCCTGATAGTTTGCAAGAGTGCTTGACGGTGGATGAGACGCTGCGTGGGTATACATGTGGAAGTGCGCACGCCGGATTGGAAGAACACGACAAAGGATCGCTGGAAGTCGGCAAGCTCGCCGATTTTGTGGTGCTTTCGGAGGACCCATATCTGGTGGATCAGCGGTTTTTGGAAAATATCAAGACAGCGAATACGGTTGTTGGAGGTCGAATGCAATGAAGCTCAGACAAATTCTCCTAACGCTTGCCGCGCTGGCGGCGCTGACCCTTACTCTCGCCGGATGTGGCGCTTGAGGAATTTAGACGGCCCGGTCGGGTCGTGATAGATCATTCTCAATTGCATCGGCGGGTATTAAAGGCTCGTTATCAGCCTGATAAAGGCGGTGGGACTCGGGTAGCTCGATGCCACTCGAGTGTTGAGTGCTGTCTCGACATCAACAAGTTTGACGTCGTCCAAAAAGGTATCATCCCGCAGAGCGATCGACGGGATCACCAAGAGATCGCCCAATTGTTTGCCCCGCAGTTGGTCGATTATATCTCTGCCTGCCATTAGCCCCGCCACAGTCACCGTGTCACCAAAGAGGCGGTTTTCTATCGGATAAACTTTAGTTTTGAGCTTATCTGTAAATGTGGCAGCCCATTTTGTGACGACCGGTGCGGCCAGCGTGCCGGTAGCCACGGATATACGCTTTTTCGCTGAATCAGATGGCAGCGCGGACAATATCCGTTTAGCTCGATAGGCGCTGTCCTGAAACTTGCGGACTAGTCCTATGCCGTTACCGATCTGAGGGAAGCCCTCGTAGGCCGCCGCAACTGGAACAGCTTTGCCTGCGCACAAGTAGAACTCGTCCGCCGCCCACACCAGCCTTGTCCCATATTCCGACTTAAAGCGCCGTTGCCATCGTCTAATATTGTCCAAGATATCGGCGGAATATTGTGCATCTATCGGAGGAATTGATTTCTTGTGCCGCCTGTGAGGAGTAAGCCCAGCCGGGACTATTGCGATGGATTTCACGTAAGGATAACGAGCGCCAAGCTCGCTGATTGTCCGGTCGAGTTTCTCAGAATCGTTGAGGTTTCGGCACAGAACTACTTGAGTGTGCAGGGTGATTCCGCCTTTAGCTAGAACATCGATCTGATCTAATATTGCTGGAGACGGCCGACCGAGCATCATCTGCCGAAGCGCCGGGGCGGTGGTGTGTACAGAGACGTAAAGCGGGCTGAGTCGCTGCTCGATTATCCGAAATAAATCGCTGTCGGAGACATTTGTCAACGTGACAAAGTTGCTGTGCAAAAATGACAGTCTGAAATCATCATCTTTAAGATACAGCGACTTGCGCAGTCCTTTAGGGAGTTGATCGACGAAGCAAAAGACACACTTGGCCCCGCAGGTGCGCACCCCGTCGAAAAGCGCATCTTTGAATGTTATTCCGAGATCAAGATCGATGTCTTTTTCGATTTCGAATTCTGCAGTTTCGGCCCCGCGTTTGATAATTACGCGCAGATACTCCTGTCTCTTATACACATCT
>LSQX01359790.1_pt3 | contig 31167 bp, 26 predicted proteins | sample 654561 | NCBI WGS metagenome assembly LSQX01 (sample SAMN04489861, study PRJNA283612) | anaerobic digester metagenome | isolation source: 4 biogas reactors fed with cattle manure at either 37C or 55C with and... | place: Denmark: Kongens Lyngby | collected 2014 | reverse complement strand
GAGTCGTATTGGGCACATACGCATATCTGGACGACGACGTTCTATTGAACTTTCAGCGCTCCGGCACTCTGCACATAGTGGCAGCATCGGGTTACAATTGTTTCATTATCTTGTTGCTTGCGACCCCTGTTCTCAAGTTGTTCAGAATTGCCCCTACATGCCGCGGTCTGTGGATAATCGCCCTCATCGTGTTCTATGTGATGATGGTAGGGACCGTTCCATCAATGACGCGCGCTGCAATCATGTCGATATTGTTATTGCTGGCGGCTCCATTGGGCAGGGTGGCGGACTATCGAAACCTGTTCTTTGTCGCGGCATTTATCCTGATGTTATATAAGCCGTCGAATCTGTTTGATATCGGCTTTCAGCTTTCATTTTTAGCGGTGTGGGCGTTGATTTGGGCTGGTCCGATTCTGGAAAGTGTCTTACGTAAATCAAGCTCGGAGGCATCCGACGATAAGCCGCACCGCAACTCCGGCCTTCTATCAACCCTGTCTACGCTATTCACTTCCCGACTGCCTCGCGAATTGCTGTCTGTTACGATTGCGACCGTCGCCATCAGCCTTGTAACCGCGCCTGTTATCGCCTATTATTTCAACTACATATCACTGGTGTGTGTGCCTGCCAATTTGGCGGTGGTGTTTGCGGTGCCGGTGATATTTATCGACAGCCTGCTGTCGGCCTTGACTGCCCTCATCCCGCACGGAGCCGAGTTCGCAGGTGCGATCGGCACAATGGTTACTCGCGCTATGTTATGGTCAGTGTGCAATTTGGGCTCTATGAAATATGGAGCAGTATCGGTCCAATCTCCGGGAGTGTTGTGGATTGCAGGCTATTATATTATTCTCTATGCCGCAATGTCTTATGTGAGAATGCGATATGCTGCGCGATAGTCGAAATCGAATTATCGCTGTTGCCGCTGTGGTCGCCGTTGCGGTTTGGCTCAGCCTCGCGTTTTCAAGCCAACAACTGCTAGAGATTACATTTTTCGATGTCGGCGACGGGTTATGCGTGCTGATATATACTCCTTCGGGAAAAAGTATGGTAATGGACTGCGGCACACAGGGTAGGCGAGGCGATTTCAGCGTCGGCCAAAGGATTGTCGCGCCATACATACAGAGCCTTGGTCTCGACAGCATCGACGTAGCGGTATTATCCCACCCTCACGCCGACCACATGAACGGTTTTCCGGGATTGCTGAAATCAAAACCGGCCAGGTTGGTATTGGAATGCGGCGCGGATTATGCCAGCGCGGAGCATGAGGAATTTGTAAAAGCAGTAAAGGCATGTAAAGCAAAACGGCGAATAGTTAGACGCGGTCAGGTTCTGGATATGGGCGACGGGGTGCGCGCTGAGATACTAAACCCATCCCCGAAAATACGCTATTCCGACCTCAATGACAACTCAATCGTGATGCGCGTGGTATATAAGAAAGTTATGGTAATGCTCACGGCGGACGCCGGTGAGTTCGCCGAAAAAGATATGCTCGATTCCGGCGTAAATGTTAAAGCTCAAGTGCTGCAAGTTGGACACCACGGCTCTAAAACGGCGACAAGCCCGCGTTGGCTGGCCGAGGTAGAACCGTCAGTTGCCGTGATATCGTGCGCAAAAAACAGTCGTTACAAGTTCCCTGCAAAAAAGATAACCGAGCGATTGGACGCCTATAAGGTGCATACCTATGTGACGGGTCGGTGCGGAGCGGTCACAGTCAGCACCGATGGCAGCGGTTTCAAGGTGCGCACGCTCAGAAAACCCACATAATCATACTCAAATCCACTTCTAAGCCTGCGTTTTGCGCCTCGATTTACCCATAATAAACATGACAGCATTCAAGGAGCGTTTTCGTCTATGGAAATGATCGATCTCCAGTTGATCGCGCCTGCCGCCGACCAGCCGCGCAAAACCTTCGACCAGGGCACTTTGTTAGAATTGGCCATGTCAATTCGTGAACGAGGCGTCCTCGAACCCATAGTTGTCCGTCCGATAGCCGACGGCAGATATGAGATCGTCATGGGGGAGCGCCGGTGGAGAGCCTCGCAGATGGCGGGTCTGACACATATACCTGCCATCATACGCGAACTCAGCGACGAAGACGCCAGCACCGATGCTTTGCTCGAAAACTTCCAGCGCGAAGACCTTAATCCGGTGGAGAGAGCGCGCGCCATCAAAAAACTTTTGGAGTTTATGAGTTGGGAAAAGTGCCTCAAAACATTAGGGGTGGCGGATTCCACTATGCGGCGATATCTCGACCTGCTGGAGCTTCCGGAAGCCATCCTCAACGAAATACTGACCAAAGCCGGGGAAGGTGAAGGGGAGTTTCTTGAGGGACACGCCTATGCGCTGCGGCCAATAAATGACAACGCCAAGCTCCAAATTCGACTGGCAAAAAAAGTGCGGGCGGAAAAACTCTCGGTCGATGACCTCAAAAAAGTTATAGCTGCCATAGCTGAGGTCCCGTCAAAGACGGAAGCGTTCCTGCGGGTTCCTCTGCACGTCACAGAAGAGATTCTACGCAGCATAGGCCGGCAAAACAAGAAGAAAAAACCCTATCAGCCGAAAACCGCCGAACAACACCTCAAAGCAATGCAGAAGGCGAGCACATCGGTGTTGGACCTGCTTGACGAGCGCGTATCCGAATTTTTGACGATAGAGCAGACAAACCAGATGCTCAGCGCCACAGCGGACCTCGCAGAGCAAATCACTAAGTTCAACAAGGCAATGCGCGAATCGCTGCAACAAAACGACCGCACATTCCGCGAGATATACGTTCACTGCTCGCTGTGTGGCCGAATTGAACTGATAGGAAGCCTGCGATGCAGCGTTTGCTGGAGCGTATTGCGCAGATGTCTGGATTGCGCGAACTACGATCAATCCTATCAAAAATGCACAAAGTTGGGTTACGCGATATTTATGTCCGACGCGGACAGTCCCGACGAAAAATCGCACTCATTCAACTGCGAGCACTATTCCCCGCGCTTCGACGTGGAAGCAGCGGCCTAGCGTTCACGCACCAGCCCGCGTGCGCTAGAACTTGCCGCCAAATAGAGCGACGATCAGCAGTCCGTTAAGGATTAAAATGATCAATCCGGACACGATCATAAGCGCGTTTTCGACTTTTCCGTTCGCATATTTGCCCATTACCCGCTTGCTGCTGGTCAAAAGAAGCAGCGGCAGCATCGTCAGAGGCAGTTGGACGCTCAAACAAGCCTGGCTGACAATCAGCGCCTTGAAGGTGTCATTGATCAACAGGATCAGAGCACATGCTGGCAGCAGGGTTATTATGACTCCCAATCGGAACCAGTTATTCTCCGTGTTAGTAGGCTGACCGATGAATCCGGTGAATGCGATGCCGCCCGATAGAGCGGCAGTCACCGATGATGCAATGCCGGCAAGCAGCAACCCAAGCCCGAATATGAGGCTGGCCAGGTTTCCTACAAGTGGCCGCAATGTCTTTGACGCCTCCACAAGATCATCGATGTGGTAGCCGTTGCTATGAAATACTGCGGCAGAGACGATCACCATAGCGGCGTTGATCGCCAGACCTACCAGCATAGCAAGCAGAGTATCGACAAATTCAAAGCGCAAAAGTCGCTTGGTCTCAGCTTCTGATTTGCCCTGCCATTGCCGGTTCTGAATCACCTCGGAGTGAAGATACATATTATGCGGCATCACAACCGCTCCGAGCACCCCTACCGCAACCAGAATGCTGTTTGAATCCAGTTACGGAACCACCATGTGGTAGGCGGCGGCAGCCCAATCCGGCTTAACCAGATACAATTCGACCAGATAGCACACTCCCACCGCACTGACCAGCGCAACGATCACTTTTTCCAGGGTGGCATGACGACGAAACCAGATCGCCAGACCGGATATAACCGCAGATACGGCCATCCCCACAACGATTGGAACGCGGAACAGAATATATAGCCCGATGGCCGCGCCAAGTAGCTCGGCAAGCGCGGTAGCCGATATCGCAGCCATAGCGGTGATGCCGTAGATCGCCGACGGAACCCGCTTCACATTATCTCGTATAGATTCGGCCAGACATTTGCCTGTTACCACGCCGAGGTGAGCGGACATATGCTGCCATAAAATCAAAATCAGCGTGCCGAGTCCAACCACCCACAGCAAACGATAGCCATAGTAGCTTCCCGCAGCGACGTTGGTAGCCCAGTTACCGGGATCGATAAAACCGACTGTGACAAAAAATCCCGGCCCAAGATAACCCAGAATCTGTTTCAGAGACCGACTTTTGCTTCGGATGCGCTCGGTATGTCGATCGATCATAGATGGCAGAGTGATCTTCATAGTTCTACTATAATAACCCATACCGCACATTGGAATCCAGACCATCATCTGCGGATTCGAAATACGAAAATATCACCGCCGGCCAATCTCCGTCACACATCGATCATCGAGAGTGAACGATTGTGTCCCTTGACATACTCAAATACATGGAGCACAATGCAATATGATGGATATTGATGCAAACCTGGCAGGCATACCAGGTGTTTGATGTGATGGAGTGGGGTATATATAAGCCATAGTCTATGGGCTGAACGCTTTTGTCGGATAGGGCTTACAAAGGGGGCGAACTCTATGTCAGTCGTAGATTCCGCAATGACCCGGGAAGTACTCCGAGACATCTCAAAGCGTCCGCTGGACATCAGCAGACTAAATGTCCATGTGATGCGTGGGGTGGTGCATCTTACCGGTCGTGTCGATAAGGTGCGAGGGAATGCAGGTTTTCTGGATCTGCAAGAGGAAATGAACATAGTTGTCAGAATACTCAGGCAGAAGCCGGGAGTCCGCGACGTGTGCTGCGAAGTTGACTTCGCCGAACTTCCCGTGCCGGACAAGCTTACGAAAATCAGGAAAAGAAGGCGCTGGTATTAGGTTTGCACAAGGCCAGAGGCCAACCGGTGTTCTGCCGTTCGCATAGCGACCGGACAATTTAATTCGTGCGTCAGCCTCCCGGGAGCGATCTCAGGAGGCTTTTATTATCACAACACGCTTAGTATAAAAAAATGGCTTCGCAAGGTGTCTGCGAAGCCCGGAGAGAAGGAGGAAAAAGATGTTGCGTCTTGTGCCACTTATAATGTTCCACGGCAATTGCGCAGTATCACATCTTTTTTTGAAAAATAAATAGCCGGCAGGAAAAGATGATGCGGGCGCGGGCGAAGACACACGTTGCATTGCCGAACGGCGTAATAGATCGCAAATGATAAGTATCCTGCCCGTAGTGTCCGATCTCCGTCTCGGACAGCTAGTGTTCGTTGATAGATTATCTGGCTGGGACAGAGGCCAGCCTCTAATATCATTCACCAAGAGTGGGTTGTTGCCGAACGGCGGCTCTATTCGCCGAGAGTGGCGCGGAAGCTCTGGAACACTTCAGACCACACCATACCCTCCGGCAGCTTGCATTCGAGCATGATTCTGGCTTTGCATCCCAGCACCTTATATATATAAGCAAATGCCGGCCAGTCGATGTTTCCCAATCCCGGCAGCAGATGCTGATCTCCGGAGCCGTCATTATCGTGCAGGTGGGTAGTCACGGCAATCGGAAGCAGCGCGCTGGCAAACTCTGCAAAATGGCCGGAAAGGTTCGCATGGCCGCTGTCAAAGCAAACCGCCACAGATTCGCGATTGGCTCCATTAAGCAGACTCAGGATTTCTTCGGGCGTATGTCCGAGATATCCGGGCGGAAGGTTTTCCAGCGCGAGAATAATGCCGGATTCCGAGGCAATAGCTCCCATCTCCCTGAGCACTCCCCTGGCTCGTTCCATTTGACGCGCAGCATCGCCTTTGACTCGATCGCTCGCATGCACTATGACCTTATCCGCATCAATGACGCTGGCTAGTTCAATGGCGTCGATCAACGCGCTGACGCCGCGTTCGTGGATAGAATCATCGGGATCGGATATATCAAGGGCCGGGCCAAATGGCGCGTGAATGGAGTGTACGCGCACTCCCGACGACCCTATCACCTGCAGCAATTTTTGAAGTTCCGCTACATTGCGATAGTCGAATTCGTCAGGATTACCGATTCCGACTTCGATTGCAGTAACGCCCTGGTCAGCTAACCCAGGTACGGCTTCGATGAGTTTCTCAAGGTTTGGATACCAGGCAGGGCAGACAATCTCCAATTCCGACTCCAATCTATACAATAGAACAACACCTCTGCATTAGACTCAGGGGCTCAATGTTCCTCTATATATTTTTGTTGAGTCAGAATCAATCGAAGAGAAATTTCAAATCCACTCGACCAACCGTATCGCCTTCCCAGTCATTAATTGACCCTTTTTCGATGCCGGTCTTGCGCTGCAGCGAAAGGCTGATATGGTTGTCAGCTTTGAGTTTGGTGTCGTATTTCAAGCGGAAAATCGGCTTATTATCTGTGCTTTTGCCTTCGTCTATTGTGCACCAGCCATAATAAAACTCATAACTGGTAGCATCTTTCACCTGCCGGGAAATCCCCAGCCCGATGACATTCGCGTGCCTGAATGTGTCTGTATTGGTGGAAGTCGTGTAGTCAGCCGTTAGCTTCATCGCTTTGCTGATCGCATGATCGAGCTTTATTACAGTGCCCCCAACCGGTATCACAGCCCCGTTTTGTCCATCTTTGCCAAGGAATGAAGTGAACGTCACGGCAGTGCCACCGGAGAACTTATAGTCAAAGGAATAGTTCTGCTTGTTTGTTTGGACACCCTGCGGCGTGGTCAACGATTGTCGTTGGAGAGCCAGATGATAGGGCTTTTTTGGGTCCTTGTCCGAGACGTACTGGAATATGCGCGATGCGTAGTAGATGCCGTTTTTAGGATTGAGCTTGTCCGTGGTATCAAGCATCAATTGCCCGCCCAGTAGCCCGGCATTGAGCTTGAACGCATCATCACATACCGTCTGCTTGCCTCGAAGCGATGTATGGTTCATAGCCGATGCAATGGTAACGTTGTCCAGCAGCAACAGCTTTTTGGCAAGCAGTCCGTTAAGGGAGAATGACGACGAGTTTTGATCGCCTTTGGGGCCGCCATCGCGATTAGCCATGCTATATGTCATCTTCAGGTCTTTGCGCGCCGTCCATTCGAAACCAAACATACTATTTGTCTCAGAATTGCCTGAATCTCTATCGGTAGCGGAATAGCCGCCAACCAAGGCAATATTGCGCATCGCGGCGGTCTTCAGGCCGATTGATTGGGTGTTGTCATACTTGCCCTCGCCGAAGTCCATATTCACAATGTCCGCCGTAAAGGAGGTTCTGGCTTTCTGATCAGACTCTATGTGGTTTTCGAACACCGTTGTCGTCTGCGGCGCATCCGAACCTTCCTGAGTCGTATGAACGTCATTGCGCCCTTTAATAGACAACCCGCCCAGCATATTCAGCTTATGATCATACTTTATCTCCTGATGAGAATAGCTGGCGATATTGCCTGTCTCGGCTATATATGTATAGTCGTCGGTCAGCAGGTTAATCTTTGGGCCGCGGTTAGGGGCATAGGCGATTTTATGTCTGTTCTGATCCCTGGCCTGTCCTGCGGTGAGATTAGTCGAATCATATATATACGAATCAAGACTCAGGCTCTTTGTCGCCTTGAACTTAACGGTGTAGTCCGCGCGCCTGAAGCCCCTGTCCAGCATCAGCTTTTCTCTTTCCGGGTTAGACAGATCCATTATTCTGCTGAATCCCTCGTCAATATCCTGGAAATTAGCAACCACATTGAGTCTGGAGTTTTTCAGCGTAAACTTTTCTTTGTGGAATCCTGCGCCAGCGTTGTCCACAACGTTAGCGGTATCAAGGGTCAGATCGGATTTCCAGATCTTGAGTTTGCCGCCCATTTCCGTTCGAGTCATGCCGCGCTCATTGCCGAAATGCGTCTTTTCGATCGGCTGCAACGCTGCAAGCTTATCGAATTCGGAATCTATATTCTGAGTGCCCCAGTAAGCGGAGAAGTTGCCCGTTTTCATGCCCAGCGACCGTCTAGTTATCCCGCCGGCTTGCGACTCGATATTAGACATAGACATCCATGTGTCCAGTCGAGAGCCATCGAACTGCACCAGATATGTCGACCGATCCAGCCCCTTCTCATTGGCGATTTGCGCTTTGTCCTCGGCTGTTACCTGTCCTGCGGTCGGATCAAATTGCCGACGAGCCATCAGCGCCATACGAGACCGTTCCTCATCACTCAGCGCGCTCAGCCTGCCAAAGTCAGCGTCGCTTGTTCGCACATCGGCTACTATCTTAACGCCGCCCATCTGAATATCCGCCTGGCGATAGCTGAGGTCTGCACCTCCGTCACTGAGGTCAGTGAAATTAATACCGCTCCAAATCGGCTTTTTATCCGCGCTTACGGCAGTTTTGAACTGCATGCTGAAGCTCTGCCTGCTCATTCCCTGCTCGGCAGCCATCTGTGCGCGGTCGGCTTCCCTGATTTCCTTGAAATGGGCAAATTGCTTGCCGACATCGCGAGCGCTGTAGTTAAATGCGAAGGAGTCTGTCTTATAGCCAACGTTGCGGGACAATATCTCGTCGTCCTTGTCGCCGATTCGGTTGACTGCGAAATTAAGCCCCTGGCCTTCACCTGCCACGCTCATCCGGCGAATGCCCTTTTCTTTTTCGAGTTGGCTGAGTATTTCGTTTGAAGCAACCTTGGAATCCTTCAGCGAGGAAAACCCTACGAAGTCCTGCCCGACGTCCTGATAGCCCAGTTTCAGCCTGAACTTGCCGGCTTGCAGGTCAGCATCCTGAACGATCAAATGATCCCTTTTCAGCTTCTTGTCAGATGCTTTGGCGGGTGCGCCCAGAGCATTGAGGGTGATTCTATTGCTTGCCTGAGGGGAGGTCACATAGAACATACCCTTGAGGCTGGATGCGCCCGATGCGCCGAACTGGCTGGTGTTGCTCAATCCGTATGTCAACACGTCCTGGCCGTTCAGCCCCGGCGTCGACTCGGCGGTTCGCAGCGAATAAAGCATGTTTGTCTGCAGCCCGGTTCCGAATCTCATAGACACCAGAGACGGAGCCGCAGCGTTGCGCTCAGATCCGGCAGCGGTGGAATAGCGATAGTCCACCTGCACAGTGTTCATTGTCGATACCGGCTCGGTGAAGAAGAGCGATCCCGACGAATAATCGATAGTATAATCTCTGTTCCGTGAAGCGTGTTTGGCTCCGATAGACACCCATTCGCTGCCTGGGACCACGTTGCCGTGTCCGAGCATATACCCGGCGCGAGTCCCGTTGCCCGGCAGCAATTCGCTGGTCATTGCGCTGGCATTGCTGGATTCCGATTGCGATTTTTGCACAGCAGAGCTATCAACAAGCGCAGTCGCCACCTGGGCGGATGCACTAATTGCAAATGCAAAAACCAATATTAGAACTATGAGAGCTGTTTTCCTCATATCATTCCAACAAATCAGAATCGGGCGTTAATCACGCTCACTCCATTATGAACGCTGCCCTTGCGATGCATAGCCGCTTCATTCTTCATCTCTTCCATCCACTGCTCTGCATTATCGTTCGACACAGCCGGCGACGAGGCTATCCTTGCAGGCTCAGTGTTCAATTGTTCAATGGTCGTATCAACTGCCTCCGTAGCTGGTTGCGCAATCGTGATCATATCCACCGTCCGCGCAGAAGTGGTATTATCAATCGCGTCAATCACAATCGAATCTTCCATTCCTAGGTCAGCTGTATCAGTATATATATCCGATTCTCTGGTCGATTTAATCTTTGGCTGTATGCCTGTTTCAGGCACGAGGGCTACCGAGACAGCGCGCTTGGAAGTTTTGTTAGTCACGATGCGCGATGTTCGGTTTGCAGGAGATGTTTTGACTGCATCATCTGCAACCGGCTCTGCAGCCATCGTCTCGACCTCGGCTTGTGTTGCAACGGCAGGGGAAGCCGCGGGAGTTGCGGCCTTAGTTGCAGTTGTGATCTCGTTGACGGGTTCGCCAACTCGACCAAACATTACGAATAATACAATCGCAACCGCTGCACAGGCTGCGCCGCCGGCCAACAGAAAAGATCGAACAGGCGCAATGCGCTCAAGGATTGAAGTGCGGAGGTTAAATACAGGCTTGTGCGTAGTGGCGGCGGCAATGCGGGTTCTCAACTCCGACGGCGGATCGACGGCTTCGATTTCATTTGTTGCGGTGATGAGCATTTTGAGAACCGCCAATTCCTGCCGGCACTGGCTGCATTCGTCAAGGTGCTTCTCTACCTCGTCAGAATCGTTTTTCGGCAGTTCCCCATCAATATATGCGCTAACAATATCTAATACTCTGCTGCAGTCCGCCATAACTTTGCCTCCATCGCCTCCGTGGTCGCGCTTTGAACCGCGCCCCATATTTGTTCGACACGCAGGAAAGGCAAAAGTAACAACTATTTCAGAAAAACTTTTTCCGATGTCCGAGGTTCGAGCCGGTATCGCCACCCAATTCCCAACCTCTAACCTCTAAACCGTGGCTGGTCTCGGTCCCAGCCAGATAATCTATCAACACACAACTGCTGTCCGAGACGGAGATCGGACACTACGGGCAGGAGCATCATTTGTGAGCTGTTACCTCACTCCGAAGATTTATCTGAGCGGGACATTTTTTCGCGAAGATCGGGCGCGCTGCATTCCGTCGAATGAGATGACGCCGCGCCACACGCGCCGGCGTACGGACAACTCGAGCAGCCCTTATTTGTCGGCCTCAATCGCTTGACAAGGAAAACCACCGCGACCACCACCAGCACGCCGACTATGATTGATTGTATTAGTGTACTCATATCATTCCTATTAATAACCCAAGGCGATAGACAATAAAACCTACCAGATAGGCCAGTCCGATCGAATATCCAACGGAAAACATCGTCCATTTCCAGGAGTTCGTCTCACGTTTGATCGCTGCAACCGTGGCAATGCAGGGCACATAGATCAGGCTCACTACCATAAACGTATACGCAGTCAGCGAGGTGAACGACTCCGACAGAGCAGTATTCAAATCGCCGGACGGATGGCTGCCTCCATAGAGCACTCCCAGCGTGCTGACTACGATTTCTTTGGCTCCTATGCCAAAAAGCAGGGCTACGGCAGCACGCCAGTCCAGCCCCAGCGGCTTCACTACCGGCTCGATCGCCCGTCCAAGATAACCGACCAAACTTTCTGAACTGGAGAACTCAACTCCCCACGGCAATGATCCCAAAGCCCAGATCACAATAGACGCCGCAAGTATTACCGTTCCGGCCTTGCTTAAAAACAGCCAGGTTCGTTCCCATACGTGATGCAAAGTGCCCTTCAGCGTAGGCATTCGATAGGGCGGCAGTTCCATAACAAAGGGCGATGCGGCCTTTGGGAACAGCACCTTTCTGAACAGCTTGCCGGACAATACCGCCAGCAGCACGCCCAGAACGTAGATCGAAAAAATCACCATAGCTCCGTGAGCAGAAAAGAATATCCCCGTAAACAGAATATAAATCGGCAGTCGAGCGGCGCAGCTCATCAGCGGGTTGATAAGTATGGTCAGCAGTCGATCCTCGCGTGTTTCCAGGGTTCGCGTTGCCATAACCGCGGGCACGTTGCAGCCAAATCCCATCAACATAGGTATGAATGACTTGCCGTGAAGGCCGATAACGTGCATCGATCGATCCATCAAAAATGCTGCGCGCGCCATATACCCGGAATCTTCCAGAAACGAAATAATCAAAAATATGATCGCTATATTAGGGACAAATACCACAACGCCCCCAACTCCGGCTATGACCCCGTCTATGATCAACGAAGACAAAGGGCCGGCGGGCAGCAAAGCCTCCAACCACGCGCCGAAAGCCGATATGCCGATCTCAATCCACTCGGTAAAAACGCCTCCGACATCGAATGTCAGCTTGAATGTCAGCCACATCAGCCCCAAAAATATCGGGATTCCCAGCCACCTGTGCAGCAGCACATCATCTATGCGATCGGAGGTAGCGATCCTATCCACCGAAGGCGTCCTGGTGACCACCTCCCGTAATAACCCTCCGATAAACCCATATCGACCGTCGGCTATGACCGTTTCCGGGTCATCTCCAAAGCCTTCGGCCAAATGCCTCTTGGTCTCATCGACTTTGTTGAGGGTGTCCTGCGGGTCGGTCGAGCATTCCGCCAGCTTCTGACGAGCGACAGAGTCACCTTCCAGGGTCTTTATCACAAGCCATCGAGCGGGCATTGATCCCGCGCATCGCCCCTCATCGTTGACGATGATGGGCAGCTCATCGAGCAGTTTGGAAACCTCTATTTCCACCTCGGGATTATGTCGCGTGCTTCGCGGCGCTTCGTAACCCGTTTCCGCCAGTTTAAGGACAGTATCGAGAATCTCCCTCATTCCCTCGCCTTTGGCGGCCACCGTCGGCACAATTTCAACCCCCATCAACCCTGCCAGCTTGTCAAGGTCAAGCCTTTGGCCCATGCCCTCGGCGACATCGATCATGTTCAATGCGACGACTACCGGCAGCCCCAGTTCCAGAAGTTGAGTGGTAAGGTAGAGGTTACGTTCCAGGTTGCTGGCATCCACGATATTTACGATGACATCGATAGGCTCATTGAGCAGAAAATCTCGCGCTATTATTTCTTCCTGCGAATAAGCCGACAGGCTGTAGATGCCGGGCAGGTCGATAACCCGGAACTCATGCCCGTCCCTTCGAAGAGTGCCTTCCTTATGTTCTACGGTCACGCCCGGCCAGTTGCCTACGTGCTGGTGGGAGCCGGTGAGTTCGTTGAATACGGTGGTTTTCCCGGAGTTGGGATTTCCTGCAAGTGCAATAACGATATTGGTCTTAGAGCTATTCTTCATTTATGATATTCCATTGTGCCGGCGGTTGGGTCCAAGCCGGGTCAGTCGTTTATTACTTCTACCTCGACGTGTTCTGCCTCGCTTCTTCTCAGGGACAGATTATATCCCCTGATCTTAATCTCTATCGGGTCACCGAACGGAGCGGTGCGCAATACCTCGAAGTGTGTGTCTGAGGTCATCCCCATTTCCACCAGCCGTTTTCGTATAGGCTTGCGGCCGGAGACAAATGCTATGCGCCCTTTCATTCCGGGACAAAGCTCACTGAGCCGGGTGGATTTGATAGTAGCCGGCAAATAGCACACATCCGCTGACATATCCCCGTCAGGGTCGGAGCCATCCTTGAGAAAGCTCTGAAAGTCGCTCAGGCGAAATGCCTTATCATCCCCATGCGCGCCGATAAAGTCCACAAGTTTAAGCAGCCTGTCGAGGGTTTCAGGACTGATCGCGTGTTCAAGCCCGCACGCTTCCTGTTCTACGTCCTCTTCAGGCAAGCCCAGCACGCTCGTCAAAAACTCCCTGACAGCGGTGTGCCTGTGAGCAATGCCTCGAGCATGATCAAGTCCGGCCTGCGTCAACTCGACGCTTTCATAAGGCTGATATATCACCAGACCTTTATCCGCAAGGGCTTTCAAAGCACCTGTCACGGACGGCATCCGAACGTTCATCTCACGAGATATATCCTTGACACGGGCTACCTGATTGCGGACCTTGATGTTGTATATCGCCTCAAGGTAGTCCTCCATAGAATGGGAGAGGTTCATATCTTGCCGGTTAAAAGGGCGGCCTCTTTGCATAATATCGCCTTCTTAAGTTAGTCTAGCCTAACTATAACGCTGCCTGCTGCTTTTGTCAACCCCGGCGTTATACTTATTTTTTAACGCCTGCCAGCCATCAAAAAGTCAACTGAGATACTGTCAGATACCCGCTTTTTGAGGCGCGCAGGAATATCGGGCAGGCCGTCGAACAATTTAGCAGGCAACTAAACGGGAGGGGATTTGCTTTGGACACCATCGCTGTCAGAACGTCTCAAAGAAGTCAGTTTATCGAGATCACCCGACAGGTGCAGGATAGCATCTCAAAATCCGGCATAAAAGACGGCCTCGTATGCGTATTCGCTCCGCACACCACAGCCGGGATAACCATAAACGAAAACGCCGATCCGGATGTAGCAAGCGATATGATCGATATTCTCACGCAAGTCGTGCCGGAGCGCGCAGGCTACCGTCATCGAGAAGGCAACTCAGACGGCCACGCCAAATCCAGCCTCATATCCCCGTCCATTACCGTCATTGTAGAGAACGGCCGCCTGTGCCTTGGCACGTGGCAGGGTATTTATTTTGCCGAATTCGACGGCCCCAGGCAGCGTCAGTGCTGGATAAAGATAATCGCCTCAGAACCCTGATATACCAAACGATATATCATCTCAAACTAGTTTGGTATTCTATCGCGCACTTTCTTCCAGTCCGGCTTTTCCAAAAAGCTGCCGGGCACATCGGCTTCCATTCCTTTGAACATATCAAACGGAACCGTAAATGAAAGCACATTTTGGTCCACCATCGGACGCGCGCTGATATCGGTTATGCCGACCACGGCTCTCGGTTTTTCCTCTTTGCTTTGAGCATAAGGAATCAGGCACACGGTGTGGCATCCTGCGCCAAACGGAATTATCACATTGTCGCTGCCCGGCCTTCCATAGTTTGCCAGCGCCACCAGCGCCGAAAGCTGGTCAGGCTCGCAGAAAAACACAACCATAGCCGGGGTTTCGACCTCGACATCAACATCATCAATTGGCTTCACCACGACATATTTGGTGGGAATGCAAGCCAGCGGCAACTGGTCGGCAAATTCGCGAGCCAGCTCCGGAGTCTTTATATATGCCTCCCCTTCGGGATATCCTTCACCCCGGCCATGAGAAAGAAAATATTCTATCCCACCCGGCACGTGGTCATAACTATCGGTAAACCCAAGGCCGACTCTGGCTCCCGGGCAGCCGCATGTATCCTTGCTAAAGACAGCAACCTTGCCCAAAGATGCCGCGGTGAACAGTGATATCACGCAATTTCTGTCCCCTTTGGCAAATTCGATCGCCTGTTCAGGCTTCTCATCAGCAAATATCAAAGCCACCGGTCGATACCGCAGCTTTAGCTCCTGTGCAATTCGGCTATCCATAGTAATGCCTCCTGGTATAATATATGGTAGATTATACACCGAGTTATCGATCAGCTATGCACGGTTGTATGAGTAATCACACGACTTTGCAAGGAAATTGCGTGTGCGGCGTAGAATAACAACTGATAGATGCAGTCGATTTGCTTGTGCGGTAAAGATAACCTGAACGCAGATGGGAACCTGCGGATGCTTGCCTCGTCTATATATTAGTGGAAATTGATCAGGCGAGAGGATGCCAATTGCGCTTAACTGTTGAGTATAAACTGGTCGCGGCCTTGTCTGTCGTCGCCCTTATCCTAGGGTTGGCGACGCCTTGTCACGTCCGGGCAGCGACAGGAACCGAACTGGGAGCGGTTGACTCCATCGGAGGGGTCACCGATGTCATCGTTGGCCGCAACATGCGCGGGCCATATTCTCTGTCCTGGACGAACTTCAGCGCAGATGATATTTCGGTTGTTATAAATGGAAGATCGTTGAAGAAGGGATCAGACTACAATATCGATGTCGCGAAGGGTCTGGTTTCTTTCAATTCAGTTCTGGTAAATGACGCGATCGTTCGGGTATCGTATAGAACCGTGCCCGGAAAATCGCAGCGGGCCTCCAGCGGTGGGAGTATTCCCGTAACCCTCAGCCTGCACAACAGCTCCGCAGGCAATCTGAAAATGATGGGCTTGTATGCCCAGAGCGATCCCAAAAACCCGACTGCGGGCAAATCCGTAATCGGACTTGGCGGAGACAGAGCGTGGAGATCGGGCAAAATAGACTCCATGTTTCTTATCAGCCAGGACGAAGCGAGCAAGGATACTGCCAGTATGTGGGAGAGGGCTGCGATGAAATTCGGAGGGGATACAAGTATAGGTAAGTTAAAGTTAACCGGCTCATACTTGCACTCCGGCCAATCGTTTAGCGGCGGAAAAGAATACGGCACCGATGTCGGCAAAGACCAAATGAGTTTTGCCGCATCGTTCGCTGCCGCCAAAAATTTGCAGACAAGCGCTTCGTTTAGGTCCTCGGAGGATACCGTCGGGGAGAAAAAGGGAGTCCGCACGGTGGTAAACGAACAAAACGTAGTTTACACCCCCGGCAAATCTACAAAGGTCTCACTTATGCGTTCCGATACTGAGTTGACCTCAAAGGATGGCGCGAAGGACAACATACAAACCAGCGGATTGCAACTGACCAGCAATGCGTTCAAACGCACCACGCTGCGCACTTCGCTGACACAAAAAGACTCAGACTCTGCCGGAGCCGAGCGCGGGTTTTCGACGGGGATGACCGCGAAACCCAGCGACCGGATCGACTTCGACATAGATTATGCTACCCTGGAAAACAAAACTGTCGGACACCAGACCAGCACGGCTATTAAAGTTGCCGCAAAGCCAAACAAACAATTGGCGGTTCAAGCCGGCTATTCGGGTCAGGATTCCACCGTAAAGGGGGACCTTACTAAAACCAACATAGCTATTCAAGCTACCCCCCGCGCTAATCTGCAAATAAAGGGGACGATGACCGACACGACCGAAAACGAAAACCAGCAATACACCAGGGATATCAGCCTGACCAGCACACCGTTGCAATATGCCAGCTTGACTGCGATGTATTCGCAAAAAGGAGTCAATGATCTCGACGATGTAATAAAGGGAGCGGAGTTGAAATTGACGCCATCCAAGCGCACCAATTTGATGGCTGGCTACAAATATACAGAGACGGGTCCCAGCGTGCTCACGGTGCAGGACTTCGGTGCGGACACCAAACCGTGGGACTTTTTACATTTCGCAGGCAACTATAGACGACGCGACCTGCGATCGAGCAGCATCGCCGACTCAAGCTATCTGTCGCTGGAATTGAGTCCTTCAAAACTATTCGCCCTGACAGGCAGCTATCAATCAAACCCGGAGGATAAAAAAGGCAATATACAGTACTTCAATAGCGCTTCTCTCGGGTTCAAGACGAGCATCGGCTCTGTAGGGCTGGAGACGGCGTTTGCCCAAAAAGATCAGTATGCCATAGACACATTTACCGATGAGCGCAGCCTGGGAATTGCCATGCCGATGTTTGGCCGCGGCAAGCTTACGACCGGCTGCAAGCTGAGCAGGACAATGGGAGTGGCGTCTCTGGAAAGCAGAAGATATCAACTCGGATACAGTCATTCCATAGGGTCGGATTTCAGCCTGGCGCTAAACAACTACTATACGCAGTATCTGCAAAACAAGATGCATCAGCCGGAGAGAAACGAAATATCCACCGAGCTGAGCCTTGGAGCCAGGTTCTAAAGTACAATCAAGCTACGGCTCTCATAACAGGAGGTTACATATATGTCGCAGACTGAAGTACAGCCAATCCAGGGCGCGTGTCAACATATGCGCGGTCGCTATAAACTCCAGCCTTCACGCAAGTCGCCGTTCCCTGAAAAGAGATTTATTCGATATGAGTGCGAACGGGGACATGAGATCGCCGAGCAAAGCGAAGAAGACATGGAGAAATGCTTCAACCAGCAGACCGGCTGCTGGAAAGAAGAGTGAGCGGCAGATAATCTAAATAGAACAGACCCCGCCGAGGCAGGGTCTGTTCGGTAGTTCTAGCGCTTGCGTATGTCGACTACCTTGTGGGAGTGGGGATTATCGAATCGGGCATCGGGCTATCGCGCCTTTGCTCCACATTTTGCGCAGCAAGCTCACCGACTATCACAGTGTTGGCTACCTCGGTATCCGACCATATAGTCGCGCTGCCGCCTATCACACTCCGAGCTATGCTTGCGCCATCCTGAATACGCGCATTTGCTCCTATTATCGTATTTCCGCCAATCACTACATCGCGCCCTATGGACGCGCCGCTGCCGATAAAGACCGGCGCAGCAAGCTGTGCGCTTGGATGCACATCGACACCGTCGCCGACCCAGATACCTTCTCCGGCATATACGGCGGGCAGATCAATTTGGAGCTTGCCCTGCAGCGCATCAAAGTGGGCGTTGCGATATTGCAGGGCATCTCCCAAATCGCACCAGTATCCCGGAAGATGGCAGGCCGATATGGGATCGCCGTTTCTCAGCAGCAAAGGGAAAGTGTCTCGGGCGAAATCCTGGCTCACAAAGGGTGCGATGCTGCTGATAACTTCCGGTTGCAAAATATAAATACCGGCGCTTACTGTGTCGGAAAATATCTCCGTTGACCGTGGCTTCTCGACGAACCTGGTAATTCGATTTTCCTGATCATAACTTACCGTTCCAAAACGAGTGGGATCATCGGCAGTGTGAACTAGCACCGTTGCCAGCGATCCGGATGATTCGTGCGCCCGGATCGCAGCGGAGATATCCAGATCGGTAACGATGTCGGACGATATAACCAGGAAGCTGTCCGATATCATCGATCCGAGTCGCCGTACCGCGCCGGCCGTTCCGGCGGGTTCGTTTTCGATGGAATAACGTATATTCACATTCAGATGTGAGCCTGTTCCGAAGTGACGCGCTATATCCCGCGATTGAGGGGAGGTGGCGATGATGAGATCCCTGATCTCGTGTCGTGCCAGCAACCGTATGATGTGTTCTATCACCGGTCGGTCGAAGAAGGGCAATAGAGGCTTGGGCGCGCAGGGAGTCCACGGATGAAGCTGAGCCGAGGTCCCGCCGGCTAATATCACTGCTTGCATATACCAATGCCTCCTTTCGGTCTGTTAGAGATTATCGGGTTTATACCAGGTAAAACTATAGGGTGTACCTAAGTATGCATTGGCGACAACTAATTGAGGTTGCCGGGTTGTCTGCGCAGTTGTCTTGCGTCTGGAAATACTGAGAGCAGGAAGGAACCTGGGATGAATAATTTGCGACGATATATCGGCCCGATAATATTGGCCGTCATTGCCTTGTTGACAATTTTTGGCGGAGCTTTGGTCACGTTTTACACGGATTATCTGTGGTTTAAGGACCTTGGCTATCAGAAGGTGTTTACAACCAGGCTGCTGACTCAGATCAAGATCGGCGTTTTGTTCGGCCTGATGTTTTTTGCCATAATATACGGCAACCTCTGGTATGCGCGCCGAATAGCTCCTCCGTCTCCCACAATGGGAATCGAGCAGCAACTGCTAGAGAGACTGGGCAGGCTTGCGCGCAGAGGATTGGGGTTGCTGCTGTTCGCGGGAAGCGTGGTCGTATCGGTGATGGTAGGTCTGGAGGCGGCCACTCACTGGCGGCAGTGGCTGATGTGCTTCCATTCCACTCCATTTGCCAGCGCGGACCCGGTCTTTGGCAAGGATATCGGCTTCTTTGTTTTTCAGTTGCCGTTTCTCACCTATTTATATTACTGGCTGTTTTTTGCTCTGGCGGCGTCTACTATCGCCTCAATCGGTCTGCATTATGCTGATGAGGCCATAGAAATGTTCGGCAATAATTTGCAGTTTGCACCTAAGGTCAAGGCGCATATCTGCACGCTTGTTGCCGCTATGTTCTTCCTGAAGGCGTGGGGATACAGGCTTGCGATGTATAATTTGCTGTTCTCCAAGGGCAGCCTTTTTGACGGAGCCGGCCATACGGAAATTAAGGCAACCCTGCCCGCGCTTTGGATATTGCTGATAGCGGCTCTGATTGGCGGATTGCTGGTATTGGCTAATATCCGGCGCAGAGGCATAGGATATTCGGTCGGAGCCTTTGCGAGTTTGATCGGGTTGTCCATAGTTGTCGGCAGCGCTTATCCCGCGTTTGTGCAACGCTACAGCGTGCAGCCTAACGAGTTGGAATACCAGTCGAAGTATATATCACGCGCGGTGAAGGCCACGCAAACGGCCTATGGTCTGACACAAGTCTCCACGCAGGCATTTGCCGCCGAAAACGATCTCACCGCACAGCAGATCCACGAAAACCGGGCCACCGTTGAAAATATCCGGCTGTGGGGAAAGAAGCCGCTTCAGGATCAGAACAATCAACTCCAGACTGTGCAGCAATACTACCATTTCGAGGATATCGACGTAGATCGATATTGGCTGGCCGATAAGAATACTGGAGAAAAGCGATACAGGCAGGTTTGGCTGGGCGCAAGGGAAATGTCACAGGCGCAATTGCCCGATACCGCCAAAACCTGGATCAACCAGCACCTGAAATATACCCACGGATACGCCTATTGTATGAGTCCGGTCAACGAAATCAGCGAAGAAGGCAAACCGCTGTTTTTTGTAAAGGATATGCCGCCACGCGCTACTGTGGATATGCCGATTGAGCGGATGGGCGTGTATTTCGGGGAGCTTACTCATGAATATGTGATCGTAAAAACCAGCGCCGAAGAATATGATTATCCCAGCGGCAGCGGCACGGTTCCCACCAAATACGAGGCTGACGCGGGCATCAGGGTAGGGGATTTTTGGAGAAAGTTTCTATTCTCGCTCAGATTCCAGGATATTAACCTTTTGCTCAACGAGAATATCCGGCCTGAGAGCAGGCTGCTGTTTAGAAGAGAGATCGACGACCGCATATCAACGCTGCTGCCATTCATCGAATTCGACCAGGACCCATATCTGGTTACTGCGGATGGCGGGCTGTATTGGATGCGCGACGGATACACTATCAGCGATTCCTATCCCTATGCAAAATACTTTGGAATGCAGGGGACTCCGTTTAACTACATTCGCAACTCGGTCAAAGTCGTAGTAGATGCATACACCGGAAAAGTGGACGCCTATATAATAGAAGATCCGCTGCCCGATCCTCTGATACGCACATACGATAAGATATTTCCCGGCATATTCAAACCCATCGACCAGATGCCCGATGAATTGCGCGAACATATACGGTATCCCGAGGACCTTTTCCGCATTCAAACTGCGGTTTACACTCGCTACCACTACAGCGCAGACCGGCCGCAGGATTTTTATGGCAACAGTGACCTTTGGGAGATTCCAAAAACCGCGAGCCTTGCCGGACTCTCCAGCGAGCCGACCTATATGGAGCCTTACTATGTAATAATGAAGCTGCCGAACGGCTCCTCTGAGGAGTTTATCCTTATGACTCCGTATGTCCACTCCGGCGCGCGAAAAAATATGGTGGCCTGGATGTGCGCCAAATGCGATCAACCGAACTACGGCCAACTCGTGTTATATCAACTTCCGACCAAAAACGTGAACGGCCCGCAGCAGGTGGGCACATTTGCCAGTCAGGACCCGACGATTTCATCTCAGTTGACTCTGTGGAACAAAGAAGGATCGTCGGCAGACACCGGGGATATGCTGATCATCCCTGTCGAGTCGACATTCCTTTATGTCGTGCCCGTGTATCTCAGCTCCACTACATCAGGCACGCAGATACCGGAGATCAAGCGGGTAGTGGTGGCATTGGGAGACCGCGTGGCGATGATGCCGACGCTCAATGATTCGCTGTCAACCCTTGTTGGGCAGACTATTTCTGTGCCCACTCAGACCGGAATGGTTGCTGGAGCGCTCGCAACGAAGGCGCCCGGAGTTACCACAAAGCCTGCGATCGTTGCCACGCCAGATACCGCTCAGTTGGTCGATCAGGCAAACAACAACTACGCAAAGGCTCAAGAGGCCCTGAGAAACGGCGACTGGAACGAATATGGGAAACGGATGAGTGCGCTGGAGAAGGACCTCAAGGATCTTAAGGAGAAGTTAAAGCGCAAATAAACAGCGCCGCTAATATATGTTAGCAGCACGTCTGCGTCAAGATGAAGCGGGCGCATCGGAGTCTGCGGGTTTTGCTCTGCTTTGGAGATGAGGCTATGCGAAAAATAACAATTCTGCTGTTGATTTTAATGGCTACGCCGCTGCGTGCCGCCGATACTCCGGCGAAGGAAGCCGAAAACAAAGATGTCTCTGCGGCAAAAGTTACAATCAAAATGAATGTGCAGCCCAATGAGGCGCGAAACTACAATGTATCCGTGGAGCTAAAGGGCAAAACCGTATCGGAGTCCTCCAGCGAACCGATCGACCTGGAAGCGACATACACGCTCAAGATGCAGCACAAATACGGCATAAGGGAAGGCGATGGCTTGCTGCCGCTGGATGTTGTGTCTTCCGATGCAAAGGCTACTCTGGATGGCCAGCAGTTCGCCATGCCATCGGGTGAGTTTCCTAGATATACGCTTCTTATTGATAATGCATGGAAAGTGCACAGCGCATTCGGCATTTCCCGCACCAGATACGCCCAGCAATCTCCCGGTCTCAATTACGCAAACCTGATTCTGGTGTATCTTATTCCGGATATCGACAAGGAGCATGCACTCGGAGAAAGCTGGCAGAGCAAGGTCAAACTGCCCGGGTTTGCCGACGAATGCAGCGTCACCACTGTTTACAAATCCGTCGAGGACAAAAAAGGCGTCAAGATCGTCAACGTGCATCAGGACTACGTCTGGACGGAGCAGAAACTGCCCGATGGCGTGCTGGTAAACAGCAAGACCTCGGTGGATTCGGCCCTTGCAATTGATGGCGGCAGGCTGATAAATGCGCATGCCCAGAGCGATATAGTGTTCAAAAACCCCGCATCTGCAGACAAAGGGTCCGAAGAGGTGAAGGCAAAAATGACGATTGATGTTTCGCAGGCAAAATAGAACGCTTAGCTGTCGTTGAAGCCGACGATGAAGTGATTTCGTAGCAGATATATTGGAGAGATATATGCAAGCCTGCCTCCTTATGATAGCGATTGCGCTGTCTGCGGCCTGTATTTTCGTTGTTCTTCACTGGTGGGCCGAAGGCGTAATAGACGCCTCCGAGGCCGTAGTGACCGCATTTTTGTTCTCTATGCTGGTTATCGGCCTGGTTATGGCGCGTAATCTTCTTGAGCTGCTTATGGCGGCGCTTCCCTTGGCTGTCGGGCTTGGCTATCTGCTGTATTCCTGGAAAATCGGAAGCTGGCGGGCATACTACAAAAGACGCTGCGCCGAATATGAGGATTTGATCCGCTCTGATCCGAAAAACCTTGCGGCAAGGGAGCGGTTGGCCGATGCTATATATGCCTTGGGCGATTTGGATCGCGCGATAGACGAGATGCAGGCCGCCGTCGATTTTGGCGGGGATATGGAGTGCCAATACAAGCTCAGCAAATGGTCCAAAGAGCGTTATCTCAGAGATACAACAAATCCCATTTGCCGCTGGTGCGGTGAGGAAAATCAATTAAATGATCGCAAATGCTACAAATGCGGAGCCGATCTGCCCTACGAAAACGCATTCACCAGATGGCTCATCGGCGGACGCTCGGCGCGCGCGCGATACTATCTGCTGGCTATTACCGCCGTGGCTATAGTGATTGTGTCGTGGTTGATATTGGGCCTTCTCTTAGCGTTGATTCCCCTAATTTTCTGCATTGTGGTAATAGCGGGCTGGTCGTTGATTAGCTCCGCCAGGACATGATGACTGAAGAGATTGTTTTGTGCCCTTTAGGCCGGGGTAGATTCATAGAAGAGTGTTCGTTGCGCTTTGGCCGGGCTGGTGGTGTTGAGTAGCACGAACGAAATTGCACACTGAAAGAAGGGATATGCTTTGAACGTATTGGATGTGCTGAAAAGGACTCTGGATTTTGGCCTGGGAGCCGCGGCTCTCAGCGTTGAAAAGGTCAAGCAATTCTCAGATGAAATGGTGGCTCGCGGCGAGATAACGACCGAGGACGCCAGGCAGTTTGTCGATGAGGTTTCTGCCAAGGCCGACGAACAAAAACGCTCTTTGCAGGAGTGGATATCTGAGCATGTTGCCGGAATGCTTCGCCAGGCCGGAGCTGCGGAGACTGCGCACGTAGAGCAGCTCGAGGCCAGAGTAGCTGAACTGGAAAGAATGGTTGCCGAACTTAAATCAGGTCTCAATATCGGCTCCGCCGGCGAAGAATCCGATAGTTAGGCGGGTCTATATTGATTCTGAATAAGGGGCGTAAACATCTTCGCAGGTACCGCGAAATAGCCAGCGTGCTTGCACGTCACGGGTGGGGATGGCTGCTCGTCAAATTGCGATTTCGAGATCGTTTGTCCTGTCACGCCGATTTGTCTGAGCGTGAACACGGCCCCGCGCATATCCGCGAAATGCTCGAAGAACTTGGGCCGACTTTCGTTAAGTTCGGACAATTGCTGTCAACACGCCCCGATATTGTGCCTGAATCATATATCAGCGAACTGACCAAGCTGCAGGATACCGCCTCGACAGTGCCCGCTGAGGAGATACTGACTGCCGTAGAGGCCGAGTTCGGACGTCCGGTGCAGGAGGTCTACCGTGAGTTCGACTCCACGCCATTTGCCGCCGCCTCGCTGGGACAGGTGCATCGCGCTGTTTTGCCGGATGGCACTGCTGTGATAGTAAAAGTCCAGCGGCCGGGAATAGCCGACTTGATTGAAACCGACATAGAAATACTGACCAAACGAGCGGCGTTTCTTGAGGATCATTGGGATCGAGCTAAAACCTACGGGATTGCCGACCTCGTGGATGAGTTTGCCATCACCATTCGCGAAGAACTCGATTATACCCGCGAAGCGCATAATACGGATATGTTGCGGGAGCAGTTGGCAAATGAGAAAGGCATAAAATTGCCGGGCGTATACTGGGAGCTTACAACCCAGAGATTGCTCACCCTCGAAGAAATCCACGGCGTAAAAATCACCGAATATTCCAGGCATCCCGATCCTCCGGCACAGCCCGCCCAATTGGCGGAACGACTGGCGTCAGCATTTCTCAATCAGATATTCGTCCACGGGTTTTTTCACGCAGACCCTCATCCTGGAAATATACTCGTCACTCCCGAAGGTGAGATCGGATTAGTCGACTGTGGAATGGTGGGCAGGCTGGACGCAGAGAACCGCGCCGGGGCCATAAGAATGCTGATGGCGTTCGAACAGCAGGACACCAGGGTTATTGCCGATGAAATCGTGAACCTGGGCATCTCCTCAGGTGAAGTCGATATGAGACGTTTCACTCAGGACCTCGGAAAAGTGACACGGGGATACTACGACATGCCCGGCAGGTCGATACAGATGGGACAACTATTGACGCGGGCGCTCAATGTCTCCGTCGATCATAAAATACGCCTCCCGGCCAGCTATGCCGTTTTAGCCAAAGTGCTGACAAGCGTCGACGGCATTTGCACGCAGCTTGATCCGGATTTCAATTTTACCACTGCCGCCCGCAGCCAACTCGGTCGCGCCATGCGCAGTGAGTTGCATTCAGAAAATCTGCTCAACGAGTTATACAGAGCTTTGTCGGCCAGCCGTGCGCTTGTATTCTCCCTTCCCGAACATCTGGAACGTATCATACGCAAAGTCATCGAAGGCACTCTTCGAGTTGAGTTCAAACACCAGGGACTGGAGGATGTCGAGGCAACTTTTGCTCGTTCCGCCAATCGAGTGGCAATTGCATTGATCGTGGCGGGCAGCATAGTCGGAAGCTCAGTAGTGGTATCGGCGGGCAAAGGGTCGCAAAGCTGGTTTGGCCTGCCAGCCCTTGGAGTATTGGGTTACATTGTGGCAACGATTTTTGGAGTCTGGCTGATCATATCAATTTTGAAATCGGGTAGGCGTCCCTGATTATTTCTGTCTAAATCATTCGAACATAGGCATTGCCCGGCACTCGTTTGACCACATTTTTCATTTCGAGCACGGTTAGAGTTCCCGACACCATCGGCGCAGCTATGCCGGATTTTTCGATGATCATATCAACCGTCACAGGCTCCAGTGAAAGAAGAGACACTATAGCTCGTTCCTGTTCATTGAGTGCTTCAATCGGCAGCGACATCTGTTTTGTTGCTTCTTTGCCGTCGGTATCGATGCCGAGGTCAAGAAGTATATCATCGGCATCCTGAACAAGCAGTGCGCCGTCCTGAATCAGTTTATGACATCCCCGATTGCGATCATCATCTATATTGCCGGGAATCGCATATACATCCTTGCCTTGCTCTGCTGCATATCCGGCGGTAATCAGCGCGCCTGATGCCTCCGGCGACTGACAAACCAGCACTCCCTGGCTCATTCCGCTTATCAGACGATTGCGAGGCGGAAAACGCCACGGCTCCGGGGACGCTCCAAGTGGAAATTCCGATACGACGGCTCCGCTTTCACGCATGGCCGCAAACAGATTCTTATTCTCTGCAGGATAAATTACATCAATTCCGCAGCCCAAAAACGCGATTGTGCGGCCGCCGGCTTGAAGAGCGCCTTGATGAGCAGCAGTATCAATGCCCCGTGCGCCGCCGCTCACCATAGTCAGCCCGCGTCTCGCCAGACCCTCAGAAATACGCGAGGCAATGCTCAGACCATATTGCGAAGCGCGTCGAGAGCCGACAATAGCCACCGAGAATCTGTCCGACTCCAATAGAGAACCGCTCACATACAAGACCACAGGAGGGTCATAAATAGCCGCAAGAGGCTGCGGATAATCGGGATGGCCGAGCGGGATTATGTTGATTCCCGCCTTTTCAATAGAAAGCAGGTCCCGTTCGATTGCCGCCGGAGCAGGGCCGAGAACCTTATTAAGAGCCTTCGGAGTGAGATTCTCCACAGACGTCAAGTTAGCCTCAGATGCATCAAATATAGCACCGGGGCTGCCGAATCTCTCCAACAAAGAGCCAGCAACCCTGGGCGATATTTCCAACCGACTTAATCTGAGCCAGTCTCTCAGTTCTTGTTCGTTCATTTCGCGGGAATCAATCACTGGCCCGGCATCGCCTGAGGAGCAAAACCACGCTCCCGTTCGCCTCGTCCTCGCCATCGATCACTGCGATTGCTTGGGAATCCCGGAACCCCGGGCGCTCCCGGTGCACCCATACTAGGAGGCGGCGGAGGCGAGGGCGGCTGTCCGGATTGGCCCTGGTCGCCTTGAGCATCCCTTGTCTCGGTTCGAGTTCTATCTACGCGTTCAGGTTCTTTTGTGCTCTTCGCCGGCTCTTTAATTACGCGTCTGGGTGGCGGCATAGATGAATCAGCCACGAAAGTCCATTCCTGCGTAAGCTGATTGCCGGCATAGTCTTTGACGGTAAGGGCTATGACATGGGAGCCATCTTTCAGTGGCTTTACAGGAGATTTCGAATCCCCTATTTCCGTGCTGAAAGAAACAGTGCTGGTCGAATAGTCTATTTCATAATCTTTGCTCTCACCGTCGAGGGTCAATGTGGCGCTGCCAAAATCGACACCGCTGCCTGCATCCCACAGCGCAGCGGATATCTTGATGGGCGGCGCGCCGGACATCCGAACCCCATTTGCAGGAGTCAAAAAGAACGGATCGGGCGGGGCGGTGTCTGGAGATGTTTTTGTAAAGCAATTAAGGACGCCGTCGTCAGTCAGCACAAACAGAGAGCCATTTGCAATAACAGGCGAGGTGAGCGCGTCTGTGAACGTAGCTCCCGGCGTGTTGATTCCAGACGGCGCGGCGATATATCTCCATTTCAGAGACCCATCAATGGTAGAGAAACCAGCAACAATGCCCCGTGCCGCCGTAACAAAAACAATCTCATCAGTAACGGTCGGGCTGGAGCTGCACACTGCTCCTATATCCGCCGGCTGAGTCCACTTCAAGGCCGGTGTCCTGCCGGAGATATTATAACAATATAGTTTCTTGTCTCTGCAAGGCACGAACAGGTCAACTCCATCCGTTGCAGGCGTAGTCGACGCATCCGACGGCAGTTGTATCATCCATCTAGCCTGTCCGCTGCGGGCAGTCAAGCCATATACTACGTTGCCAACAGCTATTATCGCGACGTTGTCGGCTATAATAGGGGATGTTTTGACAGGAGCGCTCGGCAGCCTGAATATCCATCGCAGCTTGCCTGAGCTTTGATTGACGCCGTAGATATTGCCATCCATGCTCGATCCGACAACCATACCCGAACCGACGGCAATGCCGTTTGCAAAGTCGTCGCGGGCCGTGAAAGGTTTTGGCCACACCATGTCGCCGGTCTCGGCGTCAATAGCATAGATTGAGTTGTCGTTTGAGCCTAAAAACATTGTTCCGCTGTCAATAACCGGCGGGCATCTCAGAGCGCCTCGCGTCTCAAAGAACCACTCGAATTTGCCTTCATACCGATCAAGGCAGTAGAGCTTGCCGTCTCCCGTGCCGAAATATAGGTAGTCGCCATTTATCGCAGGAGTAGCCTTAACGGTGCTTGTCAACGATTGTTCCTGCGGATATCTCCAGAGAAAATTGCCCGAATACAAATCTACGCAGTAGACGCAGTCTCCGGCCGCAAAATAGACTGAGTTGCCCGCTATCACCGGGGCGGCGGTATTGCCTCGAAATCTTGCAGCGGTGTATTGCCAGGTGAGCATCAAGGGCGCTTCGAGCTTTTCTTCGGTGTAGCCCATCTGTTGGGAATCGTATCTGCCCATCAGGGCGTCATCACAGAATCCTGCGCCTAAGGCCAGCACAAGCAAGCACGCTGTAATAGTGGCGCGACGAAGAATCATTGAGGTTCCTCCAAACACTTACGGGCCGTTGCCCTGCCGCAATATTATAGGCCGAATCCCGGAGCCGGTCAATCAACAATCTCAACGAGAATATTTTGCACTATTTCCCCAAAAACGATCTCATCATATATTGGGACTAAAACACATTTAAGCAGCAAGGCATCAATATCGCGTTCAATATAATTAGACGTGTCATCCGGCGACGAGGTTCCTCGCTGCGCCGCTTATACATACATCACGCCAGTTAGAACAACGTAAAGGTGACGCTGACTCCGCCCACATTGACAACGCACTGCCCGTTGGCCAAATCTACAGATGTCTTAGGGATTGTGAACATTGTCGTCTGGTTGCTGAGCTTGCCTGTGCGTTCGACTCGTCCCGATACGTTGCCTGATAATTTGCTGCCGCCGCCCTGCACAGCGAGGTTGCCTTCAAATTTGTAAGTGGCAACAGCGGTATCGGCCTGAACCCTGACCGGAGCAGAACCATTCGCCGAGCACGAAGACCCGCCTACACGGAAGTCCACGTTTACATTCAAACGCCCCAGGCCAAGATTGCCGTTTCCTGACGCCTCGCCTCTAGGGTTGATATCGACCGAATTGCTGTCTATCACCCTCGGGGAGCACTCGACAGTTCCCCGTCCCTGCATACCGCGATCCGATACCTTGAAGCTGCCACGCACCGCGCGCGTGTCTAAAGACAAATTGCCGGATATTTCACCGCGTGATGTGCGCATAAGGCTAACACGAGAATTGCCAAGGTTTGCTATTTGAACAGTTCCCGTCGCACTTCCCGAACCGTCAGATTTTGCGGAACCGCTGATGTCAACTATTCGAAAGCCGCCCAAACTTATTTGCGCAGGCCATTGCCAGTCGGCTGCCTGCACGCCGGTGGCCAAAAATATCAGTAGCCCGATTGCAACTACGAATCTCATTTGTGTGCCTCGCCATCCATCGCTACAAGATAGCACTCGATACCTCAAAAGTCAAAGTCATTCAATATTATGAGACGTCATCCTCGCTGCCTATTACCCGGTAAATACCGAAGAAGGAGTTCCGATGCGCAATCCCAAATTCATATAGCGTATTATAACTGTATTATCGTCAATTTGCCGAGGAGGATTGAGTTGGGTACTGACTATCGAGCGAAATATTTTTCCAGGACAGAAAGCGGCTTCCCAAAGGAAGTCAACATTTTGGGCGCAGCCTATGAAAAAGTTGAAGACCTGAGATATGGCACAAACCCGCACCAGGGAGCGAGTTTCTACCGGCCAAAAGAGGAAGCCGGTTCGCTGACATTTGGTGATATGCAACAGCTCAAAACCGGCAAATCCGGCCTGTCGGAAACCAACTATGGGGACCTGAACCACGGCGCCAATATAGTGAAATATTTCGACCGTCCTGCCTGCGCGGTGATGAAGCACCTGAATCCGAGCGGCGCAGCAGCTCAAATCGACAACCAGGATTTGCACGCTGTATACATTCGCGCACGAGATGCCGATGCGGTGGCGGCATTTGGCGGCACTGCGGTTTTCAACACGAAAGTCGATGCGCAGACGGCCAAAGAGATCATGACAAGCGTGGTGGAGGTAGTGGCTGCGCCGGACTTCGAAGATGAGGCCTTGGAGGTTTTCAATGACTTTGAAACCTACAAAATGAACAAGCAAATGCGGGTCATCAAACTGCCGAATCTGCCGAACCTGCCAAAATGGGTGGGTGATCCGGCTATGCCTACGATAAAAACTCTGATGGACGGCACTGTAGTAGTCGCCGAACCGCTCCTGACGTGCGTCAAAACAGGCGACGATCTCAACAAAGCTGTCACCGAGCATGCCAAACACGGCCGCTTTGAGATCGAAACCGCTCCCACAACACGCCAGATCGAGGATTTGCTGTTTAGCTGGTATGTCAATTTGAGCGTGCGTTCAAATGGCGTGGTGATAGCCAAAAATGGTGTGACACTCGCCGTGGGAACCGGCCAGCAGGATCGAGTAGCTGCCGTTCGACAGGCAATTGCCAAAGCGCGCGAGAAATTCAAAGGCGAGGAGACCCTGGATGGGGCTGTAATGAGTTCTGACGCATTCTTCCCATTCAGGGACAGCGTAGATGCCGCGGCGGAGGCGGGAATCAAGGCAATCGTGCAGCCGGGCGGGTCGGTCCGCGACTGGGAGAGCATTCAGGCGTGCAATGAGCACGGCATAGCGATGGTATTCACCGGTGAGCGCATTTTCTCACATCATTAATTGCAGGAGGGCTGATGCCAAATGGCGCTGCTTTACGGGAAAAAATATACAAAACAGGAACTGCTCGACAGAGTAGGGGACATATCTCAAATCGGAGGAGCCAAGCAAATCAGGCTTGCCGGAGGAACCCATGACGGCGTAGAGGCTGTGGAGTTTCGCACCGGGTCGGGTCTGTATTTTCTGGCGGTTCCGGGCAGAGGGCTGGACATTACATTTGCTGAACATGACGGCAGGCCGTTTGCATGGAGATCTGGCGCAGGCGAAGTGACTCCGGGATTATTCGAGGAACCCGGCTTGGGATGGCTGAGGAACTTTCCGGGCGGATTGGTGACTACCTGCGGGCTGACCTATGCGGGCGCTCCGTGTGAGGATAACGGCGAAAAACTTGGCTTGCATGGCCGATTCTCCAACACCGCAGCATCCAACGTGTGGGTGGATGGCGAATGGGATGGAGATGACTATCGCATGTGGGCGGTCGGAAAAGTCAGAGAATCCAGCCTGTTCGGTGAAAATCTGCTGCTCAGGCGCAAAATCTCGGCAACGCTCGGCGAAAACACCTTTGTGATTGAAGATTCCGTCACAAAC
>LSQX01357798.1_pt1 | contig 31170 bp, 15 predicted proteins | sample 654561 | NCBI WGS metagenome assembly LSQX01 (sample SAMN04489861, study PRJNA283612) | anaerobic digester metagenome | isolation source: 4 biogas reactors fed with cattle manure at either 37C or 55C with and... | place: Denmark: Kongens Lyngby | collected 2014 | reverse complement strand
CCAGTTTTGCCAGGAAGGGGCGTTTGTCCAGGGTGGTTTCTGTGATGATGCCCGTTCCGTATTCTGTTCCATAGCGATCTGCTTGTTGCCTTAAGTCTTCCATCAGTTGGTTTCCGTCAATTCCTTGCGGGTAGCCGGGGAAGTTTTCAATTTCTGTGGTGGTGGTCAGTTGTCCTCCTTTCAATACTCCTTCGTACAGTACGGGGTTCAGGTTTGCGCGGGCTGCATAAATGGCTGCTGTGTAGCCGGCCGGACCGCTGCCTGCAATAAGGCATTTGATGGTTTCCATATTTTATTCTTTACAAATTTATATATATCATAAAAGTTCTGTATATTTGCGGCTCTAAAAAGCGGGGCGTGGCGCAGTTGGTAGCGCACTTGCATGGGGTGCAAGGGGTCGAATGTTCGAGTCATTTCGCCCCGACTTTTTTTAAGATCAAGCAGTTGCATAGGTTTTGTGCAGCTGCTTTTTCTTTTACACGGCGCTTTTTCTTGTAGCGTGCAAAGATAAGAATAAATTGTGTGAGCTGCACCAAAAGAAACGGGGAACGCCTCCCAATGGCTGCGCCATCGGGCCCCTCCCTCCTCGGGTGCGAGGTTCCCCTTTTTCCTTTTGGTGTCAGCTCCGATTACAACTGTATTAGTTTTGTTCAGCTAGTTGGATCTTCAGGCCGTTTGGGTCTGTGACGAAGATAAAGCGGATGGAGGGGTTGGGTGCTATGGGGCCGGTGATTTGGGTGATGCCTTTTTCTTTTAAATCGGCCATTGTTTTGTCAAGGGATTCTACCTGAAACCCTACCGACACATCGGCCGCACAGCTTACTTCTTTGCGGTTGGGGTCAAAGATCAATTCCAGGTCTGTTCCTTTGCCGTCCAAAAAGCTGATTTCTGTTCCTCCGCCTGCACTAAACGACCGTTTTACCTGCAATCCCAGGGTTTGCGTATAAAATTTCAGGGACTCGGCCATGTCCCTAACGTAGATGGTTATCCAGCAGATGTTCATAGTATGGTGGTTTTGTGTATAGGGTAAAGATAGGGAAAATTGAGAAGTTGTGTTAAATTTTGAATCGGTCGCAAATTGCGACCGGTGCAATGGCCACAGGATAAAAACATCATTAGGTACTTGAAGCGTAAAAATTGTGATAGGAATACTCTTTGCTCTTTTTGTACTCTAGTAGGTACTTTTTGAACTGAATTACTGATAACCATCCGGGGATGCCTTTATATAGTTCTGCCAAACAAGCAAAATAGTCATATAAGGTTTATTTACCTCTTTTAGATAGCCTTATAAAAGATCCTCCAGCGTTACTTCTCTCACCTGCCAGTGTCTCAGGAGAAGGTGGTTGAAGAATAGACTTTTGTTTAACCAACAACTGTCCTTAAATTTGTAGTGGACGGTCATGACATTTTATAGTTAGTTAAGTACTAATATAACACTTGTATATCAATGAAATGTAACATATTTCTGTTTAGTTGCATGTGTTATTTAACTGCTTGATTCTGCTCATACCCACGATGTTTTCTGCCATATATCTTTACTTCTATGGATTTTTGATTCGTTAAAAGTAAAGGTATGCAATTCAATATTTAAGTGGCCGACTATGCTCCGGAATAAGTTCCTCCATAACGCCCTGCTGTGGCCTTCAATCCTACTGCATTGGTTTTTTCGACCCACTCTTTTACACTTAGCTTGTAGCTGTTCAAACCTACCTAACTTTTAATTATGGCAAATTCGCCATAATTAAAATTGAGATTGTAAACCGATTCCCAAATACCAAGGTACTCAACTGTATTTCGATTACGCAACCAATCGGAAATAAAAAATCTCCATCTTTGGCTTTTAGCATATCAGTTAGCGAGATATACTCTTGTTCTTTATCAAGAATAATCGTGATTTCATTTCCTTGTAAGCATCCGATAAAACCCGCTCAATATACCTAAATCAGCCTAATTCTTTCAAGTAGTTGTACAAATTTGTGTGATTTTTGTAAAAGTTAGGCCAATTTGAGTGAAGTTGGCCTAAGTATGTATAAAGATTGATACCCTTTGAAATCAAATACTCTTTTTTGCTCTGTCCGGAGGCCTGAAAAACTTGTTCTAGTTGATAAAATTCTTCGAGTGTCATGGCTTTTACTTTAGAAACAAAAGTGTAAAGCTCTTACTACTAATGCAATATGTGTTTTGTCGGATACTTACAATTGTTCTATCCTTTAGCGACAATGCTAAGATTCCGTAGGGGGTATCACCTTTCATTAAATACGCTTCTTAGACGTGTTCGAAGCTCTCCTATCTTGATTATAGTTGACTGCTACCCACTTTGCACATTGTACTTTTTCGCTCTGAGGTAGCCTCTGTGCACAGTTAATCCCTGACACAACGAACAGAATACCCGAATCCCTTGTAGTCGCTGTCCCTGAATACGGAGCTGCCATTGAAGTACAGGTTCCGGAACTTGGCGAGATATGAATAGTTCTCTGAAGAATTCCACCAGTAGCCGTAGCTACCAATGTTGTCGAATTCCCCATTGCTATGACGGCCCCCCCCCGGAAGACCTGAGAAACCGGATTTATTTCTGTATTCAGGATAGTCAGTATTTCCTACAGAACCTGGAACATCTGAGAAGCTCCATCCACTTGCACTTGCCATGGATTTGGCAATTTTTTCCCACACATTAAAACAACCTTCGTCTTTATCGTATTTCGCTCCTATGGTACCATCGTAATTATATCCGTTATTAGCTAAATATGTTTCTAATACTGTCCATTCATCATCATTAGGTAGGTGCCAGCCTTCGGGACAGGCTAGCATTGCTGCATTCCAGTTATACAAAACACCGTAAGTACAATACTCATCTGTTGCTTTAGCCTCAACTACATTTGTGCCATAATATCCGTATACATAATAAAATGGAATTACATATGATCCTGCCTTAGGCGAACTGATCATAGGTAGATAAGCCAAGTTTTCTGCCATCCATACCTGATGGCCAATAGTAATGCCTTCATATACTTTTCCATCCCTGGAATCAGTATACGATTCGTCGTATGTTTTAAAAGATTCCTGTACCCCATAAGCAGTCCCTTCATCATTAGCTGCATAAGCCCTGACATAATATGTCGTGTTGGGAGAAAGACTTGTCAGATAACTGGTAAACGTTCCCAAACCAGTTCCTTCAGTTGTTATAAAGTCTGCCAAAGTCGGATTCCCTGATGTATTCCAACAAATACCCCTGGCAGTAACAGCTGTTATACCCTCCGCAATTACATTGCCTAAACAAGCAGCTGATATGGTTGTGATCTTAGTTACCTCGCCAGTAGTAACTGTAGGGAGTTTTGGAAATGTAGTAAAAGACCTCTCTTCTCCATATGCAGTTCCTACAGAATTGGTGGCATATGCTCTAATATTGTATGTGGTGTTGGGAGAAAGGTTGATGATAGTGTTGCTATAAGCGCCCAGACCACTGCCATTTTGCATCTTTGAATTTAATATTGTAGGATTTGCTGATGTGTTCCAGCAAAATCCCCGTTCGGTAACAACTGCACCACCATCTGCAGTTACATTGCCAAAACAGTCCACTGAAGTTGCGGTAATATTTGTAATCTTTCCTGTAATAACCGTAGAGATTACCTTTTCAATGTCAGTGATAAAAGTCTTCAGTTCCCCGTAAGCAGTCCTTACTTCATTCGTTGCATAAGCCCGAATATAATATTTGGTATTTGGCGAAAGACCTGTAATATTGCTAATGTAAGTACCCAAACCAATTCCTTCAGTTGTTATAAAGTCTGCCGACGTCGGATTCCCTGATGTGTTCCAACAAACACCTCTGGCAGTAACAGCAGATCCTCCATCTGCTATAACATTACCACCACAGGTTGCTGTTGTGTGTGTTATAGCAGTGATATCTAGTGTGTTTACCGTAAGATGAGCAAATTGTGTCGTGAAAGATCTCTGTTCACCGTAAGCAGTCCCCTCTGAATTTATAGCATAAGCTCGTACAAAATAGGTTTCGTTTGGTGAAAGACCGTTGAGGTTGCTTGTGAAGGCTCCCACCCCTGTACCGTTTAATGTTGTTAAATTCCCAACTGTGGGATTTTCTCTAGTACTCCAGCATACACCCCGTGCCCCGACTGGGACACCGCCATCCGTTGTAATATTGCCACCACAGATTGCTGTATTGTGTGTTATAGCAGTAACATCATGTGTGTTAACAACAGGTATTGTTGCTGGTTCAGTTGTAAGGGATTTTACCATACCATATGAGGTTCCATATTTTGATGTGGCATACGCTCTAACAAAGTATTTTGTTTCTGGAAGCAACCCCGTAATCTGACTTGAAAAATCACCAACTCCTGAACCGTCTTCAGACTTGAAGTCACTTATTGTCGGTTCAATTGAAGTACTCCAGCAAACACCTTTAACAATAACACTTGAACTTCCCTCTGAAGTAATATTTCCGCCACATAAAGCAGTGGTTTGTGTTATTAAGGTGATATCATTTGTGGTTAATACAGGTAATTGTATCTCTTCTCGTTTACAGCCAAATAGTATAATTAATGCAAAAATTATACTAAAGCTGAACCTATTACAAAAAGGTATTCTCATAACAATCAACAATATATCATCTGAAATGACAATCCCATATTAAGACAATCCCATATTAATTTGTAAATTTAAGTAAACATACCAATGGAATGCGTCATGATTATGAATTAAATCTCTTTGGGCTGGAGTTTTAATTAGTTAAATCAGCAATTGCTAGGAGCATATATCATTTTTCTTAACCATTACATCGTCATCTTACATATTAATCCGTCATTTCAATATGATCAATGTTATCTTATCAGCCAGCATTAATCTCTAAAAGCAAGACCCGTTGTCGTATTCAGTAAAAGATAATGACCATATTCATCCCACTGAGAATGGCCTGACTTCTGATGCCTATAATGAACAAAACGATCATAAATAAAATCTAATACTTCTTCCCATGTTATTTGAGGTACATCTTTATACCTCGTTATAAGATCATCATTTTTATCGCTACCAAAACAAATATTCTTGATGACAAACGTATTGTCTTCATAAAAACCACTCTCGTACAAATGAGTTGCTACTTTTTCAATGTCATCAAGTTGAACACATCCGATAGCCTGAAGGACGCGTTGCATATTTCTTTTTCCAGGTTTAGTCCAGGGGCCGTTAAGCTTGCACAGACCTGATTTCACTTCTGCCAATACTATTACTATTTTATTTTCAAACCTGGTAAAAAGTTCGTAATCTATCATTGGATCATCTTGCAATTCTTGGCGATATGGGAACCTGCATCCAAGAATATCAACATCTGTTCGCTGCTGATGACCCCTATCAGGATGAACTACGAAATTTGTGACGGTCAGAAAGCCATTTAACCGTAAAAACCAATATGCTGTTTTTTCAGCATCAAATATTATGCTATGTAGTTGTTGCATAAAATTAATATTTAGCAAAAATGTTCCTAATGATGCCGTTTTGTTGCAGGATAAAGATAGGGATAATTCAGAAGTGGTATGGTGATGTGGTCAGTTACTATTGTTTCATGCTGTGCGATTACTATTGTTTTGTGTAATATGGTAAAACAAAAATAATTGAGGAGGGTTTTAAAGATTCGCACCGGTCGCAAATTGCGACTGGTGCATTTTCTTGAATTATTTGTAACTTTACACAGCTCCGTTTCTGAGATGATTATAGTTTTCTAATACTCGTACAATTCGTCAGCAATTTAGGACAATATAAATGAAAGCAAGCACCAATGATATTACGAAAAAACTAACATAAGAAGAATTTAAGACACCTAATAAAATACAATAAATTATGGAAAACCAGATTGCTATTAAAATAAAATACTATGCCTTAGGAGTAGGAAACAATAAGTATGTAGGTGAAAATGAATTAATAGAATTTAAAAATAAGGTGCACGAGAATTATTTCAGTACGTTTGAAATACAAACAGCTGAAAGAGGTGGTGGCAACTTTATTGTTGAATTTCTTTATAACATCACATTATCTGACTTCCTTTCCTTTATTCTTGGAGGGATAGTTTGGGATTTAGTAAAAGGAGTTAACAAACATTTTTTTTTGCGACCATTTATTGAATTATACAAGAAATTTCGTGAAAGACCTGGTGCGCAAGACATTAGAGATATTACATTTGTTTTTAATGATTCCCGAATATATGTTTACTCCACAGAGGATCGTTCAGCAGAAGTGGATTTTGATCTTATTGGGAAGTTGTTCAATAAGTTAGCCGAAAATTATTCACTTTTAACACATCCAGTTTATAATGAACCTAAAGAAATCCACATTCCATTATTCTTAGATAACGCCTCATTAAAAACACCAATCTTCAGACTCAAATTTGATTATGATGATCCTTTATATACAGTAGGATTTGAATTTGAAAGTGATGCGTATTTTAAATTCTGGGGTCTCCAGTATATGGATTATTATAAATGTGTATTTGATGTCAAGGAGAAACAAATAATTGCTGAGCATTGGTACGACGAGAGTGAGTTTGAATGGTATTATGAAAAAGAAAAGGCTATGTTGATTAAGAAAAAATCAGTACCTAATGAAAAAAATACATAATCATTGTGCCAACCAACAACAGGTACAAACCATTGCTAGCAAATACATATATAATATTTAACTACGTAGCAAAATACCGGCAAGAGGTAATGAGCCGTGAAGGGCTACCGGTTCCAGTGATTTTCAATCCTTGGACGGCTCTGCTTGAAGCTACGTAAAAAAGTGATTTTTCTTGTTTCTTATCGTCGTTCGCAGAGTCAGGGAGGGTACGTTGGTTTACATCTGTTAGGAATACATGCTTGAATTCCAGCCCTTTCATGCCGTGAAAAGTTGTTAAACGAACACCTTGGTTGTTTGGGTTTAGCAAGACACGTCTAACATAGGGAATACCTTTCAGGTGCAGGTAGTCAATAAAATCTTTTACAGAATCTCTGGTTCGTGCTGCAATAGCAATCTCATTGTAATGCACACCGCAGTTGAACAGTTCAATTATCTCCTCAAAGACATAATCGAGTTCTTCTTGTTTATCCTTGAATATATGGTATTCCGGCTCTACACCGTGAAACAAAGAAAGATATCCTGTCGTTTCTTCTGTACCTCCATCAAAATTATCAAAGTCAATGCCTCGGATTACAGAAACTGCCAGCCTTCTGATTTCTTCTGTTGTTCTGTAATTGATACGTAACCTTTTACTGCGCTGACCTCTTATATTAATTCCTGCTCTTGAGAAAACAATTTTTTTATTATAGATATTCTGTAAAGGGTCCCCTACAAGAAACAAATCATTGGAGCCTTCAACTACAAGTGAGCGAATAAAGTTTAATTCTACATTTGAGAAATCTTGTAGTTCATCTACTATAACGTGTGAAAAGACAGATAAGCCTTGCTCCTTTAAGTAGGAACTGACCTTGTTAAATATTTCTTCTTTGTAATATAGGTTTTGACTGGCTTTTGCTTTGTTAAAGCGTTCGAATATTTCCCATAATTGAACTCTTTGTTGTCTTGATTTAGGTGCACCACGTCCTACCCGGCTTGCACTTAGATAATCTTGTAAACTTGCAACATTTTGTGCAAGAACTATTTCCTCATATTCTTCTTTCAGAAAATCATCGTCAAAATTAATAAGGTTTTCATCTACAAAATTATTCCACAAATCGGCAGAAGATTTAACACTACTCAATCCTATCACTTTGTCTTGTGCTGTTATTAACTTGTACTTTCCTGCTAATCCAAACGCAAGAGAGTCTATATTTTCTATGTGATAGGCTCCTGTTTTCACTTGTAGTTGAATAGCCAAATGTTCCAGATTTTTACTCAACTCTTTTGTAAAAGTGGTAAACAAGATGGGTTTCGTATCTATTTTTTGCTCTGCCAGATATTTGAGCCTGTGAAGTGCAGCAACTGTTTTGCCTGTACCGGCTCCGCCCGACAATTTCACAGCCCCTTTAAAATCACGATTGACCATAGATGCCTGTGATGGATGTAAGTAATATTTCCATTTCTGCAGAGAGCCTTGCAAAGCTTCGTTTAACATTTGGTCATCTGTAAGCTCAAAGAAGGACCTGGCGTTATTGCTTGTTAACAGCACATCACCGTTTTCAGTTTTTATTCCTTCTTTAATATCGTATTTGAGCACCTCGATATTAGCACCTTCCAGTAAGTAAAATAAATTTTCAAAGGCATCACCGGGCAAATATTCCATCAAGTCATCGAGTGCAGTTATACTATCTACATTAAGTACTGAAGGTATCAGGGCCTGTGGCACTCCAATTTCCAACATGTCGTTGTATCCGTATTTACCCATAAAAAGAGCTTCGGGTGGTGTTATTGTCTCTCTTAAAGCAAGGTCTTCAGCTACAGGATCTATAGAAAACACCTGATAAGCCTTTGTCTGTTCGTTCCAGTCAATTATCTTATTTTCTGCCCATTCCATAGCATCATTATGGTTGTCAATCCAAAGGAGCAAATAAACGTTTGAAGGCTCTACTTCTTTTACCACGACTCTGTATTTTTGGTCAACGCGCGCTGTACGTAAACTTTGATCCTTAAATGTGTTGATTGACTCCAAATTTATAGCAGCAGATTTTGGGTTAGATCTGAATTTGCCAATAAAGTCTGTTACTTTTGTTTGTGTTGTTTTGTTAAGCCTAAGAAAAGCATCCCAAAAGCGATCGTAAATAAACAGTTTCATTGCATCTAAAGGTTTTTCATAAGTTCTTCGGGTGCCATAATAGTATATCCGTTGTCAAGAAACACTCTTGTACTTTCTTCTGACAGCGGGTTTACTGCCACTTTTATTTTATCCAGCACCAAATCGGCATCGGCAATCACTTCCCCTTTATCATTCAGCAGAGAGTCAAGGAAGGTGCTATTGGTGTTTGTTATTACTTTTTTATTTACCGCTTCTCTGATTATCTCATGAAGTGACTCGTCATAAACAGGTAGCAGTTGCTCAATAAGTTGGTCTTCAGAAAGGGTCTTAACGTCAGAAGAAATCTCCATTTTTTCTTCTATAAAATGTACAGACTGGAATATATTAAATAGCGACCAAAAATATTGCCATTGCTCTTTATCAATGGTTGTGGTGTCTTTTAATACAAGGTAATGAAAAACTTCTTCCTTACCCGGGTTAACCCAGATTTTCCAATTAGCAAAATTAAAGATATCCTGCTTTTCCACAGGAACCAATCCGTTAAAATCTCTTATTTGGTTATTCTTAATATAATCATCCTGATCCAAGGTTCCTGCAACTAATTGTCCGATATCCTCCGGATTAAAAGATGGAGTTAAAACCTTTTCTGTCCAAGAAGATAAATACGTATAATATGAACGCAAAAATGGAGTAATAAGCGGATAAATAAATCTATCAAGCAAGCGAAACACATTGGAAAGACTTAGTGCAAAATTTATTTTAAAGGCATGCGCAGTTAAATTTGGCAAAAGCTTTCTCATATAATTATCTGAAAAATTATAAGCATACATCTTAGCCAGTGAATCAGCAGCATGTTTCTCTCCATGCATGTAGTTCTCAAAATAGTCCAGGTCTTGCCAGGTGAGTGTCCACACTTTATACCCGCTGTGGGCAGCTATTGCTTTTCTTATAGTAATATCTTTTTCAAGCACATTGTGTTGTGAAGAGGCGTGAAACTGATATCCGTCCATATAAAGGGCTATTTTAGGAACCTCTGTTTTGTATTCTTCATCTTTAAAAAGAAACTGAGTACAAGAAATCAAAAAGTCGGTACGAGTACTATATTCAATATCATCTCTGGGTCCTAAAGTAACCTGTGGACTTATATTGTACTCTGCATTTACATCATTTTTCCGGACACTCAACCGGTAATGTACAATGCCGTGCTCTTTTCTTTCTTCAAAACTGAAGCCATCCTGTTCATTACACCATTGTCTCAGCAGTTTGATAAAACGTTCTTCAAGTTCAGATTCTTCAATGCGTCCGGTATTTGTGACCGAGGTCAATCCCAAGGTGCTTCTCTCCCATTCTCCCAGCCTGTTGTATATTTTACCAAACCATTCCTCTGCTCGTTCTCTGCTCACTCCTTCCCGTTTGTACTGATTGCCATATGAGTAAATGCATTTGTAACAGCCATCATGCCCGTAGCGTTGGCAAGTACAATCACGTATGGCATGGTAACTGTTTTCCAGAAGTTTGTTAAAATGCAGGTTGGTAAATAACTCTTCAAGATAGCCCGAACCCCCAGGTATGGTATCGTACAAAAGTAAAAAACGGTCAAAACGACTTGTTTTTTGGTTATATTCTCTGTAGTTCATTATCCGAATATGCCCTGGATTTCCTTTAAAATATTTTTTTAAACCCAGTTCAAGTCCGGCCTGAAACATACGAACATCGGCTTCTGTATTGAATTCTTGAACAGGCAAGATAATTTTCAGGACCTCTGTCTGTATTTCCCGGAACAAATAAAGTTCTTCAAAAACACCTTCTGTATCGTTTGCTCCGTATTTTTTATCTCTATACTTGCAGTAGCCGTAATGAAAATCTTCTGCTGTTTTGTGCAGATGCGTGGCAGATACCGACATTCCACAATGTTTACAAGTAACAAAGCCCTTAGTCATTACTTCGGTATCGTTGATTCTTAATTTGCGTGCATCATTACTATCATCTCGGCCATAATTTACGGTTGTAATAGTAGCATTCCTTACAAACTCAATCCCAAAAGGAAGATCTTTCAATATCCAGGCACCCTCGGAAGATTCTGCATCAAAGCTCACATGATTTAGAATCTGGTAATGTTGACGATCTCTCTCATCATTAAGATCATCTATAACAGCTCGCGATGAAATATTGTAGGAACGTACCGAAGTAAGCTTAACAAAACTATGCGTGTTGGAAGAAGAACTCCACGATGAATCTCCGCATTTTGGACAATTACCCGTTGCTGCAAGAGAACTCTTTTCTATATGGTCACACTTTGAACAAAAACGTTTTACATGAAAATTTTTCTCATCTCCCCAGTCAAAAGTGTTGAGACCCGAAATTTCAAATCGGTATCCCTGGGTATAAAAAAAATTCTCCGGTGCCAACTCTTTTATGGCCTGTGATGCAGGACGCACAACCTCATAAGGAGGCCTATCTATTTCCGGCTGAGTGCTCCCTTCTCCTGCTATACTCCGTACATGAGCATTTAGCTGTACGCCTGTTTCGGGGAAAGCATAGTTTGGCAAAATACCCACATTGGTAAGGTGTTCTAAGGTGTTCCTGTTATTGATGGATTTTCGAACGCCGATAACATTTCTTATCTCTTGTCTATATTCATCTCTAAGCGGGTCACCTTCAGCCAACTCTAAAAGCCTTAACTCCTCATTTAGACTTTCTATTTTCTCTTGAATGGTATCAAATTCACTCTTTATCTTAACAAAAACATCCAAAAGATAATCGTAAAAAAGCCCTGTATCCAGGTTGTCTTCAATACTCTTAAAGGCACTCTCCCTTATATTTGGACTGAATTGAGACATGTAGTCACTCAACAGACTGTCACGGTTCTCTTTAATGAAATAAATTACCTTGTTTATGAAAAAATTTCTGTCACTTAAAGAAGCCGGCTGTGTAAGTTTCAAGTTACGTATGAGGCTGGGAATACTGTTTTCTGACGGGTTCATTGCAGTCCAGCAATCAAAGCAATAGGCTGTGAAATGCCTTCTTAATATATCTCCCGCTTCTAAGTAACAGCCTGGAGTATTTACCTCGCCCTCCATCATTTCCAAAGGATCGGCATAGTAGTAAAGGTCGTGGTTCTGATTTTTAACAAAATTAACAATCACAGATGAACCTGTTTTTCGTCCTGCACGGCCCACGCGTTGCAAGAAATTTGTAGGCAGGGGCGGTGTACTGTTGTTATACGCTGTATTTAGATCACCAATATCAATACCCATTTCCAATGTACTGGTAGCAACCAACGTATTGACGGAATTGAACCTTTCCCGTTTTTTGAAATCTATTTCCAGTTCCTCACGCACTTGGCGTTTGAGCAATCCTGTATGTTCTGCTGCATAAATTCTTGGAAAACGGTTTCGGTTATAGACTGCCTTATAATAATTGGTTTCTTGGGAGGCGCCTTTTTTGTAAATTCCGGTACAACGGTAACTCAGGCAACAACCGTTTTCTACAAATAAATCATCATCCTGCGTATATAAGACATCTTCACAACCGGAGCAATAAAATTCTTTCACATCTTTTTTTACCCAAATCATTTCGGGTGCAATAGCGTAATTGGTAAGCTCACCAAAGTTGGCTGCAATCAAGAGCCCTGCATCAACCAGTGATTGTACCCAACTGATGTAAAACTCGTTGATAAAACTATTATTATCGGAAGCCATGGGAAAGCTTTTTATAAAGTAGCTGTGAAACCAGTTCCTACTTTGTGTCCGTGTGGTATCCAGCAAGCGGCCTTTTGCACTATAATTGGTTAAAAATTTAGGTAAACGATCCCGAGGTCCGTATTTTGGATTTAAAAAATGGCGGCTGTCTTTTTGCCAGTTTAAATCCCATAATTTTAACTCTTCTTCTCTGAACTTATTCAAAAACTCATGGTTAACAGCCCCTCTGTTCCTTGAACGGTGAAGAATTAAAGTTGTAAATCTTAGATAATCATCTTTCTTAATAGACTGGCTTACGTCGTTGACGTTAAGCCAGTTTGCAATATTTTCCCAGCTTTTATGTAGTGTATCCTTATCAAAATAAACAGCAGATGCTCCTGTTTTTTCTAACGTTCGTCCAATACGTGAATTAAAACCAAACTCGGAATAAATCTCCCATTGTACCCGCAAGTCAAACTCTTTTAAAAAGTGTGCAGCATAACCACCGTTGGGCAGAAGGTAATTTTCCGGAGCAGCTTTACCCAGGTAATCTTTCGGAAAGAATCGGTACAGATAACCGCTTAATTGATCGTCTCCGGTAGGGTCTGCGTGTTCTTTCCAGTAATCCATAAATGCTTGGCTTAGTTCACTTAGCCTAATGGGTTCCATAACCTCATTTACCACTTTTTGTATAGAAGCTCTAAGTGAAAAGCGGTAGTTGCGGCGCTCCACAAAGCAGGCCTGATGAGCAGCATCCTGTACCGAGTTAGTAAATGCCAGCACTTTTCTGTTCTTATCATCTGCCGGATCAAGATCTGTGGCCAACGTCTGACTTACTGCAACAGAACTTAATGTGGGTATTCTGGTGCCAACTATGCTTACTGTATTTTCTGTATTACAACAAGGACAAATATGTTCAGATTTGTTATCCTTTATTTTCCGAAATGCCTGTATCCTAATACCATCCCTCTCATTTTTGACAAATGCCAGCGTTCTGGGGTCGAGTTTCGTCACTATGTGAGTATCGGGACTGTATCCTGTTATTTTAAGATCTTGTGAACTCAGTTCATTTTGAGGAAGCAAAAAATAAAGATTTTTATGATTGGAAAAGTATTTATCATATACTTCCTTAACATCTTTTACAAAGAAATCACTATCTTCTGCTTTCACCCCCAACCAGCCCGAAGAATTGCATTCCCTGCAGTACCAGCAAGGGAGAGCGTTAAGGTCTTTCTGTGAGTCTATTTGGTCACGGAACGAAAAACGGGGGCTCTCTTCTACAGTGTACTGTACTCCACTCAACTCCCTGACCCAAAGTTGTACTTGAGAGAAAACAAAAGGTAACCGCACATCTTCAGGATCTTTTGCGAACGCCATCAATGTAAGTAAGGACTCTAGTAAGCGTTCTTTAGGATTAAAGTGATAGGCTGCGTCCCAGTCCGGAAGTTTGCGGTAATATTGGTTAACAACAGACAGTTCCATTATCACTTGTTCCAGGGTGAGCATTTGTTTTCCCTTGCTAAATAACGAAAGCAAATCTTTGACAATTTTTAGCTGCTTAAGTTCTGCTCCCGGATTTTCTGTCCCTATCTTCCAGACTCTAAGATGTTGCTCCAGGTAATCATCAAAATTTTCACTTGGGTGATATACTAGATCTTTAAGATGTTCGGGCAGAGGAATATAATCTGACAACTCCTCCGTCGAACCAAAGAAAGAAATCGTATCTACCCTGTTTTCTGTAATGATAGAGCTTTCCTTTATGGTTTCTCCAAAAATTTTGGTTGCATAGTCTGCTAGCAATTCCGATGAATTTTGACCCGAACCAATCGTTGCTGAAGTGCCTACCGGGCAGAGTTGTCCCTCTTTCATACCAATCTTCAATTTCAGGCGGCGAATAAGGTTAGCAACATCCGTTCCCTGAGCTCCATCATAAGTATGCAGTTCATCCAAAACCAGGAACTTGAATAAACCTGTGTCCATGAAATTGTAACTCCACATGTTATGGTAGTTATGTTTCATTAACGCATAATCAAGCATTTTAAAGTTAGTAAGCAGGATATCGGGTGGTGAGTCCACAATAGTCTGTCTGTCCTCAATAATATGGTCCGGTCCCATAAACTTGCTACGAGTTATACGAGCCGAATCTTTCCCCTCGCCTATAAAAAGCCCGGCGCGTATTTTACCGTTTAAACGTTCGTCCTCAAAAATAGCTTCTGCCAACCGCTTGGCCTGGTCTGTAGCCAATGCATTCATAGGATACATAATAATCACCTTTATACCGGGGCGGTGTTGTTGTCTGTAACAGTAATCTAAAACAGGGTATAGGAAGGCTTCTGTTTTCCCGGAGCCGGTACCGGTGGTTACAATAGTGGGAAGAGGTTCCTGACCGTAAGTTGACAAATTATGCCATGCTTTTACCTGATGATCATAAGGCAACCAAGACGGTTTTATTGTTAATGGGATACTTCTTACTTCTTCTTCTTTTGCTTTTACAAACCTAAGTTTTAGCGAGATATAAGGTCCCTTAAACATTCCTTCTTCCCTGTGATAGATAAAGTCGTGGAAGGCCTGTGCCACCTCTTTTTTTCTGAAGGTAAAAGTCGCTTTCAGATAGGAAACTATAGATTCCTTAATCTCTATGGCTTGTTGTAGACTGAGCATATCTTGCTATTTGTCTTGAATAAGTGAGGCTAAAAACTGTGTAAATGCTGTAATATCTTCTTTTACGCTGGCTTCTTCCAGCGCTTGCATATACTCTTGACGCCTATGTACCGGGACAACAATCCAGTTGTATCCGCCTGATATCAACATACTGTTCATTAAAAAACGTGCAATACGACCGTTTCCGTCACTGTATGGATGGATATAACCAAACAGAAAATGACCCAATACCGCTCTTACCTGCGCTTGTGGTTCTTCTTTTAAAAGCTCAAAGAATACCGGCATCACCTCCCTAACGGCAGATGCACTCAATGGAACATGCATAGAACTCCGGATATAGACCTGATCGTTTCGGTACCCTGCTAAATCACTTGGTTTTAGTAAACCAACCGATAAAGCGGGTGCAAACAATTCTCTATACCACGTTCTATGATCGTTGCTTGCAACTTCACCTGCATTTTCTCCTACAAGTATCTTTTTTATACTGTTCTTAACAGCCTGAAAGGCTTGCCAGTAACCACGTGCCACCATAGCATTTCTTTGCTCTGCATCATATGCGTCCCAGTTAGGATTCCAATCACCTTTTTCTACCTTCCTAATTAACTCATCTGTTATTTTATACCCCTCTATTGATAGTGAGTGGTAGGCATCTAACCGATATTGTATGTCAATAGTTCGCATGCAACTTTCTATATTGCCATGCCTATTAGTTGTAGCAGGAAAATTAGTAATTACAATTCCTCGCATGGCTGACCACATCAGCCTAATACGCATGACATAGGGCGAAGTAACATGACTAAATTCAAATGAAGCTTTCTCTTCAAAAGGGTCCTCTTCCCGGATATCATACCCCAGGGATTTCATGGAATTAATGATCTCATCTGCTGCTGCACGGTTACCAATATTACGAAATGCACCTGCCAAACGACCTGCTTTGGTGGTTTGTCCTTTCTCTAAAATGATTTTTAACATATCACCCACATCGGTAACCATAGACAAGCAAGTGCGGGCAGCAATACTATCCAGTCTAAAAAAATCCGGACTACATTCTATCAACGCCTCTTCCAATGAATAAAGATTCAAATTGAACTCTTCATACTTATGAATCTGCGTTGCTTGCGCAGCCTTAAAATAGAGTATGGATGTATTGTGCAAAAGCTGCACAATATTGTGTGATTCCCTGCCAATCCTAATAATAAGCTGAGAGGGAGCTGTTCTGTTTCCGCTGTAAATGGCAAGTGACTGGTCGGCTGAAAGACACCATTCCTGCCCAAAAGATATGTTGGCATATGTGGATATAAAGTGCCAATAAGAAGTAAACCAGTTGGTGGTGTCACCCTTCATCGTATCCGGACGCGAAGAAATATACCATCCCTTCATCACCTCTTCCAGAAAGCCATTTTGCACCAGTCGTTGTAGGTGCGTTCGCGATAAGTCAGATGATCTGACTACTGCTATGCCCTCGTTATTCTGCAATTTTTGCAGTTCCTTGAGTGATTCAGCCAACTTTTTCTGCATGCTTGCCATGGACACTTACTATTATATTGCGCCGTGCGATTACTATTGTATTGCGCCGTGCGATTACTATTATATAGTGCGAATATAGTAAAATACAGTGAGATAAAACCTGTTTTTCCTTTTTTCTTTAAATCCTATAGTTTAACATTAGATTTTATCTAAAAATTTTGATAATCACCTTTAAACTCATCCCTTTTTAGTCATAATGTGGTACCACTCTTCTTTTTTAATTATAGAATCAATTAAAAGGTTTAATTGATATTCCTTAGCATTTTGTCATCAGAAATAATTTCTGATAAATCTTTGGAAATAGTATTCAAAATCATAACTTTATATTGTTCTATTTAACAAGGGATTACGCTATCTGTTTTTTGACAGGCGGGCATACTAAGTTTTAGCAAAACTGGTTTTAAAAACATTAAGAGCCTTAACAAATGTTTAGTTAGCGCAAGGCAAATAGGTTATGGGCAAGGATATGAGGACTAAAAATTAATTTTAAACGGTTAAAGTAACAATATGGAATGGTTTTTTGAGGGTTTAGGTACAGCCCTAATATCATTAATTCTCGGCTTGCTGACTGGCGGTACAATCGGTTATCGAATCAGTATAAAAAAGACGATTAAAGTAAATCAAAAACAAAAAGCTGGAGATAATGCTTCACAAATTCAAGTAGGGAGGAACCACAATGAAAAATAAGCAAATCCAAAGAGCTGGAGACTATTCACAGCAATTGCAAGCAGACAATATGATAGTCATTACTGGAATTAATGAAAAACGAGCACGTGAAATTTTTCGTGAAATGAGCTTACAAGCGCGAAAAGATTATACTCAGGAAGCTTTGGCAATAGCTAATTCGAGAGTTGCAGAATTTGAGAATCAGTTGTTGCCAAAAATGGAAGCCCTTGATGGAGCTTTGGAAGCCTTTGCAGACCCAAGTTTTCAAATATTACTTGTTGAAGCACAAAAGACAGCAGCATCTACTGAACGACCTGCTGATTATGCTCTTTTATCTGAACTACTTATTCACAGATTTCAAAAAGGAGAAAATCGAATTGTCAGAGCGGGAATAAGCCGCGCCATTGGAATAGTTGATGTAATTTCAGATGATGCACTATTAGGTTTAACTATTTTACATTCAGCTTCTGGTTTTTTTCCAAGAGTCGGAGATATCCACTTCGGTCTGGATGTTTTAAATAGTTTATTTGGTAAATTGTTTTACAATAAACTACCTACAGGGAATAAATGGCTTGACCATTTGGATATATTAAATGCTGTCCGAATTAATTCTTTTATAAGTTTAATAAAAATCCAAGAATTATATACGAAAAAACTTGTAGGCTATATCGATTCCGGGATTGAAAAAGAATCAGAGAATCATAAAAAGGCAATAGAATTACTCACCACTAATCAATTGCCTAAAGACATGCTAGTACAACACGCTTTGAACAAAAACTTTTATAGGTTAAATCTCCAGAATAGAAATGAAATAGAATCTCCTACTTTAAATCTTTCAGTTCTAAGAAACAGGAATAGAATTAATCGCTCAATAGTATTGACAAAAGAACAGAAGAATGCAATAAAAACAATTTACGAGCTTTATACGCCAGACGAGGCTATTAAGCAAGAAAACATAAAAGTATTTATGCAAGAATGGGATAAGAGACCCAACTTGAAAATACTTAGGGAGTGGTGGGATAATATTAATCCTAGTATTCGAATAACTTCTGTTGGTAAAGCCATAGCACACGCAAATGCTCAAAGGTGTGATAAAAACTTACCACCCTTAGATTATTAAAATCATTCTCTTAACAACTGTCAGGTAGGTATGTGAGTATCAACTCAGTTCACTAATATGCATTGGTGTAAGCGGATTGCCATGAAATGCAATAAAATAATTTTATGTACCTGAATTTATACAATCTTTAAAGATTTTATTCTTTTGTTTAGTTCAGCTTTGAAAAACCATTATTCTTTTTGTATGTAGTTAATCACTACAATCTATTCAGCTTATCAATGGCGTAATAGACTATTTTTTGTTGTTTCTTTGTTTGGTTATCAGCGTAATATACGCCATCAATCAAGGTGTATTTTCCTCTAATCTTAACAATAGAATCCTTTCTTAACTGAATGGTATATTTATCGCCTTTTAACAAGCGAAGGTTTTCAACAATTCGAACACTATCAATAGAAATATACTCAATATCAGTTATCTCATTCTCTATTTCAACAATTTTTAGTTGATCAAATTCATAGTGTTCAGACCTGTACACATATTCTTGAACAAGACTTGGTGTGTTACTAAATAATTCACCAATATATTCCCACGTTTTACCCTCTTTTATTCGGCCAAACAAGTGAGGACAAGAACCACACTCCCAAAAACGTGATGCCATTAGCAAATTTGAAGGGTCAAGTGGCTTAATCCCAAAATTGCTACTAAAACCATCTTGTTCAAACTGAATTTGTTTAACAATGTTTCGAACCCCAATTGTGGCAATTTCTCCTTTACTGACAAGTTTTACGGTTCTTACATCCTGACTTTGTTCATTCTGGAGGCGTTGATATATAATTTGTTGACCTGGAGAAATTTCATCATTTAATCCAAATAGTAAAATACAATATGGTATTAATAAGCATTTACCAGACTCAAATAACAAGTTGTTTGTCTCTTTTACTCTTACTTCTTGACTAATTTTATCAAGATTGAGAAACCCACCATCATCAATAAAAGTCTCCTCAATCTTTTCAACTGTAATAGCTTTCTCAGAAGTATTGAAAATTGCCAAAAAAACCACCTTTGCTTTACTCAAAAAGTATGTTTCAAAACTTGATTCATAACACCCTATTTCATTATAAATAACTATAGAAAAATCTACTGGAAATGCATTGTTTCTTAGCATATAATTGACAATATAATCTGTCTTAAAAAACTTTGTTTTTAACTCCAACTTGGAAGGTATTCGAGTCCATTGTGAGACCCCATATTTATCGGTCACAAGTTGCGCATCCGGATTATTTGATTTGTAATTTTCAATTGAACCATAATGATTCTTATAGTCATTCTCTCTTTTTGAAAAAAAATCTATTTCTTTTAAGTAATGATACAGTTCATTTTGATAAAGAAGGATTTCATTAAAAGGAAAGTTTGAGAAATCACCATTAACAATCTCACTTACTATCTGAAAAGAGTCAGTTAAAAGAAACTGTTGAGAAATATCAACATCATTTTTCAGGGTATAGGAGCCATTTTCTACTTTCTTGTACCATTCATCTCTATGCCCTCTTAGCTCAGCTGGTGAATACTTTGTCCCCTTTGGGTGTTGTGTGTTATAATGCCCTACGTCTGCGTGACAATCAAAACAAAGGGGAATTGCATTGTCGTATGTATCTTCACCACCATCATTTTTTGGTATTATATGATGGAGTTCAATATTTAGGCCTGTAAATTTCTTACAAATGCAACACCTTCTTGCCGTAGCTATTAGAATCTCATTTCTTATTTCTCTGCTAAAGCCCACAAGCCTTGATTTTTATAATTATACTTTTATCCCTCAATATTCAGCTACATAATCTGCGAGCTATTTAAACCTCCCCTCAAAAAACTCCCACGCCTTCTTGTAATCTTCCACACGATCTTGTTTGGTGAACGGTGCGTAGTAGGTTACTTTGTCGCCATAATAGAGTTCTGATTTGGTGATGGTGTGCTCGTAGGTTTCGCCGGCGGGCATATCTTTGATGAGGTTCCAGTCGGGGCGGTCGAGGCCGACGCCGACGAGGCCTTTGCTGCATGTGAATACAATATTACCTTTGGTATCGTACCAGGTGTCGTCTTCGTTTTGCTGCAATACGGGGAATTGGATATTGTACATCAGTATCAGCTCATCCAGGGTGATGCCTAATGCCATTGCGGTAATAACATCTATCTCAACTAATGCCTGACGGCGTTCGAAATAGTTGCGCAGAGGAGTTTCCCATTTCCATTCGGGTGTGAGGGTGCTGAATGGTTTCAATCGTTCATCTTCAATGCTCCATTGCTCTTCTCTGAATGCTTCGCGGTAGCTCTCTTCCCAGAGTGGGGCGTAGTACTTGTTGAGGCAGTTGAGTTGGAGTGTACGCACAAACATGGCAGTCTGATATTTAGGGTCAACACCAAGGGGCATTGATGCAAGTGTACTGCCATAAATTCCAGATACACCAAGAGATTTTATATAAAAATCAAGGGGTAGCGAACTTGTTAATGCTGAAAATTCTACAAGTTTTTGTAAATCCTTAAAAATGATACTTATAACACTATGAACATGAGCTGTCTTTGGTGGGAAAATTGCACTAGACAAAGTTCTTTCACTTGCAGAACCAACTCTTCCTCTCATAAACAGCTTATAATAATCGAGCCAGTTGTCATAATTGTTGATATCCAATTCAAAACCTTTTAAAGTCGAACCATAACCTGCGGTGACATTAACTGGTGAAAAATTAGTACGTGCTACATGATCATTATCAGAAATTGTTAAGTCAATTACATCGTAATGTGAGTTTAGTGTACATACTTCTCTTGGTGTTTTGTAAAGTGGGTTTCCAACAAAGAAATGGGGGCCAGAACATATCATCTCATAATTTTCTATTTTGGGAAACTTTGTGATACGCTTGATATTACCTAAGTTAACATCATTCGTTTCGTGCCAGCATTCAGAAACTTTATGTTCATATTGTTGTGTTTTGTTGTTGAACACCCCAAACTTATTTATTATATTAACAATTTCCTCTGCATGAATAGAAACTAGTTTGGTGCCTTCCCAATCATCACTATCTTCAAAAGTTCGCGCCAAAATCTTCAAAACATCTTTATCTATTTTGACTATTCTATGTTGATGAGGAAAGATATTCCACTCCATTCTTCCGTTATTATCATTCTTGACTTTATAGCCGTGAAGTTGCCCTGTTCCTGAATGAATAAAAGAACCATCAATAGTTGAAGGATGAAACAAATTTGAAATGGAAAGAAAATTAACCATATCTTTTGTTCCGGAATAAATGTTGATACCATATTTTGTATGGTGGTCAACTTCTGCAAATAAAACAAGTTCATTTACAAACTGAAAATGAAACTTTAATCGTTGATAAATCTCTTTTCGTAATTCATACCCATTTGGATCATCATAAATTCCTTCCGGATGTATCAAGCCTAAGTATCCTTTCTCTGCAACCCAATATAATCCATTTTCCAGAATACATTTATAGAGATTAGTTTGTTGACCTTTTAGAAATGGATAATTTTGTATCGCATTCATAAAAATTGCCGATACGTCATTTGCAATATTTTCAGAAAAATAAAGTTCCTGCTGTTCCTCAACGTCCATAAAATTGTCGCGCAATAGTCTTACTTCCGGTCCTCTCATTCTTCTAATTGAAAATTCGGGAAATACCTCGGACATTATATCCATTTCTTTAAACTCTAATTTTATCCATGGCGGATTCCCCACCGCCACATCAAAACCATTATTCTCACGAAACACCTCAATAAACTCCAGTTCGTAATGGAAGAATTTATACTGTTTGGCGTACTTCTTTACTCTCTCAGCCCGTTCATTCTCAAAAAGAGATGAGGTGGACTCACGAAGTTGTTCGGCTATTTGCTTTTCCCGTTCAACACGGTTTTTGCGGTAGTCGCGCAAATAGGTTTCCGGTTCTTCTTCAACTAAATCTATCTCAGGATTGTCTTCACCAAAATCTATGTTTATAATTTTCACCAAATCTTCATACCACTCGCGACGAGTGGGAAGGTCGGCCGCATCACGCACATCCCAAAACCAGAGGGCGCACCAATAGTCCATTATCATTTTGAGCTTGTAGTAGGGTGCATTGTCCTGGAAACGTTTTTTTGCAAGAGTCTCTTTTTGTTCATAGTTGAAAGTCTCTATTGAGGTTTGAGTGTTTTGCTCTTCATTGCCGAAGAAGTCTGTATATCCTTGTGTTAAAAGGGCTATGTTGTTTTGCAACTCATAATGTTCCAACAGTAACTTATCGATAGCACCCGAAATCTTTTGGAGTAGCTTGTATTCTTCGGCTCGTATGGGTGCGGTGAATTCCTTTTTCCATTCTGTTACTCGTTTAGATTCTGCCTGATACTCATCTTTCAGTAACTTAATGGAAGCTGAAGAAGCCATATTGGCATCGGGCAGAAGGAAATGATATATTTCATCCTGGCGTCGAAGGATTCCTTTCTTCCCAAATTTGAGATGTGTGGGTGCTTCTTCCCACCATTTCTTTGTTTTGCAGCCTCTTCCCACCGGCTCAAAAGAGAACTGGCGGTGTTTATATACTTTCAGCCATGATCCGATAACAGCATTACCCACACCAAGGCGGTAACCAAAGAATGGGGTTTGCATATCTTTGTGTATCACGTTGAGCCAGAGTGATAGCTTGCCAAGCTCAATTGCCGTGGGGTCGATATCGACTCCATATACATTGTTGAGGGCAATATAGGCTTTAATTTTTTGCAGCTCTTCCCCGTATTTGTTGGGCTCTACCTGTCGTCCCAATTCGACCTTACGATAATTAAGATATGCCTCTGAAATCTGGTTGATTGCTTCGTTGTGGAAGGCAGCTGCACCCATTGCGGGTTCCAGTATCTTTAGGTTTAGCAGGTCGAGTGCTTTCATTTCACCTCGATCCAGTTTCTCAAGAATTGGCTTGAGGGTATATTTTACCGTAGTTTGGGTTAGCACTTCGGGCGTGTAGTATGAGGCTGACTTTTGGCGGTCGCGACCGCTAAGGCGATATATAAATGTGCCTTCGGGAATTATGCGCATCACTTCTTCGTCGCCATTCTCTTCGTGATATACCTCTTTGATGTCGAAATCATCTAATCGGTGACGAGGAACGAGGAACGAACCCTCAGTTCTGACAACATCGGCTGATGTTTGTCGGGCTGTTCGCTTTTTGTGTACTTCTATATAATCGGTTTCTGCCAGAAAACCACGGAAAGCCAACAGGCTTTCATAGACTGAGCCCAACTGGTTGATGCCCAGGTTGGCATAAGAGATGCGCCCACGATTGCGGTTGCGCTGTTGCTTGCTTAACGAGAGTTCTATAATAACTCCCTGCCACACATAGTTGCGTATCTTCACATCACCCAGATAGTGCAAACTGTCGGCTGTAAACAGAGGCGAATCTAAATGACGGATGCGGAAAGTTTTGTTCAGTCCGTTTCCTTCTGAGTAACCTTGATTGAGCAGGTCGAACAGTTTGTAAATAGACTCGTGGAAGAAATATCCGTTGAGGCTTGACTCGGTTTGCATGGGCACTTGCTCCAGGTCGCGAAGCATCTCAAGCGAGTATCCGCGATTGTAAACAGAGTCGTTTGAGGGCAGTATATCCAGATCTTCACGTGATTCGGCATAGAAGAGAAAGAGCAGACGATAGACCATTGTCAGACAGTCATCTTTTAGCTTTGATGCGTCAATGTCACTATATTTATACCCTTTATAAGTTTTGAGGTAATAAACTGCTTCATTGGCAATTTTCTCTACTGCATTGATTACACCTTCTTTCAGATCTTTTGTAACCTCATAAGCTGCCTTGTGCGAGTCTTCATCCAGCTGTTCCATCAGTACCACGTCTGCCATGGGAGCCAATAATTCTTTACCCAATAACAAATAAAAGAGCGTAAGATATTCTTTGTTGAGGGCAGACTCGTCAAAAAGTACCTCTAAGTTGAGCTGCAAGTAGGAACCGCGAAACCATTTCTCAGATTCGAGTAGGAAATATTCATTTCCTGCGCAAAGCAGGATGTATTTGGGGCGGTGACGTTCATCCAACAGAAAGAGTGTACTTACGGCTTCGTTTATGACCATAGGAGAAATACGCAACCCTTCCGGTACCGTAAAAATATTTGCCCATTGCGAGCGGTGGTACTTCTGTTCACGTTGGTTGTGCTGCTCCCCTTCATTTTCTACGTTGTAGCTTTGTTCAAAGAGTCCATCGGGTTCTTGGTCATCAGTTTTTATGAGAGCGTGCATCTCCATAACCATTAAATGAGGTGTATCACCACGGTAGAGAATGTGACGTACAGGTAGCACAGCATTGTTTTCAATAGGATACAAATTGTTGTAATCGGTTCTGTCTGCATCATAACCCAGAACTTTCAACACTTTTGTGTGAAAATGATGTGAGAGCTCTATTTTGTCTTTTACTCGCAGCTGGTTCTCTACAAATTGTTGCTTTAATTTAAAGTAATCGTTTTTGAGCCCGTTCACCTGCTGCTGAAACTCTTTAAGGGTCTCACGGCTGTATCCCGATTTTTCAATGACTTTTTTTGCGAAACCTTCGTCAAAATAGTTGGAAGCGAAATACTCGCCAATATTATTGATGAATTGAACCATGGTGTCTTTTATTTATTGTAGAAAACAGCAATCAGTTTTAGGTATGGATCGCCTTTAAGGCTGGTAAGGTCTTGAAAATAGCGGCTGGACGTATCTAAAATGGTTTTTATCCGGTGTTCTTTATCCTTGCGTCTTCTTTTTATGAACCCGTATTCCGGCATATCTTCAAACTCTAGTTGCAGTTGGATGCTTCGGCTTGTATGCCATGTATCCATCTTTTGTTTGTAGTTTTCCATCTTCTTTTCCATTTCTTGTTGCAGCTCTTGTTGTTTCTGGTCCATGTAAAGCATATGTCCAAAGTGAATTACCTGCGGCAACATATCTTGCAGCTGCATAAGTTCTGTAGGGTTGATGTACAGTGTGTGCAGGTCTTCGTTCAAGTGGTATTCCTGAAGGAAGGTGTCAAATTGTATAGGTTGTGCGTACAGACGCCCGTCCATATGCATTGGGATTATAAAAAAATCCGACAGCATAGACTGTCCCAGACTGTTGGCAGAAATTCCCTGGATAAGAAAATGGGCTGTTCCTGCAGGCAGACGGTCCAGCTTAGAAACCATGGCCACATCTTTATCTACGCTGGCATCCAGCTGGGTCATCAGGTAACGGATTACGGGATGCAATTCATAGAGAATATGGAATTGTGCCCACTCTCCTTTTCGTTTTCTAGCATCACTTATGGATTGATTCACTGTATCTTTATTGAGCGAAAGCTGAAAAACATCTCCCACCTGTGCCGGCTTTGCCTCTTTTGGCAAATCGTAGAGGATGCGGTTGAGCTCAGATGTATTTTTCACTTCCAATAAATCTCCGTCAAAACGAGCGGCATCGTTTGCCAGGTAATTATCGTTTTTCAATTGCTCAATGAGCGCCTGGTAATAGCTTTTTTCTGTGGAAAAAAGTGAAACGTTAATGTCGTAAATCTTTTCTGTTTGAAAAGGCGGAGTAGAGTCGTCAAAAAGTGCACTCCATCCCGCGTCGTCTATCATTTCGGTTTTATTTTCGTCCAGAAGTGTTTCATCCTGTAAGGCTATACTATCTATAACTAGATTTTCTTCTTCAGTTATATTATAAAGTTTAAATACAGAAGCAGCATCACCCAACGATTTGTACACTTCGTCTTCTTTTTCTTTCAGTTTGTTCACAATGTGCAGGTCGTCTTTTAAACCGGAAAGTTCCGAGGTGGCAACCATGTAATGAATGAAAGGCGTTTTGTTTTGTCCGTAGCGATCAATACGTCCATTACGTTGTTCCAGTGTGATGAGAGACCATGGGATGTCATAATTAAACATGTGGTTACAGTAATAGTGCAAGTTTACACCCTGTGAGCCTGCATCGGAAGTGAGCAGAATGCGGTAATCGGAATCTTCCTTTCCAAAATCTTCTATGATACGCTGCTGCTCCATATCTGTGAGCGAACCATGAAACTCGGCAATTACTTTGTTATCCAGATTAAAGTCGTGTTGAAGCTTATTTTTAAGCGACTTGAGGGTTTCAATACGCTCGGTAAAAACTACAATACGAAAATCGTTGTGACGCCCATTCCATTGTAAGCGGATGAGTTCATTTTTAAAAGCACGGTATTTGGTATCGAGTCCTCCAGAAATTATAATTTCTAATTTCTGTTTGAGTTCTTTAAGTATTTCAATATTTTCTTCTACCAGATTATGGTGCGTTCCGCTTTCCTTAATTTTAGTTATGCGGTTTTCTATAGATTTAAGAGCCGCCTCGGGCGACGACATATACGATTTAAAAAGACCGATGGCAAAGAGCAAATCTTTTTTTTTCGTCAAACGTGATCCGTTTTTGTCGGTTTCTTCTTGTTGAAGCTGCGACAGAGCCGTAAATTTGATATTTTGCTGCACTTTTAAAAAATCTTCTTCTACCGGATGCAGTGGCGCATGGATGGAACGGATTTCTCGCTCCCTAAAATTGTCCATAACTGCCCGGTCATCTAAATCGTTTTTAAAGCGTCGCACATAGTAGGGTAATATCTCTTGCTTGGTATAGTTGCTTTCTTCTTTAATAGCCAGCGGTTCTATCATATTGATAAGATTGGCAAAGTTTTCTTTTTTACCGTTATGTGGAGTGGCAGAAAGGAGTACCAGCGATTCACATTTGGTACTCAGTAATTGCGCCAAGTTCCCTCGTTGTGAACTTTCATTAGCAACGGTGTGGCATTCATCAATCACAATGATATCCCAGCGCGATTTTTCAATATAATACTTGTATTTAGCGTTGTTTTTGAGTGTATCTATAGATACGATGGTTTTGTCGTAATAGTCAAAGGGGTTTTTGTTAATTGGCAGTTCTGATTTTATCCTTGATATTCCATCGGAATCCAAACGTACCAGAGGAATGGCAAAACGATTCCAAATCTCCTGCTGAAACTGTGCAAGAATAGATTTGAGAGCCAGTACCATAATCCTTTTGCCTTTGCCACGTTTAATCATCTCGGCAAGGAAAATACCTGCTTCTATAGTCTTCCCCAGACCCACTCCATCAGCAATAAGAATACGAGGGCGCGGCAGCTGAAAAGCTTTGAGTGTGGGTTCGTATTGGAAGTTGGCTTCGTTAAAGGCTGCTTTTTGTGCTATGGTGATATACTTGCTGTAAACAGAAGAATTGCGTATCTGGTTTTCAATAAACAATTTGGTTTTTCTGTATCCATAGTCTGTATCCGGCTGAAGGACTGTGTTTTTTGGATCTGAAATACGTATCTCTTTATCTATATTGGTGTCAAAAACAAATCGCTGACCTTTAACAAGTTCTGAAATACCTTCCACTTTAAGTATCCAGTTTTCACCATCTCTGATACTTTCGTTTATAATAAAATCTTCACTACGAGTGGAAATTCTTTGCCCGGGAGTGTAAACCATTGAGAAGTTCTGAAATTAGTAGGTTAGATAAATTTGTGCTTAAAGTTACGGTTTTTTACGGAGTTAAACTTCTAATTTTCTTAACTATTATGACACTTCTTCAATTTGAAACATTCAAGAAGTAGCCGCAATACTGCGGCTACTTCATATGTTGCACTCTTGTGTCTTATTCTGTATTCTACTGTAGATGATTGGTTAATTCAGCGTTTTGATTAAGTCAGTCAAACGTGTCTTAGCTAAAGGCTCATTGCTTGTTGCTGTTATCTGTGGAGCAGAAGCAGTGGAATCATTCCCAATAATATTACCTGTATATTTATTGCTCTTTACAGACCCCGTATTAGTGCAGTTATACACTATACCGTTGGTTTCATTATAACCACAAACGCCGCCGGCATAATCGCCCATAGATTCAATGCTTCCACTGTTTGAGGAATTCGTGATGCGGCTATAGCTTCTATTGTAGCCACATATACCGCCACCTGCAGAAGTAGCTAAGATGGAACCTTCATTGGTGCAATTGTCTATTTTACCGATTTTTGCAACAGCCCCATCTCCATAGCCTACAATGCCTCCTGCATACATAGCTTCTGTCACTTGTCCCTTGTTTACGCAACTAATTACATCGCCACAATAATTTATGCCGACAATACCGCCACCTTGCTTTCCATTACCAATTACTTTTCCATGATTTGTAGAATTTGAAATAATCCCATATCCGCTATCTCCTCCTCCATTATAGCCGGCTATTCCACCGGTATATCGGTATCCTGTAACCTGCCCATAATTAGTACAATTTTCCACTAAAGAACCATCACCTACTAAAGTTGATGTAATACCGCCAATGTATGTTTTATATCCGCTTCCGGAGTATGTACTTTCCATAGTTGCATAGTTTATAGAACCATAAATTCCGCCTTCATTCCGTCCCGCTATTCCTCCTATTTCAGCTGCTGTCCCATAAGCATAAGCAGAACTCTCATTAATGCAATCACGAATAGTTGAAATATTAATACCACATATGCCACCAATGAAGTAATCTTCTTTATAATAAGGCACAAGAATAGGTCCTTTATTTCTACACCCTTCAATAACTCCAGAATAGTTCAGTCCACATATACCACCTACCAAGCGTCCGTATAATCGAAAAGTCTCGTTCTCGCAATTACTAATGGTACCCCCTTTATTATTACCACATATACTGCCGGAATTTCTTAAAATATAATAGGCGTCATTTGATGAGGTTATAGATTCAATATGGCACCCTTTTTTAATAATAAGATTCTTGACAACACCTCCACTAGTTATTGTTCCGAACAACCCAGCATCCCAATTTTGCTTTACATACATACTGTCAATAGAGAAACCGTTACCATCAAATACTCCGTTAAAGGACTTAATGGGTATCCAACTCTCTTTATCATATGGCATAACAATGTCTGCAATCAAATTTACAACCCCATTGTCATCTTGCCATTGTGATATGTCTTTCCCTTCATTAAATGCAACACGAAAGGCTTTCAATTCTGCATACGTACTTATTCCGTTTTTTGGAGCTCCCGGGCGAGCTTCTTGTTTTACTACAAACGTTTCTGACACCTCCGTGGTTTTTATTGTCACTTTGGCTTGCCTGGGCGCAAACTGTTTGTTTTCCTGATATATAACCGTAATTTTTACAGATCCGGTATCTCCGGAAACAGGTTCTATGTGGCACCAATCTCGGTCAGATAAAACACTCCATCCGGAGCCTGCCAAAAAAGAATAATCAGAGCTGCCTTCAGAAGCAGGAACAATAAGAGTGTCTTGTGAAAGCTTTATTCCAGTATTACCTAATTGAGTAATATATGCCATGGCTCCGTCCTCTATTTGTTCATGGTAAAAATAGATAACGGCTTTACGTTGTTCAAACTCAGCGTTCGCATCCACCTCAAAATAAAAATCTTGTGTAATAATTGCTTTCGTTGAATACCTGCGTAACCAGGAAGAGCAATCATCGGGAATGTGAACTTTGACATCAACATTAGATTTTACGGTAATACCAAATACCTCCCCTTTATCAGATATAGTATCCGGAGATTCTTCAACACTAACAAAATTCTTTTGTGCTTGAGTGATGCATACCGTATCTCGGAGTTCGGTCCCTGAACCTATAACAACAATTTTCCCGGATCGTTCATAATAAGTTGGATTGGCAGAAATCTGGAATACCAAAGAATCTGTCACCACCCCTTTTGTCTCAACCATATGAATCCACTCATTTTTAATTTCTAATTCCACATCGATATTTCGTTGTAAAGGCACAGTCACCACGCCACCTTCTGCTCCAATTTCATACATTTTCTGACTAATAATTAATAACCCTGTTGGAGCCTGGTGCACCATAACTTTTTCCGATAACAAAGAGTTTTTATCAGTAAAAATAATTTCAGCTTCTCTAGATTCATAAGTTTCATTGGGTCTGACAGCTACTTTGATCGTGTGCGAAGACAAGGCTTTTGTTGATATTAAAGAAAGCCAGTCCACTTCCGGCATTTTCACCTCAAACTCCACATTACTTTTTATTTCAATTTCCAGATTACCACCAACTGTAGGAACATTATACACACTCTGTGATAAAACAATTGCATCTCTTTGAGCTTGGTACACCCGTACTGTGTCACTCAAACTACTTGATTTGTCTTTTATTATTATATATCCGTTTCTTTTATCGTAATCAGAATTGGCATCTATTGAAAAGGTAACAGTTTTTGTAGTAACTGCTTTTGTTGAAATATATTTTATCCAATTATACTCTGACGGAATACTAACGTCAAAATCAATATTTGTTTTAACTACCACCTCAATATTTCCTCCATCTTGACCTATTTCAAATTTATTTGAAGTCACTGTTAAAGAGCTCTTCTCTTTTTGTGTAACTACAACTGTTGCCGAGGCTGATCCGCATTTACCTACTAAAGTTGTTGATTTCTCTTGATCTGCTGTGTTTTCAGTAAAAGTTAAAGTGATATTTGTAGTTCCTGCAGAACCACTGGATGGTGAAACAGAACACCATTCTGTACCACCTGTTATGGTCCAACTACCCGACGTCATTACCGATAATGATGCGGAACAGGCTTCTGCTCTAACCGTTATAGAATTAGAACTGAACGATATTGAGCTTTGTTCTTGAGGTTCTGGTGTTGGAGGCTTAGGCGATTCTTTCTTTTCACATGAGGTATTAAACAATAAGCAGATAATACCTAAAAGCGATATTTGTCTAAAAAGTTTCATAATTTTTTATTTTAAATCTGTTATGTTCAATGTTCTGTATCAACAATGATACTGTACCAGACCCCTATTACTTG